>Ga0179593_1616054_pt1 | contig 12479 bp, 11 predicted proteins | sample CZODoug2_1_08_16_FD_185931 | JGI IMG/M metagenome (GOLD analysis project Ga0179593, IMG submission 185931) | Vadose zone soil fungal communities from Angelo Coast Range Reserve, California, USA - CZODoug2_1_08_16fungal (PacBio error correction) | ecosystem: Environmental > Terrestrial > Soil >...
AAGAAAGAAAATCGAAAAAGGGCTTCCCAGGCAGGGGGCACGCCGGGGAAGGGAAAGAAACTCCGTTAAAAGAAGTGCCAGAACAAAAAAAAACCTGCCTGGGCCAAAAGGGCTGCTTGAGACCATTCCCACGATCTTAGGAATCGATAAAAATCGAACCATCGCCGGCTTGACAGGAAGAAAAGAAAGGCCTCCTGCCAGGGGGTCGGGACGCAAGCGGAAAACTGAGACAAACAAAAAATGATCGTCGACGGGCAATAACGAAGGGTGAGGCAAAATCCGTAATGGGGGAAAGTTTCCAGCATAAGGTGGCACCCGGCAGGGGGGAAAACATCCCCCCCAGCCTGGGGAAAAACTTCCTATCAAACGGTCCAAAGAAAAAAGGCATATTGTCGGTCAAAAAAAACTACGCGACAAGCCCAAAGACACCGAGTGAGGGGGACAAGATCGTACAAAATCCAGAGGGAAGGTCTCGGGAAATCGGACCAGAAAAGGAAAACTGGATCAGAAACACAAGTCAAAGAGTAGAAAAAAGGATCGGATCGGGGAAAATTCCGAAGGGCGAAGACAAATTGGGGGGGGAGGAAAATACCTCACTGCATAACAGCGGAAAACAAAAAAGAAAAAAAATTGATCGAGGGTGGACAACCAAAAGGGACACCTTCCCGTAGGGGGAAAGGGGGGAAGCACCAACCCTAAACTTACACCATCCAACAATTAAACGAAAAGATGAGGGTGTACAAACCCCCGTTAACCCACGGTCAGAGGGGAACCGGGTGGATGGAAAATTCGGCCGCCAAAACAAGATTGAGACGTGCAAAGAGGGAGATTCCGACTAAACCATGCGCCGGAAGTAATTTGGTTCCGGTTAGGTCAACCGCCCAAAAAAAAAAAAAGAGGGGAGAAGCAGTCAAGCGGCCCAAAAAAAACCGGACCACGGTTGCAAGAAAAAAAAAAAAATCGGCATCAATCGCGGGGTTCGGCCGGCGCGCCCCTCGGTCGAAATTGGAAAAGGCCCGGCCAAAAGGAAGAGAAAACTCCAAAGAGAAAAATACCAGAGGGTCGGGAAAAAGTTCCTTTGGAAACCGCACTAAACGTTACATTCGTCGGGAAGGGATATGGTACAGGGTTCTGAGACGTCCGAGAAAGAGGTGGCAGAGGGTCACAGGCAGTGGACCGTTTTGGGGCATGCGGAGAAGATAGGCCGATCAAAAATGTTCGCGGGGAGAGATACTGGGGACAGAATCCTTTCACCAGAATTCGATAAAAAAAAAAAAAAAAACCGCCAAGGATCAGGGAACGCGGGGGCAAAGGCCGGTCAGAAAACATCCGGAAAGAAGCGGTCGCCTTCTACAGAAGCAAAAAGTGCCTTCGCGCGGGAAAAAAGAGGAATTCGGGGCAAGAAAGCAAAAAAAGAAACGTTTGTCGGGGCGGGAAGAAGGACTCAGTGAAGTGGTGCCAGGGTAGTACAAAAAAAAACCAGGGACTGGTCTGCATCTGCAAGGAAGGGGAAGAAGAAGAAAAATCGCAACCGGAAAAAAATCAGTAAGAAGCAGATTCCTCTGAAAAGAAGGGACCTTCTGTCTTCTCTAAAAAAAACCGCGCAAGGAGCATCAAGGTGCCCCACACAGAAAAATGTTCATTTCAACTGTCACCTAGTGTGAATGTACTATAGTAAAAAATGAAAACTTCGATCCCGTCCTCCAAAAAAAAACCTTTTTTGGAAAGCAGAATCTCCCGGGGAAAAGCAGGAAAAAAAAAGGGTTTCCTCCGGAAGGTCAGATAGACAAAAATCAAAAAAAAAGTTGGAACTGTCCATAAAGGCAAAATTCAGAAAAAAGATAACTAACCTCACAAAAAAAAAACGGTAATCCGGCCAAATTCAATGGGATAGGAGGAGACTCCTCAACGTCCGTGTCTTTCGAAAAGAATAAAAATCTCAAACGGTCTGCTGGTCAGGTATCAAGTATATGCACAGAGCAAATCGTCACCCCTGGGAAGGTGCCCCGAAACACAAGGGGGATAATCGTCACGCAAACCGTTGACCGACTGGACCAGAAAATGAGAGCGCCGCGTAGGGACGATCCGGGTCCGGCAGATGAATAAAACGTGGTCAAAAAGGGGGGAAAAGAAGATCATCAGGGACAAACGGTTGCGGCAAAGGCAACACCCGGGGGAAAAGCTTCTGGAACCAAGGGCGAGTTTTCCGCAGCGGCTACGTCCTCGCTGACGCACGAAAGAATAGCGGATCCCAAAACAGGGAGGTTCTGTCTAAAACCGCGCGAAAAAATACAGGACCCAGGGCAAGCGAAATCAACAAAACCGCAAAAGTCCGTCGAGGAACGCGTCCCTACAGGGCGGTGAAGATCCGCCGCCAGCAAGGGACAAAATTTAAGGAGAAGCGAGGGGGGGTTCCTCGTGCCACAGAAGTCCCATCGCCCGAAACGCGCCAAAGAATGGGGGAGTAACGTAGGAGGTGAGCGAGATTGGAAGTCCGCCAAAAGGGGAATCCGGCTTTTCTTAAGAGCAACACGAACAAAATGGGGGGGGGGGTCACCTCCTTCGGGAAAAAAAGACAGTGGATCTGATAAAAAAAGGTCTGGGCCCAGGGCGAAGAAAAAGTTCCCCCGCACAAAAAGAGAAAGAGGGCCATCCAATAATGCGTCGGAATGCAGGGGGGAAAAAAAAGATCTTCGCTGTTTGTCATGAAAAAAAAAGGAGGGGGGGCGATTGGACCGCAATGACTGTCATCAGGGAAAAGTATCGCTGGGGTGTTGCCGGTTGAAACGATAAGGGACCTATGCGGAGAAACGGAATGGCTGCGATCCGCGAGGGGGGCATGTGCCGCGTGACAGACCAAAAGAACCAGCAACGTAAATCGGTGCACGGAAAAGGAAAAAAAAAAAATCCGGGTCACAAGATGAAAGTCAAGGAACCGCTGTGAAGTTCTTTAAAGTGCCGAAGTCCAGGGGCACACAAAAACAGGGTCGCTATCGGGGGTCCAACCAAAGGGACTTGGAGGAAAAAAAAAACCGGAACAAGGTAAGTCGGTCACCGCAAAAAAAGGGGAGGGGCAATGTCGGGGAGGGGGGGGTTAGGCAAAAGAGGGGATTGCGGAACCAAAAACAAAAACACCCTAGGGGGGAGGGACCTTGGGCATAAAGGGGAGGGGGGGGGGGCAATGTCAGAAAAAAAAAAAAAGGGGAAGTATCCCGAAAGGAAAAAAGTTCGCACCCAGTCGTAATGAAGGAATCAGTGCTGAACACAAAAACAAGGTCTTCCGTGGTTTAAAAGGGCCAATGGCAAGGGGGGATGTAGGCGTAACAAACAACAAAAACGCCAAGCGAGCAGCAAAAAACAGGGCCAAAGGCAGAATTTGCGGAAGGAAGTCAGCCCACAGCCAAAAGCCCTGACAAAAGTGAGATCGGGGGGAAGGGGAAATGAAGGTCAAAAAAAAGGATCGCTGGGTCGGTGGCCGGTCAAGCCCATGAAAAAGAACAAAAACGATCATTCGTTACGGGACTGAAAAAACCTTTACAGGCAAAGGCAAGAGGGGGGGGAAAGGAACCGGCGGCCGAAACACTATAAGTGGGGAGGTTGTTTCCGAAAAAACCGGGGAGACCTCGGGCGGGGGAGAAGTTTCGTCTGGGAGGAAAGGGGGGGGAAAGATCGGGAAGAGGGTCTTTAGAAAAATGTTTGGAGCTGCAAACCTGATCTGTGTGAACATTCCTGGGGGTAAACCGCCCTCAAAAAGCTCCCGGGAAGTGTTCGCAGCTGACCGAAAGAAAGAAGTTCCGGGACGCCAATAATCCGGAGAAGAAGAAGGTTAGGCAGGTTCCAAAAGGTTGGGCCGCTGGGAAAGATACTAAAAAAGTTTGAATTCCGCTACAGGATAAGTCCTTATCTAAACTCGAGATAAAAACCACCATTCTACCAATAATGCAAACCGTCACATGTCCGCCGGTCAGCTCTGGGCCGCCCCGCAACGTTGAACGAAGTTAAGGAGCGCGCGCACGGGCGAAAAAAAACAGGTTCGTCGCGGAAAACTTTCAATGATAAAAAGGAAGATAGCGGGAGAAAGGGCTCCCTGGGAAGATGGGGAAGGGTGGGTCCGGCAACGTGCGCAGGACACCTAAAAAAAAAAGACTCGCTCAAAAAAAAAACAATCGAGGGGAAAAAAGAAGGAAAGATGTCTGGAACAGGAGGAACTCCGGCCAGAAGAAAAAAATCCTTTCAATCAAGCAGCAAACGGAAAAAAGGAAAAGTTCGCGCAGGAAGGTGGAATAACCCCGCGAAAACGCCAAGGGGGGCAGGAGGGACTCCAGAGCGGGGAAAAGAACTTAACGGGGGCACGCCGCAAGGCGACAAAATGGCGGTGGCAAAAGTGGTTGGAGAATAATCGCGGAGACTTACTTTCATACGAGGAGCCGAGAGAAAAAAATCAGTAATCATAGGAAAGGAGATGGGGCCCTGTGACAGCAGAAAAAGAATTATCAGACTTCTGCTACCGCAAGAGGGAAAAAAAAAAAAACAGCCAAGCCCCCGAAAACCACTGAAGGAGCTGAGCGGGACAACCTGTTGAACCTTGCAGGGGGGGTCCCCAGACTGGTGAAGGCTATGCAAAAACAATCAAACGGGAAAAAGAAAAAGATCGAAAAAAAAAACACTGGGTGACACCACCCGGTCCGGGTACAGGGGAGGGGAACCTCCCACCCGGGATCGAAATGGAAACCCCTCCGGACGGACGTCACCTTGCCGGGTAATGTTGACGTCAGCCCGGGAAGAGGCCTGCATGAGACATGGGGCGGAGCAACTTGAAACACTGAAAAAAAAACTACAGCACCGAGAACGACTGGGGGGAGTGCCACGGAGAGCCCCGAATGCCGATCCGCCGGGGGCATGCCAAGGAAAAAGAGGGAGGGAATCTTGGAGAACGGGCAGAAATTGGAAAAAAATCACTCGCTGTGCAAGATTCGTCGGATTCCGCGGGCGAAAAAACTCAAGACGAAAAAGGACATGTCCATACAACTGCCCCGACGTGTTGAACTAAAAGGAGAAGGCGACTGGGCAAGACACCGCGGCGGGATCGCCGGGTTTGGCTGTGGAGAAGGGGGAAAAATGCAAAAACAAGGAAAGCCGCGGTAGAAAAAAAAAAACGGGCTCCGAAAGGTACGCCGTTACCCGCACGCAAAAAGAAAGTGGGTCGGGGTGGAAGGAGGAGAATCCCTGGTGGACAATCAACAGATTAAAAAAAAAAGAGGTGGACCCATCAGAAAGGAAATTCCGCAACCTACACGAGAAAAAAGCGTGAACGACTCAAGGCAGGAGACTGACGGCGAAGGGGGGACGGCAAAAAAACCTCCAGCGGTGATTTCGTTGCGGAGGGGGAGAAACCGTCGGCACTAAACCTAGGCACAAAAGAGTCGAAAGGAAAAGAAAAAAACTTAGAGAATCGGGACAGGTTGAACAAAAAAAAAACTACCCAGCACCGAGAAGGGAAAAAATAGGTAAACAGCCGGGGCCACGCAAAGAGACAGGGACTGAACGTTGGAGAGAATTAGAGAGTAGGCCAGTGCCCTGAAAAAAAACATTTTTCCCAGAAAACGGACGCCGTGGAGGGGGCGTTGCAGTTTTAAAGTCAACGCTCTGACAACGGTGGTATCCCAAGGGTGGGAAGGCACCGTGTTAACCGCGCCACAGTACCGTGAGAGAGAATAGCCGAACTAAATGAACCGGCCAGAAAGGGCGTCCGGCGAAGGAAAGAAAAATCCAGCACGGGGGGGGGCAGCCTGGGTGGAGGGGAGTTCAAGAAAAGAAAAAAATTTTCTACAGCCATCTCTGATCAGGAATGTCCGAGGGGGTTAGGGGAAAAGGGCTTCGGCGACGAGGTACGACGAGAGGGAGGACCCGACCGAAAAAGAAAAGGAATTTTTGCGACTATCGTGTTGAAAACCTCTGGACGGGGGGGGGGAAAAGGGGGTCTCAACCGGGACGAGGACAGAGAGTCAGGAATCAAGGAGGAGGGTTTTTCAGTCCGGTGAGAAAAACAGGTGGAACTCGGAATAGGCACGGGGAAGGGCACCCGGAAGGGGGAAGAAAAAATGATCCCCCGACGCAACTAAAGTGACGGACGTGCTTAAAAGGATGAGGGCATGGGTCTCGGCAAAAACCCGGGGTTGAGGAGGAGCCTATTTTGGCCTGGGGAGGCCTAAAAAAGAAGAGGGATTTGTGACTGGTTTATGGGTCGGCAGACGACGACAAATGATCGGCGGAAAGTGGCCAGGGGCCTCGTGGGTGCGGACTGAAACCCAAAAAATTCCAACAAGTGCCCGGCGGACGTGGCGGTCATTAAAAAGTCTGAACCACGCAGTACCGGAAAAAAAAACCCCGGGTTTCGCCTCCGTAAAAGAGACACAAAGGGGAGAAGGGGGGAGCGATCCACGACGCGGGGAAAACTTTCGGGGCGGAAGGAGGGGATACTAATTGGAGAGAAGTTGAGCGCTCAACTGAGGAAAAAAAGGCAGTGCACTGATGTTCACCAAAGGAAACACCACCCTGAATAACCGAAGATACCTGCGGGGGGGCAGGGTTTGGCGGGAACCGGAAGGAAGGGGAGGTCAAGGGTCGGCCTCGGGCGAAAAAAAAGTTCTTCTTGAAAAAGGCCGCGATGCATCGACAGACCCCAGGGGGGGAAACGATGTCTAATGAAGGTACCACTACGAGGAAGAAAGGAACCGACAAGCATGTGACGTGCACCTGGCCCAAACGGGAAATTACGGCAGGAAGGGGCAATCAGTCCAAGAAAAAAGACTCTGGGGAGAAAAGGGGCTGACCTGATCGGAAGGAGAAAGCCTGCGGTCAAGAAAAAGGGTGATCGATAAACGAAAGGGGGAAGGAACCGTCGATAACCCGGGGGAAAAAAGTTTAATGGAAGAATCGCAAAAAAAAAGAGGCGACCACCATGGTGTCCAGAAAAGTAAAACAGCGTCACCAGCGGAATAGAAACTCGAAGACAGAGAGGAAAAGAGACTCAAGGGAAAGGACACTGCTGGGGGGAAGAAACCGACGGAAAACTGCTGGTTACGAGTGGGGTTGGAGTTCTGCCCCGCCGGCTTGGCCGGAAAAAAACAATTTCGAACAAGGGGGAAAAGATCGCGCAGGAAAATTAAGAGAAACCTCCGAGGCGGAGGGGGGAATTTCACCTGCGAAGGTGGGGGGGGGGAGAAACCCGCCCTTACCAGAATCTCCAACGGTTTTTTGTCTGAAAAGAGATACTGTGGAAAAAAAAGGTAATGGTCACCAAGCGCAGCACCTAAGGAAATTCCGATCGATGGAGGGGATTCGACCGCATTCCGAAAATTTCCATCACACGGAATTTCCGAAGCTCCTGAACGTGAACGGGGTTGGGGGACAATCGGGGCAGAGCGGACTATTTGGGGGGGAAAGTTGGAGGTTTTGGGGAAGGAAAAGAAAAACGCCCGGTGGGATTTGCAAGGTTTGTACAAACACTTCCACGTTAGACGAAAAAAACGGTGCGGCTAAACATTGTTAAAAGGAAAAAGCGCGGCATGATTGAGAAAAGATTCGTGTAAATGCAACGAATCAGGGGGTCCCATGCCGGCGGGGGGCAAGTTTGACCGAAGGAAAGAGATCTCTGCGCTGAATGAGGGGAGGACTGAGCAACAAAAAGGGAAGCCTGTAAAATACAGGAAAAAAAAAACTCGCACAAAGAGGAAGAAAACCACAACTGGGGTTACGATTAGTGTCAACATCACTGGGGGACTTAAAGGCGGAGTGAGAACAAGTCTTAATCACGTCGTGTCTGGGGAGAGGTCAAAGTCAAAGAGGAAGGGTTCAAGGGGATGGGCTGGGGGAGATGCCCCCCAAAAAAGTCAAAGGCTGGGGCTGACCAATACCATTAACTTATGGGCCTCCCCCCATAAAGGCAGGGAAAGGGGAGAGTACAAAGGAAAGGCCCTCCGGGGTGGAAGATCTGACCGGTAAAAAATTGGGCGGCAAAAGGCCCCGGTCAAAGTGCAAAACCCGAAGGGGAGACGGCCGATGGAGATTGGTTGAGAGACCAAAAAAAAAAAAAAAAAACACGAACGCGCTCAACGAGAAGCGAAGCCCCTCCGAGGGGCATTCCAGAGGAGCCCCGCACCTGGTACGGAAGTTGGGCCCGTATCGGTCAAGAAAACAGCACTGTCCGGTTCAACGGGCCGATCACGAGTATCTCTCACACAACGAAGGAAAGATATAGAGGAAGAAAGACAACGAGTGGAAAGAACCAGGCAGGTGACGACCGAAAACGTTGAACCGCCTGTTACCGGGGCGCCGCCGGGCGAGGGTGCATTACCCAGACGTGAGTCCGATCGGCGTACACGTGAAAGGGGAAGGAAGGAAACGAAGCCAACCGCCCGGCCACAAGAAGCGCCCTGCCCCAGGACAAAGGGGGGGGGGGTTCTTGACCAGCGGCCACCGTCGTCCGCCAAGGGATCGAGATCTAACGACCCCAGAGAAAGCAAATCCGGGAAAAAGCAGCAGAAGGGGAAAAACGGTGCCAGAGCAAAAAAAAAAAGATTGAAACAAGGAAAGCCCGGCAGATCGTCATCCACTACTTTGGGGGATAAAAGAATGGTGGGTTCGGTAAACGCCCGAAAAAAAACTCCAAGGACAAAAGAGAGTCGGGCACAAAGGACCCCCCCAAGTCCGTTGAGTAACGGTTAAGGAGTTACATCGGCCAGGGGAAGGTCTGATCAAGGAAAAACAGCGGCGAAAAGGATCTGCTGTAGGGGAAAAAACTGGCCCATTCCAAGACGAAAAGAAGCTAGAAAGAAAGGGAAAACAGAACGACAGGCGAGCGTCACCAGGCCGCCCCGTTTCGAACGTGAAGGTGCAAAGTTACAACCGGCAACAGCAACACCGGCGTAGTCGGACCCGAAAAAAGAGGCAAATGAACACGCCCCAAAAGAAGGTTTTTTGGACCCCGTCACGCAGGCCGCGGCGGGAAAATCAGGGGAAGGTTATGGAACTCCGTGATTCGGTGCGCCAAAGAAAAAACTGCCTGCGGCAAGAAAAAAAAGACATACAGAACTGCCCGACCGTTTCCGTGGGGAACAACGGGGGGAACAGCGGAAAACACAAAAACCGGGAGAATGTTTGACAAGCCCACGGAGCTCGGCAGGGGACAGCGCGGGAAAAAGGGTCCCGGCAGAGCAAAACATCTCGCGAAATTGTGGGCCTCCGCAAAGTCGGAAACAAAAATAAAACCTCCACAGACCAGAAGGGGACTCTTAAGCGAAGGGAAGTTCCAGCAAAGACTACCTTTCAACTTTGAGGTCACAGAGATGGGTAGGGCGGTATACGGGTTGAAGGAATCCTCTGAGCGTTGCACGGGGTTCAAAGGAGAAGACATTTGGGTCGCAGAAGGTCCGCCTATAGGAGGAGAAAACAACAGTTTGGGTCGAGGTCAGATGGTTAAACGGAAAAAGAATCGATCAAAAAAGTAGGGGCGCAATGGAGAGCCGGAGACGGTACCGAAGGATCCAGGGGGTCCCTTGCGCGGAACTATTCAAAGGTACGTCCGACGGAGAGTGAATCTAGGGAAAAGGAAGAAAAAGACTGTCAGGGGGGAAGGTAATTAGGCCTAGGGTATTTTTCCAGGTTCAGGCATCCGGAAGACAAAAAACCTTAAGTGTAAGGTCAAAAAGATGGCATCGCCGGGTGTTAAGACGGCATAAAGAGACCGTGATCGAAAACGGGAAAGACGAATTCCTAATCAAATGCAACGGACACAAAAAGGGCCCTTAGGGGGAGGTACCCACTATCCATGGATGTCAACCGAGAAAAAAAGGGACTTCAAGCCAACGCAAATGTCTCATCGAGCCGATGAAGAACCCTTTCAGGAAGAGTTTTAAAAAAAAAAGCGCCGCAACGAAAAACGGGGGCCATGCGGGAGAGTACAGCGCACGTGAGAGGCCTCGGAGCGAACGGTCCTGGAAAACCGCCGGCCAGCGAGTAGAAAAACGTGGTCTACGGCAAACCAAAGGAATAAAAGTCCGACCATCCAGAGTGAACTCCCAAGGTAAAGTGTAAAAAACCGCCAAAAAAAAACGCCAGGGACACTTCGATCGGACGCAGAGGTAACTCGTCCCGGAGGGGAAACAAGAAAAAAAAAAAACCTCGTCCAGCACCGTTATTCAACACCATAAAAACACGGTACCGCGTAACCCGGGGGAAAGGGGGTCCCTAGCAAAGGGAAGGTAAAGAAACGGTCTCACGAAAAGAGGCAACGTCCGAAGACAAGAACTAAAAGGAAAAACGTTGCGCGTTACCGGTAAGGGGAGGGGTCCGTGTGGAGAACCAAGAGAAGAGGAAAAAAAGGGGGATCAACGACTCCTTAAACACCAGACAAATCTTCGGTTAGGGGACCCGTAAGAGGTAAAGACAGCGGGGGAAAATCCTAGGGAAAGGGGAACCGCCGGAAAACGGGGCGATAAAACTATTTGTTGCGGTGTCGGTAGGGGAAAAACTCCGCGCCGGGTACACAAGGGCCTAAGCTCACCGAGGTCGCCGGGCAAAAAAGAACGGTCCTCGACTGACGAAATAGAGGCAAGGACCTTTGGCCCCTGGCGGGTAGAATGCCGAGATGATAGTCCAGCTCGAAATGAAAAAAAAAAAAACAAAAAAAAGAGAAGGAAACAAAGACGAAGAATTCGGCAGACTGAGACGGAAGAGGAGGGTTCCGGCATTTTAGGATCTTCTTCGTACTTTCAAGCACGAACGACTTTTTTATGGACGGCGTCCAACGTCTGGCCGGGGAACAGAGGGGGGGGGAATACACCGGGAGGGGGGAGGCTAAACGGCAAGAAACCGAACAGCAAAAAAAGCGGGGGCAACAAGAGAAAATGGCGACAATGCAATGGAGAAGACCCCTCAAGCGAAAATGGGGGTGGTGGAAAACACCTGTGAAAACCGGCGATGAAGTCCCAGGCCACTGCATCTACAAGTGGGATCGGTCAGGGTTGTTGGCCGGGTGGAACGGGGTTCACAAGCGATAAGGGTGCCCGGATTGCGGAAGGTCGACATCAGAGGTTTGTGTGCGCGATCAGGAAAACCTACGGACCCCTGCCAGAAATCAGGACACCGGAAAAGGACTCTGCGAAATGTCCAAAGGAACGGTCAAAAGCCAGACCGAATTCGAAAACAGTGGGAAGTCTGTATGTGGGCCAGACTGTCGGCAAAGGGTTGAAGAGAAACGATTTGTTCAAAAACCGAAGAGGGGAAACAAGAACAGGGAAGGGTGTAATAAGGTCACCGACAAAGGGGAAAGTGCCGAGGGAGGGGGGTAGCACACGGCGGTGGAATTGCAGCGCCCAGAGAGGAGCCCCCGCAGAATGGGCAGTACCTGGGAAGGTCGACAATCAAAGGCCGAGACAGCCGCGATGGAAGGAAAACCCGCCACCAAGTCATAGAAATTCTCTTAAGGAGGGGTGACTGAGCACCCGTTCTGCGTGGAGGGGGAAATGGAAAACTTGTGATATCAGACCACGGGAGCCCGCAGGAAAAAGGAGAATATGTCATCCGGGAAAGCCGTCAACCCGACCGGAATGCGCCTGGTTGAGGAATTCATCCGCCAAACGTGTTTTTTCAAAGCGGAATCTGAGGGGGAAAAACCGGCCCGCTGGAGAGAAACCTACCTGCAACGAGAAAAGGGCGTAGCAACGGCTTGTCGGTCCTACAGGTAACCAGAAACCGCATCAAAAAACGATCAGAAGGGAAAGTCCGACATGGCAAAAGTACAGCAAAAGAAATGACCGAGTCGGCTGGCAACCATAGCTGAGGACAGGGGGGGGTGGGTTGTTGTCCGAAGGGTAAAAGAAACAGCCGAGGGGGGGCGCTGGAGCAAAGGTGTCAAAAAACCAAGTTGGAATCAAAAGGTCAGAAGGATCTGCAGGAGAAAAAGTTCCCTCCAAACCGGGGTTTGAGCATGCACAACCTTGGAAAGCCTGGCCGGCAGTTTCAAAGGGCGGTCCCCGCACGCAGGAAAAGCCAAAGCGGAAGGGTCAGCTGGAGGAAACCTATTGGCGTGCCAGGTCCGGTAACCCAGAAGCCCGAATCCGAGTTATGAGAAGGTCCCCACGGAAGAAACCGCTGGGAAGGTAAAGAAAACTGAGTGGGGATTTCGAGAGCGTCGGAAGAAAAAAAGTAAGGAATATCCGCATAGTGAAAAAAAATCGACCCTCAAGACGCCAGGTCCGCAAAGGGGTCGGAAAGCTAAGGCACAGTGTCAGCACAGTTGTTGCGGAAATCCGAAACGTCAGAAGGCAACCGAAACAGGTCGTCCATCTGGAAAAGATTGGAATAGTCGTGGGGCAGGCGCGAAAAGCTGGAGAAAAAGGGGTCGATGAGGTAGGGGGGAAAATGTAGAATGGTGGGGGAAACTTAAATGGTCCGGCGGGGGTCGTCACGGGGGCAGA
>Ga0179593_1728151_pt1 | contig 12479 bp, 15 predicted proteins | sample CZODoug2_1_08_16_FD_185931 | JGI IMG/M metagenome (GOLD analysis project Ga0179593, IMG submission 185931) | Vadose zone soil fungal communities from Angelo Coast Range Reserve, California, USA - CZODoug2_1_08_16fungal (PacBio error correction) | ecosystem: Environmental > Terrestrial > Soil >...
AACTATCGTAGGTTTATTAGAAAGGGGAAACTAAAAAAAGCTCCGGGGTAGATAATCATATCCCCGGCAAAAGCAATACTTTGATCCAAAAAAAATGTGGACGGAAAATCATTCACTGGCGGACGAAGCAAAAACGGGGTCGACAATCAAATTTGGTTTTGGGGGGGGGTTTTCCCGATAGTGGCCGTTCCAAATTTCACTAGCATTTTGGAGAAAAATCGCTGCGGTGAGATTCCTGGGGCGTCTATTCTTGAAAAGTGATGAAAAAGAGTGAATAAACTTGGTTAAATAGGCCCGTGGGGACTATTGAAACCAAGTAAGAAAAAAGTTGGGTAAAACTCTTTATGAATGGGGGGGGGGGTAAAAAACTAAGGAAAACGTCTTGAAGGGGAGAGGGGAACCTCTCTTCTTTGGGGAGAAAAGATCCATGGAAAGGAAGATCGTGGGCAGGGGGGGCCGAGCTCTTCTGACGAGAGATCGGAAAAGGAAAGGCATTCCAGTAGCATCACAGGGTGTACGTAGTAGAGTGGATTGATGTTAGGGTATCGAAGGAGTTTCGGAATTCGGTGGGGTGTGGGGGGGGGGGGGGGGGGGGGGGGGGGGTGGGGGGGTTGGTTGTTGGGGGGGTGTTGTGGGGGGGTTTGGGTTTGGGGGTGTGGTTGGGGGGTTCTATCGCGGGAATTTTTAGAAAAAACCAACAGATACGGCGCAATTAAAACATGCGATTTTTGGACGAATAAGACGGGGGATGTTGTTGGGGGGATTGGAAAACACTTCATCTTGGGAGAACTCACCTGAGGCTGAAATGTGTCTGGAAAAAAAGTGTTCTGTGACAAGAATGGTCTCCGCATTAAAAAAAAGAGGGGGACTTCGACTATGTAGAGAGTCGGAATACCATGATTCCAATGGGTTACTGGGGGGGGAACGTCCTTCTGGAGGAAGTTCCGGAACGAGTGTTGTACGCAGGTTTTTCCGGTCTTCTGTAAGGAAAGGACATTACTAGAAAAGGTACTTGAGGTTCTTGAGAGTAGTGAGAGTCGGTTCAGGGGGGGGTCACGTGACAAAACGAAAAGAAAAAAATGGAAAAGGATTCAGCCCTTACCGAAAGACATAAGAACGATTACTACGCGGATGGAGAAAGGGGTAGGGGGGTTAGGACAATGAAATCTTCGAGGAGAATCGGCCGGGGGGGGTTGCCGGCCCAAAAAAGTGTCCTGAGTCTCACCGGAGGTGCTGGTAAGTGTGGCTCAAGGAGGAAAATTTCTTCTTGCGGGATGCTATAAAGGGAAGGTTATCAGGGCCGATAGGTGGGTAAAATGGAAACGGGTTCGAGGGGGAGGTCCGAGAGGAAAGGGAGAAAGTCTTCCGTACGGAACTTGCCCTGTGGGGAAAAAGTCCCAACCAGGATTAAGGGGGAACTGACAGAGGGGGGGCCTACTGAATCGGTGGAATGTTAATTAGCAGAGGGGGATGGAGGTCTGGCCCGCGCATAAAAAAGACAGGCAAAGAAAAGAGATTAGCTGTCCGTCGCCTGACAATTGGGGAAGGTCACCGATAATAACTTGTCTTCTTCTAGAGCTGAAAGAGACTCCAGCTGATCGGAACTAGAGGGGGATTGCGAGGTGGAAAGAGAACGCTCTTATTGGCCGACCTGAAGGGGTTTGGGAAGACCTCTCAATCAACACGGGAGGGGAGAGAGATACCCAAAGAAAGAAGCTGTTCTTCCCATCGCTGGCCGTTGCGGCGATCAGGCAAGAAGCAATCACTTTCGCTACTAGAGAAGATGGGGGTATAAAAAAGAAGTATTTCTTTAAGGGATTAAAGTATCGGGTGTGAAAGTCAAAGAGTGGGGGGCGCGAATGGCCAAGAGAACTTGAATTGCCTGTACGGGAAAGTGTCCGCCAGCCCCGGAGGCCATCGGCTCCGCAAAGGAGGGGTAAACCGATGCAGAGAGCAAGCACGCTTGGGGTGGAAGGGGGATGAGTAGGAGGAATAGGGTGTCGCACGGACGTTTGAATCGGCCTATTCTAAAACAAAGGAACCTGGAAGGGTAGACTACCACTGAACTAACCGAACGATCTCTTTGGAGAGCATCGAAAAGCGGGGGGTGGGACCATCCTTCTCCTCGGAGAAGAAAAAAAAACGTATCAGTGACACCTGTGACGTGGGAGAAAAAACGGCGCTGCCGAAAAAAAGGAAGCGCGCTGGAGAACGTATAAAGAAGCGACTTTATCCTCATCCGCGGAAATGCTTAAGAGGTGCGGGTCGGGGGCCTTGAAAGGGGCAAGATTCAGCCTTCCGTTTCGAGGGGGGGTATCTCGTTTGGGAAAAACCCAGTCTTTGTAAGCTACGCAAAAGGATCAATGAATCCAGGTTCCAGGGGGAGAATGTCAATGCAGAGGGAAAAAAAAATATAAAAACTTAATTGAAAAAATCGAAAGACGGGGAACATCCCGGGGGTTTTTACCACCGGGAAACACTGCAGCCCAACTAGGGGAGAAGATTAACTCAGAAAAAAAAGAGGCAGACAATACGCTCGGTGTTGGGCGGGGGACGGAAGGCAAATTTTGTTCAAAAGGCGCACGAAACATTAAGCCTTTTGGTTACGGGATGAAGTGGCTGGAAGAACTCAATGGTGGAAAAAAAAAAAAAAGCCGAAAGGCTTCTAAACCAATCGCAGGGAAGCTGAATTTTCTCCTGAAAAGGGGAGGTGTTTAGCAACTCTGCAATCGGACCGAGGGTCTCGAAAATCGAGGGGGATGCGACTACCTCTGTACGGAAAGAGAAGTCCGAACATCACTAAAGTTGCTGCCTGGAGGCCAGAGAGAGCAGAACCTTGAAAATGGCTTTTTCCCTATGGGATAGGGGGGAGCAGGACGTATGAAAGGGGGATGTGAAGCAAGTTAAGTGGAGTTAGGGAGGGTGGCGGCGGGCCTTGGCAGGTGAGGAGTGTTTGGTCCGCAACCAGCCTAAACAGGAAAAAAGAGAGATAATTTAGAAAATTCAACGTTAAAGCGAGGGAGGATGGAGTAGAGTAAAAAAAGATTTCCGCGCGACCATGGTTTGAGGACAGGGAAGTTCACCGTATGCGAAGGTCGGGGGGAAAACACCGGTGGAAGTTTCTTTCATCACAGCGTCGTCCAAGATCATCCCAGGTATCGGAAAAACGCGGAGACAAGAGGTGCCTCACTATCATTAGAACTGTGGCCAAAATATTGAAAAGGGAGTTGGGGAATCTGAACGAAACAGAAGAATAAAAAAAATTTGGGGGACCGTGGATGGTATCCGGAGAAGGCTCCCAGGGGGAAGGGAGAAAGTTTGCCCCATTAAATTTTGGGGGGATTTGCGGGATGAAATTCCACTCGGAGGGGACTTTTCGATTTTCTCAATAGACGAGAGATGCTTCTAGGTTGGTTCGAGAAGAGGGAAATGGAGTAGACGTTTCAACTGCAAAGGAATAGTAGGTGCAGCCCAAAGAAAAGAATGCCGGGCGGGGCGGATTACCGTCAGAGTCGGATAAAGCAAAAAAAGGCGTCATACGGACTTCCCACGACGCAGGATGAGGGGGGCGTTCGCTAAAAAAAAAAAGAAGTCATCCCGCTGGCAGATAAGCGGGGGGGTTTTCGAGAGTGTTCATTATGGCCGCGAAGAAAAAAAGGGTAAATCTACTGAAAAGGGCTGGCGGGTGCCGGGGAATCAGGTCAGGACAGAGAGCAAGCTAGGGTGAGGGGGGAAAGTAACTCCTGGAGCTCCAAGACCCAAAGGAGGCGAAAGAGTTCTAGTGAACAGTAACAATCGGGGGAGTGTTAAAAGAGGAGGCAAGAGGGGAGATATATAGAAGACTTCGATTGGAAAGAAGAAGGCTCTGAAAGGGGAAATCCAGCGGGTAGAGCGGCACAACTAAAACCAACTGTTATTGCTTAAAATATATAGAGCGTTGATACGAAGGGTTAGGAATATGGTCCTCTCCTTCCCTCGGGAAGGAAAAGACGGCATCTTTTCACAAGATTCAAGAAGAAAGATATAATAAGAATATGAAAAAGTCTTTGTGTTTGGAAAAAAGTCAGGAAGAAAAGTCGCAGCAAAAAGGCACGGTGCGCGGGGAAAGGAAATGATGGCCTGTGAAAACAGCTTTTGTAAAAGAGAATTTTCCACACTTAAAAGGAAATTAAAACAAAAGGGTCTTAGCGGAACAGCGGGGCGGTTGTTTAAGGAGCTATGCACACCTCATCGCGCTGGGGGGGAAAAAGCCCTAGCTGGCGGGGGAAAGGAATTGCCTACTCGAAAAAAAATCGCCCGCATGGCCAAAAGACGGGAGTATTGGAGGGGAGAGGTGAACCGTCCACAGGGTACATGGTTCTATATGGAAAGGAAACCAAAAGAAACTGAAGGGGAATTATTTGATGGAGGGAATTGCCTAAAATACAGGCCTAGAACGCAACCACAGAAAAAGAAAAATTGTGTAAAAACCAGGGGGGACGGGGCCTGACCGTGTAGGATAATACAGGGACACCGGGGAATACAAAATGTTTGGTGAACACCCATTGAGTTCTATCCGTACTCAGAAACCGTCAGCTTCAGAAACCTCAGTCGCTCTAGTGTTAATAAGGGGGGTTCGGAGAGGGGAAACTATCACTTAAAAAAAGGGGGAGGATCTGGAGGGGAACCACCCAAAAGGGGGGATGCAGAAGGGGCACACGGTTTTTTGCGGGGGACGGGTCAAAGGTCTCGAGGGATCAACTCTGGTCAGGAATTGGGGGGAGAAAAAAGGGAGGTCGGCGGCGGGGAGAAGGACCAGCTCTTCTTTTCTAGAGAGGAAAATGTGCTGTTGAAGGAACACGCCACCCATCAGCCCGGGGAAGAGTCTGTCCCATTTCAAGGGAAAGCACTTGTCAGTGGAAAAAGAAAATGTAAATAGAAACTGATGCCCTGCCATTGGGGGGGAAAAAAAAAAATCTTGCACAAAGGGGGAGTCCCCGCCCAATCATAAGAGAAATGACAGAAAAGGGGGTCCTGAGGGTGGGGGATTTCAAAAAAAGGGGGAGGGGGGGAAAGGTTAAAGGAGTGGGCGTTGACTCAAAGTCAGCTTAGCTGAATTCAAGAAAAAAAAGGAGGGGACGTGAAATTTTTTCGGGGGCCCAAAGTGCAAGGGGGGGGTCGGAACTGATCACGGTCGCCCTCATAAGTAAACCCCGCTCTGAAAGATCGAGGAAGTGGGGTATATCGAGAAAGCGGGGGGTGACGTTTGAGAAAAAACTTTTCCTGGAAGTCCGGGCAGGGGGGTTCCAATTCAAAAGGGGGGCCTTTTTAATGTGAGGAAGCGCTCAGGGGAAGGTACTTGTTTGCCAGGGCACTGCGGAGAAGGGGAGTGCTGCGTATCTCAGAGAGCAGGTGGGAGGGGAAAATCTAAAACAAGGAAAAGATGGGGAAGAATTTACTGCGAGTTTACAGAAATCCGGGCCAAGCAACAAGATCCTTGTTTAGGTTTGTCTAAGAGGGAAGGGAGAAGAGGGGGAGGACCAATTGTGCCAATCCCCGAAAGGGGAAGGAGGAGAAGTCATCGGAAGGGGTTTAATGCTGCCGAAAACAGGTTTCCTTGAGCAGAAGGGGAAAAAGTTCGATGGGAGGAAGAAGAACCGTCTTTTCTCGGAGGAAAGGACATGAGTACAAGCGAGGGAGGCCTTAGTATAGTGGAAAAACAAGTCAGGTGGACGGGGGGCCGATAGTAGGAATTCTTCACGGACGTTCGAATGGTTAGTGATCTTGAGCCACCCCAGAAAAAGGGCAGAGGGGAATTGAGCCAAGAATTTTACCTGCAGTGGGAAGAGTTTGCTTGGATCTGGGCTGAAAGAACCCGTCGGTACAGGAAAGAATAAGATGAGTAGCCATTGGCGTGATCAGAAAAAATTAGAGGGGGGTTTCCGCGATAAAGAAGGGAGACCTTCCATAATAGGAGATCAGGGAAGGAAGAACCTCGAAGGAACTAGCGCCAGGAATGGGGGGGCATTATTCGGAAGCCCAAGAGTGGGGGGGGGACCAAAAAATGTATCTCAGAAAAAAAAAGGTAGGATTGATTAAAAGAGAAGGAAAAATCGGCTTACGGAAGCTTGGGGCAAGGAACGGACTAATAGGCAATCCTTGCTCTAGCCTAGTAGAGGGGAGGTAAGAAAAGGAGGAGAATAATATTCGGGGGAAGGGAAAGTCAAGTATTTATCTTTTAATGGGAGGAAAAGGGAAATTTTTCAGGCAAGTTTCTACTCCTAGTAATGAAGTGCCGGTACTTAAGGGGGGCGCTTTCTCCAGACCAGGAGAAAAGAAGCGGCTAATTGCCCTTAGGGAAAGGCGAAGGAAGGCTCACGAAAGGAAAGAGCTTGAATCCTGTGGAGAAAGCTTAAATAACATTCAAATGGGCGGAAGGACGTGAGAAGGGGGGGGAAAAGTTCATAGGGAGAAAAGTCAAGCGGAATTGGGGCAAGGGGGGACCAATATAAGCCGCTCAAACTAAAAAATAAAGCCGGGCAGAAAAGGAGGAAAGGCCCGCCTTCTCCCTCGAAATGGGGGGAAAAGAAGGAAAAACAAACTTTGTGATAAGGGCACCGTACTTCACCACCGGCAACTTCGGATCACTTAGCCGCGAAGAGAAAAAAGCGCGGTTGGGGGGGGCAAGGAAAATACCAAAACTGCCGAAAGGGGATTCTCCAATCCTCTTATGAGGGAAAACGCTTACAAGGAAATGATGGGGAGGGCGTCTTTAACGGCGGAACCTTTTCAAAAGGGGAACAGGGGGGGGGGGGGATGTCTTGGTGGGGAAAGGGAATTCCCATTCTTTGGAAGGGAGAAAAAAGAAGCAAGAAACCGCATTGGAAAGTAATAGAGTAAGAGTCATATTAAACAGAACAAAAAAGAAAGAAGGAATTGCACGGGAAGGGGAGCACCGCCGGCTTGGGAAAAAAGGAAAAAATTTGTAAAAGCAACCGAATATAAAATGCCCGCGCTCGCTGGTCCAATGGGGGACGGCGCATGAAAGGGCGGGCCGTGAAATCTTCAAGGAAAAGAAAAGGGGTGTGGGGAAGGCATGTTCACGTCTGGTCAGAGGGGCCGGGAGAAGAAAGGATCACTGGTAACCCAAAAGGAAAGGATGGAGAAGAGAAGGGAAAACTGGCTGAATAAAGGCCTTCTGCTTGGGGGTGGGGCAAGATGAAGAAACTGTTTCTACGAAAAAAGAGGGTGCGAAGAGTCAAGTATCCGACCGGAAAAAAATTGCTGCCCTTGCCTGTGAGGAATGCGAAGGGGAAACCCGGTCTCAGATGATTGGAGGGGGGTGGAAAAACATTTTAAAAAAAGAAGAAGGAGCAGGCTGTAAAACTGCGTGAAAGAAAAGAAGGGGCGCTGGAAGGTTCTTTCTCCATTACAACAAAACACCAAATGCTAAACGGGAAGGGAGGAAAATAGAGGGAAACCTTTTTGGGGGGGGGAGAAAATCGTCAACACGGGGGAAAGGGTTATCATCACAAGCGGGGGGGCACCTCCATTAAAATATCAAACCGCCTCAAGGACGGAATCCACTTCGGTTCCAGCCCTAGTAAAGCTGTTCCACACAGCCGTATTTGAAATTGTTAAGAGGGAAGAAAAAAAGAAACCCTGTGGGGGGAACGGTGTTTCGAGGAAAACCCGTCCCTTTTGTTGGAGTGGAAATATTGATTGGGAGGGGGGTTGAAACCAGCGCGCGCTCTGGGGGGGAGGGAAGGGGACTTTGATGAACCTCTCCCTCGGCTAGGGCTTCGGTTGGGGGGTTCGGGAAAGATCAAAAGAACTTGACGTTGAAAAAGGCATACCTGAATAGTATTTGCAGAAAGAATCAGGTGGATGAGAGGTTACCGTCAGCAGGAGGAAAAAGGCAAAGCAGCGAGAGAAGCATCACGGCCACACTCCGGGGGAGGGAAGCTGGACTGAGTGGTGCCATAGCTAGAAAAGAAAAAAGCAGTCTGAACCGGAAGCAAAAAAAGGGGGGGGGGGGGGTGTTTTCATAAGGGGGGATTTTCAGGGGCAAATTGGAAAAAGAAAAGTGGGACAAAAAGCTGGTGCTGGGGCCGGGAGAAATCGCAAGGGGGAGAGGTTTTTTATTCGGGAAAAAAAACAATGAACTGAAAATAGGACCAAACCGTCAAAACAGAGTCAGTGAGGTCTCTTTTAGCGAAAGGGAACAATCGTGGGTTTGAAAACGAGCGGACGTTATTTGTAAAGTGGGGGAGAGACTCGGGAAACTTCTCGGAAAGCGTCCAGCTCGGGAAGGCTCTCTCAACAAAAAAGAGAGATACCGACGGGAGAAAGTGCACGATTCATGGGCGTCAGGGCAGGAAAGGTAATCACTTTAAAAGAAGGAAACGCTCTTGAAAAGGGAAGTAAAAAAGTTGCAGGGGGACTAAAAGAGACGCTTAGGGACTGGAAATTGGTGTTGAGAAAGAGACAGGGTTCATGCAAACCGCAGCCAAAAAGGGAAGGGGGGAACTGGGAGGCCTGGCAACCACCGGAGTTTTGGAAACGGGGCAAAGCCTGAAGGAAAAGAAAAATGAAAAGCAAAAAACAGGAGTGAAAGAGTCAAAGGGCTTTGTGGGGAATATGAAACATGAAGCTCTGAAAGAGTGTGGGGGGGGAGGGGATTAGAAAGTGCGAATTTTCAGGGGGGGAAAAGGGGATAAAATAAATCGCCCGGCATAAATGTAAGCCTTTTTTCTTCCATGAAGGAAGGAGAAACTTCATGGGTAAATGTCTGATATTTCATAGAAAGAAGGAGCACCTAGAGGGAGCTATAAAATCCGAAAGACAAGCGGGGGGGAACAGTCACTCAAAACAAAAGACGGTGGGGACCAATGAACAGGGTAGTACGACCTAGAAAAAAAAGGAAAACCGAAAGGGGGGGGGTTTGCCGGCCACCTTGGGAGGGTCGATACAATTTCACGAACTCTCGGCAAGGAGAAGATCATATAAGGTTCGGGGGGGGATACTAGCATGTTATTAGGCGGGGGGAAAGGGCCATCCGAAAATCCTAGTCCACGTGTTGGGAAAGAAACCACTTATGCTAGTGAGGGGATCTGGTGAAAGTGGAAAAGACTAATAAATCTTCCCCGAGGAGCCGGGGGGGGGGAAAGCTCTTCTTTTCTAGGACAAGGGAAAAGTTTGGAGGCAGAAACCACCACCATCTCGCGGACCGGGGGGGAAGGGAGCTAGGCGAAAAAAAGAGAGACCAAGCACTTCTACGGGAGGGGATTATGCGAAGGAACGTCGATTTCGGAAAAGGGAACGGCGGAAAGCCTCGTTGGAGCAAAAAAAGCGAATGGAGAAAATTTCCGGAGAGTGCCATAGAAAAATAAAGGGCGGTTGGGGGGGAGGGAGCATAATTGGAAGAAAATCGAGCTGGAAGTACGTAAAATAGTCGTGAGGTTTGGGGAATTTTCTGTACAAAAGGGGGGGGGGGGGGGGGGGGGGGGGGGGTGCGAGAGGGGGGGCGCCCGGGCATGGAAAGCTCTTATTTTATTCGGGAGGACGAAAGGGTTAAGAAGAGTTTTGCTGGCAAAGTGTGAAGGCAAAAACTCCGGCTGCTCAGGGGGGAGGAGAAGTTTGTCCATGGAGGGAGGTTGTTGGGTTAGCGCTCGAAGATATTCAACCGAGGGAGGGAAAAAGGGATATTGCGGAGGAGAGGAAGTACTGTATGGTCTCAGGGAAAAAAAAAACAAGAAAAAAGTTAAACCGGCGTCAGCACTGTAAAGCAAGCACCTCAGGGAGGGGGAATCGTTTACTACGCGGGAAGGACTGCCAGGACGGACTTACAAAGTTGGCAAAAGGAAAATATATTAAAGAGAGTCAGAGAGACTTTTTTTAGGAGGGAAAGAAAACCGTTGTCCTGATCGTGAAAGTGCAGGTGGAATTTCGATGGCGAATGGAAAAGGGGGGGTAGAAAGTCTATGAGAGATCTTGATTAGTAGAGGTGAGTGGAACCTTGAAATTGGCGGTGGGCTGTGTGATGCGCGATCAAGGAGGATACTTGGCCGACACTGAAAGGGGGGCAGGGGAAAGCCCACCAGGATTAAGCAAGGAAAACACGCTTGTTCATGTACGTAAGGTGATTATCAGAGTGGGAGGGGGGGCTTGCGCCTGGGGAGGGGGGGGGACCCTTCGTCCTGGCCATTTCCCAGGGAGGGAGTAGCTTATACAGCAGGAAAAAGAAAATGAATTCGGGGGTCTATTCACCGATAAATAATTGATAAAGATGAGGTCTCGAGCAGACAACCATCGAGCAGGGCTATGGGGGAAAGTGTCAGGCCTGCCCACAAAACCAGGAGGCAACAGAGGGTCTCTCAACACACAAAAAGGGAGGAAAAGAGATAGGAAAAAAAGAGGAAGAAAGGGCGTGGGAAGGAAGATCATGCCCAATACGAAGGGTCAGCTCTGGAAGGTAGGAGAGTGTAGGACAACCAAAACGAGGAAGAAGATTTTTATGGGAAAAAGTGTAAGGAAGAATTTTGAGGAGGCGCGAAATTGTCTACTCAGAGGGGGGGGGAAAAAAAAGGCTCCGGGGGAAAGGGGAAACCCCTATCCAAGCAAATGGATCATGCATCCTGAGTAAAGAGGCTCACTAAGAAGAGGGAGTTCTCTTAATCCTGGGGGGGAAGGAAATAAGATCGCAGTACGGAAGAATGAGGATAGCGGTAGAAAACCAGGGGATTTTAAAAAAGGGGTAAGGTTACTACGCAACTATGGACGATACCGACTATTTATGTAATGAGAGAACTATAAGCCCGGGAAAAGTTGCTCCATCGGATAAAAGAACATTAAGGGGAAGGATAGGAAACAGCTGTGTTTATTGCAAGAAAACCATCGCTGAAGGGGAGAAAGGCGATTCTTTTCTGTGGGGGAGGAATACCTCCGCAGAAAGACTCCATCCTAGGAGTAAACGAAAGGAATGATGTTTTCTTACTCAACAATGGGAGGTAAGTGGATTAAAGAAAAGGGGTTTTTTTCTGTAGGGTGGGGGGGCACTTGTTGACCCTAAAAGGAGGTTGGAAGCATAAAAAGACCGTGCCGCAATTAAAGAGTAATGCGCGACGGAAAGAAAAAAGAACAACTGAAATGGGAAAGGGGAGAGTTCAAGGAGAACTCCGGAGTGGGGAACGTCCCACGCTCCAATGGGGTAAAGACCTATAGTGAACCAAATGACTCGCTCGGGGAAAAAATAAGGGGTTAATGCGGCGCATGAGGGACACTGTGAGGAAATGTCACCGGGGTGGAACGTCCTTTTTACTTCAGGGAGAAAAAGGAAGCTTAATGGGTCGGAGGGGGGAAATAATGCGTAACTGTACAAAAGACTTGAATGGAAGAGAACGGAAAACAACAAGAACAACGGGGAATAGAGATTCAGGTAGACAAAGAAAACGGCCCTGTTCTTCAAGAGAAGGCATGACGAACTAGGAAAACTTGTCAAAAAAGGGCCGCGACATGGAGATCCATGCTGCCTTGGGGGGAGAGAGCGACCCGGTAGCAAGAGGGCGTGGTGGGTAAGAAGGACTTCAGAAAGAGTGACTAGATCCTTGAGAAGAGGGAAAAAGCGTCCAGGGAGAAAGTTTCCCTGGCAGAGGACAGAAGGCCGAGAGAGTTGAGCAAAGTATCGAAGAAAAAAAGTGGGGGAGGAAATCGTCAACACGGGAAGAGGAAAAGCGGCATTGAAAGGTAAAAAATCCTACGGAAGAAGTTACGCCTCCGAGGCATGTCCTCACTAGAAAGAAGATGGCCACCGTTGGAAAAAGGGGGTAGAAAAGGTCAACAACAAAAAACAATTTGGTAGGTGAAGGGTGAAAACGTCGTGAAGAAAAAGGGGGGCTGTGTTTCCGTCCAGGGGGCGTGTTAAACAGTAGTGAGGTGTTAGGGGGGGGAAAAGGAGCTGTCTTTTCCAGGAGGGGAAAAGGGGTCTGAAACCTCTACCTCGGGGGGCTGAGGGGGGTGTAAAAAAGATTCATTGACAAAGGGACGTTTTCAACTGAAGATGCAGCCAAAAAAGGGACATGCCGGGCGAGGAGGTTAAAAGAAAGAGGCACTTCGCATATTCGGGGCGCATCATCATCACGGAAAGCTGCCGGGGAAAGGGTTTTATAGCGATTCGCTAAAAACACTCTTCAGCAAGGAGCGCTAAACAGCGAGGGTGTTTGTTTCAGCTCGGGAAAAAAAAAAAAAAAAAAAAAAAAAAGGGGGGGCATGATTCCGCACAGAAATAGACTCAAAAGCTGTAAAAGGGGGGTTTCCGGGCCATCATTAAAAAAGACGGGGTTTCTAGGGTGGGTGACCACGTTTTTCGGGGGCACAACCCCCCACGGCCCCGGAAGGGAAGAAGAGGTGATACGGGCAATCACGCTCCGTCCGGAAGAAGGGGGCAACGTCCTGGAAGGGGCTCCGATGCATCCGCGGGAAACAGACCTGGCGTGAAGAGG
>Ga0179593_1759232_pt1 | contig 12479 bp, 19 predicted proteins | sample CZODoug2_1_08_16_FD_185931 | JGI IMG/M metagenome (GOLD analysis project Ga0179593, IMG submission 185931) | Vadose zone soil fungal communities from Angelo Coast Range Reserve, California, USA - CZODoug2_1_08_16fungal (PacBio error correction) | ecosystem: Environmental > Terrestrial > Soil >...
CGGTCGTCGATATTGGGGGGGGAACCGTGTTTTCGTCGAGAAAAAAGAAAAAAGAAGGAGGGCCGTTGACCTTCGAGGCCGGTCAGCCCGGAGAAAAGGGGAAAACGAGGGCTGTCCTCGTAATCAGAGCTGATCCGCTGGGACGATTTTCGCTATCTCGCGCAGAAAAGAATGGGAAATAAGGGAAAAAGGGGGGAAAGAGGAAAAGCTCTCTTTCACCATCACCACCACTGGGAAAGGAGGAAGGGGAAGGTGTTAACATTGCAAGAAAACACCTTTTCTGTCTCTTTCTTTTACCGGGGAGAAAAGGGAGGGGAAAATTTTTCTCAGGTTTGGTAAAAGAAGGGAAAAGGCTTGTCGTTCTCCTGACCATCACTAACATTTGGGGGGGAGAGGAAAAGGGAAAAAAAACTTCTCTCCGAGAGAAAGAAAGAAGCAGTGCGGACTAATCCATCTTCTCTACCCTTACCCTCTATATGGGGGGGGGGGGGGGGAAGGGAGGGGGGGGGTCTATTGTCCTCTCTTCGGACTGAATAGGAAAAAAGGAAAGAGGAAGAGTTAATGGGCAGTCGCGAGCGAAACCAACGCCGACGTATAACAGTCCATGACCGGAAGGGAGGGGGGGAAAAAAGGCCGGCGCGGACGCTAATGCGAGGCGATACAGGCAAGATGGAAAGATACCGGTCAGGAAGATAAACTTCTAAAACTTTCCAAGAAAAACTCCCCGAGGAGGGGAGGAAAGGGGAAAAAATCTTGTCGAGGGATCATGTCGTCACCTATCATAAAAAGGAAAAAAAAAAAAAGGGCGAGCTGATCTTCGTAAGGAGAAAGGATGGCGGTTCACATCACCGTCTCTAACACTGCACGGGGAGGGAAAATAAAAGGGGAGGCCATCATAATTATGACCGGACGGAAAAACGTACGCCCTTTAACAGATCTTATAGAGAAAAGGAGACATCAGTGTCGGGTCACGCGAAGGGGGGAAGGCCAGCACCGGACCCAGGGGCCACTACGTCACCAGAGAAAAAAAAAGAGGAAAAGAGGAAGCTTCTCCCACCTTACCGGTGGAAACGGAGAAAGGGAAGGAAGACAGCGACCCCGAACAGATGAAGCTCCCGCCCCCTGCCCGATTCCAATGCGCATATAAGGGGAAAAAGGGAGGGGATCATCCCGTCAAACATTATACCAGGATAGAAAAAAAGAGGCCAAATGTGAAACATGGGACATCATCATAGTCTTCTTCATCTCATTGGTCAGAGGGGAAAGGGAGGGGAAATTCAAATGTGTCTCCGTAGCTGCGGGGGGAAGTGGAAAAACCATCATGGTGGTTATCACATAATATCTCTCCTTTCCGCCCGTCAAAGAGAAAGGGGGAAAAAAAGTTCCATATCCGTCCGTCATCGGATAGAAATCAAAGGAGGAAGAGGAAACCGCGGTAGAGAACTCGCTTGCCGTCGCTTTCGCGTGAAAAAGGAAAAAGGAGAAAAAAGGGGAGCGAAAGCGGAAATGCGTGTCGGAAAAAAAAAGAAACCGAACTCGCCGGCGCGGGCGTCAGGGAGGAGAAAAAAAAAAGAAGGCCCTCTGCTGCCGGCCAGCAAGAAGAGGGGAGGAGACTCTTCAATCGTGCGCGCCAACCGTCCATTTGTCCGCCCAGGGGGAGAAAGAGGGGGACCCTTCTGTCGATTTCTGAGTCGAAGGGAACCTCGCGAGCAAGCGGGCGTTAGAGATCGGCTCTTGGCCGAAAAAGGGGGAAGAAGGATGATAGGTGATCGCGAGGGAGGAGAAAAGACCAGCCGTCCCATTGACGGGGATCGAATCGACTAATCAATCCAGGGAGAAAAAGGAGGGAAAAAAAGAGCAATTACTACTTTTAGACCATCGGGAGCGAGGGGGAGCCGCGCGCGTTGGGAGGATTTTATGAACCTCTCCTCATCGACCGTCATCAAGAAAAAAAAAAAGGGGAAGGAAACACCAACAACAAAAGGAAAAGAAGAGATGAGTAAAAGTCATCTCTCGCTCTCTTATGCCTGTCGATGAGGAGGAGAGGGAAAAGAAAAAGAAAGAGGAAAAAAGGGCCGCTCGCGTCGATGGTCCAACGTCGGCCAGTGCGAGGGAAAGGGTTGCTTCTTCGATTCAAAAGGCTCCTCTCAATTACGGATTATGGCAGTACAATGCGGGAAGAAAAAAGAGAAGGGGGACTTGTGTCATCGCCGTGTTCGGGAAGAGAACAAAGGCTCTGCTCGCGGGTTGGGCTCTAACTCGCTTCTATCAGACCATCGAGAAAAAAAGGAAAAGGGGGGGGGCATGTGCTTACACCTGGCCGGGGGAACAAAAAAAAAAAAAGAAAAAGAGCGCGCGAACGTGGGTGTCCGGCCGCCAGCGGCATGCGAGGAGGGGAAAAAAGGAGGGAGGGAAATTCTCCCCTACTACAGGGGAGAGAGAGCATCGCGACACCATTTCCGTCTTCTGCTCTACGCGTCATCGGCGAGGAAGAAAAGGAGGGGGAAGAAAGTTCGATACCGCGCTGTTCCTCTGAGGGGGGGGGGGGGGGGGGGGGGGGTCGTCCGGTTCGAGAAAAGGAATCTATCCGCTGACGGACTGATATGAAAAGAAAGGGGGGGGGGAGACCTGCTTGCCCTTCGATTAGAGAAAGAGATGTGCTGCACTCCACCATTATTTGCCGGATTCCTGATGGGGAAAAAAAAAAAAAGGGGGGAAGGTATACCGCTATGAAAAAAAGCGGACCAATGACGCAGGGCTTCTTATGATTTACTCCTGTTAAAGGGGAAGGGAGACGTGATTTTTGTTTTCGAAATGGTGGGGGGAAGGAAAAGGACAGCTCGCATCCTCCTGGCCTATTATGCGCTTTGCATCTGCCGTGGCGGCGCTGCAGAAGGGAAAAAGGGGAAAAGAAAGAGGGAAACATTCCGATCAACTTTGCTGCCGGGAAAAAAGGGAGGGGGAGGGCAGGCGCTATGTCCGTACTGGTACGTCGTGGCCGGGGACGGTGCTGGCCGGGGAAGGAAAAAGGAAAAAAAAGGGGTGTCGACTATCTCTTGTTGCGAGAGAAAAGGAGGCGGCGGTCGTCAGACATCGAGGCGGTCATTCATATGATTGCGACGCCCGGGAGGGGAGGAAAAAGAAGAAAAGGGAGGAAAAAAAGGCTGTGAAAAAAGAAAGAAAGAAGAAAAAAATAACGCAAAGAATCCTGCTCGCCTATAATCTGCGGAGAGAAAGGGAAAAGAAAGGGAGAGGAGAGACAAGAAATCTCCGGGAGCGGCGAGAAGGGGAGAAAGGAGGGGGGACGGTATCTTCAATAAGGTATCCTCTCGTGTTCTTCTGGCCGGTATAGAAAAAAAAAAAAAAAAAAAGGGTCCCGCGGCCGGCCTGGTAAAAGAAGGTATCCGTCGGCGTTGTGCAACTCCGCGACTGCCCCTACAAGAAGGATGAAAGGCCGCGCGGAAGAGAAAAAAAGGAGGAAAAAAAAAGGGGAGAAATATAAAACTAAAACATAGATGGTGGGGGGAAAGAAAGGGGCGTCTGTTCCGTCCTAAATGGGGGACGCCCTCTCCTTACTCTCGCTCAGTGTTGATTGCATCCATGAGAGAAGGGAAAAGAAAAAAAGGGGGGGAGGCCCCCGGGAAAAAACTACTCCTAGGGATGGGGGGACAATTCCAGTGCGGAAAAAAAAAGGGGAGGGGGACGCCCCCCCCCAAGCAGAAACGGTGGGGCGTCATGGGAAAGAACAGCGGCCCTGTGAACGGGGGGTGGTGCGGGCCCGCGCGCTTCTGCCGTCCAGGTGATCGCGAGACAAGAGGAAGAAAAAGGGAAAAAAAAAAAAAAGAAAATCGTCCCTCACGGCTTCAGCGAATGTGCAGGAAGGAAAGGTGGCAGCAGGCCGTGGCATACCTGCCTCGTCCGTCACCGTGCCCGAACTGCCGGAGGGGGAGAGAAGAAAGGGGGTACCCAATATCTACTACCGCTAGGGGGAAAAAAAAGAAGAAGTGCCCGGCAATCCGGCGAGATCGGGGGGATGTTAATCCTCCAGGCTCTTGTAGTATCGCGGAGGAGGGGGAGGGGAAAAAGGAATCGAACGCCGACCTGATTTCCTATTTCGCGCCGATGAGAAAACAACAAGAGGGATTAAAATATATAGTATACTTCTCCTCGAATAGGGGGGGGAAAAAGAAAAAGGGGAGGAATCCTCGTTCCGGTCGTCACCCCGCCCGCGATCCTAAAATCATGGCGGATTGTGCCATCACGATCGCGCCTGATTGGGGGGGAAAAAAGAGGGAAGAAGGGGGGAAAGATGCTGTCGTCGATATTTGGTGAAAAACATGGAAGATAAGTTGCCGAGGCAGTCGTCCTGTTACGGCTAGGCCGTTCTCGGCGAAACGTCCTTCTGCACACCGCAGGCGAGAAGCTGGGGGGAAAAGAGGAAGACGAGTGACGATGGGTCGGGTATCTCGCTCCTCCTCTTCTCCATCGCTGGATGCAAAAAGGAAAAAAAACCACATTTTTCATGCATGTCCAAAGGGAGAAGGGTAAATGTCACGCCACAAAAAAGGGGAAAGGGGGGGAGGGGAAAATGTTATATACCTCCTTCGAACTGGAGGGGAAAGAGGGGAGGAAAAGGAGTATTGCCCTGAGGGTCTTTTTCTCCTACCATCACTACATTGGAAAAAGGGGGGAAGAGGGGGGGGGAGGATTCCCTTCAACCTACTTCTCTCGGCAGAAAGGGGAGTTACAGACGCAGTGCGGAATTTATCTTCCATCTGCTCTACCCTCCCTCTATGGGGGGGGGAAGGGGAGGGGGGGGGAAAAAAGGTTCTATTGTCCCCTCGCTGCGGACGATCTGGAAAGGAATCAGCGCGAAGGGGAAGTCCCGCGGCGACCAACTCTACTTATACTTCATACCGCCGTGCCTTATTGAAAAAAAAAAAAAGGAAGGGGAGAGGCGATACCTTGCTACAGAAGGTAAACGTCAAGGGGGATAGGGTTCTACTTTCCTGTCTCCCTCTATGTAGGACGAAAGAGGAAAGGAAAAAAAGGGGGGGGAGCATGTCGGTCACCGAATCAGAGTTTAAATAGGGGAAGGAGGCGATTCGCGGAGGGGTGAATTCCATGATGTCTGTCACCAGCACCGGGGAGGGAGCCCGGATTCCGACGCCCAAAAGGGGGAGAGGGGCCGCATGATAGACCTCGCATCTCCTCCTTGAAAAGGAGGGGAAAGAAAGAAGAGTCGACATCAGTTTCTTTATCACTGAGGAAGGCCAGCAACCGTAAAAAAGGCCACTACTTCACCATCTTCACGACATGCGCATGCAGAAGAAAAGAAGAAAAGAAGGGGGGACCGGCAGCACCGTGATCGGAATTTTTTGAAGAGGGCTGCCGACCAGAGGAAAAAGGCGACCGGAAAACCAAGTCGCATATAGGCCGTATTCTGAGGATGCGGGGGAGGGGGAAAAAAAGGAAAGGGAATACCAGGAATCGGGGAAAAAAAAAAGAGGAAAATAGTGAACCTGGGGGGAGGAACAGATCTGCGTCAGCGGTCATTGTTCAGGGGAGGAGTAATTCCAAAGGGGTAGAGAGATGAAAGATCAGGATCCGGCCCCACATGAGTGGCAAGCACATACGCTCCGGTCCGCCAGGAAAAAAGAGAAGGGGGAAGAAGGGAAACATTTCCTATCCGTCCTTCGCGGATAGAGGAAAGGAGGGGGAGAAAAAAGCGCGGTACAAGAGCTTGACTTCGCTTCTCGGACGGGAAAGGAAATCGCGCAAAAGCGGAAAAGGGAAAAAAGAATAGACCGCGACGCCGGCGAGCGAAGAGGAGGGCGTCATTTCGAACTATGCCACGGACATAGGGAAAGGAAAGGAAAAAGCAAGATCGCGCGCGCGGAATCCTCTTCACCTCGAATGCGCGCAAAAAAAAAAGGGGGGGAGGGGAACACCACTGCTTTACTAATATGCCCGAAAGAGGGAAGGACGTTCGAGCAGCACACGATCAGAGCCTTTTCTTAGATATAGAGGGGAAAAGAAAAAAGGAAGGATGAGCGGGAGCTCTATGCTCACGCATGGGGGGAAAAGAGAAAGCGACGAAGCAATCAGGAGAGGAGGGATGCTTCGCTTCGCAGAGGAAAGGAAAGGAGAAGAAAGAGAGAGGTCCCTGTGGAAGACGACGAGAAGAAGAATCATCGAGCATCTACCTGCATCATCTCGCTATCGCCTGACTCCGGGAGAGAAAAAAAGGGGAGGAAAAGAGATAGAAACCGCGTCAGCGCGCGCGCGCTGAGGAAAAAAAAGAAAAAATCCTCCTTTCAAAGCAGGACCGGCTTCCCCCGGGCCGCGCGCGCGATGGTCTCAACGTAGTAAAGGAGAAGGGAAAAAAAAAAAAAGAAAGGGAGGGCTTCGTCTCTTCGCTCCTCGCAATGACGGAGGAGCAGAAAAGGAAACTCATCCTTGAACGCTTGCATGCGCCGTGGGGAGGAAAAAGATATCTCACTCCAAGGGGATCGGGGGATAGAACGCGACTGAAATCATACCATCTCCATCTTGAAGGAGGGAAAAGAAAAAAGGACCGTTTTTCGCGCATCGGAGGGGGGAAAACTGCGCCGCGGGGCTTTCCTGCATCATCTTTCATTCTCTTTCTGGAGGGGGAAAGAAAAGGGAGAGAGCCCTACTCCTTCTAGCGCGGCGTCGCGAGGAAGGGGGGAGGAACACGCATTTCGCTTATTGCGCTTCTTCCTCAGTCTATTATATCTACTCAACTCGAGCAGAAAGGGAAGAAAAGGGAAAACCCCCCCTCGGAGGTCGTCAGGGGGGGGAGGAGCTTACTTACTTATATGAACTTTTTTCTTGTAGGGAAGGGGATGAAGAGAGAGGAACGGATCGCTATTTTGCTTCACGCCACCATTATGGGGCCGGGGGAGGAAGAGCTCGCGACACCGGGGGAATTTACCGCTATGGGGGGGAAGTCGGAACCAATGACTCTGACGCCGCTCTGAAAGGGGGGGGGGGGGGCCGATGACGCCGGGATGGTTTCTATACTTGTTGATCCTTTTTTCCTGGCTGGAAGAAGGAAAAAAAGAAAGGAATCCTCCGCTACTCCTATATGCGCCTTGGCAATAAGGCGCTCTTGCTGGGTCATCGCTGTTCGGCAGAGATTTCAACATTCCGATCACGGTGCTGAAGGAAAAGGGAAGGGAAGGACACGGCCCCGAGAGGGGAGGGGGCGGGGGACGGTGGGCGTGAACGTCGTCTGCGCCGTGCTCCCGACCCGGGAAAAAAAGGAAATGCTGCCTATATCTCGTGGGGGAAAAAGGGGGGGAGAGGAAATCATCGCGGCGGGGTCAAATATGATGCGACGCCGTTGTGGCTGGTCGGCATCGCGTGCCCGGTGGGAAGAAGAAAAAAAAAACCTGGCCTTCATCCTGTCGCGCGAATAAAAAAAGGCGAGATGGGAACGCTGATTGGCCGACCTCCAATCTCGACAAGACTCCGGGCCGAGGAAGGAAAAGAGAAAGGGGAAAAGGCGGTATCTTCCTTGACTCGTTTCCTAAGGGGGAGAAATCGCCTTCGCGTCCGCAAAGGACCTGGTAAAATCAGCACGGCCGGTCATGGCCGTTATCCGTCGGAGGGGGGGGGGGGAAAAAGAAGGGGAAGCGCGGAAGATGACGGTCCATATCCTTCCGCAGCGCGGAAGGAAAAAGGGAGAGAGTGTAGGGGTCGCGAAAGGACTCCTCCGCACTTCGTCTTTTCCGTCCGAGAAAGGAAAAAAGAAAAAAAAGGGAATTGTTGAAGGGCATCATGCGATGCTGCAGAAAAGGGGGCTGGTCGGCCCAAAGACAAGCTTTCACTACTCCGATCGTATCTTGACAACATGAGAGGGGAGGGAGAGGAAGGGGGAACAATTCACGCCAATCGCTAAACGGTGGTGGGGCGGGAATACCGGGAAGCCTGACCATGTTGGGGGCTTGTTCCCGCTCGCTTCGCCGTCCAGGGGGAAAGGAGGAAGGGAAAAAAAAAAAAGGAGTCCGCGACCATCTTCACCTGAAGGAGAAGAGAAGGGGAAAGCGGCTCGCGGCGGTTTGGCATTCATTCAAGTTCTCTAACTCTGCCTCGCCGTCACCGGGGGGAAAAAAAAAGAGAGAGGCGAAACACTGTTCACCAATATCGAAGAACGAAGGGGGCCGCGTTGCCGAACCAAGAAGCGCTATCTTTTTGCAATCTCCATTCGCTTGGGATCTCTGCGTCGGGGGGGAGGAAAAGGAAAGAAGGAAGCCGGACCTGTATGTTCCTATTTCGCGGACAGGGGAAGAGAAGAAGGGAGGAAAGAGAGAGATGTCGGAAAGAGAAATATGCCCATCATTTCCGTGCGTTTCTAGGCAGGAAAAAAAAAAGGAAAGAAAAAAAAATGTAGCCCACACCGAAAGAACTGGCGGATTGCCATCACGAACGCGCCGTATTTTCCTTCAATCTCTACCTAGCCTGCTGAAAGGGGGAAAGAAAAAAGGGGGGGGAACAGTTTTTCTCCCGGAGGAGAAAATGGCCGGTTACTGCTATGCCGGTCTCGTGAAAGAGGAAAAAGGAAAGGGGAGGCTGTCCTCGCCTTCAATTCGCGGGGAAGGAGGGAAGAGCCGGCCGCGGCGGGAGAATCACCTTTACGTCGAAGCTGCGCTGTCACCAAGAAAAAAAAAAAGGGAAAAGGGCAGGCTGGCGAAATCCTTGGAAAAATGGGAAAAAACGTTTTCGTCGCGCTTGGCGGGGGGGGGAAAGGGGGGGAGGGAAGAGGTACTTGATCAGGTTGGGCCCCGATAATGCCCGTCTTGTCGGTGGCGCCGACAGGAAAGGAAAGGGGGGAAAATCGCCTGGATGCCCTTCACAAAAAAGGGGAAGAAGACATGTATGGAAGACAGAGCATGCTGACTTGATCTTCCAATCGAGAAAAAAGACCCTCTAAATGTTTTCTGTTCAGGGGGGACAGGGGGTCCGCGCTGCGGACGGATCGACTCATCTCCGCGCGGGCTTTCAAATCCTTCTTTTAGGGGGGGAAGAAAAAAAAAAGGGATTCCGGTCCCCCCCCCATGAAAGGGCCCGTGCCTGATTGAAGAGGGGACGCGAAGGGGAGGCTATACCTTCCATCATCCCGAGGAGGGGTCGAACTTTCCTCTCCCGTCCGATGGGGGAGGAAAAGGAGACTTGTCGAGAGTAGGTCTGCACCTATCTCATCTTCCCCTAGAGGAAAGAAAAAGAAGGGATATTCCTCTCTACATGATACGGCCAATGAAAAAAAAAAACCTCCTCTACAACCTTCACTTCGAGCAGAAGGAAGGGGGGGAGGGACCGCCGCGATGATGACAAAGGGGCCATCTCCTCCTTTAACCATATCTTATATCTCAGCAAGAAGAAGGGAAAAAAAAGGGAGTTGATCACTTCTCCTCCGAAGGGCATGAAAAAAGGACACGACGTCCGGGAACCGTCCACTACCTACTCCTTCCTTATAAATCGACCGGAAGGAGAAAGGTACCCTTCCACCTTTAATCGGAATGGTGAAAGGAGACCCGAACAGCGAAAGCTCCTCCCCTTCCTATTCCAATTCGCTATAAGGAGGGGAGAAGGAAAGGGGATTATCATCCCCTTCAAACAGAGAAAAAAAGGGAGGCATCGGCAAAGTGCCTTTTATTCCATCATCATAGGCTTCGTCAGCGGGGGGAAAGAAGCACGCACTTAAATCGCGGGGAAAAAAAAGGAAAAAAAGGAGGCCGTGCAGATAGGTAAGAAGTCCATCCTTTGGTCGTTTTGCAGCACATAGCGAGGAGGAAAAGGGAAAATCACAGGGCAAGAGACCGTTCGTCCCGGCGATTTCCCTATTCGTACGAACTCTTACTACCTCCGGGAGGAAAAAAAGGGAGAGGGAGGAAAAGAGGGGCGTAAACGTCGATCTCATCGCCGGGGAAGAAATCGAAATGATGTAAATTCTCCGAATATACCGCGAAGCAAAGAGTCGGGGTCAGTTCGATTCCCCGGACAGAGCCAAGAGGAGAGGCCAGCACGAGAAGCTCTTGAATTCCTCTTTCAACCGAAGAAAAAAGGGGGGTGTCCTCCCCATGACAACAAGAGGGGCGATGGTCTGATCGAAAACGCTTTCTAGCATCACCGGAAAAGAGAAAGGGCGCCGTTGCCGAACACGGCTATGAAAGGGAGAGCGATGCGACGAAATTGGGGGGGGTCCTTCTTCCTCCGTCATTGCTAGGAAAAAGGGAGGGGGAAAGAGGGGGGTCTGGATTGCTTCGCTCTGCGATAGAAAAGGGGAAGGAGCGCGCGGAGGATCCTCGCGCCGTGTGCTTGAAAGGGAGGAGGGAAAAGGGGGGCATCATCTCTCTAGCTCCCTGACGCCGGTTAATCTCTAATGGAAAAGAGAGAGATAACCAAGGGTCATTCTCTCGCGCTCTTATTCCTTCGATAGAGAGCGTCCTAAAAGAAGAAGGGAAAAGGAAAGGGGGGGGGACCCGCGCGCTATTGTCTCACGTCGGGTAATTGCGGAGAAGAAAGGGCTGCGTCGCTTCGCGCTCTGACGTTTATCATGACAATTCGTCTCATCGCGATAAAGAAGAAAAGTTTTGGGCCACGTGCGCCTATATCTGAAGAAACTGGGCTCGAACACGAAGTTTTATCATACCATCGCCAGCGTTGGCAGATAGTAAAAGAAGGGGGGAAGAAAAGGGCCGTTTCTCGAATAGGGGGAAAGGAGGGAGTGCTGGCGTCATCATCTGTCAGTCTCTGTCGTTTTACCGGGAAGGGGAAAGGAGAAAAGGGACTCCTTCTATCGCGGGGGGTCAGAAGGCGACACGCATTTTCCGCTTAGAGCTACTCGTCCTCTGCGATTAGATCGACGTCAAGAGAAAAGGGGGAAAGGGAAAGAAAAAAGCCGGTTTCCTCGTAGGTCGTCCGGTTCGAAGAAGAGGGGAATCGAAGCCGCTGACGACTATTAACTGTTGCTGTCGACCGCTGAAAGGAAAAAAAAAAGGGACGCGGAATCTCTATGTGAGGAAAGACGATTCCTGATAAGTGCACGGCCGAATCTAGCGACCCCTTTGAAATTTACGAGAGGGAAGTTCGAAAAAAGAAAAAAAAAACAGCGGACCAGATGACGCCGCCTGATGATGGACAAGAAAGAGGACGCCGGGTTGTTGTAGGGGGGGGAGGGGGGGGAAGCTGATCATCCAAAGCTCCGCCTCCTACGCTACTCCTATATGCGCCTTGGCATCGGGGGGGAAGGGGGGAGAAAAGGAAAGGGTTCGGCAAGCTATTCAACCTTGAGACACGGGCGGAAAAGAGTCGTCGATTTGACGGCATTCTCTATTTCTTGTCCGCGGGGGGGGGGGGATGCTGGCCTTGAACGTCGGCGGCAGAGGGGAAAAGAAGAGATCGTGCTGCGCTATCTATGTTTCAATTGCTGCCTTGGCGGTCGGAAGGAAAAGAGGGCGACGCCGGTGCGGGCGTCGGCATCGACGGGAAGGGGGGGGGGGACCGCCTCCTGCCTAAAATCCTGTCCGCGCTAAAGAAGAGGAGGAAAGAAAAAAGGAAAAAGGGGAGCGATGGGAACGCTGATCGTTTTCCGACCTGCGCAAGGAAGAGGAGACGCCGGTCGCCTCCATCGAGGACGGCACTTTCGACGGTATCTTCCTGACTCTTTATCCTCGCTGTGCTGGGGAGAAAGGAGAAAGCGGCCGGCCTGGTAAATCAGGAACGGCCGGTAAAGGGAGGGGGGGGGTTGCCACGCTCCGCGCTGCCAGGGATAATTCCTCTCTGAGATGACGTTCCATATCTCCGCAGCTCTTACAATATAAAAGAAAAGGGAAAGGAGAAAAGGAAAAGGGGGGTCTCCCTATTTAATCTCAATCCGCAAAAAGGAGTAGAAGGGTCGCCCTCGCCGCGCGTATCTTCATTGGTGGAAGGGAGGAGGGGAATCCGCGCAATGTCGTTGCTGGAGGAGGAAAAAAACGAGCGGATCGGGAACACAGTTAAAAAATTACAATTTCGAATTCCGTTCTCTACCCGGGAAGGGGAAAAGAGAGAAGGCCATGTTACAAGGATTGAGAAGAAAATGACCAGGGGGGGTGCTTGGTGGCCCGCTCTCTTCGCCTGGCCAGGGGAAAGAAAACGACGCGGCTGGGTAGGCCGGCTCGCGCTCCGCGACATCTTCCCCTCCGCTGAAGCGAATTGGGAAAAACAGAAAGGGTGCAGCAGGCCGTTCGCGAAATAGGCCCTGACCGTCACCTGCCCTAACTGCCTAGAAAGAAAGGAAAAACTGTTCACCAATATCGACGACCGATCGTAAACATGGAAGAGGGAAAAAGACGGCGCGATCGTAATGAATCGCCATTCGCTTTATTATCTCTTCTTCGGTGTGGGGGGGGCGAAAGGGGGGGAAGTAAAAACGCCCCCCCTGGGGAAACCTGGAAAAGGGCCTAGGGGAA
>Ga0179593_1407291_pt1 | contig 12478 bp, 16 predicted proteins | sample CZODoug2_1_08_16_FD_185931 | JGI IMG/M metagenome (GOLD analysis project Ga0179593, IMG submission 185931) | Vadose zone soil fungal communities from Angelo Coast Range Reserve, California, USA - CZODoug2_1_08_16fungal (PacBio error correction) | ecosystem: Environmental > Terrestrial > Soil >...
AAATTGGGTAAAGGCCGTACCACACCGGGGGATGTCTCCAACCACTCTGGGGTAACAAAAAGGAACGTCAAGGATCCTTCCGCCCTGTCCACAATGGAGCAAAAGAAACAATGAATTTAGAACGAGGCACGCTCGGCTGATCAGGGGGAAAAGGAGTAGAAAATTGCACTGAAAAAACATCTCTGAGGTAGACTATCAAAAGGAAAAGTGGAGCTGAGGTCGGAGAGTGGAATGGTAAAAGGTAGCAGTTCATTTTAAGGGCCAGGGGGGGGGGAGTATCCTTGAGGGGCGGTAGGAAGGGCTAGCCAAAAGGGTCGAAAAAAAGAGAGAAGATTCCTAGATACTGGTTGGCGTCTTGTAGGGGGGGGGACTAAAAAAAATTACATGTCTTCTACTTACTGAGTGGAAGGAAAAGTCAAAGAGGGGGGGATAATATAAAGAGACACTTCCGTATCTAGCGACGCCGCTGGCAAAGCCGAGAAGGTCTACCGCACAAAGAGATCAATTACCGTCTATTTAGCCCGGAGTGGAGGAAAAGCCTCAGAGGCAAGCTAAAAGGGGGGAAAACCAGGCTGAGAGAATCTGCAAGGAAGAAAGTGGCGGGAACGGACTCCGTATCAGGATGAGATCAGACCCGGCAGTGAAAAACAAAAAAAAGCTTCCAGGAAATTGGGTATGGAGGAGGCTTGCCTACCTGGAATATACGAAGAGGGGCCAAGGGAGAAATTCAATGGTGTCGCGGGTACGATAAGGTCAAAAGGGAATAATATGCAAGAGGGGGAGACAGCCAACGGGAGAACAGATGATTAGACTTTTTAGGGGGTCTCCAACTGAGAAAGATAATCGAGGGAAAGTGAGATTGCCGCCAAACGAGCGGTGCCGCGGTATGCAGGTAAGTGAACTCTTCAGGTGAAAAAAAATTACCGGACGCAGGAAAAGACATCAAAATAAGTTATGGGCAAACTAGCACACGGGTAGAACATGCCGGGGGGAAGGAGAAACGACGGAAAAAAATCCTTAAAAAAAAAGAAAAAAACGGATGATCAATCTGTTGGTACATGTCACGACAAGAAGTCTTGGAGCTGGAGAGGGCCCCGGGTTATCCTCAAAGGGCAATCGAGATGCTCTCAGGCCTCAGAAAAAGGGTCCCCGATGCGCAGGTTAGCCGGCCAGGAAAGGTCGGATATTTGGGGTTTAGGAGAGAAAAAGCGTCGAGCGAACAACGAAACCGAACTCAAGGACGGCTGGAAGACGGGTGAAAAATGGTGGCCACATTGACGGAAGGACCGGGTTGCTTCGAAAAAGGATCGGGCTTAGGGTGGGGACATCCTAAAGGAGAGGATTGCAGGTAAACTGCTCAAAACATAGTCAAAAATTGGAGAAACTATAAATCGAACAAGGTGGGGGGATTGAAGACAGGGGAGGGGAGAGTAATTGCCATGGGGGTAAAGGTGGGGGCTTACAAGGGGAAGAAAGGTAACGACATTACACTGAGAGGGGAAAGCACGGCAAAGTTGCCGGTGTGAAAGGCAGCTCCTCCAATTCAAGGAGAGGAGAGAAGATCGAGCGAATAAGAATAGAACGGGAACGGGGGAGGGATATAAGCGTGCAATTAGGTCAGCAACCACCGGACGTCAATCTCGTAAAAAGGGTAGATAGACAAGGAGGGGGGAGGGAAAAAGGAGCAGAAATAGGCGCGCTTGATCGGCTGCTGTTGATTTAAAAAAAAAACAAAACAAACGGAGGGGGAAGGAGGGATAATCGGGGTTTTTAACACACAAGAAGAAACCAAAGAAAACGGAGAGAGACCGCGACTTGCGCGAAAAAAGGTCGATCGACCTTGGTAAGAGTGCCGCTGCTTTGAGGGAGGGGAATAAAGGAGGAAGAGGAAGATGCGACGTCGATGGTCGATTAGATCGGTACGCTGGCTAGCGATAGGAAGAAAGGGGGGGGTGCTGAATAACATGGTAACACAAGAGAAGAACAATGACGCAAAACTAATCGAAATTGAGGGGAGGGGGAGGGACAAACCAAGAAAGACGACCGCAAGGTTAAAGAGGCGTAGGACTCAAAACTCAGACCCTTTTTCGATTATATTCGAAAAAGGAGGGAAAGGAAGGGTTGCGCCTGAAAGAGCGGGAGGGGGGGGGGGGAGGAGGCAAAACAAAAAACTCTCAGGGGGGAGCATCATTCGCAGTACAGTAAAAGGGTGTTTTGAGCTGGGAAAAGAAAGGGAAAAGAGGGGGTTTCGTTTTGTGGGGGGATACGATCGGCGAAAGAAAAGCTGAAGTGTCACAGAGGGGACTTCGCAATCGGAGAGACAGCATGTATATGTGCAGAGGGATGCGCGGAGGGTGGAGGTCAAATCACCAAAGGGGTTCAAGGTTTCAAAGAGACTTCATTGCGGATACATAGCGGTGGAGATGAAAAGGGTCTTTATGGGACTGGGAGAAAGGGGACCTGATAGGTAGGCGCCCGGAGAGTGGAGAAAAAGGGCCGGTTGGACACAGACAGTGAGGCGGGGGGTCGGCAGGAGTCTTCACTGTGACGGGGGGGTGAACATGCACGGAAAGTAAGAAGGAGAAAGCGGGACCACGCTATTGGGAGTACATACATGGTCCCTCCTATGGATAGAAAGCATTCGAACCGGGGAACAAGCGATTACAGAATCGACGCAAACTGGCAAGATATCGTGACAAAGGGAACCAGATCTGCCTCCTCGACCCTGATGGAAAGGGGAGAGACGTCCAGCAGGTCTGGGGTCAAAAGGAAGGGGAAACCTAACAGAAAGATGGTAGGACAGCTGGGGTCGGTGGCCTGCCCCCAGAGGGAATCAGAGAGAGGGGGTTCGGTCGAAAGAATTCGGAAGCCTTTTCTTTGGAAGGTTGGCGGACGGAGAGGGGCAGGGTTAGGAGCTCGTTAAGCTAAGAGAGGGGCAGAGATCTGCTTGGTGGGGCAAATGCGTTCTAATGGGAAAAACAACGCCTCTATTAGCAGAGAAAAGAAAATTATCTAGGACCTCGAAGGGGTCCCGAGGGGGGGGTTGAAGGGGAAAAGAACCGGGGTAGGCAAAAGACTAATGGAGTTGAGACCAAACGAACACAAGTGCCGAGGAAAATCCCGTATTCTGGTGGAAGAGTAGAAGGAGACTGTCCCGTCGCCCGGGGACGACATCTTGAAGCCAGCCAGAAAAGAAGATCAACGCCCAGAACGACAAAGAAGATCGATGTAAGAAAGGTGATCGATTAAGTTGTGAAGGGCAATTTCTACAGTTCAATTTCAGGGAAAAACTTATACGCCGGGAGGAAAAGGGGGAACAGTCTCAGGGGGGATGTAGGGCGCCTGTTGTCATCTGCAGGCTGGACGGAAGGGACGGACAGTAAAAGATGGAACAGGTGGGACAAAATTTTACATTGTGGGAGGTAAGGGAATGACGGAACCAATCTCTGACAAACTCACAAACACAGGGATTGAAGGGAGAGCGGGGGGGCGCCGGGTGAACCGTTACCTGTACCCAAACCCTGAAATGGCACACAAAGGTGAAAAAAGAGTGGTGTGAACCCCATTTCCTTATGAGGGAAGGACGGAAGCCTTCCGCTTGAGCAAAAAATCCATTCACGGAGGATGGGGAAAGAAAACCCCAAAAACCGGGGTCACGCCTCTTCGGAAATGTTGCAAAGAAGAAAAATCAGTAAAAATTTCAACAAGGAGGAGGGGGTTCTAGAAACGAATGACATCGATCTTCGTAGAAACGTTCGAGGGGGGGTCTCATTTGGGAGCGAAAGGGGCGCAACTTGGGAGAGGGGTCGCCTGGCGCGGGACCAAGAGGTACAGCGTCACCCACAACGACTGACCTACGGAATAATGGGGAGGAGGGGGGGTTCAACAAAAATAGGAGGGCTTAAGATCTTGCAAAAAAAAAATAGGGAAACAAGGTCAGGGGGGATAAGGCTAAGTTCGAGCAAGGGATATAGAGGAGACCTGATGGGAGACCTATCAGGTAGGGGAGGACAATTACAAAAGAAGGGGAATCGATACATCCTCTAAAAAAAAGGAAGGCCAAGACAAGATGAACGCATTACACCCTCAACTCCCACAGGCGAAAAGACACTTGCTTGCATGACGATAAAATAAGAGAAGAAGGAAAAGGAGAGCGAGGAAGGGGCCAAGCGCACCACATGCAGAAAGGAGGGAGGGTTCGGAAGGCCGACCGAATATCGATAAGTGGGAAACAAGTAGACGGCGAGGAAGGTTTAGCGGAGGCTCTGTGACCAAGGTCCTAAGGTTTTCATCTCCGAGGAGGGAAGGGGAGGAAGTATTTAGGCGGGGGGGGTTCATAATGATTGCGCAAGTGAGAAACGGGTCCTGTTTGACTGCTGAAGCAACACGCGTCGGCCCGGACTGTGATCGTCTGCCGCGCGGTGCATCACAAAGTAACCGTGACTCCTCTACCACAAGGCCATCTCCATGGGACAAAAATTAAGATGTCACGATGCAGGGAAAACGCCTCCTCTCATTCGAACCAAGGGGAAGAAAAAAGAAAAAAGAGAGAAAGAGGGGGGGTTGGGGGGTCTCTGTCGACGCAAGAAGGATGAGCGGTCAATAGTTGAAACGTGTGGCAAACTAAGCCAATCGAGGAATAGGATAGAGCCGAAACAAGGGACTTGTTAAGTAGCAAGCCCGCCAGGAGAGGGGGGAATTGCAATATTGGGTTTTAGGGTGAAAAGAGCTTCGCACCAAAACCCGGGAAGGCTTTAGCAGAATTGAAAAAACCCTGGTATGGAGACCTTAAGAAGAATCTGCGGAGGGGCTCTGAAGGGGGGTTGGGGCCTCCAGTACAGAGAGAGAGGGGGGGGGGGAGAGTCAAGAAAGGGAACTGGGTGGCGAATACGGGAAGAAAACGAACAAGGTTTGATTTACAGAGGAGAAAGAGAAAGCAAAAAGACGTCTGGAAAAGTAGGGTCGATTGGTAAATCAAGAACAGGACATGAAAAGGGTAGAATTGTCTTTCATGGAGGGGGGCGAGGTTTGACGATCTACTCCGAAAAGCAGGGGGGAGCGATGTACGCATAACGAAACAGGGCGAGAAAATCGGGAACGGTTTCGAAATAAGTAAGCAGATGGGATCCAGGGACATCCAACAACTTCCAGGACCAGCGAGACAACGGGTCGAGGGGGATCGCCATGGGATGGTTCTATAAGGAAGGTTAGAGAGGAACAAAAAGTCGAAGCTGGCGGGTGCGGAGTAGGGGGGAAATGTACAAAAAGCTTAGATTCAAAAAACAAAAAGGAGGAAGGGGGAATTTGGTTGTTGGGGGGAAACAGACAGCAAGAAAAGGCCTGCTAATGAAAAGGGACTGAGGTCTCGAACGTCCAGGGACCAGGGGGAACCGCTCCGTTGGAGGTGCTGTCCGGGACGGAAGAAAGGATAGCGAAGGGGTTCTATAGCGTGATAGAGGGGTGAAAATGCTGCATCGAGTAGCGAACCTTGATTGGGGGGAAGAATTAGGGAACCTACGAACAAGCCCTGAGCACCAAGCTCAGGGGACAGGATTTAGGAAAGCGCAAAAACAAACGAAACCGCACATTTTCTGAATGAGAGAGCTATAGGAGGCTCAGAAAAAGGTGTTCGTCAGGGAAAAAAGAAAGTAGGGGGGAGAAGACCGAATATCGAAACTGGTGGGGGAGTACGAGGGAAAACATAGGCCTTATCAGTTGGACCGGCAGTCGGCTCAATGAGGAAATTGGGGGGGGGGAAGGACCTACGCGAACGGGAAGGGGGTGCTTTGGGTTGGACGCGAGGTCAGTCAGCAGCCTAACATCAAAAGGTCCCAAATCGTCCGGGCGGACGGACTATGCGAAGAGGACCTCATTTATTATAACGGGGAAAGGAAGCGGGTAGGTGGATTCTTATAAACGCGGGTTCAGGAAAAGGGACAAACGAAAGGGGGAGGAAAAAAAACGCCAACGATTAGGGAGAAAGGTCGCTGGCAAATTCTGCTGCAGGAGAGGTAGGTGAGGAGCGGCATGAGAAACAAAGGGGTGCCATTGGGAAATCCGGGGGGATTCTCCAGGAGGCAGAGGAGAGGGGCTGGTTGGACACCTGCATAGCCAGAGAGTCACAGTGAAAACTCTAGATGTCTTCCCAGACAAAAAAAAATAAAGCCGCTGGGAAGAGAAGGGAAGGCGCAAAGAAAAGATTAACAAAGAAAAGGGAATCTGGGGGGAGCCGTCAGCGAAGAGCAGCTTTTGCCCAGGTACGGACACTTTCAAAATGGACTCCGCGACATGAACCTGTCGCCGGTGAATTCCTTAGCGTCTCAGGGGTTCGGATGGGCCAGAAAAAATACAAACGGTAGCTTGTCCAAGGCGTTTAAAAAAAAAACTCGTCTGCCGCTTCCACTGATTCGGAGCAACTTGGCGTTGAAAAAGGGATATAAGAGGAAGGAGAATGGCCGCGGAGGGAGACTCAAGGTCAAAGGGATGCATCAGGTCCGAGCCTGCTTGGGGGAGTCTACCTTCCGAGGGCAAAGAAAAGAGAGATCTATAGCGGGAGGAGAAAAGGGGAAAGCCGTCATCAGCCAAAAAAGAACTACATGGTGACCGAGGGGGGGTTGGGCAAAAGTAAACAAGAACGAGGAAAGATATGGAGTTGAGACAAAATAAGACGAAAAAAAGAGGGCGAGCAAGCGCCCGGAAAGGAGGGGATCGGAACGCGATGGGGGAACGAGCATGCGAAACGCCGACGCGGGACAGCACGCCAGGGCGATCCATGAAAGAAAACCAGAAGATCCGACTTAATATCTATTCCCTAACCAGTGATAAAGAAAAAATATAGGGGGGGGGGGGGGGCCAGTGAAGGGCTGCGGTAGAGAGGAAAAAGACTACGGAGGAAGAAGGGAACAGGTCGCACTGCTGGATTGCGGGAGCAAGCGGGCGAGGTCGCAAATGCACTTCCGAACCCTGTTTGTGGACACAGAGTTACAATTGTTTTTGCAGCAGATGGGAAAGGTGGGAAAAAATTTAAAGGTAAAAACGGCTCAACAAAGAAGATTCTCTGCAACACAACAACGAGTAAAAAGGATATTGGCGAATTTGTTCCGTTCCCTGTAAAAAAAAAAGTCAATCAGAAAGGAACCGAAAGGGAACAGAGGGGTTGTAACAAGGAAGGAAGTAGGAAGAAGGAAGACCCAAGGAAAATTTCTCCCAGAAAGAAAGTGCTCCTGGCCAAGGAGCTGATAAGTTGGAGAAAACTTACCTCAGGCCCTGGATGGCACCCATCTCAGGGTTCTACTGATAACCGGGGGAAGGAAAAAAGGAATACGTCAAAGCGTAGGAGGACTGTGCGGTTATAGCGGGGGAAGAGGGTCACGGGAGGCTGGGAAGATGTACACAGCGTCTCGCATGTAGTCGGTCACCAGCAGAGGTAAAGCGTAAAAGCTACAAACGGTGCTCTCGGAAAGACGGTTTAGGTTTCAGGTAGAAAAAACCAGATGGAGAATGAGGATTGGAAAGGAAAAAAGAGGGGCCCAGGGTAGAGGAGAACAGGAGGAGGTGAACAAGAAGAGCGGCGCAAAAAGTGCATGGGCAGCCGAGAAGGTCAGGGGACCTCGGAAAGCAGATGAAGAAAGAATGCAATACCATGGTAATCAATCAAAAGGAAAAAAGGAAAATCATTCAACTCAACGGCGAAACCTTGCGGAACATCCTCTAAAAAATCAGCTCCGGGCAATGACGAGCCAGGACCAAGCTACCATCCTTTCCGCAAGGAAGGGGGGAGAAAGGAAATAAATACCTTAAGCTCAGGGGGCCAAGGGAAAAGCGGGAGGGGGCACGATATGGACCCTTAAAGAGGCTGGGCAAGAGGGCTAAAAAAAAGGAGACATATTTTCCGCGCAGGGGGAGAATTGGGTGCGTCCGAAGAGATCACAGACGGCGGTCCTTGGCTGCTGGGTCCGAAAAACAAAGGTAGGTCAAACAAATCGTCGGGGCCTCTGCAGGGGCACCCAGGAAAATGAGAAATCGGCCATCCGATAAAGAAGGATTACAAAAAGGAACATTAGAGTCAATATGACTGTGGAAAAGCAAGACACTAAAAACGGAAAGACCGGTGCAAAGTCCCATAAAGGAGATAGAGGATCGTTTGGGTCTCAGGGGGAAACAAAAACAAGAAGGAGGGAATGAGTGTAAACAAAGGGTGAAGCCGCCCTCAGCGGCCTGCTCGAATCACAGAGAGACGTGACAGACTTCTCTAAGCAAGCCATGGAAAAAAAAGATGGGGCAGTGTTTAGGGGGGGGGAGGAGAATAAGCATTCGAGCATCCGAAGGAATACCCTAGAGAAAGGAATGGGCCAAACACCATTTGAATGGAAGGATACAAGAGGCAAATGAGATAGGTATGTGTGCCTCCATTACATCGAAGTCGATGACGCAAAAAATACTTCAAGCTTTTGGAGAGTGCGAAAAGGCGTAACATTGTATTTATCGCGGGGGGAGAGGCCGAAGTGAAAACAGGCGACTGCGTTCTGGGGCTTGGGTATCAATTCATCTGATAGGGTCACGGAGGGAAGGGGAGGGGGGGGGGTCTATTGGGGTCATGAAGATCCGCAAGAAGGAACAAGAGATCGGGTAAAGCATGCGCACGTCGAATAGAGAGGTTTCGAAGATAAATATTAAGAAATGGGACAGAAGGAAATACAGCGCCGCGCGTAAAACTGGGCGGTCGGCCGGGGGTTCAGAGATGCGCGCGAAAGAAAAAGAGGCAATAAAAGGGTTCTGGGGGGGCGGACAAGGAGAAAAAGGCATATATAGATAAAAACAACAAGGATTAGTGAAGAGAGATAAAATTTGTGTTTTACAAGGAGAACACACGGAAGCGCGCTCTATGAAGGCGACTACTTACAGCGAACATAAAATGGAGAGAGGGGGGGAAACTATTGGAAGAGAGGGAACAGATGGGGTGTTCTGGGGAAGGGGGGAGCAGGAAAGGGCACTCTAGATCTAACCAGTTCGATATTCTGTATTATCCTTTAAGCTGAGAGAGAAGGGGGGACCCGGGGTTGCGGTATACGGAAGGTTACACAAGGGACCGATGAAGAAAGAGACACGGAATCAAAGCAAGTGGACAGAGGGGATTTGACAAAATGCCAAACACACGAAAAGCCATTTGAGTAAGGCCGAGGGGGACTCCGCAGAAAATCCCGGTTAACTGTATATTGAGCAAAAGGAAGGGACGTAGGGGGAAACGAAAATAGGAAACGGGGTAAAGCAGAAGATAAGGGTGGAGCGAATTCTCCCTCATAAAGGGGTTGGCAGGAAGGGGGGTCTCAATCGTACCGGAGGGAATTGTTGTGACACAGCGGAAATCTCAAGAGGGGGAGGAAAATAAAAATCGAAACAATGGAAACATAGTTGACTGAAAACAAGGAAGGAAGGCGTTCAATGATTGATGAGGAAGAGGAGGGACCGAGGGAGGGCTGGACTGGAGGGATAAAAAGGTTAACGGAAAGTGGGGAACGACAGATTCTTGTCGTATGACCAGAGAACCCAAACGATGTCAAAGGCATGCGGGAGGATGCTGAAAAAAAGAAAAATTAAGAGGGAATTCGGCTAGTGAAAAATGAAATGGAAGGGTTCCGCTAATTAAAAGGCAAGCGGAGTAAGGTTACTGGGTGGTGAAAGAAGAGGACCGACAGTCTCAAACGTCTCACTTTGTGTTGCGGGGACACCAGAGACCGCCGAAGAATCTAGCCAGGGGCGCACTCCAGATTAACCAGAGAAATCCTTTAGCCGCTCAGAACAGCGTTTGCCAAAGTCAGAGGGACAAAAAGCGGAACTACGCTAAAATTCGGTGAGGAAGTCGAAAAATTGAAAGTATCGAGAATCAGGTCGGCAAGATTCTCCTCAACCTTGCTGGTAGGCAAGGGGCAACATGGGGGGGGAGAGTTGAAAAAAAAGAGCTAAGAAAAAAAACAGCGGCGTAGTTATTGCTATTCAAAAACAATGAAGAAAAGGAGGGGCGTTGAGGGAGGGAAGATGGATGGCACCGGAGGAGGGCTGACTCATTCAAACTGGCTGCAGAGATGACATCGATCGAAGTGGGGGTGGGAAGCTAAGGGAGCGATTTCAAAAAAGACACTTAAGCAAGCGATATCGGCCAAACGCGGGACAAAAGGGACAGTATCCTCGAAAGGGACCTGGGGATTGACAAGAAAGACGGAAATGCAGCACGTTCTTTTGAAGAAAAATCAAGACCTACCAATTGGCTATATAGCAGTTGCTTTGAAAGGCTTGTTGAAAAGGATCTTTTCCAGGAAAATAGGCCTGGGAAGACAGCTTGAAGAAGAAGTTCTAGGACCCTTCCATACTGGAAAATAAAAACGCCGCCGAGAAGGATTCAGCACCAATGGAAACCGAAAGATAGTTTGCCAGGCGCGTTCTTTTCAGAAGGGGGGGATGCAAAACATGAAGAAGAAATCAAAAGGGAAAGAGTTCCATTCTAACTTGGGGGCATGGGATTTGAGTAGGGGAAGGGAGGCAGGCAAAGGTGCCAAGTCAGTGACTTCCCTTTGTACAAAAAAAAGTTGAAAATTTTGGGGGACAGACAAGATGGGGACTTTTTGGGAGGGGGGTAGAACAAAGAGAAAAAAGCTAAACGAACAACAACAACTGTGATTGAAAAAAGAGAGAGAACTGGGGAGGACCTGGTACCGGGAATTAAAAAACACCCTGGGAGGGAATTCCACAAAGGTGGCCCTCTTTGTACAAACGGGAACGTAAGGGAATTTCAAAGGCCACGGCACTCTGGCGCAGGAAATCCAGAAAAGGGAGAACTAAAGAGTCACCCTCCGGAGGATAAGTGGGTCAAGGATAGGAACCGCAGCCAAGTGCAAAAAGGGTCACAGACTCATGCGGTTAATGTTACATCGAGTCACGTCGGCAGTTTCTGTGTTAGAGGGGCAGGAAAAATCTAAAAGGGCTTGCAAGCAGTCGGGCGTAGGCCAGGGGGCGTGCAACAAGTGGCGGTACAAGGAAACAGGACGCTAAAAAACGGGTGGGGGGGGGACAACCAAAATTGACGCTAGCAAGAAGGGGCTGGAAACTTGTGGTTCCTCAACGCAAGTTTCGGCTACGGGGCATACGGGAAAGCCAGGGGAAAAGGTCTAGAAAAGGCTATCTGGTGTCGCTCTGCAGGTCTAGGCGCCTTGTTTGCAAGAGAAAGTCAAAACGGAAAGTAAAAATTAGAGAGATGAAAGACTGTGCAACTAGAAGGAGAAAACCCTAACGACTGTAAGCTGGCAGCCATCAAGCAAGCGGCAGCACTTGTGCGCCGAGAAAACTAAGAAGGACCGAAGGAGAAGAGCAAAAGATGCCAAGCACAATTGCCAGAAAAAGGAGGAAGTTGGGGGTAAACGAAGGAAAAGGGGGTCAAGCCCGGAAAATGAAAGGAAAAGGGGAAAAATCGGGACAAAATGTCTCTAGGCAGATAGGGGCCCGGACTCTATCTGGGAACGCTGACTCGAGAAGGGTTACAAGATTTCACAGAGCTGGGTCATACATGGTGGAAGCAATAAAAAAAAAAAAAATCAGAGAGGGGAAGTTGCTAACTGGAACGCAAAAAGGTCAAAACGCCGTGAGAGGGGAGGGTGACGCCAGTGCACACATACGAGTACGCCGGGACTAAAAAACGTATAGAAGGAAGGGGGCCAAAAGGGTAATCGAGGGGCACGTGCCACGCACTAAAATACGGAAAAACCCCCAAACCACATCAAAGAAACGATTCTCGACATCTTTGGTGGATCTGGTCGACGGACAGAAGGCTTAGGAAAAATCGTGTGAACCAAGGGGTTGGAAGGGAAGAAAATGAGGGACAACCCAAAAGGCGATCGCATGCATAAATCTTTCCCCACATGCGAGAGGAGGAAAAAGGAAAAATGGGGGCCGGGGAAAAGAATTGGGTAGGAGGACTAGCATGATCTCAACACAAGGAAACGCCGGGGCCCAGGCAGGGATTTATCAGTTAATTGGGGGAAAACAAAGGGGACTTGATTATCAGAGAGAGAGGGTATCTCGGAGGATGTTTGTCAAACTCCATTAAAACAAAAATAATCAAGTCTAGGCCACATACTGAATGACTTTGGCGATAGAGATCTAACCATTGGGGAAAGTTGAGCGAGGATTAGCGAGAGAAGTAAGAAAGTAGTGTCTGGAGGGGTCTGGAACGGATTCGACAGTCAAAGAGCTTGATCGTGAAGGTCAGGAGGGTGCGGGTCATCAGTTCCTCTAGAGGAGAGGAGAACCGCTCAAGGGCAAAAAGGGAGGAGAATCGGGGACTTGGGTCTACTTTATAATGAAGGAAAAAAGAACGAAGGAGGAGAAAGAACCAAGGTCGAGAGGAAGAGTGTTATAATACGGTGTCGCTCTTCATAGGAAAGAGGTCTTGAGTACGGTTTGTGTAGTGTAAAACAAAGGAAGTAAG
>Ga0179593_1417272_pt1 | contig 12478 bp, 17 predicted proteins | sample CZODoug2_1_08_16_FD_185931 | JGI IMG/M metagenome (GOLD analysis project Ga0179593, IMG submission 185931) | Vadose zone soil fungal communities from Angelo Coast Range Reserve, California, USA - CZODoug2_1_08_16fungal (PacBio error correction) | ecosystem: Environmental > Terrestrial > Soil >...
TCCTAAAGGATTTTTTGCGATGAACGCGCTTAGTGTAATGAGCTTGGTGGCGCTGCTGCTCCTTTTTGGACTGGGGGGGGGGAGAAATAAGAGAAAAAAGCGAGGAAAGGAGGGGAGGGGGGGGAACCGGGTGTCGCAAAAGTAGTTTTTTTAACCGAGGCGCAGGCCAAAGGAGGTGCACGCGCTTCAGAAACGCTGCAACCTGAAGGGAGGGGGACTAAGAAGGAAAGGGGACGCAAGCGCCTGTAGGTTCGTAATCGATCCAGCGGGTCACCAGAGGGAGAAGAGTCGATCAAATCCTCTGAAAAACTCATCTCTTTCCAAATTAATAAAAAAGAAGGAAAGGACCGCAGAGAGGAAGGGGGGGGGGGGGGAAAGGGAAGAAAAAAGTGGCCTTGACAGAAAGGCATTTGCTTCTAAAACGAAACCGCCAACCACTGTTTCTCGACTCTCTTTCTCTAAATGGGGGAAAGGGGTCAAGAAGGAAAGGGGACAAAACGCCATCACCGGGTCCGGATTTCTAATCTCTAAAAGACCTAAGAGATAGCAAAAGATGGGAGAAATCTCCGAATGTATTCATTATCAACAAAGCCAACCAGGAGGAATCGGTTCCTCGCGGAATGGCGCCCCGGTGAATTTTCCCCAGGATGAACTGAACGGGTTTACAGGGGCCATTGAAAGGGGGGAAAACCAAAAGAAAGCAAAGATGCGCGCAGCCCGCCCGTGCACTGGAACGCGTCCCAATTTTCTCAGGTTAGGACGGGGGAGGAGAGTGTAATTGCACCTCTGGCCTACATCCCTTGTTTGGGGGCCTGAAAAAACAAACCGACGCGGATGTTAAGGATCAATGCACCCGGGAATTCAAGGGTGGTGACGGTAAACCATTTTCACGAAGAGATGGGGGGACTGGGATAGAGGGGGGAAAACGGGGACAGTTTTGAAACTTCATTCTTCAGGAAGGTCAATGTCCAACAAAGGGAAGAGTTCCTGATTGTTTGAGGGGCCATATTTCAGCATCGTTTAAAATACATTTTATTTAGTTTATGAAGGAGGAAAAGGGGGGGGCTAGGAAGGGGATGGCTCTAGCTCTTTCCGAAAACGGATGCAGTGTCAAAGATGAAGCCCGGCGGCGCGGTGCGGTCTTGCCATAGAAAATGAAAAAAAAAGGATGGAGGAAAAAGAAGAGGGGGGCGATCACCCCTCACCGACGGACCGGCTTTCCGCCAGGATCAACGAAATGGGCGCCGTAGCCCCCGCCGATGCAATGAATGCTTGGGATAAAAGAAAAAGCAATAACCTGCCTAAAGCTGCGAAGAGATTCTCATCAAAAACAATCAGGAACCTGCTTTGTGGACATTGCTCCTTCGGCAACTTCCTTGCCCAGAGGGGCCGGAGTCCAGGAAAAATGAAAACTCCAGAAGAACCCAATCCACCCGTGGTGCAGGGCCACGGTGTGAATGGATTGGAAAGTGGGTGAAGCCAAGGGGAAAACCCAAGCGAAGGATGAGGGGTGTGCAGACCCAAAAACCCATCGGGCCTGTCGCGGGGGTGGCCATTCAAGCCGTCACAATGCTCCTCCAAAGGAAGGAGGAGGTAAGAGGAGGGAAAGGACGGGCGCGCGAAGGATGTTTCAACCACTTTACACATCCGGGAAAACGTTAAAGGGCGGCAGGGGGGAAAGCGGCACCGGGGGGAAAAGAAGAAGGGGGAAAAAAACGCGGCCTAGGCCGCTGTGTTGTCGAAGCCGCATCGCGCGGCATCTTGGAGGGGGGGAGGAGGAGGGGGGGCGACTGCGAATCCGGCGGCGAGGCCTTGTTTTGCAAGTGAAGGAAGGAGTCTGGAAAAGTTTCGGCAAAGCCGGCCGGATCGGGAAGTGCCGTAGAACCAGCTGGGGGGTGCGGTTTTTTCAAGAGCATCAATATGGAAAATCAAGAATAGGGGTCAAGGACTAAGGCATGGGGAATTTCTTCAGGGATGAGGGCAGATTTGTATTTATGCCTCCTCTCCATATGGAGTCCTTGTAAAAAAGGGAAAGGAGGGAGCGGTGGGACAAACGCACCCGCCTCCACGCTTCGTTCCGTGACGTAGCGAAGCCGTCCAATCATCGGAATTCCTTATGGGAAAAAGAAGGGGAAAGACGGAGGAAAAAAAAAAAAAGAAAGGTCGGTGAAAAACTCTTACAATCGTCTGTTTTCGCGGATGCTTACGGAACCACTTGGGGGGGAGGAAGGTCCAGGAAAAGAAGGGGGAGGGGAGAGGATAGCCACATCCTTAGTTGGGGGGGTATCTTTCGCCACAGAATCCGATATGATGAAGAGAACCTCAACTAACGGGAAGATAGAATTTGAAGGGAAACACTCCTGCCCTCCAATTCCGGCAGGTGCGTCGCTCGCCGTATACGGGTGAATCATTTCAGAACCAGAAGACGGAAAGATCCAAAAAAAGATAGGGAGGGAATATCGACTCAGCCTGAACTTGGTCCTATGAAAATTTCGCGTGCAAAAGCAAGGGCAGTAGAGAAAGCAGCCGCTCAAGGGATAAGGCTAAAAACAAGCACGACCCAAATGACATGTAATATCCATGTTGACTGCGTGGACAATGAAACCGGCCCAAACACAGGAGCTGAATAAGGAACATACACCACCGTAATGAGCCTGAAGAGTTGAGGGGGGTGGGGGAAAAAAGGGAGGAAGACACATTTTTTGAACACCCAAGGAAGCGTGGAACACCAGGACGCGCCCAAGCACGTTGCGCCCCACACTTTCCACACTGATAGGAAAAAGGGAGGGGGAGAAGAAAGGAAAGGGAAAAAAAACGTTGACGAACGATTACCTCGCACGGGATTATCAGAATCCGCAAAACCCAGAAAATCAAAAAGAAAGGAAGGAGGCAAAAGAGGGAAGGGGAAGGGGGGTGTCAAACACACCATCCATAACCACGTCCTGGCTGAACCTTTTCCGCGCAACAAAATAACTCGGAAATAATTTGTGTTCCAATCCAGGAATCTAACAAATGATTGGGACGGAAGACTTAGAACGACAAAAGAAAAGTTAAACGTCTAGACGAATCACAGCGGTCCCATACAGAAGGCACGGCAACAAAGCGAAATATGGGAAAAGGCCAAGAAAATTGCCAAAGGGAGAGAGGGGGCAAGAAGGAAACCGATCTTTGCCAGGCTAAAGGTCCGTGTGGCTTTCGCAAAAATCCGCCGGCTGATCATACGGGTGTTCATCCGCGGTCCCTTCAAATTAAAGGGGAAAAAAAAAAAAGGGAAGAAGAGGTCGCGGGGGAATTCAGTCTCAACGAACCACGAGTCAAGGTGCGAAAAGTTGAACTTCCGCCCCATCTAGCCTTAACGAATGTTTCGCCCTGTATGCATAGTGCAACCGGAGACTCTGAGAAAAAAAAAAAAAAAAGGAGGCCGGGGAGAGTAATCACCTTTGCATTCAGTCAGTTACGAACGGCGGAGCTAGTGGGGGAGGAAGTTCAAGATTCACTTGTTGGTGATGTCATTGGACGAAAGGTGGAAAGAAAGAAGCGGCTCTTCGTCCATGGCTTTAATGGCGCGGGCCCCCTTCACAAAATTCAGCCGCTTCTTTTGCGTCCAGGAAAAGGGGGCTAGAGGGGGCAAAGGAAAGAGGGGGGGCATTGCCTACTTCTTCGGCGCCGTTTCAAAAAACTTCTGTCCGTGCCTGGCGCCACTAGCCGTACTGTCGGGGGGGGCCGGTAGTTTCCGGAATCTTATGAAGGAGCAGAAGAGCAAGGGGCAAGGGAGGGGAGGGGGGAGGAGTCTTAACCTCCTCTTGGTAGATGAAAAATAATGGAAAAACAAAAGTATGCCTTTGGGACACTGTTGACAATCCCAGGGGGGAAGGAGGGGGGGGAGTTTGGGAGCTTGGGGGACAACCAGGCCGCACGAGAGAATTTATTTTTGTCAGGGGGGTGCTTTTGGGGGGGGAGGGGGGGGGGGAAGGGGGGAGCCCAAGGAAGGGAAAGGAGGCGGGAAGAGGCCCTGCCTAGTGTCATTAAGGCTAAGCCAGTCACTTGCAGAATCGTGTTTCAAATGTCGGTGTCAGGTGGTCAAAGGGGTGAAGGAGGGGCGTGGGGGGAAAAAAAAAAAAGGGGGGGGGGGACAACAACATCTTTTAAAAAAGAAAGAGTTGTCCAGGCACGTTATTACTGGGATGGTGGTGCCGTATATGCAGCGCTCTGGGGGGGGGGGGGGGGGGGGGGGGTGAGGGGGGAAAGGTCCACGAAACCCCCGGGCATGAACAACGGGGGCATTGGGTCGTTCGGTGGTGTTGGGACTCCTTCTCTAAAAGGCGTGGACCACTGTTCTTCCTCAGTGACGTGCCGGGGCAGGAGGGGAAAGGCAGTTTACATCTTCCTAAAAAAAGGAGCCTTCTTCATTTCGGTTCTCACTAGGGTGATGTTTGGGAAGAGGGACAAGAGATTGGCGAGGGTAAACTTTTCTGCTGATGCCAGGCCATCAGTAATCGGCGAGCGCAAGCGTGCAGGTCGTAGAAAATGTGAAGGAAAAAAAAGTGCTTCGTTGCAGGAAGGTGACTCAGTTAAAAGGGACTGATTCCGGAGGGGAAGGATCAAGCGTTGGGGTGAGACCGGAAGAGGAGGGTAATGGGGGAAGGCAAGGGGGGAGGGGCCGCGTCACGGAAAAAGGGTTGTCCTGAAGCCAAAAAAATCGCGAGGGAAAAGGCACATTTGTTTCCAAGACGGGATGGGGGTTTGGGAAAAAAGACTGAGGGAGGAAGGTCAACATGGCGCAATTCAATCGCACTCTGATGACGGCGGTGCGCGAAGTCAAGGAACGAGACTGGAGTGAACCCACAGGAGGTGGGAAAAGGACAGACCGGGGGAAAGGGGAAGCGGAATACATCACTCATTCACTCATGCTGCCACAGAAGAAAGCCCGCATCCGAGGGCCAGCAACATCCTTGGCATAAACTTTGCTGATCCAGAAAAAGGGACAAAACAAAGGAGGGGGAGAGGAAAAATAAGCACGTCGATTTGCAAACGAACAAGTGAAGAAAATCTTGAACTTCAAACTTGAAAAGAAAAGGAGGTCCTCCAAAGGGGCTTGGAGAAAGGGAATCCTGCATCAAAGCAATACATGTACTGCCAACGAGACTGAGTCTTTAAAAAAAAAACAACCGCCCATTCAAGGTAAGAGGGGGGAGCGAGGGGGGGGAGGAGAAACCAGGTGTAAGAGAGGTCCCGGGTTGCACCTGAAAGTTTACCGGAGTGTCAAGTAAATTACCAGATCATCTCGAGAAATCCTTGCAACTTAAAATTCAAGTGCGGGGAGTTGAAGCATTCGGTCGAAGGAGGTAGGTGTTGGGAAGGGGGGGGGAAAAAATCTGGGCGACAGACAGTCTGGGGGGGGTTTGGGCTAACACCCGCTGCGTATGCTGCGTAAAAAAAAGTGGGAAGAATTCACCCGTGGAGGCAAACTTGTTGCAGTAACGTCGCCATTTCCGAGGTGAGAAGGAACTCCCTCTCACGGAAAGGGGGAGAAAAAGCTCGCGAGAGATGGCACAAAGCATGAAGGTTTTTATTAGAGCCGTTAGTTGAAGGGGGGGGGGAAATCGTCTTCCCACTTAAGGGATTTGTATGCGGTTGCACCGCGAAAGTACATAGGCGAGGATGTCGTCGTACAAGGGAGGGAAAGAAAAAGAAAAGGGGGGGGAGACGTAAGACGCGTTCTTTAACGTTCTGTCCAGAGAGCTCAAAAAAAAAAACAAAGGAAGGGGATGAAAATATATGGCAGATTCACGGAAAACAGGCGAAGGGACGGCTTCATATCAATTGAACAAAATGCAGACCGCGGCCGGAGGAGAACTCCCCGTTAACTTGCATATCCCCGAAAAAGAAAAAGGCAAGGCAAAAAGGGGGGGGGGGGGGGGGTTGGGGTTACTAAAGGAACTGGGGGATAAATCAAAATAATTGATGGGGGAAGACCCAAAAGGCAACTTGAAGGGAAGGAGGGGGGAAGGTAGGGGAAAAAGTCAAACTGACTTCATCAAGCTTGGGGAATTGCCCCAGTGGTGGAAAAAAAATGGAAATGCCTGTTCCGGCACATATCAGGCAGATGAGGGGGGGGGGGGTGATTTTGACAGGGCAGCCCCAAAACAGAATCGGGATGTAGAAGAGGATTCGAAACCGTCATCCCCACGAAAAAAACCGTCGGGAGGCGTTGACATGGGGAACGCAGGTCAGGTTCTTCTCTCAGGAAAGGGGGGTTTGTTACAAACGGGAAGGAAAGAAGGGAAATTCGAATTATAGCCTGGTTCTAACTTACGGGAGAGGAAAAAAAGAGGAAGAGGGAACTGGAGGGGGGGGGGGGGAGGGGAAGCTCCTCTATCGACAGTCCAAAGAGATGTTCCGGAGGATGCAATCTCTCGAGAACAGGTCTGCACCCTCTGCGAATCGGGTGAATATAACTAAACTATGAATACTGGGTGGGCCCTCCCCCCAAAAGGGTGGAGCAAAAAGGAAAAGTCTGTGGACGAACAACCAACCGGGGAAGAACCCACACCCCACCAACACAAACGCAAACCCAGCAAAAGATTCTGACAAGATGTCGTGCAAGGGCGGTGGAGGGCCGTTCGGTCCTGGGAAGCGATTATTGGGCCAAGTGTATTTGAAGAACGAAAGGAAGTGAGAACGATGGGGGGAAAGAGGGAAAACTGGGGGAGGTGTCGTCCCTAACAGCCTGACTCGGCCAGCTTGCAGGGAAGGGACGGCGCGCCCATTGCGAGGTGCCGGAGGGTAACCATCCGCCGAAAGAGGCGTAAAAATCCCTTCTTTGTGCCTCAAAAACATGAGAAGAAATGTCAGGGGAGTGGGGTAGCGTCTGAAGACCGGAACGGGACGCCGCGAAACAGAAGGATTCTTCCACAGTTCGTTGAGAAGAACAAACATCAGGAAGAAGGGGAAGAGGGGTTGAGAAGGAAAAAGAAAAGATCACGAGAAGATTCCGCAACAGTCCGCAGTCGGTCCACAAAGCTCCTAAGCCAAGGAACGGTTTCGTTTCCTCTCTCACGGAAGATTTCTGGTAAACAATGAGACCAAAAAAGAGACAGCGTGATCAGACCCGGGGTAAAATTCCCAGAACCTCAGAAGAGGGGAAGAGGAAAACGTGAGGGACGAGAGGAGAGGTGGGGGGGGGGGGGAAGGAGTAACGATTTTCATCTATTTAGGTGATCACTGCCTTCTCACACGTCTCAAACCAACGCGCAACCCTAAAAAAAAGGGGGAGACATTTAACAAGGGAAAGGGGAGGGGAAGAAAAGTCCGAACCAAAAAGAATCGTGACCACTGAAAAAGCAGTAAGCAATCGCAATACTTTAGGTGGTGTAAAAAGAAATGGAGAAAAACAAAGGGTTTAAAACTTGAAAGAAAAATAAAAGGGAGTACCAATACCTCCAATAAGGTGATTAACACAGTGTCAAAAAAAAGGTTGCTAAGTACTGTCTAAAGACCAAAGGAAAAGAGTGGACTAAAGAGAAAGAAAGGGGCACGTTTGGCAAAGCCTCAGAAAAAGCAACCCGGCAACCCTAGCCAGTGAAAGGCAGGGTGGGGTTCACCAGCGGTTAACACGGAAAAAGGGAGGAAGCCGGGGGGGGGAAAGGAAACATGCTCTTGGGGAATACTTTTTTGGGGGGTGGAAAAAACAATGGGATTAAGGCGAACAACAGGGGCTGGAATAAGTCTCAAAGGGCATTTCGCATTCATAATTCAAGGTGGGAAAAAAGACAATAACGAAGGGGAAACACCTAAGAGTAAGGGGGGGGGCAAAACTGCCAACGGAACATAAGCTAGCCACGTCGCCGGAGGTCCCCTCGGGGACCCCGGGGAGGGGGAATTTTGGGGGGGGAAAAAAGGAAAGAAAGGTCTTTGTTAAAATCCGCCAGGATTAATAGCTACGGGGGTTCCTTTGCTCGGGGCCAGGCAAAGGAAAAAAAAAAGAAAGGGCGCAAACCGAAAAAGAGGAGAGGGCTGGGGCCTCGGAATTCCGCAATTGTAAAAACGGCGAAAAAAAGAGTGTTGAAATCATTGGCTCAGGCAAAAAAAAACGATAAGCAACATGTTTCCAAACTGCAAATTTAACCTGCATGAAGAAAAGTGCGACGCTCAACACAACAGGGGGGAGGAGGAATAGAAACGTTTCAGGGAATAGTACAAAAAACATGAGAAAAAAAAAAAAGAGAAATGGGGGGGGGGTAACTTGGCGAAGGTCAGAAGCTTAAAGTTGAATCTTTGGTCTTCGGTGTTGGGATTTCCAGCTGAGAAGGGAGGGGAGCGGGGGGGTTGGAGAGGGGGGAGGGAGGGAAAGGGGTGCCAAAGACCAACAAAAGAGGCCATCCTTTCAGTAGTGTGCGAAAGCAAGACCGTTCGGGAGGGGAAAAAAAGGGCCATCGTAAGGGACAGACCTTCCGGAGCCTTGGCATAAGGAGAAGGGAAGGGAAAAAAAGGAAAGATAAAAGGTGGACAGCCTGATTTGAAAAGTTCGGCTGATGCTGAGTTCAAGCTAATGGCCAGGGGTGCGGAGTAGTCTTCGCCCTGGTTCAGAAGAAAAAATGGGGAAAGAAGAGGTAATGGGGGGGTTTGGGGGGGACTGCTGGGAACTTCACTGACATGGAAACGGGGAGTGGCTTAAGAGGGTGCCCAGGGCACTAGGGCGAAAAGCAAGGGAGGGGGAAGGGGGGGGGGGGAGGGGGGGGGGTTTGAAGGCACTGCTCATCACAGGGGGCGCGGCGATGGGAGAGGAGCTCCGTTCTTTTCTGGGAATGAAGGAGGAAGGAACTGGTAAACTGTGGGGGGGGAAAAAGCAAGTGAGGCGTGGCAGGGGGGTTCAATAAAAAATCTGGGCGGGGGGGGGAAAAAAAAAAAAGTGGGGGGTAGGTCTCCTCTTGTGGGGACCACAGAAAAGATGTGGGGCAGGCGGATTACTGGAGGTTCCTTTACAGCATCGAAAAGGTTTGGCCGTGGGAGATTGGAAAAAAAAAAGAAAGGGGGAGAAAGGAAAGGGGGGCGTTTGGTCTGTTTATGGTTTTTGGGGGCAGCCCGCGACGAGCTGGCACCCGGGCTGCATTAGGAGGAAAGGGGAAAGAGGGGGGAAAAGGACCGCCGGGAGAGTCGGGCGCTAAGGGGGGTGCAGGGAGAAGCGTGCTTTAGGCGAGCCAGTATGAGGAACAAAAGAGGAAAGAGGGGAGAAGAGAAAAGCCATCGGGGTGCAAGGGAATAGGTATCTGTGGGGTTCAGGGGGAAAACCCTCGCGGAGAGGAGTTGGGAGGCAAGGCAGAGCAAGGGAAGGAGTTCTTATGTACAAGCTGAGGAAAGGGTTGGGGGGGCTATGAAAGGGGGGGGAGAAGACGTATTTGAGGGTAATCATAAAAGAGACACTTTTAGGCACTGAACACAGGTGCGGAAGCCAGAAGGCGAAAAGGAGAAGAAGAGTGTCACGAGGGTCAATAGGGTTTGTTTTAAGCAGGAGGAGGAAAGGAAATGAGTTTCACTCGTCAGAAAATCTGAGAATGACGAGGTGCGCGGACGTCACGAAGCAGAGGGGAGGAAAGGAAGGGCGTTGCGAAGCGGGAAAGCATCTGCATTGGCAGAAAAAGAAGCAAAAGAAAAAAGGAAAGAAGAAAGTCCGACACCCTCCTCAAACGGCCAAGGATGTGGAACCGGTTGTAATAAAAAGATTTTCAGGGGGAGAAGAAACCGTAAACCAACAGGTCAACACGAAGATCCGGCCTGCGGGTTGAGGATAACGACCGGTAAAGCTGAGTGCCAAAGGGACAAGAACAGGAGGAAGGGAAGGAGAGGGATATATGCAGCTCGACCAATCTGGGGAAAGCAGAGAGAGGGGCTGTGAACAAAAAAGGAAAAAGGGGCCGAGGGGTGGGAAGGAGAGTAGTTCAAAACCAGGGGTTCGATGGGTGGACAAAAAGGAAGAAGCCTGCACACTTATTGCCAGGAGGGAACTCTATGAGCGAGAAGGAAAAGCAGGGCGGTCAGACAATCTTGAAGGGCAGACATGCTTTGGAGGGGGAAAGGGGGTTGGGGGATGAAAAAAGGGGATGGGGGGAAAAAATGGCGACAGCAAGGGTGTTTGGGGGGGGGGGGATAAAAAAAAAACGAAACGAACCTTGCGTATCGATTAACCGAAAATCAATTCAAAGGGGAAAAGCACCGGAAGGCAAAGTCAGAATGTAATCAGGAAGGGCAAAAATTTCGCTGGGGAACATTAAATGGGGGCGAAAAAATAGTTCCGGAGATCAGGGGAAAAAAAAGTTCGGGAAGGGAGGGGGTTGATCAATACGTTATTTCAGCAAGGGGTCAGAGAATGAAAAAAGGGAAAGGGGAGAGGAGGACGGGCATCAAGTAAAATCTTAGAGATGGCGACGGGCGAGGCTGCATGAATTGGAGACAGATAAAATCCTGGCCGGTGAGCGGGGGAAGGGGGGGACGGGGAAGAGAAAGAGAGCCTTACTCACAACAAAAAGGGAGTATACATAAGATGGCAGGGAACGTACCAAAGCAACGCATCCGGCTCAAAGGATAACCAATTCGAACCAAGTCTCCAAAAAAAAAGACGAGAAGGGGGAAATGAAATAAGGGGACATCTCTCAAGCCAACGTCCGCGAAGAGAAAGAAAGAGGAGAGACAACAGAGTGAAAGATGTGGGGACGTTAAATGCTTGCAAAAAAACGGAAGAAAACGTTGAAGGGGAAAAAAAAGGAGAGCCAGAAGGAAAAGGAGAAAAGTGAGGACCTCAACACGAAAAAAGTGGTCCATTGCCCCGGGGGTTAAGGGGGGGGGAAAGTGGAATCAAGACCAATTGGTGTGAAAAAAAAAGAAAAAGAGCTGGAGAAAAGCGGGGGTCCAGGGAAACCTCCGGCCGAGAACTTCTAAACACAAAGTAATGGGAGAGCCGGTAAGCGGGGGGGGAAGGGGGCAGGAGGCTAGGGAGATTCAAACTTTCCTGGAATCAGGGGGGGGAGGAAAGGGGCGGGCAGAGGGGGGGAAAAATCGGCAAAACCCTTTTCTCAAGAGACTAAAAAATAACCACGCTGAGTGGGGGGGTTGGTCTGTACAAATAGAGACCGAGGCCTTTCAGATGGAGATAGGCGGAGGGCACAAGAAGAAGACGGCGAAGGGTTAAAGATGGTTTCCAGGAAAACTGTATACCCGGTCAATTGGGTTGAAAGCCCAAAGAACTCATCTTGGCGATAACGCGGTGGCGTGTGGTCGGGGAGAAGAAAAAGGGAAAGGAACGGGGGAAGAAGGGGGAGGGGCATGGGGGTCCAAAGGGCGCTTTCTTCGGGAAGTGGAAAGAGGAGTGTCAGTAATTTGATGCTGAAGTAGAAACAGGGAGAATTGGGGCCTCGAAGGTAGCGTTAAACGCAACTGAATAGGCCCGCTTTTCCACTAGCGCACTCCTGAAATCTCACGTGAGAGGGAAACGGAGGAAAAAGAAGGACTGATACATCTCAGGGAACAAACTCCAGGATTTCAGCAAAACAAACCGTTACTATCAGAGGAAGAAGGGGGGAGGGAAGGGCTTCCTCCACCGGGAGGAACTACAGGAGGGCCCAGATTTGGGGGTAAGGGGGGCCCAGGACTTTCTTCGTCATAGCCAAACAAAAGGACAGGGGAAAGGGGGAGAAAAAAAAGGATCCTTCCAAAGATAAGAGAGATGAAGGAAAAAATCCAAGAGAAGTTGTCCTTAAACTATCAGAAGAAGAAGGAAAGAAGGGGGTTGGGTCTTTATATCTCATGGGACTATGAGGGGAAAAGAAATCTACCAAAAGGGAGAAAGGCATCTAAATCAAGAGAGTTGTAGAAAAAAAAAAGAGTCTAAGGAAGCCCTTACTAAGCCTATTGTGCGTGTCAGAAGGCCAAAGGGGGTACAGGGAAAAAAAAAAAGGTAAATCTTCGAGGACATCTCCAAACCAAAAAGCAAACAAAAAAAAAAAAAAGTGATCAAAAAAATTGACATTTTCTGTGGAGAAGGCCCCTGGAAACAAAAAAAGCAAGGAGCGAGAATAAGGAAAACGGACGTAAAACTAGATTTCAAGGGGGTTAAAAAAAAGAAGGGGGGAGTGAAAACCACGGGGGGCGGCGGTTGGGTTAAAAATCCCTAATAAATTAGGGAAAACAAGGAAACGGTGCTGAACCAAAGAATGGGCCACGACGAGATAGGACTTCAAAGACCTAAAGGGAACCATCAGGGGGGGGGAAGAGCCGGATTACAGAAGGGGAACCTTCTGCTCCTGAAAAAAAAACAAAAATCAAAGGAAAAAGGAAAAGTAGAAAGGGGAAGGGGGGTCTTTTTTCCAGAGGCAAACCATCCACTTCCCCGGGGGAAAGGGAGGAAACCTTTGGAAAACAATTAAGGTTAAATTGTCGAAGCGAGAAAAGGGGGATTGGAATAATCAAAAGCCAAGAAGGGTAA
>Ga0179593_1618976_pt1 | contig 12478 bp, 13 predicted proteins | sample CZODoug2_1_08_16_FD_185931 | JGI IMG/M metagenome (GOLD analysis project Ga0179593, IMG submission 185931) | Vadose zone soil fungal communities from Angelo Coast Range Reserve, California, USA - CZODoug2_1_08_16fungal (PacBio error correction) | ecosystem: Environmental > Terrestrial > Soil >...
TTCCAAAGAATGGGTAACGATGAAGGCGATTTATAAAAGGGAAAAAAGCCATTTTATTCTTTGGAGGAGAAGTCGCCTCGGGAAAGAGGGTCACCTAGAGAAAAGAAAGCTGAAGGCGCGGGGGATAAGAGGGCAGAAGGGAAACGGCACCTTTTTCGGAAAATTCTCAAGGTGAAATCGAACAGACGGAAGGGGGAAACAGATAAAAGTGAGAGCCTAGTTGACTAGGAATCGGACAGGGAAGTATCGAAAGGGGGAAGAAACCCTCACGCCGGAGGGGGGGAAACAAGGTGCTTTATTTGGAAAAAGGGGGGGAAACCAGTACCCTGGGTTAGGGAACGGAAAGAAAGGACTCTCATACAGGGGGCAGGAAATATTGTGGGAGGTGATTCCTGTCGGAAGACATCCGCGAAGGGGAGGGGAGACGAAGGGCCTTTAGAAAGGAGGTGATCGCATAAAAGGAAAAAAGGATCTTCGACGAGATCTCGTGAGGGGGGGGGGGAAAAAAGAAAGCTGAGAAATCTGGTCCGCTTAAGAGGCCTCGAACATAGGGGGGGAGATACACAAAAAAGGGTCCCTTGAAAATCTCAGACCGCCTAGATTTAGTCACCGGTGGTAAGGAGGGGTTGATAAGGTAGGAGAGGAGGAAGAGAGAAAAGAAGCTGGGGTCGGAGCCCCCAGAGAGGAGTCAGATCAAATGGAAGACCAGTTCGACTTCTGTGCCTGTACAGACAGACACCAAATCTCGTGTGGGGGAAAAAAAAAACTCGGATTCTGGCAGGGGGGGAAGACGGGAAAAAGGGGGGAGGGTCTTGACTACTTCTGGGGGAAAGTAAAATGAACCGAACTGAAACGAGAGGGAGGGGGGAGGGGCAAACTTTGCCAGGTGGAGGAACACGATCATAGGGGGCTCCGGAAAAAGAAGAAAAAAAGTAAGTTCCTGTGTCTTTCCACCGTCATGACAAATTCCCACAAGAGTTCATCGAAGCACTTCCGCCCGAGGACAAAAGAAAGGGAGAAAACAACCCATTTTAAACAACCCAACGCCAACAACACACCGCTAAGGGGGAAAAGGGAAGGAGCAGGACTGGATCCGGAAGTGGGACCAGGTGGCTATCGACATTGATGCGAAGAGGAGAGGTACTTTGACTGGAACTAATGGCGCAGACAAGGATCACAGAGACTCCGCCGTAGAGGAACCTCGCTTTAATACAGCTGCAGCGACAAGACGGAATGGCAAAAGAGATCCGCAGCGGGGTAGAAAGCAGTCTATTCGCAAAAAGGCGAAGACATGACGGGCACCAGCCATGGAAAACGGGAGGCGCGCCTGGCCCAGGGCGGCGAAAAGAATGGGAGGCCGCCACTCCGACTTCTAGAGGAGCAGGGGGGGGGGGACCCCGCGTAACGGAAGAACCGGGTAAAGTACAAACTTCATAATAACAGGCTCCCTTGGGGCCAAAACCATTCAATCTTCTTTCACGAGAACCACATGACGAAGCCACCAGGATTGTGGAAAAACACCCCTATCGCGGTCAAAAGGGAACGACTAACTCGGTTGGGGGACTTTGGAAAAAGAAGGCTTGGGGGGAGCTACTTTCCCTCTAGATATGCCGAATTTCAAAGCCCCCCTCATTCCCTTAGCCGCAAAGGGGAAAGACTGCTTTCAGTTCTAGATTGGGAGGTGGAGGAGCCGACTTCTTTGAAAAGGAATAAATAGCCTCCTATCCGACCACGAACAATGGTCACGGAAAAAGATCTCGTGCAAATTTTGCCACTCAAAAAAAAAAAAGGGGCAGAGGGAGGCAAAAAGGGGGGGAGTCTGGGAAAGTTCTGCTTTCCAAACCCGGGGGAAACATCGTGGGCATTCCTGTAGGGGAAAAATTCAAAACTGCGTTCTCTCACTCTAAGAAGTAGTCCATACAAAGAAACTTCTTTCAGCCAGGCACCCGATTCCCTGAAACTAACTGGGATAAAATAACAAGAAAGGTTCCGTAGGAGGAGGGTGGCGGGGAGCGTTCTCCAATCTTCAAAGTTACCGAATTTCACAATCGATTCAAAAGGGAGAAAAGGGGGTGGGGGTATAGATTCCTGAAAGCAAGGGAACTTGGCCCGTTCCAAGGGAGACGAAAATGACTCAAAAACAAAAATGCTTGCTGGACAAATGACCTTCCTTCGATCGGGAGCGAAGGCACTAATAAATTCAAGGACCGGAAACGCGTCGCAACGGCTATGATCCCCGCGGGGGAGGTGCTGAAGTCGGGGGAGGTCATTTTGCGGGGGCTTAGGGTCGGAGGGGGTTAGTCAAAGCTCCATTCCAGCGTGTGGAAGGTGGGGGGGGGGGACGCCACGAAGGGAGCAAAAACTGGTTCAAAAACCAAAATGCTCAACCAGTGTGAATACCCAGGGACTCTGAAGGCTGACAAGAAAAGTCCAAAGGTCCTATGCTCTTTCAGCAAGGGAAAAAAGGTTTGGTATGACCCGGGAATTGGTGGTCCCTTGCCCAACGAGGAGGGCAAGTACCGCAAAACCTCCCGTAAATCCAGGGAGGGAAGCACGGACGAAGTTTCCAGGAGGACAATGGAAACCACTGCGAAAAATTCTAAAAGCGATGGGGCGAGGTATACTACTTCACAGTTATTATCAGATCCTCAAAAAAAAAAAAGTAGGGGGGAGGAAAAAAGTAGATATATCACGTGGGTCCGGGAAACTCCGAACGAGAAGGGCCAAAAAAAAAAAAAACACGTGGGGACCGTGCGCGAGAAGAAAGGCGGAAAGTGGCGTTTTATATCGGGGGGGAAAGGTGAGATTCTTCCACAGGGAAAATCAACAAAGGCAAATTGAAAAGCCAGACTCGGAACGCCAGTGAAAAACCCAATTCATTACCAAAGGGGGACACTGCACTTCGGGTGGACTACCCGGGGGGGGCTGCTGTCATGAAAAGGGCGCAACAGAAGAGTTTGCAAAAAATTCAACCAATGTCACGCGCCTCGCTGATCGTAGGAAAGGACTTCACGAGAAAAAATGTATTCTACCGCAAATTCAAACCAGACTTCTGGGCGAGGAGTCTACGTGGGGGAATCGAAGCTCAACAATTAAAGATGGTTCAAGCAATGGGCTGCATTGGAATCATATTCCTCTCGACGGAAAAGAAAAAGAAAACCATAGGATGGATAAGGGACGAGGAAAGTCCGACCTGCCCGGGGGGGAAGTTTTTACGCCAACGCAATACTCCGAGGGGGCACCTACTCAAAAGGGAGTTGCATCCCCGTAGAAAGATATACCAACTGATAAAATGGAGGGGGAGGCAGGTCAAACCATTAGAGACCAAGACAAGGGGAATGGGAAAGGGGGGGGTCATCCTGAAGCCCGCCCACAGAAGACAAAAATGCATAAAGCAACCAAAGGGGAACAAGCAGATAGTTTATCCGTGCAAGGCAAAAGGAGGGAAGACGTTCAAGAGGGGGAAAGACGGGCTTCGATTTGCAAAACTCGGCCCAAAAAATTTCAATTTTGAAAAGAAATCAAAGGAAAGAAAACAGGAACCGTGAGGGCGCTGCAGCCCTAGGGGTTTCTTTCAAGTGCAAAATGTGACGAAGGGACTTATATAAATGGGGAAAAAATTGATCGAACGGAAAGTCAACAGCTGTCCGAAAGGGGGAAAGTCCACGGGCGGTGGGGTGGAACTCCAACGCCGGGCAAGGAGCGCCGGCCTGGTGCCTAGCCCGGTGCATGAAAGTTAGGAAATGATGAATTTCTTATCGGGAGAGGGTATAAGCAAGGGGGGACGCATCAAAGGGGATGCAAGGAGTGCCGTCAACGGACGAAAAAGGGGGTTGGTGTCTAACTCGGGACGGCGGCGCGTTTAGAAAGAAAAGGCGGGGGACAAAAAGGTTCCGGTCCCGGGAGAAGGGGAACACGAGATCAAAAAAGGGGGGGAAATACCCCCGCCCAGCGGGTTCTAAGCAACGCGAGAAATCCAGAAGGAAAAACGAAAACGGCCGTAAAGATGTTATCCGAAAGAAAAAATGAGTGTAAAGATCTCCTAGTACCCTATCTGAGGATCGAAAGGGGGGGGAAAAACAGAAAGGGTGTCCCACTACCGTTAGCTGGATCTCAGGGGGTAGACGGGTCACAAGGAGAGGGAAGTGCACTAACGGAAAAAATAGGGGGTTTTGAAGGGTCTCGATAAGGCGGTGCCGGAAAAGTATCGGGCATCAAATTGAGCCCTCTCACCGCAAAAAAACGGAGCGTCTTAGCTCTACAAAGTGGGGGCAAAAGGCCAGGGGCTGCAACATCCAAAAAAGGAAACGAAAAGCAAAAGGCCCCGGGGACGTCACAAAATCGAGGGGGGATGTTTGTTCAAACCCACGAGAACGGTGGCTAGAGGGGCAAAAGAGGAAGAACATTATCGAGCAAAGACGCGGGTACACAAAAAAGAAACTAAATTGGGAGAACTTTATCCGCTTCAAGCCAAAGGCCCCTCCCGGAACTAACGTAAATTCCAAAAAGAAGTCTAGTTCCACCTAGGGGATTACTAGAAAGGGGGGGGAAAAAAGGGGGGATACCCGGAAACAGAAGGGTCTGGCTCAGAAAAATCGGTGACGAAGCTCGGCGGAAAAATCTCCGCGACCGGCCCTGGATCCAGCAACCGGCGAAGAAACTCCAGAGGGGCAAAGGAAAGACAATCACATGGGAAAGCATGCCAAAAAAAAAATTGAAGGCAGAAAAAAACCCAGGGGGACTTGGGGGGAACCGGACCAAAACCCCCGAACACCCACGACTCGCGTAGACCGCAAAGCGAGGGAAGGGGTCTGTGCTAAACGGCATAAAAAGGAATGGGCGGAAAAAACTAGGAATAAGGCGAAGGAGGGTCCAAAAACGTGAGCTTTGAAACGGGGCGCAGTGCCAAAGAGGGATTGGGGAGCCTCGTCTCTGAGCAACCGAAAAGAAACACACGAAATATTCAGGTAAGGAGCGGGCCACAGGACAGGGGACGTCGAGGAAAAAGAACTAACACCTGGCCAAGCTTCAACCCGCACTCGAGGACCAAAGTGCGGTGACGATAGAAAAAAAATAGTGGGGACCTGCCGTGAGGAGGGAAGCGGCGAATCCTAAAAAAAAATCACCTAACCAAAAAGGGAAGGGAGAGAGAGGCACGCGTCTTGAAAACAAAAAAACGAAAACCACACCCTCCACATCAGTAAGAGAGATTCGTCAAACCATCAATGGGCTATTAGGGGATATCTATTAATCGGTAATTACGGTTAAGAAGTCACTGCCCCGTGCCCGATACTAAGGTACCATCCGCTCAATCTCGGGCGGAGGAAACTCTGGGGCCTGCACCAAAAAGGACAGGTCAACTCAGTTCGGGAAAAAAGGTTTTATCTGGACAACAAATCGGACGGGGGTCAGCCGATGGACGAAAATAGACGCCCTCAGGGGGCAAAAAACCAAGGATACCTCGTCTACGAGGAGAAAACGACAGTTGGTCTATTGGGGAGTGTCAGTCCACAAGCCGAAAAATGCAGGCCGCCGAAAAAATGAGGGGAAATCTTGGGATTGATATCTCCGCACGGGGGATCTCTGCAACGGGGTTTAACTAAGGCAAAAACGAGGAGCCTTTATCGCGGACCTTAGCTTCTACAAAGAAGCCCCATCCCATAATAAGGAATGTGGGGGGTGGGGACAAAATAGACAACCGCACGCACCTTGGGTTTCAGGTCATCGACCCAGTATTGGATGAATCGGCCATTCAAAAGCGAAGAGGTTATTAGTGGGGGAAGTGGGTAAAATAGAAAAGGGATCCGAGGGAGCGCGCCGTCCGGACAGAGGGAAGGAACAGATTGCTACGGAGGTCTCTACCTCAAAAACCAAGGTCTCGGTTGGACAACCACCCGGGCACTTCGATGAGGGGAAACGTAAGGGAGCGTTTGGGAAAATCAAAGAAAAACGGAGGAGTTGGCTGTGGGAAAACATAAAAAAAGTCGAGCAAACTCTAAAGCGACGTGCGGTTGATCGTACAAAAGGAAAAACGATCATTCTGACCTAGAACCGCTTCTCCAAAAACCTTAACAACAGAAACACAAACCTCCGTTGCACGGGGACAGTCCCACCGCAACAAAAAAAGTTAAACAATTGACGATGGAGGAAAAAAAAAAGGGACGCCGGTTTGCCCACAAACAGGTGCCTTGATCGAAGAGCAGAGAGTCACGACCGGAAGTAAGTTTCGACAAAGAGGATTCCCACTAATAGGGACAAGGACCCGGAATAAAGGCTTCGTGGCACGAAATGGATGGGGAGGGGCTGGTACGGGGAAGATCCAAACAAACAGAAAGTCAATTTTAAAATCGGACAAAACTCTTTGGTGGATACGAGAAAAGACCGCTGCCGACCAATGGCAAAAAGGCCGAAAGGTGGATAGAGCAACGAAAAAAACAAAACAACTTGCGAAAACGGCAAGACGGGAATACTTAGCCAAAGCGTGAAAAAGGCGGTACCAGAAAATCACCGTGAAAAACAAAAAAACTTGAAATTGGAAAGAAAAAATGAAAATTGGGGGTTCCCAAGGCCTCCGGTCCAAGGCCAATCGCATCCCCATGCGGTGGATATAAAAACCCGAGCAAACTAGTAAAAAAAACCCAAGGACCGAAACGCGGGGTGGGGCCGGTGCGGGCCCGGGGCAGCTCTGTTTGAGATCTTTTGCACCAGAGCATAGGAAGCAAAAGAAGACACACAGCACCAAAGACAGACTACCGAAAGGCCACTCGAGCATGGATATGTGTAAAAATCGGGGAATTGCCCATGAAAGAAAAAGCAATCGCATCGCACAATAACGCAAAAAAAAACAGGGTCGGCAAGAATAGCGGAGGCCTGCACGGCCTGGCCACAGGAAGTTGGGGTTAGGCCCCCAAAGTTTTCGGGGGGGGGACCGTAACGAAAAAAAAAAGAACGGACTCGTTTTTTCAGGGAAGGGGGGTGGGGGGGGGGGGAGCGCAGGAGAGTGCGCCGAAGTGAACCGATGCATAACAAAGGCTATAAAGGAAAAAATAAAACTTCTCGGAGCAATCACCGGTCGGGGGAAAAGCAGGACTAGGGGGGGGCGGAAAAAACAATACTCAGAACTCCGGCCAAAAAAAAAGGTTTCTTTCAGGGACGATGCGCCGCAAGGGGACCATCTGAAGGGGGGCCCGTATGGAATTTCCTCTGGCGACTACCGTCCACGCCAGAAGGAAAAAAAAACGACTTGGGACCAGAGGGCACAAGCCGGGGAAGGTGGATCTAGGGAAAACGCATGCGGAACGCCAAAAAAGCAAAAATGCAGTAGGCGAAAACAAATGATCTCCGAAGCTGGCGTCGACGGCATGGCGGCCTTTTGGGGGGCGTAAAAAAAGGCGCGGGGGAAGGGGGTGGGCGCACACGCTGGTGACAATCTCGTATAAACGACGCGCAAAGTGGGTCGCAAATAATAGGGGTACGCGAAACGTCAAGACATTCCAGGGGCAGCCCAACGTTCCCTGCAAGAAGGGAAAACGGGGGGAAGGAATTTTTCCAAAATGAAAGAAGGTAGCAATAACCAAAAAAAAATAGACTCTCGGGTCGATAAAAAACACCTGAGGGCCCGACGTTCTCCCAGGGGTCCTGCCTCGCGCGGAGCGAGGGCGGTATCGCCCGTCGGGGGAAAGAAAACTACGTTACAAAAAAACGGATCTCTCAACGGGGGGGGGGGAAATAGGCAACGGTGAACAGTACAGAAAAAAACGCCCGACGGCGGGGAACGCCTGCCCCTAGGGGGGTTGGGTAACCAGGGGTGGGAACGCAAAAAGAGGGGACTTCGATATCAAGAAGGGGGGACGGAAAAAGGGTTAGAACGCGGCAAGGGGAAAGTCCCTGGTCACACGCCGGAAACTGGGAAACTACCTTCACACGATTATCAAATTTGCCGTTCTGGGGATATCATTTTTTTACACCGTGGCTGGGTTGTTAGGGGGGGGGGGTCTCAAAAATCAACCATCGGGTGTCACAAGGCACACGCTGGTGAAACTGAACCAGACCAATAATCTATAATCCTCAGGCAATGAAATCCGAAAAAGATTATAGTCAGCCCGACCTACTTCAGGGAATGGTGGGAAACCCCAAACCAAAACTTTAATCTGGAACGAGAGGTCAAAAGGATAAAGAAGTTCCTATGTGCCAAGAAGCAGCATTATTATACTAAGTCTTCCGCTCAAAACCACTGCTTATCACAGGAAGGCAAAATAGAACGGGGTTGCCTCTGTCACCGGCAAAAAAGAAAAACCGGGTAGCCTGATGCGAACTCAAGGAGAAATGAACTGGATGGGAAAAGTCTCAAAAAAGAAAAAGAAAAAAAAAAGAACAAAGGAGACGAAAGATCTGCACCTACAAACTAAAAAAAAAAGGTCACTCGGGAGACGAGAGGAAGGAGCCAGAAAACCCAAAACAAAGGAAAAAAAAAAATGGAAAGGAAACGTGGGCGACCCGCTAACCCGCCCCGACCGTGGGAAACATCTCAATGGTGGAAAAGAACGGGGTGAAATCAAAACAGAAAAAAACCGGGCAGCATTATGAAAAATTGGGGGGTGTGCTTTGCTATCCTCGGGCACAATCTTAACCCCCGGTAAGCATGGCCAAAAATTTGACTCCAATCGAACGACCCGCGATAAAAAGAGGACAGACCTAAATTGGTTCGGGGGGAAAGTCTTGCATATAGAAAACTTCCCACAGTAGAAAGAGTAGATTCCCTCCGCCCCCCAAGCGTGAAAAGAAAAAGGTTTGGGGGGTGTGTCAACCCGCTGACGGGGGTTTTTTATACCACCTTCGGTTGGGGTGGGGGTGTGGCCGCTATTAATAAGACGACCTGGGGGGAGGACTGACGTAGGTAAAAAGAACAAGGAAAAAAACCGGGGCTGGCTAGAAAGGGGAAAACGTCTAAAAAAAAATCCAAAAAAAAACAGGGAAAACGTCTGGGCCCAATTTTTTTGGGGGGGGTCTACGCCCGTCGAAACGGGGGGCCCATCCCTTTGGGCACAAAGGTCAAAAAAAACTGGAATGAAATGAACAAGGCTGGTCTATCCCAAACTGGGGAAAGCGTGAAAAACAGTGAAGCCGAAGGAAAAAAAAGAATGAAAAACTAAAAGAAAAAAAAAAAGAAGGGTGATCTTAGGCTTCTGGGAAAAGATGGAAGCTAAGAGGATCTCCCTCAATGCGATCAGCAAAACCAACTTCAACTCTTTGGGATCTCAAGAGGTTTCAAGGGTAACATGAAGGGAAGAAACTCTCTGTGCTACGGCGGGACGTGGTAACAACAGGGCTCGGACAAGGGATCTTTTCCTAGCCTCCAATTAAAGGGGAACAAAATCCTTTGGACACCCCAAAACCTCAACGACAAGACAGAGAAATAAAGTTCTCGACCCGGGGCCCGAGCATGGGGAGCAAAAGTCGGGAATAACGGCACCGGGAATCAAAAACACTCATTTGTGAAAGGTGGTGCCCCCCTATAAAAACTGGTGGGAGCCAAGTATAAAGATGATAACGACGCGTCACAACGGAAGAACTTGATTCCTTAGAAAGAAAGTCCCAACTTGCAAAAATCCAATGAAAAAAATCCTCAGCTCGAGGAGAACAGGGAAAACCAATCCGGGGGGAGGACGAGGTCAAAAAAAAACTTAATATCAAAGGGCCTAAAAAATCGCAGCCAAAAGATGACTCAAAGGCTCGGAGCATCAGAATAATGGAAATGAAAGACCAACCCCGAAATGAAACAAGGAATCCCCAGCCTTTAAGTGGGGGGGGGGGGGGGGTCCCATCCAACCGCGAGGCAAGGGTTAATTCTCATGAATAAAACCCAATTCAAAATTAGTTAACGGCAGAGGGCGAAGATAACCGTACTTAACCTTGAAACGGTGCTCCCCTCCCTCTGGGCAACAAAAAAAAGGATCCGTTTGCAAGCTTTCGAAGATTCTTCCTTCGTGTCAAAAGGCAAAGGGAAAAGCTAAGGGGGGAAATACTCGGGTTCAAAAAACCTCGCGGCGAAACTTTTCCTCATGTCCAGAAAGCCGCCACACCAGATCCGAGGGACTCAAAAATAATCTCAAAATAGCCTTGTCTCTTGAGGGAAATCAAAACTTACTAACGGCCAAACTGAGCGAGCGAGACGGGAACCGTTTGGAAAGAAAATCAGAAGGAAAGAGACACTTCAAACATCTTGAAGGGGCAAATTGGTACTATAAGGCAGTCAGAATGGGGGAGGATGGAAAAAAAAAAGCAAGCGCTGAATCCCTCGGGACAACACAACAAAAAAGGGAACTTATATATGATAGAAGGACCAAAAACTCTCAAAAAATAAAAGCCACATCGGCCGACTTTCAAAGAACTTTAAAGATGAAGGCAGACGATGAAGGGTGTTAATTTTCTGGGGTTTAGAAAAAACGTCTGCCCCTCAAGTTGGCCCAAGATGAAAGATAATTCAAACAGCCGCCTCGGGGGGGGCAACTGATTCTACGAAGGGCACATGCGTAAAAAGGGGGTGTTTATCAGAAGTCTTAAAAAGATCGAGGACTTCGCCTATTGTCCGAGAGAAAAGAAAAAAGCGAAGGGGCGCATGGTCTACCACTCTAACTTCGAACTGGACTGGAGGGAAGGGAAAGTTACAAACCCTGGGTTCTGAATGTGCCGTCGCCCATGAGGTCATGTAAGAGTTGGAAGGGGAGAAATTTTACAGGTCTCCTGGTGTTCCAATCTGAATCAAGAGAAAAAGAAAAGGGGGGTATAGGCCGCCTTTAAAAAAAAATTGAGATGGCTGGGAAGGGGACAGGGTATTACAGGGAAGTGACTAGGATTCAGACATCCCCCCTATGTTCGATCGTTCCTCAAGGGACCCAGTTGGATGTAGACCCAAGAAAAGTTGGAGAGAAAAAATCCAGGAAGGGACACCTCTATAAGAAAATGCTGGTGACGGTGGGGTTCTTCAAAAGAGCTAAGTTCAAAGGGAAGGACAAAGGGGGGTAGCGGGGGGAGCTTCTTTCTAAGATCAAATGGGTTAAAAAAATGGTCCGCACTTTTCTAGGCAGGTGGGGCCCTTCTTCCGCGGAACCACGATTGGACGGGAACCCAAAAAACTCAAAAATCCGGCTGGGAGGTTTAGGAAACTTTAAGCAGGGGGGAGAAAAAGTAGGCCTTCACTTATGGGGGGGTGTTCAAAGAATTTCCGAGGGGAAAATTAGAACTCTATCCGTATAGGGGGGGGGTAATCGAGGGGCACGAAACAGTATACTAAATCGGGGATCGGAATAATACCGAGTTCTTAAAAAAAGCACGGAACACAACCTGGAAAACAGAGTGAACAGACAATTTCCCTCAAAAGAAAAAGACAAAAAATGGGGCAAAAACAAATTCGACTAGTAGATCAAGCCTTAAAAGAAAACACACAGGTTCTTATTAAAGGGGGATACCAAAAGGCTCGATTACTCGACCAGCAATGCAGGTAATCGTTCTTGGACAGGGGATCAAACAAAATCGCCGCCCGATGAGGGGCTGCAAAGTAGCGAAGACATGCACACGGACAAAAAAGTTTCATCGGAAGGTGAATGTGTGTTAGGAGAGAAAAAAAAAAAAAAAAACGGCCGAACCGTGGCGCCGAGGACGGTTGACTAAAAAGACGGAGGTTAGACCAAACAAGTTGAGGTGGCGACCCTCCCGAAAATGAGGGAAAAAAAACTGGTTTTCAACATGATTAAAAGGAAACCGGGACACTTTAAAAAAAAACAAAAACACGGGCAAACCTTAATTTCAAGGGGGCTGATTCATTTGCCCGAGGAAAAACAAGGGTTGATCACAAAAAAGAAGGTACTTTAACCCAAGTTCTACGAAGAGGGGGAAGGCAGGATTTCCTAGACTGAGACCCCCCTCGTATCAGACACAAGAGCAAATCAATGGAATGCAAGGGGGAACCCCACATCAGGGAAAAAAAAAAAAAAACGCACGAGAGGTCCAATCTGCGGATGTCATAGGGGGGAACCTTCCTTCATGTGGGGTGTTCAAAGATCAAAAATAGCCCATCAAGCTTGTTGGGGTCCGTGACGAACTGGAAGACAGCTCAGCTGGCTACCAAGCCAGAGCAAGGTGTTATTGCAGGGGTATGGAAGTATCCCGCCTCGCCGGGGAAGAAAAAAAGAGGGTTTCAAATGAAAAACTGGGGGTAGGGGGAAATACAAGTTGCTCCCTCGAGGAACCTAGGCAACATAACTGGAACTTCGACACGGGTGGAAAATAAAAGCCGTCTCAGGGGGATATCATAACCTCCGGGTGATGAAAGGAAAGGAGACCAAAAAAAATCGACGAGGAAAAACTTTGATACAGACAAACATCTATTGCCGAGAACTTGGGGGGCCTTGGTCCCGCAGACTAAAGAGCCGTCAGCAGCGGGGTTATTAGCTGAAAAAGGTCTAATCGGATGGGGAGC
>Ga0179593_1272365_pt1 | contig 12477 bp, 10 predicted proteins | sample CZODoug2_1_08_16_FD_185931 | JGI IMG/M metagenome (GOLD analysis project Ga0179593, IMG submission 185931) | Vadose zone soil fungal communities from Angelo Coast Range Reserve, California, USA - CZODoug2_1_08_16fungal (PacBio error correction) | ecosystem: Environmental > Terrestrial > Soil >...
AGGGTTTCCGGGGGCCAACCATAAACCCGGCACAAAAAGCGAAGTCGGTAAGGAGATCGAGGACATCGTCACGACGAGAGCGGGTCACGGGCTAAACAAGAGCCGAAAACCAAGGGAATTACAACGGGGAAAGATCCGAACCGCAACCGAAGGAAAGCGTCACCCTAACCAGCTACTTGGTGCAACCGGCCACATCTGACAAAAAAAAAAACGGCGGAGAAAAGGCGGCAAGGAGACGAGAGCGAGCCGGAAGGATGGGGTTAAAAAAAAAGTCCGTCATGCAGGGGGCTTTAGCAAAAAAATCTGACAGAGCTGCTAGGCAGGTTAAGGGTTTCCTGCGACGGAAAAAAAAAGAAGAAAGAAGCCCGGTGGAAAAGAAGCACAGATGTCCATTGGCGGACCCTTCGTAGGGAGGTGAATACGTTGCAAAACTGTGAAACGACAACAACACGAAAGGAAACTGATTAATCAGGGGGAAAAGAAAAAGAGACCTAAATCGAGTACGCGAAGGAGAGCTCCGAGGGGGGAGGCCGGGCTCCATTTTGCCCGGCGAAGTCTCAAGTAGAAAGGGGAAGCGTAACTAGCCAAACAAAAAACTTCAGACGGGAAACAGAGGGAAATCGAAGTACCCTGGCATGGTGCTTGGGCGCCAATAAAAGGCACCATTGTCAGGGGGGGGGGCTGGGGGAAAGGGGTAAAGAGCTTTCCGGTGGCAACTTGCGAGAAGCCTTCGTGCAGGACATCCTCGCACGGGGGAACCCTCGCAACGACCATCGAGACCATCATTCGACCGGCCTCTCATTGAAAGCGGGGGAGCTGCAACAGCCAACTGAAAAAAAACGGGTCAAAAAAAGGGAATTGGTTCAAAAAGTCGAGGAAAAGGAGGCGACGTTCAGCAAAACCGGGAAAGGGACTTCAAACATAGTCAAACTCCCCCTGAAACAACAGGTTGCAAAAACGCAAAAAAGCAGTCTATTCCGGGGGGGAAAAACTCACAGGAGGACAAATGGCCGCAATTTCATCCCGGGCAGCATCGGAGCAGGACACGCAAGTCTAAACGCACAAACAAACAAACCGTCAAACGGGGGAGCCCGAGCAAAGGAGGTAACGCGTAGGACCAGCGAAACCAGAGGTCCGGCGTGGGTCTTCGGACCCTTATGCCCTAATCCCCAGAGGGAACAAGATCCGGACCAAGGAAGGGGGTGACCAAGGGGCCAGCCAAAGACAACCAGCGGGAGGAAAATCCATAATCCAAAATCGAAGGCCATGAAAGGAAGGCAGGTTCCATCTGTCTACAGCCAGGAAAAAAGGAGGAGGCAAAAAGGGGCCACGGGAGCCGTCGCATAGTCGAGGTCCGGCACAAGGGACCAGGCGCTCGTTGCATCCGGGAAAGAAAGCAAGAGGGTCTGTTCGGCAAACAACCAAACGGTCTAAAAACCGCGAAAAAAAAGTGAAAGAACCGAACCACGCCGGAAGGGCCGCAAAAGCATGGTTTCCCTCGGGCCCGCAGTGACCAAAAGGCGAGTGGGAAAAAACAGGAAACAAAATAGAAGGCCTAGCAAACCCGCCCTACAATCAATTTGCCCCAAAAAGACAGGAGTTTTAAGCGAGAAAATCAGATCGCGATGGTCGAAGGGCCGCACCCACCGACCTGGGCCCTCGCACGAGGACAGACCAGCCAACAACAACGAAATGAGAGGCGTAAACGAATAAAGGATCGTAAAAGAGGGGAGGAACAGGAGCACACCGTCTTAACATGACGAGTCGCATTGGGAGGCCAAAATGCAAAGTCGAAGCTCAACAACCCCGGACGGGGGGAACGCATCGTCGCGTCCACAAAAGAGGAAGGGGGGGGGGAGCACCGCAGCGCGCACGGTCTCCGAATGGTGCACATCAGCACCGAAAAAATACGTTCAAATCAAAGCGGTCGTGAAAAGGGGACGCGAGAGGCGCATCGGACGAGAGCCCTTACTTAAGGAAGAGGAATACACGGGGAGTCGAAAGACAGCGCGGCAATGACGCCTGCACACAAAAAGGGAAAAAGCACCTTCGCCGTACAAGTCCACGCTCTACCGGGAGCGGTGTCGGGCCGTTGGTTTACAGCGCCAGCATCTTTGGTACGGCCAGCGACAGGTCAAACATCCCAAAAGTCACATGCAAGGGGGGGGGCAGGCACAAAGAAGAAGGGGGAGGATCAAAAGTCAATCCCAGGCAGGGGGCCTCGGAGCGGCCGCAGAGGGAACACGGGCAGATATACGTTTGCAGACGATATGGGCGAGGGGAAACAAAAATCGTCGGAGACCCTCGAGAGGGAAAATGATCCGGCTACACAGGCAAAAAAAACAAAAAACATTCAGATCCCAGGGGAAAAAGGATTAGTCCGAGAAAAGAATGTTTTCGAGGAGACAGACCAGGGGGCGCCGAGACCCATATGAACACAGCCTGCCGGATCTCCACCTCAAAACTCAACAAAAAAAAGGAGAAAGGATAGATCCAACTTGCAAAAAGGTAAATAAAAAAAAACTCGGCGCCACTGGAAAATAGACAATTCTAGCCCCCTGCGCAAAAGAGGGATCCGATCGAATATCGGCACATGGAACTCTTGGACCGGAGAGCAAGGAAGAGGACAAAACAAAAGGGGGGAAGGAAAAGGGGCGCACCGGCAATCGAAAGATCAAAGAAAGATCCGTGCCCGGCGGGTCCTCGCCGAGATGGGAAAAGCTCCGAGGCCAAAGGGGGAAACTAAACCAGCAAGTCACCTACGGGAGAAAAGACGGGCAGGGGGGACAGGAAAGCGGGCCGCACCGGAGCGGAAGCTGAAAAAAAAGCGGCACGAACTAAGCCGGGAAAAGAATGGGCCAAGAAACGGTGAGGAAGCAGTGTTGAAGACAGGAATCCGAGAAGGAGGGCAACTCCGGACCCTGAGTAGGACTGGCCAGTGGGTAGCAGGAGAGAAGTTGCATTAGGGGGGGAACCAACTCAGGACAAAAAATGAATCGGTAGGATGGGTAAACTCCTTGGAAAGGGCGTATAGGAAAAACCATTAACGTGACAAAAAATAAAAGGCGATTTGCAGCAGGAATCGGCGGACTTTTGAAAGACGGGAGTGCCGTGGGGAAGAACGCCCCGGGTGTTTTGAGTCGGAAAGAAACCCATAAAAGTTCTTCACGACCAGCGAAAAAAAAATGGGAAGAAAAAACGAACCGGGCCGCAATCCGATCTTCTAGGGAGGGCGGTCAGAAGAATCTCGGCCCGGTGGGGGGGGGCAGCGCGATTGTCTGCGAGCATGGAGAACGAAAAAAGGAGGGGGATGCGCAAAAAGGGCAAAATCCGAATGGCCCTGGGGAAGGTAAGGGGAACCGAGAGAAGTGAATGTAGGCCTTGGACCGAGGAAAATATATCTACGAACCAATGACTACAGGGGAAGCAAAGGAGGTAAAAACAACGCCGGGCGAGCAAGGTCACCGATGAGCGACCCCGGTAAACCAAGTATGCTGCTAAATTGTTGCAGCTGTATGACAATTGAAAAAAACTTCCCTGGCCCGAGACATAAAGCCCTCGGACTAACACACGCTTGAGAATCTATCTCCTGGCAAAAAGCCTTGGGGGAAGGATGGCTCTAAAAAAAAAACAGGGAAACGGGGCAACCCACGGTCATGCCCTCAAAGGGAGCGTCAAAGACCGTTGGTCTAAGAAAGAGGAGTAAAAGAAAAGGAACGAATCAAAAGGGGGTCCAGTGGGCACGTATTCATGAGAAGACAACGCTGTACTACACCCCAGCAAAATCGAGGCGCAGCAGGAAACCCAACCGGGGGGGGTAAATGGGGGAAAGAGGGTCGAAGCCGAAAACAAAAAAAACGTGGGCATAAACAGGTTACGAGGCCCCGACTAAAGCATCGAAGTCGGCGACCAAATGACCTAGCTTAAGGCAATGTTGAGCCTGCGTAACTTTGGCTGCTGAAATTGACCTACACGATGAACTTCACGGCCAAGTGTCCGACTAAAAACGTCACAATTAACCGTAAGGGCTGAGGGGGTTAAAAAAAAAAACGGAGCTGAAATGAGGGGCTCAAGAAATGACGAAGCCTCTATCCGTTCAAGCATACGATAGGGACCGGCTCCAAAAGCCTAAAAAAATCCAGAGAGAGAAAAAAAACAATTGAAACCGGCAGGAAGAGTTGCGAAAGAATGAATGAAGGTGGTTCAGAAACCGCCAGTGCAAAAATAAGAGCCGACGGGACGGACAGGAATTCAATGACGAATTGGGGCGTTGCCTGTCAAGTGCATTATTTCCACTGGACAGAGGCGTAAGAAGAAAAGGCCACAAGAGCGAAGCGAGGAAACCAACCGAAGGCTGGCAATGTCCTAAAAAATCCAGAACCATGCCGGGATGGGAACCAAGGATAAAACGCCGGGATGACAAAAAAAGGGGAATGCAATGGGTCAAGGCCTACTCAAGAAAGCGATGCGTCAAAAGGAGCAAAAAGGGCCGCCCCAGCAAGATAAAAAGCCAATGGAACGGTGATACGTGCAAAAAACCGTGCTTGGGGCGCCAGGGGGGGAAAGAATAAAAAGCTCAACGAGCCGTCAAACCCCAAAACGGTGGTACTCGTTGGAGACTGTGCAACAAGTTGTGGGGGGATTTCCACATCAGAGCGGCAGGAATAATTAAAGAAAGAAACGCTAAGGGCGGCGCGGATCGGGGAAAAGGGGAACAACAAAAACGAAAATGCAAACCACAGCTTTGTGTCTGAAGGGACAGCCTTCGTCACCGAACGCAGCAGAGCACAATCTACAACCGGCACAAGGCTATCAGGGAGGATCAGAAAACAAAAAAACGAAGAGCAATGAAGGGAATTGGGTTGCCAGGGCGGGGGGGCCTTTCGCCGCCCCCGCAACCAGTGAAAACGGGGAAAAAAGGGGCAGATCAAAACCAAAAAACAGTGCCCAAACCGGGCTCCTCGACCGCCTAGGGAGAAAGAGAGCTTCGCTGACCCAACGCCCCGATCGTAAAAAAAGCGGGAGATGTGGAAAGCGTAGCCAACAAGGGGGGGAGCCGATAATGGGCGGTACTGACCGACAAACCGAGATGGCGGGGCCGAAAACCAACAACAACTTCTGGAGGAAGAGGAAGACCCAGAAACGGTGAGGTTCAGACCAGACAGCAATCGAATTTCGGCTGGCGAGGGGGAGTAAACCGGAGATCGGGCGACATCCGAAGAAAAGAGGGGGGAAAAACGAGATAGCCTCATCAGGCAGCAGAAAAAAAGTATTAGCACGCCCAGCCAACGTAGCGGGCTGCAAAAACAACCGAAAACTCAAAAGGGAACGGAAACCGTCTGAATCGCAGCAAAAAAACGAAACGGAATGCCGAGAGGTTAGGAACGCCCCTGGAGAAGACAATCGAACAGAGTCCCGAAAGGGGTTTCAAAAGGCAGGACGATTCCTGAACCCGCCCGACCAGTAAAGGGCCAGCACTCAAACCAAGGGAACGAGGGCGCAGCCGCTCCTAGGAGTGGTTCAGCTGGGGGGGGACCCTCACTGGGAACAGACGGTAAACGGGAGCTGTAAGATTCGGGGGTCAGAAATCAAAGGGGCTATCGATACGCGCATGATATCGGAGAATTTGGCAGGGGGGGACTGTCTGAAACCTGGGAAAACAGGGCAATCCATAGATCTCAGGTCTTGAAAAAATGCGGCCGACAGCCCGAAGGGGAGAATCAATTCCACATTCAAAGCAATTGGCAACGTAAAAACGCAGAGAAGTATGTGGTGGGAAGGGTCTCTGAAGCCTCTATATGCAACCAATCGGGGTAGAACTAACGCCAGGGGAAGGAACTCCTCTAGGGGAAACACGACCAACCCATGACGTCATCACAAATGGAAAAAAACACCGGGGGCCGCTCAGTGAATGGGCAAAAAACGTAAAGGCAAATCAATGCACAAAGACCCGGTGCACAGGTGAAGAGGTTGGGGGATCCCTTGGTCTCAGGGTCCATGATCGGCGCGGCAAAATGTGGTGACCGCCAGGAACGCTGAAGGGCGTACGGCTCGGGGCCGAACAACTGCAACACCAGAAAGGGATAAACGGAAGGGTTCCGGGGTCCACTCGACCCTGAAGGCCACACGAGCCTTACAGCTTTAACCCGCGCATCGCAGCAAGACGCAGTCGAAACCGAGCACTCATGGGAGGCAACCGAACGTGGGCAAGAAAGTCGAAGCAGGAAGACCGAATCCTTCTGGGAGAACAGATGAACATACCCATCAGGGGGGTCCGGACGGATGCCGAACTTCCAGCCCGCAAATCATCCTGAAACCCACGCGAACGAAACGAGGCGAACAAGAAAGATCCTAAGCGAAGGTCACTTCCGACGTCACAATAGGAGAACCTGTGGCGGGCAGGGGGGGAGGCCGACCCGCATCGTCGAGAATCCTAGAGGACGAACAAAGCACAGTCAAAAGGAAATGCAAACTAGCGATCCGGTATGATAGGTTGAGAGAAGAACAGAATCGGGGAAAGAAGAAAGAGAACAATCGACAACCTCATCGCCAGCCTCCGCAAACTGGGACGCGGCTCCAGCAACACCAAAAAAAGCCGAAGGGGGCGCCAGAATCGGCCTCTGCAAGGATAAGCTCTTCTCAGAAATTTTAGCGGCATATCAAATGAATTCTAAAAAGCCAAAAGAAGCTCGATGTCGCCAGAAAAGCACAGAAAGAGAACAGGACAAAAAGCGCCGGGCGACAACAAATGCCGGACATCGGACCGCACGGGAGGAATCAGCCGGAGCAGAGAAATGAGGACAATTTCACGGGGGGAGAGGACAAAAAAGGCGCTTACACGTGCCTAGGGGGAAGGAAATCACAAGTCGAAAAAAAAAACAAAAAACCTGGGGGTCTTACAATGCACCGAAGGCTCAAGAAACGTCGATGCCGAAAAAAAAAAAAAACGAAAGGAAGGGGATTTCTGGGACGTCAATAAAAAAAAACAAACAAGGCGGTCCATCCGAAGAGCGGACAAGGGGGAAGAGAAAAAAAGAGCATCCCAAAAAAAAATAGTGCCAGCCAAAGTCCAGGAACTAAGAGAGAGCACCAGATTTCATCACCACGCGCGTCAAAAGGTCAAAGATCATCGAAAGGGACTCAGGGTCAGCCTTTGGGGTCAGCGCACAGCTCTGGGCGCCCCCAACCGATAGCCGTAAAAAAAGTAGCGCCATATACAAGTGACCTTGCGCGGCACTCGTCCCCCTGGACAGCCCCGAAGGGATGGTTACACAAGGCGAGCCGAGCAATCCTTCGGGGGCGGAACGTGGGCGTTGCAAAGTAGTGCGCGCCTTCAAGGATAAAGACGCCAGGGCCAAGCGGCCCCAATGGAGAGATCAGATGATCCTATCAAAGGATGTGGAAAAAAAAACCGTCCGAGAAACTGTTCCGAGGGATCCATGGCGCCGAGCAATGTGGCAAAGGGACGGGCATGAGAAAAAAACACAAAGTAGGAAAAGGGGGGGAAGAGAAACCCTTGGGAATGCATGTGAACAGCGGCCTCCAGGGGGGAGCCGGGAAATTGAGAACAGATGGAAAGGAGAGTCACAAAGCGCAATCCGTGAAAGCCGGAGAGAAAAAACGATAAAAAAAAAATTGTTAAAAAATCGTGTTAAGTCTACGGAGCAGAAGAAAAAGAGGAAGAGGAGAACAACGCGGCTCGCCCCAATTAGCGGAAAAGGGAGGACTTCCATAAGAACAAATCGAGAGCTTGCATACTGCAGGAAGAGCTCTAGTCCGCAGCAACGGGTCATTAAGCTACCAAACAATTAGGGATGTTGACCGTAAACCACAGGCCGGGGAAAACACCACACCGTAAAAAAAGGCAAGACAGAGAATTTAGGGAGACGAGGAAAAAGGGGGGGGGGGGAAGAAAGCAGGGATTGAAAGGGTGCAAAAACCGAAAAACAGAACGAGTGCTAACGCCAAAACCTCGCTGGGAAATCAAGGGCAGGCCGTAGCTCCTCGGGAAAGTTGCACGAGGGTTTTGCCCCTCAAAGGCTGAAAGGAAAAAGTTAAAATCGGGAAATTGCCACTTGGAGTGGCTTGGGGATCTCCCCATACCTCGGGGGGAAGGAAGGTCTCTGCGGGTCAAGGCACACAAACGAGGACGTTGGAGCTAGAAAACGCACATGTGGGGGGGGTCCAGACAAACTGCAAAACAAACCTGAAGGAGTGGGAACGCCATAGGAAAAAGGTCTGCACTCAGAAGCAGCGAATGGAAGAAAGATCCAAGCCTTGCGCATCTGCGCAAAAAATCAGGGTCCGAAGAAAAAAAAAAAAAAAAAGCTAAAGGGGGGGGAAAAAAGATGCTGGAGGAAGGGGGGGGGGATCTGGGGACGAACAAGGTCGGAAATAGTCGAAAAAGATATAATTCCGGCCTTGTTCTAGGAAGGGAAACGCACGAAAAAAAACGCAGAAAAAAAGTGAGTAGAAAGAAACCAAACCCAGAGGGGGAGCAACCAATTCGAGACCGGAAGGGACGTCCCGGGCCCCGGGTCACCACAAGTTATTCTCCGCAGAGGGGAGAAGGGAGAAAGGGCGGGAAGGGGGGTCGCGCGGCGGCGACGGCCTAGGACAGAAGAGATCGACCTTAAAACAAAAGTCTATGAAAGGGGAAGGCTGCAAAGTCCGCTTGTCATCGACGATGCAAAACCTGATAACGCGCACTGGTTCAAGGCTATGGCCCGGGGGGGAGGGACGTAATCTTCCTTGCGTCACAGGTCGGATTAGTCCCGAGGGGTCATGATACCCGGACGGAACCGATAACAGAGAAGGAGATAGTAAAGCTATGTCCTTCAGAAGTGTCCGGAAAGAAAGACACAGTGGCTAAAAAAAAGGCCCGACGAATGCGGAGACGGAGGCTAGGAGGGGGTCAAGCAGCGGGGAGAAACAGAAGAAGGTACTAGTGCCAGGCGGCCACAGGAGACTCGAGGAATTGTCTCTTCCCAAGAAAGACCTGTCTATTTCAAAGCGAAGGAGAGGGAAAGCAAAAAACGCCCGGGGGAATAGGTCAATCCTTCCTAGAGACCTCGCAAGATCATGAAGAGAAGCAACAAAAATGAAAGGAACACTAAGCTGTCCAGTCGTCGGGGGAGAACCCGTACATCAAAAGGGAGAGGACTCCGGAAAAGAAGGATGGAAGATGGTCGTGGGGCGGGGGGGAGGGATTGTGTCCACTGGTAAATAGTGCTTATCTCCAAGATAAGTGAATCACGCGAAGACAAAAATAGGAACAAAAAAAACCTAATCGAGGGGGGTGCGAAACAAGCGGGAAATGACTGAAGAAGATACAATATGAATCTGGCTGGAAAACACGATATAAAGAGTATGACGAAAAGTATAAAGTAAAAATAAGAGGCGCGTAAAAGGGCGATAGACTTCTTGTTCCGCCAGAAAAAACCCTGAGTCAAAAAGAAAAAACCAGGTGAACACCCAGGTCCAAAAAGGTCCTGGGTGAAAGACTGTGGGCCCCCAAGTTATTACAAAGCAAATCCGGAGCGACAAAAGCAAAAGATTGGCGATCAAAAACCTCTGCCCTGGGGAAAGATCAAGGGGAAGACACAGAAAACAGACAGTCGAAAACTACCAGAGCCTTTGGTTTCCCGAAGGACTTCAACACAGAAAACTTCGCAAAAACGCACGTAAAAGGTTCAAAAGGCACTCTACAAAGGCCATTTCGGTTCTGAGGGCCTCAAAGACTCCTACCTATGTGGGCTGGGAACGGAGGGGGGGTTCCAAGGGTTTTAACCTCCCGCTGGTAAATTGAAAACCGGCGGGGGGAATCCCCTGTTTCAAAAATGATCCTCGACCGCCCGAGGAACGATTCGATTGTGGGACGAATCTCAGCGTAAAGAATTAAGGCACGAAGTGGAACTCGATCGAAGGGAAACAGGAAAAGGAAATGGGGGTCTTAACAACGCACCTAGAAGGATTTCGAAATATAAAAGGAAGAAAAACACAGCGGGGAAGGGCTTAAAGAGATGAGGGGGGCTAAAAAAAGGTGCGGTTTCATCCGCCAAGCTAATAGGGGACAAATGCAGAGCAGGAAGGAAAAAATCTCAAGTTCGTTCTGTTCCACGGAAGAAGAAGAAAATCGTTACCTCGGAAACGATTGAGCAGGAGCAGAACAAGGGGGGGAGATAAAAAGCGGGCGGCACATGAAGACCAAACTCTACGTGTTTCATAAAACTTGGGGGGTCGCTTAAAAAAAAATGAAGATGAAAGTCGACCCCCTATAAAAACGCAAACCCAAGGGAAGAATTGGCTGACTCAGGGACCCGAGCGGACTGCGAGGAAGAAACAAAGGTCTCATGCCATTACAGGGCGTTTTACTACTGGAACAAAAACACCGAAAGGAAACGAAAAATTCCAACCATTGACCGATGGAAGGCTCCGCCATACTGTGGCACCAACCGTAATTAACGGAAAAAAAGGGGGGAAGAGGAAACGGCCTCCCTTGAAGATCTTGGGGAACCGCAAAACAAAAAAAACAAATTAATGAAGGATCCTAAAAAAACAAAGTAAATGTGACGGGGACGGTGACACCGCCATCGCTCGGTATCGCCGGGGGTAAACCTTCGGATCATGGGGAAAAAAACTGGTCAGGCATCATAACGGCATGGTTCAAGGAGTGAAAGAAAAGGGCGGGTGTACTGAGCCCAGAGAGTGGAAATCGAGCTACGCCCTCCAACGGGTACCAGTGGTGACCGTCAGCGAAAAAAAGGACACCTCAAAAAAAAACCGACCCCAAAACAGGAAACTCCGAGAAATTTCGACGTTCAGGAAAAAAAAAAAAGGCGCGGGCTGGAATCAAGTGAGGCAACTAAAAAGTGCACCATCAATGGGGAGGCCGGCTAATGAAGGCTCGGCCAACGCGTGTAAAAATAATACCGGACGCTAGGGGATCGTCAAAAAAAAGCTCCAGGGAACTTGAACTGCCCCGAAAACGGTGGACTAGGCCGCAAAGAAGTGTGGGAAGGCCCTCGCCTGCCAAAGGACATGACCGAGCAGTTTGGACCGAGTGCCGAAAAACGGCAGCAAAAAGAAACAGGACGACTAACAGCCGCCGACTCATGTCCAGAAGAAGTCTATTAAGCGTCGGGAACTACGAAAGAAAAATGTAGTAAAAAACCGGGCCCCTGGCAAAAAATAGGTCCGACACAACCACAGTGGGGACGAGAGCCAAGATTGGGAAGGGCCGTTAAGCGCCCTCCCAGCACTGACCGCGAAATCATGAAAAACTAAGAAATAAAGACAAACGCGACGATAAGGTTCGGAGAAAAAACGCGGAATGAAAAAGGGTCGCGGTCTGCACAAAGCGGAAGAGATCCTAAAGCTCCACGGATAAAGCAGCAAGAGTGGAAAAAGAAAGGTAGAAAGTCCTAGATCTCTAGGCGAAAGACCTGAAAGGTGGCCCGCGAAGCATGCGCAAACCTGAAAATAGACTACTTAGACCATCCTGGTGACCGGTCAACGGCATGGGGAATCAAACGGGTGTGAAAAGCCAAATCAAAAACTAAGGGCAGAGACAGGAAACAAGAGTATAGGAATAGCCTCTTTAAATGAGAACAATGCCAAAGCGATGGGGCCCGAAGGGGAGCAGAAAGACCTAACCAAAAACAACGCTCCGACAGACCAAAATCAGAGACCACAAGGCTAGGGGATCCCAAGACAAGAAAATGAAGGCCTCGGAGTAAATCCGGAGAGACGTTAAATTCACCAGCCGGCCAGGAGAGGGAAAAAGGAAAGTAAAAATTTGTCCAAAAGACTCAAAAAAAGCGGGTAAGGAAATGACCAAGGCACCTCGGTAGGGATCAAACTTCCGAAGGCCCTGCGAAAAAAGAGGGACACGGCGTCGATTCAAGGTGCAGATCACCGAATGCCCCTTGGGCAAAATCCAGAAACTGCTTCATGGCTAAGAAAAAAAAAAATCGGGAAGAGAGCTAAGGCAAACCCATCGGAGAAGGGGCGGCGCATAGCGGATGGAACCAGAACGGGCACCCTTTCAAAGAACGGCGCTTTTAAACGGCAAAGTCCGATGCAAACGTAAATTGTGAAAAGTCGTACCTTGGGGGAAAAAAGAGTGGGGAGGGGCGGCCCAGATACGTTCACCCATCAAACGTACATCGCTAGTTCAATGGGGAAGACCTAGGCGGGTGCGAAAGAAAAAAAACGTCCCTGCAGCCAAATTCAGACAGCGGGAAGAGGGAAAAAGAGCTTTCGTGCGCACGGGAAGGAAGAGACGGGGGAAGCAAACTTCCGTCGGTCTACGCCGGCAGATTGAAACGATCGGAAAAAAAACAAAACGGCCCCAAACAAACACACACCGTCACGGAAAAGTACAACCGGAGGGGGGCGCCGGCACAGAAAAAGGGCGTGGGGGACGAGGAGAGCGGAAGGCGAAAACCCAAACAAAGACCTTCCCACCGAAGCAGA
>Ga0179593_1505359_pt1 | contig 12477 bp, 8 predicted proteins | sample CZODoug2_1_08_16_FD_185931 | JGI IMG/M metagenome (GOLD analysis project Ga0179593, IMG submission 185931) | Vadose zone soil fungal communities from Angelo Coast Range Reserve, California, USA - CZODoug2_1_08_16fungal (PacBio error correction) | ecosystem: Environmental > Terrestrial > Soil >...
CAAATAAATTCATACCAGAGCTTCAAAGAAGATAAGAGACTTAAAGGACGACCTCGAGTCGAAAAAAACGAAGAAGAAAGGGAAGGAATACGAAAAAAAATTCCTCGGAGACTCTCAGGGATCACTCAGAAGCTCCCCGGTCACTCAACAACTTTAGGAAGAGGGCCGCAAAACTTTCTACTAAGGCTGGAACTTCTAGCGGAAGAGTAGGCTGCAGCTTCGTCAAGCAAAGAGATCATCACCAGCGTGGTGGTTAAGACAGGGATTGGGGGGATTGAGTTACTCTCTCGCTTGAATGGGAAAAAAAAATAGTCCCAAAGCCGGCCCAAGGAGAAAAAAACACAAAAGGATGAGAGTTGTCGGAAAGGAGCCTCGCATGGGCGCGGAGGATCCCGGACTAAGCGACTGGCTATTCTATATACGGCAGGGGGGGGAACTGGGAAAATGGAGCTCGAATTCGCAGTATAATCGACGGGTGAACAGAGAAAAGGCGTTAAACAGAAAAAATATGTAACGGGGAAAATGCATAGAGAACTTAGGCTTTCTGACTTCGGGAGACGCGGGGGTAGGGCCGAGCGTCACGTGACAGCAAGGCGGACTAAAAGTCTAGAAACTTCCCGTCGGAGGGAAATGGCTATCTAGGAGAAATAAAAAAAGACTGGCCCCGGCGGGCGATTGGGGGGGGAAAAAAGGAAGGTGACTTGAGTTTTGTCATGAAAGGGGATTGCACTACGGGAAAGAGGCAGGAGAAGGAGGGGTGTTTCATTCTTCTGGGTGGAGGTTGAAGGGGGGAGACCAAAATGCCTGAACTCTGACTGAAACGGGTGGTCTTCTAAACTCCGGGCACATTCGGAGGGAAAAAGGATATAAAAAAGAATCTATGAAAGAAGAAAGAAGACTACTCAAGGAAAACTTCTAAACATCTTCTGTTCGGCATAACCTGATCATCAACTTAGAGACGAGGTCAAAAACTACTCCTTCCGTCCAAGAGGGACGTGGCTGGCCGTATTCATACAAGGGAAAAACGAGACTTCTTTAAAAAACAAGGGTCAAGAAAGAAGGAACAGAAGAAAAGCTCGAAGGGCTTGCCTGATGAGAGAAAGGGGCTTGACCACGAGTCGCCTGAACGAGAACCCTCTACTCAGGGCGAAGGGAGAACTCCTTAGGATGGGGAGGGGCAGTTCACGGAGCGAAAAGGTCAGGGGGCTCAGGGGAGGCGAACTAAAGGGAAACGAAAAGAGCGCTAGGAAAATAGCTATCTCTGAAGAGAGGTGGGGGAAGGTCTGGAAAACTCAATAAATTTCACGAGCGGAGAGCTCTGGAGAACGATAAAAAACCGAAGGGAGAAAAGTCCTGCATCCCGAAAAGATTAAAAAGGGTGGACTGCGGGAGGTCCGGCCCTAAGGAAAAAGAACACCGGAGACCATCGAAAAAAATCATGGCCATCTCAACCCCAAGTCTGAAATTCCTCCTCTTAAAAGACCAAATCCGAAGAAGAAACTTGGGGTACCGCGTAGTACCTCTAGCAAGATAAGAGGGATCACTTTCGGCTTCAAGACATAGAGGAACAGGGGATAAACTACTCCACCGAGAAAAGTTGAGCTCCTTCCTTCTGCCGGAGAAAAGAGAGAATCTCTTCTTCCGGACCAACTCAAAACAGGAGGGTCCGTGGCCTCCAAACCAGTCGGAAGTGTTCAAGTCTTTTCTTCAGACTCTCAGGAAAAAAGATTGGGCTATCGAAGCGCATATTGGGGCATCAATTTAAGTTACTGAGAAATTTCTAGCCTGCGGATGTTTGGAGAAAAACCGAACTTCTTGTAGATCGCAAAGAAAAGGTGCGGGAGGGTTGAAAAACTTCGATCCCAAAGCGAGCTCCTAGCACTGCGGGGCGGTGGGGCTCAGAAGGGGGGATCTAGGCTTGAAATGGGAAGCAACAAAATTCTGAGAAAGGAAGTGCGGGGAGCTTCGTGCCGGTTAGGACGTAAAGGGAACTCCTAATAGTGGATGGCTTTTTCGGGGTGATCGACCGTCGGGGGGGGCCGATCGGAAGAGGGGAGATGGTCACAGTTTAGAGAGGACTATCCCAGCACTAGGCAGTGGGATTGGGTCTCGATTTCTGAGGGCCTACACCTTTGATTCCCCAAAGGGAAAAAATGAGGGAGGATTCTTGCGGGGGACGAAAAACATGTAGGGACTTCTTTAAGCGCTTTGCAGAGACGGAAAAGGCGCGTAAAAAAAAGCTATCTACTAAACGGCAGAAAGAAGAAAGAGTTCCGAGGTCACGGTCTAATAAGGAAAACGATGGCCTGCATGGGAGAAAGGGTCGATACTCAAACAGTGATCAAAAAGGGGAACGAGGAAGTCCTTGTCCATCTCGACCATGGGAGGCTCTGAAAAGGAGTGGGTAGGAAAAAAGATATATAGACATTTTCTATCGACCCTATGAGGGCTCAAGGGGAAGAGTTTGGGACTACTCGGCTTTAGGAACTCTATTAGAGGGAACTTCTTCACATCTATTAAGGGATATTAGAGAAGAAGTACCAGCTGGAAAAGGCCTTTTTAAAGATCTCCTTTATTCACTGCTACTTCAAAAGCCTTCGAAGTTCCTTGTATCCCGGGTTGATCAGGAGTCTCTACTAAGGAGGGGAAATTGAGGGGAAGATTAAGCTCCTCAGAGGCTAAAAAAATCTTAAAATGGAAACTCTACTATGTCGTATAGATCAGATTCAAGAGGAGAAACCGGGGTCGGACTTCAAAGGAAACTACATCTACGCGAGAGAACTATCGATAAGGAACAAAAAAAACCCATCAACTCCGTCTTTGTCGAAGTGCAGGGAAAAAACTTAAAGGGCCCGAGAAAAAGCCCGAACCGAAAATGAACCGAAGAAGTCCGATGTTGGGAAGCTACTCTCGCCGAGGAGGATACATCGGTTTGGAACATCTCACTAGACCATCGAGGAACTGAGCGGAGAATGGAGGAAAGGGGGCCTCTTATCAACCGCCTGGCTACTCGCCATCAAAAGAAGGAAGATCCAAGGTCTTATCCTACTCAAGGGGGGGAACTTTTTACTGGGAGAAAATACGCAAGATCTTCTTTAAATTTGTGACTGACGCCCAGGGAGACGAAGGCGGGTTCGAGAACAACACTGCGTCGGAACGACGGGGTGAGGACTCTATTGACGAGAAGAGGAGGTGCTCAAGTGGAAAGAAAGAGAGGGTTTGGGGTTTCCTGTGGAAGTACTCTTATGACTGCTCGGAAAGCGCTCTTACAAGGGTCTCTGCAGGGAGCTGGCCTCACGGGAGGAAGCATATTCCCGTGCAAACCTGTTACGGAAGGGGGAGTCTTAAAGTGAGTACAAGCTTAAGGAGGAGAATAAAGGGGGGGTCTCTACTCCATCAACGAGGGGCTGGACCTGCTTCCCGTTTCTAAAGAAGACATCTAAAAAAGTATAGAATAAATCGTACTCGAAGACATAGCCTCCCGGTTCAAAAGGCTTCTAAGAATGAACTTGTATTGCCGCGGGGGGGACCGCAAGGAAAAGGACTGGAGTACATATTAACACCTGCGTCGGTGTCGGGGGTGACGAATCACTCTTTGGGGTCACAACGAGAAAGGCTCAAAAAGAATCCCGGGAAGCCTCTCAGAATGAGGCCGGGGGGGGGAATCTTGTTTGAAATCATCTGGTATAGCGATCAGACGAAATCGGCCCTTTCTTGACTGGGAGGGTTTTGACCAAGTTGGGGGGCCGCTAGGGGGGACGCAGTCCACAGAGCCGCTGGAGGGGAAGAGGAGCTCGCTGGCGCGTTCTCCGACTTTCTAGAGGAGAGCCTCAAACTTTTTCCCGGAGGCGTCAGAAGAAAACAACTCAGGAGCACTGGTCAAGAGCGCCCAAAGAAAAAAGCAGGACAAAACCACCTTAAAAAATAAAGGCCGGGGGGCGTCCTCCGACCGCATGTACAAGGAGACGTCACAATGCAAGCACTGTCACAACGAGAAGAGGCAAAAGGAAGGATTAATCGTAAAATCTCTAATGAGGAGAGAAAGGGCACGCCGTCAGCTCTTCGTCGACACTGGCAAAAGGCAAGTGCAAAGCTCACGGGGGCAGCATGAGAGAGAGGGAAGGAGCCTAGGACTGTGCCTAACACTCGCCCGAAAGCTCCGGGCACGCAAGAAAGGGGGGCACGACGGAAAACTCCAGGAAAAGACCCGGGGGGAGTGGCAAATCTTGAAAGGGAGCGGAAGGGGACAGCCGAGGGGACTTTCGATCGCTCTCAGCGAAAAGAGGCTAAGGGGCCCCACGCGCAGCCACGCTTCTCGTTGGTGGGCAGCGAACCTGTGTCAGGAGAAGGCTACAACCATCTGCGAACAAGCCGGGAACGTAAGGCAAAAACACGACCGCTTCCAAACAATCGAAGAACAGTAAGATCGGCTTGGCTGCTGTGCTTGACGGGCTGAGGTCCGGGAAAAGCCTCACGGTGCTGCGAAAATGAGAAAGAGCGGCGCGAGATCGACGAACTTGGAAGTGCCCGTGCGGAAAAGGAAAAAACTTCAGAGAAGTACTACCGGGGGAGGGCTCCGGAATCTCCCTCCTCCTTTAGGATCAAGGACATAGCAGGAAAACGATGGGCTGGCATGAGGGCATGGCCATTCTTCTATCTTGTCGGGAAATCTCATCGTTAAATTGCTCCCTCGACCCCTGTTGACTCATCTCCACGATGGAAAGCCGAGGGGAGCAAAAAGCTTCTTGGGAAGGGGTCGGTCAACGAAGCGCGAATCACCGTCCGTAGCCACAGACATGACCGAAATATCAACACAACGGAGGGGAAAAGGGGAAGAGAGGGAAGAGAACTACCTGCAAAATCTCGAAGGAAGCGGGCACTCGTCTTAATACTAGAAAAGAAGCCCGGAAGCGCAAAGCGGCCTCGTGGAGAAGGAGAAAAGAGGCTAGGAGCCCTTCTACGATCCCTCTAGTAGTGAGGGAAAAGAGTACGAAACCATCTCACTCACAAACTCGTCAAAGGCGGGCTAAGGTTTAAGAAAGAAAGAAAAAAGCCACTAGGACACCGAGGGGGGGCGCTCTTTCTCAAGGGCAAGGCTACTCTGGAGATCAAATGATCTTCATTCCTCTTTCACTCACAAGTGGCGTATAGGGAGAAAGGTACAAAGTGTTTAATCTACTCCCTCCGGGCATGCTCTGAAGGAAATCAAGTAGGAAGAGACCGGATCTCAGGAAGTTTTTGAAAAGAGAGTTCTTTTCGAGGGAGGGGGATCTCTCTCTCTTTCCTTTTGAGAGGACAGTCAGTCTACCTGCAACTATAGAACCGTCGTTAGGCTAAAAAAAACGGCACGGACTTATTCTCTTTTTTTGTTTCGTAAACGCACACTGGGCGCGAGGATAAGACTTCTCGGGGGAAAGCTATTTATCTCTCCAGGGAAGGAAAAAGGAAAGTCATAAAAATCCCATGGAGATCTACGAGGAAATCAATGTCAACGCGTGAGTGGTTCCACGATTCTTCATCTGTCCCGAGGTCGAGGTCTTCGCGGCAGGAGAGGAGAAACAGGCCGAAGGGGGGCTGAGAACTCCGACGCTGTCACAAGGGAAAAAGAGATGGATCTCTTGAGGCGAGAAATAAGCGGAAAGCCCCGGCTGCGAGGTGGAGAGGGGGTGGGCGAGGTGACGGGAGGAAAAAAAAAGTGGGAGAGGGACTGATGGGTGCAAACTATGAAAAAACGGGGGAGTGTTCACATTTGGGGTGTTGAGCGGGGCGGTGGCGAGGGGAGGGCTGCGGGCGGAACAACTCGGCTCGTTCTGCAACGGTGGGGAAGGGGCGTCAAAAGGACCTTCGGGCGAGGGCTTCGAGGGAAACAAGACAGGGGTCAAAGTCTAGCAAAGACTCGAAAAGGAAAGAAAGCTCTATAACTGGCTTTAAAAAGACCGGAGCGACGAAATTTTTTAACGAGACGTACTCCCTGCGATCAAAGAAGCTCTCAAGAGATCCCTCGGAGGAAAGTCATTTCTTAAAGGTAAACAACTCCTTCATAACCTTCTTCTCGAAGCGGGAATAGATCCGCTCACCCCACGGAGTGCTGCAGTGAACGAGGTCCTCATTGCTACTATTTGCAGTAGGAAAGTCAAGTTGTTAGCACGGCCACGTCTCCAAGTGAACTAATGACTGCTTAGACCTGCCAAGAGAGGAGTGGATCGATAGTTGAGAATGGGGAGTACTGGACACTTCAACATTTGCCCCAGCACCAACTCGGCAGACTGCGATCTGGATCGCAGAAAAGACTCACTTCTTCAAGCCACCGGAAAAAGCATACAGAATCCCCTGGTTTGGGTGACAGCCAAGGGGCTTCAAGAATCTTCAAAACCTGTCGCTCTGAACCGAGGAAAGAAACGACCCAATAGAAGGAAGGAAAGAGGAATCGTCGGGACAGGAAAACCACCACGCCAAGAGTAATCGGGAGGAAAGAGAGCCTAAAGGGAAAAGCTTCCACTACTAAATTCGTTTGTGTTCAACGACCTGAATCGGCAAATGACCTCCCACGGAGCCTGGAGGAAAGGGAAGAAAAAAGAAAGCAGGGTCGGGTATAGCCGGAAACAGGAGGAAGCGGCCCTGAGGAGGCGTCTCTCTCCTTCTATCAAAGTGAAGTCTTCGATGGGGGGAATGCGTCAGGGGCCGTCGGTCTCCTTAGGGAAAGGAGTGTCAAAAGATTTCCCACTAGGGGGGGAGGATCCTACTTGGCGCCTGAAGATAAGAGGAAGGAGTCAAAACGACTAATCGCCCTGAGGGAAAGGGGGTCGGAAGCACTGTAATCAGGAAAAGAATAACTATGGTCTTACCGGCACGGAAGAAATCTAGACTCTGCGGGAAGGGGGGATTACTCTTCGAGATTAGATACTCTTAGATTCGGGGGGGGGGGGAGAAAGGAGGACGGCGCTGTTCATTTGGGTAGAGAGACATCACGGTTCTCCCCTCTATTATCCTGGGCGGGTATATACCTTGAGATGCGAGTAGCGAGGCCGAAGCAGTCGGGGGGCCTTCAGAGACAAAACGTTTGAGAACGTCCTGAAGTCGCGAAGGTCCACGGGAGGAGGGGGACTCGGTGACGCGTCGGAAGAACGGCCGAAACCAAGGAGGAAGGTGCAAGGTCACGAGGACGCTTTCCTCGCAAGGGGGAACTTGGGAAAAGACCCCAGGTACTAAAGAAAGGAAGACGGAACCGGGTAGAGAAACCTCCGAGGGGGGGGGCACAAAGATCTCACCACAACACGGAGAATTACAAGAAAGAGGAAATGGGCAGCCCCCCGAGAGGTCTGAATTTAATAAACCGGGGGGGATCCGTAAAGGGGAGGGAGTCCAAAAAAAAAAAAGGCAATGGTGGCGGAAGAAAGGCGGAGCGCTTCGCGTACCGAGGTAGGGAAGCATTCTCTTCTCAAAATTAGAAGAAAAGATTGGCACAATAAGCCTGTCGGGAATGTTCAAGAGAGACGGGCTCTTCTAGTTTAGTTCTCGACGGCGGCATAGGTCAGCGGAATGCGCTCGAGCTCACCGAAAACTAAGAGCTCTCTACATGTCTAAGAAAATCGAAAAATATCACCGGGAAACTACCTCTACAGCTCGGAGGAAAATATAACTGAGCTCCCAAAGGCACGCGCATTCACGCGGGGCCTGAAAGCTGGCGGGGAATTTCAGCCAGAGTAAAGAAGATCCGCTGCTCAGCCACCGGAAAGACCGATGACAGCTGTATCAGGGAGAGAGGAAAGTGGAATCTCTAAAATACAGTAAGATAAGCGCGAGGAACACTGCGGAGGGAGAAAACGACGAAGAAAGGAGGCCAGAAGAAGAGGTGAGGGTCTCTGAACACCCGGGCGCGGCTTGGAAGGCTCGTGAGGGCGGGGGCTGTGCTGTGCTCGGCGCGGTGCAAGGCATGGCGGCGCTATCGTGCTGCGGTAACTGGGGGGCCTGACGTGCCAAGGGGAGAACGGAGGAGAAGCCGGAGGGAGGCACGGGGAGCGGGGGAAAACCGCGACGGCGCCAGAGCGCGTCGGTGGGGGGCAGGAAAAAAGAAGCCGGGCGCTGACAGGTGGCGCGAAGGGCAAGCGGGCGTGACGCGGAAGGCAAAGGGGGGCTGATCCGAAGGAAAACCTTAATTTTTATCTGAGGCCGAGAAGAGAGAAAAAAAACAGGGTTGCTGGGAAAAGGCTTGCAGAACCCAGATCATCCCTAGCAACAGGAAGGAGCAGATTAAAATCTCTTGGAAGCCCAAGGTCAACGGAAGGAAAGGGGAGCCCGTAAGGGGAGCGAGATTGGTACGACGGCTATCCATAGTAAACTGAGGGATGAGTCATGCTGCAGCACTCAGGTGCACAACAACTGAAAAAGAAACAGGGAAAAGAGGGCAGCAGAGGAGGCCGTAGTGGGTGGTTTATTGAAAATGGTTGAAAATGATCGTTATACGTCATGCACAACAAAAGGCCCGCAGCTTCGTTGTTCACATACGGTTGGGAAGAAAAGGGTGCGGGGTCATCCTCGAATCAGATTCAAAAACTTGATCGGGCTCTCTTTCCAGGGAGCCAGTAGGAGCGCTGGTCAGTCCTCCCTCGCGTGAAGGGGAAGCCGGGGGCCCGTTTTGCCGCAAACTCCTAAGGGCGCCGGGCGTCTCAGTAAAAAGCCGCCAAACCACCAACCCCTGAAGAAATCAGTTGAAGTCTTGGGAACCTGGACCAAGTTCTCCGTCACCGGGGCCCGAAGGTCGAGCTCCGGGGGGTCCGCTGTAGGCAGAAAAATGGCGGCGAATCGTAGCGGTTCACGTTTGGGCTCATCTCGGATCAGAAACAGAACGTTTCACAGAGTCCTCGCCCTAGTCCGAGAAAAGAGAACTCAGTAAACCTCAACAGGGCACGAGGAAAGACGTCTGGATAGGGAATCTTCTAGCTCCCTTATTGTAGAAAGCAGAGGTGGCTGCTCGATCTCTCGCTCTCTTAACGGGTCTACGCCGAAAGAGGGAAAGGGAAAAACACCCCCCACGCGCAGACCATCCTGGAAGTGGGGGGGCGCTACCAGGAAGAGAGGTGCAAGGAGACTCCTCCTTCTCTCTTAGGAAGAAAAACTAAGGACTCACTACCTCTCAACCAACCTGAGGGAGGAGATGACGGTAAACAAAAGGGCTGCGAGCAGGGGATTTACAGAGGAACGGCCGTGCACGCCGGATCCATGAAACAAGGGTGCTCCCGTCAGGAAGGCTTTCGGAAAGAGGCTCCAGGACAGTGTGGAAACGCGTGAAGCCCCGATAGCAGCGGGACGTAGAAGGGGGGTCTGGCCGTTCTAATCAATCGAGGGAGTCTTACGTCGACGCGGTTAGAAGGAAGCTCACGTTAGATCGGGGTTCTTGCGTGGAGAAGGAAAAGCGCTGGCTGGGCTCTTAGCCGTCCATAGAAAAGAAAGGCGCAATGCCCTATTCTCTCGCAGGGGCCCCACGCGGTCGAGGCTGAACGCGGATCGAGAAGGAAAAGCGCCAATTCCCTGGGGAGATCAAGAGCTATTAAGAACATGAAAGAGAAAAAAAGTATTATGATTAAAAATATATCTATTAAGTTAGGAAAAGAGGGCGATAATACGGGTGAAGCGGCGAAGACGACCAGACAAAGCCTCCTCACATCGCGCGTGGGGAAAGACTCACGGAGTGTATCCGATCACAAGTCTTTCTGTCTAAGCCTCGCTAGAGGGAAGGGCTCAGAACAGAGACCATAGAGGAACTCGTCTCAGAGCGTGAAGAAACTTGAGAGAGGGAAAGGAACCCCCCCCCCCCAAGAATTTCCCAGGGAAGGGAACAAGCCTTTCCTACACTCTCGCGGCATCCAAGGAAAGAAACCTAAAAGAGGCAAAAAATTACGCCGACGCGAAGAAACGTGGACGGGATACTTCAGAGAGGAAGGGACGTCGATGCACTTCAGGCTCATCTGAAATCACGAGGACATACCGCTCTCTTTTGCTCTTGGGAGGGGGTTAGTCCTTTCTTCATGAAGGACTCCAAAAGAATAGATTCTAAAGAGAGACGGCCACCTTTTTTCTCTCTAAAAACGAGAAAGAGGGGCGGGGAGGTTGTTTCGTAGTCTCTTCGCCTGGCAAGGAGCTTTTCAAGGAGGACGTCTCGTCGGCTGACTCACTCAGCCCTCAAAAAAGGGAGTGAGCCCAGTCGAAGCGGGAGGAGAGCTTTCGTGCAACTGGAGGCGTGAACTGGTCTGAAATTGTTCGGTCAGCGAGGCCCGCGGATAGGTCTCAGAGGGAAGGGAGGGAGAGTTGGTCAAGGCGGTGCACGTGATACGAAGCTGGAGAAACCATTTCCGGGGGCTCTCTGATATCGCTCCTCTCAGTGCGTAGCTGCAAGAGTGCCCATTCGAAGTGCGCAGGGTGTGAAGAAAACAGGGCTTAATTGTTCCATTCTGGTCTGGGGAGGGGGAAAAAAAAATAAGGGAAAGCTTGAAGGAAGTGGTGGGGACGTAGGCTTCTTGCTGGTGGCGGCCAACCTATCGGATTGCGGCAACGGGTCGGCGGCGCAAAGAAAGGCGTCTGACGGGGCAAATCGAGAAGCAAAGGGGAAAAGGAAGCAGCTAGCTTCATCACAGAAAGAGCCGCGTCGGCAAATGCGGCACAAGAGGAGAGGGGACGGACGGGGTGTCAAAGGGAGAAATTCCAGAAAGAGGCGTCTTCGGAAGCCATGGGGGAAGATAGGTCTCAACAAGGTCACACTCAACTCAGGGCCAATCCAGAATATCAGGACGCCTGGGAAGAAGCGTGTTGCAACAAGAGACAAAAATACCCGCAAAGACTATGTCTCTCGTAACCGTCATGGCAAGGCGGGACGTTAAGAGAAACTCGGCCACGGCTCCAATGGAGGAAGAAGGGCAGGGGAAAAAAGAGCGGGCTCTTCTCGTATAGAGAGAAGAGGCGGATGGGGTCTGGTCCCTAAAAACGGGCAAGCAAGTGAAAAAAAAAAACCTGTAGTTGCAAGAAGTCTGCGCGCGCCGGGCAAAAACTATACCCGTCCGGCCTCAGCACCAGAGGAAAAGTGGCGGAAGCGCCCCTTTCCAAGCCCGATCAAGAAAATCGGAAGAGTAGGAGTCAAGAGGAAACCGAGGCTTCCTCTCAATCCGAGGAGAAGGGGAAAAACCTACTCGATTCACTGGCCGCCGTCACTCTCACGAAAAGGTGCCGGCAAGACGACCACCAGGGAAAAGGGCCTAAGAAGGGGGGAAACTCCCACAGCTGATAGCTGAAGTAACCCCTCCATCTCTTAGGCGGCCTGCCCAGAAATTAGGATCCGTCTTAGGAACCTCCTCTCCGGAAGAAGAAACTGAGGGGGGGTCCGCTCTAAGCTGGGCAGGAATGGAATCGTCAATAAACCTTCGTCGCTTCAGGCGAAACTAATCGGTGCTCTAAACTTTCTTTTAGGCTTTAAAGAAACTTAGGGAAGGTATAAAACTGCGAAGAAAGGAAGGGGGGGGGCTTTTCGCAGATCGGATCGGGGGGCTCTTCCTGAGCGCTGCAAACAAAGAGATGGCTCTTATGCTGCTGGAAAATCTGAGTCTGGGGACGTCCTATCTGATATATTGTAAAAAAGCGGTTATCGTACCGTCTTGGGGGGGGAAAAATGGCTAGGGAAACACTAGGACAAGGTTAAGTTTATCTCAGGGGGAAACTCCTAACTCGACCTTGTGGCAGAAGGAACGAGCAAGGAACGGAATCGCATAGCAGGAGGAAAACTTAAATACGGAGGGACGTCGCGGGGGAAAAGATCACCGGGCCCCGTTAAGGGGGAAGGGCCACTCCTGGTCATAAAGGTCGGGTGACCTTTCAAGGATAAGCTCTTGCCCCGACTTGACGGGGGAGAAGAGGGGGGCGCATGGTATCCCCCAAAACTCTCCCCCCGGTGATAAGGGGGGAAACTCCCGGTCATCTCTACATGGGGATCGACGATCAACCCAGGAGGGAAATAGAGAAAGGGGAAGGGCGCGGAGAAGAAGGCTCCCGCGTTCTACCGGGGGGAAAGAAGACATCGGGATGTACCCATTGCAAGAGGGGGCAAAGGGGGAGGATTAGAATGACCGAGGCAGATAGGGAGGGGGCTCTCGCGAAGCGAAAAAAAAGGGGAGTGCACCGCACTCAGCAAGGCGAACCATTTGTCATGCCGCAACACCGCTACGATCGGATAGGGCAAGAAAAGGTCTCTAGTAGGAAAGTACGAAGAAAACGAACCCGCCGTGCATGGGGGTCTCGGGACGCTCTACAAGGTAGAGAGAAGAAAGGAGAGCGGAACCTACAAGAAGGGGGACAGGGGAATCTGCTTCCACAGATCTAGAAAGATGCCGAACGAACTCATCTTTTCTCCGAAGGGGGACGTGAAGGGGGAGAAGAGGGGTCCGCGGACGGCGCAAAGGGGCCCGACTTCAAGATTCAGCAAGGGCCAGCCTA
>Ga0179593_1519239_pt1 | contig 12477 bp, 19 predicted proteins | sample CZODoug2_1_08_16_FD_185931 | JGI IMG/M metagenome (GOLD analysis project Ga0179593, IMG submission 185931) | Vadose zone soil fungal communities from Angelo Coast Range Reserve, California, USA - CZODoug2_1_08_16fungal (PacBio error correction) | ecosystem: Environmental > Terrestrial > Soil >...
TCTTATAGGTTGACTGCGTGCTGTCGGAAATTAGGAGGGAAAGTTCCGACAAGAAGAGGGTTCCTTAGAGGTGCGGGGGGAGCAGGGGGGGGGGAAAAGGGCACAAACAGGATATCCGCTCGACAAAAAGTTATTGTAACAGGACAGGCAAAACCAGCAATAAAAGGTGTAAATTACCGTCTAAGGTCCGGGAGGGGGGGAAGAGAAAAGTGAAAGAAGTCTAAAGGGAGGGCGAATTTTCCTGCAAAAGGAAGGACTAAAACGGGTTGAAAGAAAATAAAGAGAAAGTGAGAAAAAAAGAGTCCGGGGTTGGAGTAAGTGGTTGTGTGAAAAGAACAGAAAAGGGAGAAATCAACCAAGTTTGGTTGAAGGGTGATTCCTGGGGTGACAGGGGGGCAAAAAAAAACAACAAAAAAAAGAAGGGGTGTTAAGCGGTCTTAGGAAAGGGTAAAAAGGAATCTCCCATAGTCTGCGGAGGAATAGGCGGGGAACGAATAGGGATCTCGGGGCGGATCAACTGAAGGAACGAAAACTCGAGAGGCAGACTAGCACCTGATATAAACGTTGATGTGGCCAAAGAAAATTGAAAGGGGGAAGGGGTTATTTCTGTAGCAATCCGGCTAAAAAAAAAAAGGACCAGTATCCTGCTCAGTGTGACAAGGGATCCTGCGGAGGAAGGAGGAAGTAGCCGAATTTGAATAAAAATGAGCGCCAATATCTATTAACGAGGAGAAAAGACTCCCTAAACGACTAACTACAGAGGGATGGAGAGATCATTCTGAAATCAACAACTGATTAGTACCAAACTTGGCCCCAACAGGAAGGGAAAAAGAACGAGCTGGGACGTGGACTTCTTTTCCTAGACGAACAAAATAAATTTCTTTATGAGGTGGGGAGGCAAGCTTAGTCATCGAGTAAGGGGGCGCGAAACGTGGTGACCCTCAACTGAGGCGAAAGTTTCCAGAGAGGGTCGGTAGAAAGAAAAAGGTTGGGGGAAAGGAGAGTACCCTCTCCGGGCAAAACTTCTGGAGGAAGCTGAGGGGGGGTGGGGGTCAAAGAAAGAAGGAAAGATTCTGGCGCGGTGACGATGGGAACGGCGTTGGGGGGCCAAAACTCCACCGACAGCATCGAAAATCGTCGGGGGGAGGGTAGTAAATTTGAGGGGCAGGCAACATCGGGCTTAGAACTGGGCGGACCGGCAAATTACTAAGCAATGAGCACAAGAAGGAGAAATAGAACTAGCATGGGGCAGGGAAAACGAAACATTTTCAGAATGGGAAAAGAAAGGGATTGGGACGAAAAGCGTCCGGTTTCAGCAACAAAAAAAGGGTCGGGAGGTATGATTCGACTACAGTGACAAATCCAGGGCGAAGAGGCAAAAACTAAGAATTTGATCGGTATCCATTTGGACAGTTGAAAGGCTTAACTACGATCCCACTAGAAGTATCAGGGGGGGGAGGAAAAGCTCAATTGGTTACATCTCGATAACAACAAAAGAAAGGAATGGGAACCAAATTGGAGCTGGAAAGCCACACTGAGACAAAGGAAAGTGAGGAAGAGGTTGGGTGGGAGTCGTAGGCAACCGAAAGGAAAAAAGGGATAACAATTATGGGGGATATAGGGTTTCAGAAGTGTCGATCCTCAAAGCTTCCGGAGGGTCTGAAAGGGAAAAGCTTCCCGTCTGCAAGATGTAAGGGAAAGGGCAAATTTTGGGGTCTCATTGGCGGAAACCGAAAGGCTAGGATAGCATAAGAACAGTTCTCGTAGTGGGAGACGGAAGGAGCGGGCCCAGGAGGAAGGGGGTCAGCAAAGGCAAGTAACTATGAAATTGGAATTTTGGGAAAAAAACGCTGACAGGTCGTGAGGTCCTTGGGGGGAAGGGGGGGGGGAAAAAAGCAGGAGACTTTACCGGATCTCAACTAAAAAGAAAAGAAGTTCAGAATGGAGGGAAATCAACACCATCCGAAGTGGCGGCCGTGACAAAAAAGAGAAGGATGGGGTCTCCTCAAAAAAGTTTAAGGTATGACCTCGTAATGCGTTACAGGAAAAAAGGAGACGAAGAGTGGCGGTGAACAACCTGAAAAAAAAAAAGGGAAACCGGAGTTTCGAGAAGGGGAAACAAAGTTTCGAATATTTGACTTGGAAAAAGAAAAAATGAAGAAAATAAGTAAAATTGATCGCTTTCAAAACGGACACTAGAGGGTTGGGGGGGACCCTTGCGGGTGATGTTGGGGGTTCCAAAAAAGAAAATTGGTTGTCATCAGTTTGTGCTAAAGGAGGGGGGGGGGCAGGGGGGAAGGCCGTGGGGGGGGAACTCCTTTCACTTGCGAAGAGGAGATCAGCAGGGGTATTCCCACAGTGTTCGGGAGAAATGAAGGGTTTTGGTGGAGATCGCCCGATCGAAAAGGCCACGAAACGAGCTCCGCAATGTCCATTTTGGGGGAGGGTTTGTGAAAAAAAAGAAACTCACACGAGAAGAAAAGCAGGCAAGATCGACGGCACATAGTAAAAAAGCATTCGAGGACTGCCGAGAGAAGGGTTTCGTTTCTTCGGGAAATCAAAAAAGACTATCTTACCAACCTTGAGTCATCGGGGTCCCCTTTCTCTGGAGCAGGAAGGAAAGCGAACAAGTCGTCAATAAGAACTCTAAAGAAGGGCAAGATTCAATACCCACCCATAACTAAAAGGGGGGGAACCCACAACTGGTTTGATGGTGGGAACGGTCGTCAACAAAACAAAGACTAAAAAAAAGGATAGGTTTTTACTACCCCTTCGCAAAAAATCCGGGAGTTTCTTTCAAAACGTTTTCAGGAGAAAGAGGAAAGGCTTCTGGTCTAAAAACGCCCGAAACTTAGACTGCAGCTGGCACTCAACTCCGAAAAAAGGCCCCATCTCAGGGAACTTTTTAGAGCGCCTCTGACAACGCGGGCCTGCCTGGCAAAAAAAAAAAGGCCGCCGATTGAGGCAAAGAGGGAGGGAAAAATCTCTTTTGGTCTCGAAAGGAAAGGGCAGGAAAACGATAAAAGAATCCATGGGAAAAGGTTATGAAAGCAAAGAAACCTGCATCCGAGAAAAGGGGAAAAAAACAGAGGAGGGACCTAGATGTTTCTCCGGGGAGGTCGTTAGAAAAATGAAGAAACTCTTTGGGCATGAGCGGGGTAGGGATTCACAAAAAAAGTGTGAAAGGAGGGCCGAGCGTTGGATTAAACTGCTGATTGGGTAAATCCAAGCAGGGGGGGAAAGCAAAGTAATGTTTGTAAAGGACCCGGAAGGCCGGAAAAGGGGGGAAAAGAAGAGGGTATATGCCGTCTCCAATGCAGACGCGTTGGGAAGAGAAAAAGGGAGGGTTGACCCAACCCGGGGTTGGGGGGGAATATACCCAGCTGGTTTTGAAAGGAAAAAAAGGTAGGAGCGAAGAAGGTTGAGACGAAAGTTCGGGAGGAAAGGGGGTTTTGGGTACTTTGAACCTGAACTGTCCAAGCTGTGTGTAGAAAAACACTTGGGAGGGAATAAAGCCGTTATGTTTAGACCTTATTGGGTGAGAGAAATGCCTCTTACAAGAAAGATCTTCGGGGGCATCATCTCTTTGAAACTGGGTAGAGGGTCATTTTGGGCAGGGGGGGGGCGTGATTAGAACAAAAAAACAGGCGAAGACACGACTGAGTAGCGGGGAAGGGCAAGGGGAAAAGAGGAATTTCTTTTGCGTAAGCGTGATTAACAATCCTAGGAAAAAACACTCAAAAAACGGGACTGGTTAGCACTAAAATCGCGTGGGAAATGACCCTGCCGATACGGTAGATCACAAAAGTCAGGGAAGATCCGAAACGGTGACACCGAGGGCGCAAAAACAGGACTACTCTACCTAGTAAAGACGAGCCAATAAAGAGGCTACATGCCAGCTTTCGAGAAAGGACAGTCACTGATGAAGGAATTAAGGAAAGGGGGGGAAAAAAAAAATAAGTCCGTCATGGGACAACGGGGAAAAGGGGGCCGAAGGAGGGTTGTCAATCTACTCGGGGCAGAGAAACATCAATAGTTGGAATATTGAAAGGCAAACGCGAAGTCAGAGTCACTGCAGAACTTTGGAAAACTAAAAGAGAAAGGGGGGAAAAGGGGGCCGCGCAAAGGGAAAAAGTGAATAGTAGGAGTTCATAATAACCACGTTTTGTGTCACGAGAACCAGAAGGGGTACCTGGTCTCTGCATTAGGAAGGTGGGCGGTCCAGAGGATACTCTGGAGATGGCGAGGAATTAAGTATCCGGAGGGAAAACGGGAGACAGGAGCCTCACGACAGCAGCAGGAATCGCGGCAAGTGCTTGGGAAACTCCAAGATTTTTAGAAGCAGGCGAAAGAGAAGAAGGAGGGAGAAATTACACAAAAACGGTACTGCGCTATCGAAGGGAAAGAACGTGGGGGACACCAAGGAAAATGAACATGCCAAAGGGGAGGGGTAAGAACGGGGAAGAGGTAGGAACTTTCACCAACAGAAAGGAAGGGAAAACCTCTTTAGTATCTACTACAGTATAGCAAGCAAGGAATGGAGGGGATAGGCACAACTATTGGTATCGAGCATGGGGAAAGGGAATGGCTTCAGAACGACTCCACAACAAACCGTCTTCTAGGGGTGGGGAAGGAAATGTGGGGGAGAGCATTGTGGGGGGAATCAACAAAAAAGAGTGATAGGTTACTCACAGGGTAGCTTATCAGCAAACTTCCCACCGGTAACTAGACAAACGTGGGGTAGTCGTAACCGGGAAAATTAACGTAGGAAGGGAATTAATGTGTGTCTGTGAATAGCCCATAGAAAGGGGGGGGGGGGGGTCTGTGTGGGCGATCCTCACAGGTCTTCAAAAAGGAAAAAGGGGAGTGCTGAAAGGGAACATCTTCCCGTCTAAAAGAATGTGAAGGATACGGATGGTAAACCAAATAATTGCCGTCGCTAAGAGAAAGGAGGGAAAGAGTTGGTGCGCAGCCGCGGAGAGTAAAAAAAGAGGGGGGAAGCAGAGCAGGGGAAAAAAAGAACTGAAAAGAAAAGCTGAGGGACAGCAGGGGGGGTTACCTTGTTTCCGGGCGTTGTCACAAGCACGGATGACCCTGGTTGCCATTCCCGCACAGGAGAAGGGTCCGGGGGAACAGTCCAAAATCAGAATCATTGGAGAACTGGGAGAAGGGGGAAGTTTTCTATCGTAAGGGGGGGGGGTTCAAAAGGGGGACTCGGGAATTGATCTTTCATGAAACCTGAGGAGATACTGGAAACAAAAAAAGAGAGAAAGTCGAGCAAAAGTTCGAAGATTACGGCGCAGGGGGAGGGAAGGATCAAAGAAATGACAGGATTGATCGCTGCTGTGAGAAAAAGAAATGGGGGAAGCGAAGTTCCACTTAAAGAGAATTGGAAGAAATTGGTACTGGATTGTGGGTTCCAGGAGGGGTCAAGTTAGTGGTCATCATGGGGGGGGGGAGGGAGGGCTAAAAAAAAAGGATGTAGAGAAAGCAACTGCATTATTCAAGGCCAGGGCAGACGTAGGAAGGGTTCGAAAGAGGGGTCGCCGCGGGGAAATAAACCCCCGATTTGGTATTCACAACGATACTTCCGCTATCCGCTTTTTGTGAGTCAATGCGGGCTCAAAAGATCCAAGAATAGTAATGTAACAGTTTTTAGGGGGGGGGGGGAGGAAGTTGAAAGAAATCACGCTGTACGCCCCGCAGGCAAATAGTGAAAACGACTATTGAAGATTCATCTAATCCTTGGTAGGGGAGCCCACGTAAAAGTGCGAGTGCACAATCAAAAATGGGGGAGTTACGGGGAAGAGATGGCTCCCTATTGGGGTGGAATACTAGTCCGGAACCATCGAAGGAAACCTAAGAGAAGTAGTCATACCCAATGAAACGAAAAGAAACTGTTGGGAATGTGGACATGTTTGTTCGGACACAAGAAAAAGAAATAGAATGGAGAGGTTTGTTTCCTCCCACGTCGCGGAAAAACCAAATTCGGTTGAAGGGCGGGGCCACCACAGGTGACAAAACTCGTGGCCATAATGAAATCAGTAGGGGGAAAACCGAAAGGGGGATTGTGACGGGCATCGAAAAGACCAAAAGATACCCGGAACTCGGTCCTTGGAACGCCTCTCTGAACAACTGCACCTTACCACAATTTGCACGACGCTTGAAATCAACGTCAAAACGACTCAAGGAAAATCTTTGTCACCAAAGGACGGTAAAGGAACATCTTTCCTTCAAGGAGAACGCACGCGAAGTAAAATAAAACAACAAAAAAGGGGAGGGGGGAGAAATCCCGGTGCATCGGTGCTGGTGGCGTTAAAAAAGAAAGCGGGAGGGGAAAGTGGCGTTTCCTGGCCTGGGGGAGGGTCCTTATATATGCCGAGCGTGAGAAAAGCGGGAGGAACTGAATTGGGGTACCAAGAACATAGTGGTGGAAGGAGGGAGGAAACGCGAAGGCCAGGAATGTGTTTCCAGAGAGGTGGGGAGGGGCAACAAAAAAGTGCAAGTACCTTTTCATGCAGAAGAGGGAAAAATTGCAAAAAAGGTTGGAAAAGAAGGGGCGAATGAAAAAGACTGTCTAGTGGTTTGGTGAGAACGAAACTGCCTAAAAAAATCAAACCAAGGGGGGGGGGGGGCGGTAATTTCCTTTTGGTGAATACGGCAATTATGTTAGGTTCAATGGACTTGGCGATAAAAAGAAAGCATCTTCGGGCGAGGCTGGGATTCAGGGGGTTGCTCGCGGTGGGGCACCTCGGGGGTACTAAGAAACAAAAAGCGAAGGCAGACGACTAGTAAATCTGCAGCAAAAGGCAGGGGGAGCAATCCGGCTTAAAACAAGAAAATGAGGAGTGCTGGCAGCTAAAGGGAAATTGTAGGCCGCGATCTTTATATCTCAATATAGGAGAGGGAAACTACCAGGGGTGGGACTCTCGAAAAAAAAGAAAAAAGTGAAATCCAACTAACGGAACAACTAATAGGGGAAAAGGGATCGAGAAGGTCCAGTAGCGATCTCATATTACGAAAGATTGCAAAAAACCAAAAACATCTCATGGGAAGAAACGAACTCAGTCCTGTAAAGGACGGCGGTTTCAAAAATTTGAGCGGGCAGAATCAGCCAGATCATATGGTGGGGGGGGGGGTTGGAAGGAGCGAATTCGAAGGGGGAATTCGAACTTTTGAAGAAGGTCCAGCGAAGACTGGGAAGGGGGTTACCGCGCGAACAGGGAAAGCGACTTTAGAAGGAAACAGTTTTGATTCAGGACACTTTAAAAAAAAGGAGAGTCAAATGAAGTAGATGGGATTTGGAGGGGGAAAAAAAAACGAAAGCGGAGTTGAGGGGTGGCGCGGCATAAAAGGACAGGAAAACGGCAACCATTACCTCCCGCAGGAAGGAGTATTCTTTCGGCTGAAGCAATCGTAGGAAAACTAAAAAGGCCGGCTGCGCAAGAGGCAAAACGGAAAAAGTCCGAAAAGGAGCGGCAAAGAGGGTTGGCTCTGGGAGGCTGGGTTTCCACGCAAGGAAATTGTTTCAACGCAGCGTTGTGAGCAGACGTGAAAAGGTTCCGGAAGACCGAGTGGATCGACTAAAGGAAGAAGTCTGAGAGGCAGATATTCACGACACTATAGGAAGGGTAAGGGGGGGGGGGGGAACATTGGCCAGGGGAGGGGTATTCCTAAGACGACAACCAAAATGGGGAAAGTGTATTTCATCTCCGGGGTATCTCACGGAGGAGGAGAAAGGTGTTAAAAAAGAAGGAAAAAAAAGTCGCCCCCTTATACTAGCGCAGGACAGGGAGAAAAAACACATTCGTAGGAGAAAAACGCACTGGAAATGAAAATGGATCGAAAACGTTAATATAGCGAAGAAGGGCTTATAACTGTAGTCGGTCCACAGGGGAAAAAAAAGAAAAGGGGGGGGGCGACAGGGAAGCGCCCGTCTTTGGAAACTGAGGGAATTTTCTCATTGCTGAACCGCGCCAATTCGCTTGACGGCTTCGGCAGTAGTCTACGTTTCTCGTATTTGCGCAGAAGTCGCATGAAAACAAGAGTGGAGAGGACAGCAAGGAAAGAAGAAAAAAAAAGGAGGGGGCTGTCGGAGTTCATTTGCAAAAGGGGGGGGGGGGGAAACCGAAAGGAACCGTTTCCATTCCTCGCACGAAAAGAAGAAGTGTAAGCCGGATGTTAGATCCCGAAACAGTGAATAAAGGGGAAATTGCGACCAAGGGAAAAAGAAACGCAAGAAAAAAAAATTGTGGAAGGATAACTCGAGGAGGGAAAGGCCTCACCAAGGGGAATCCTCTTCTTTTCCACGGAAAAAAGCGTCGGTCACCCGTCAAGTTAGAGTAAAAAGTGAAGAAATCATACCGGACGATGGGGAGCTAAGAACAGGAGAAAGAAGTAAACCGCCGGGAAAGAATTGGGGAGCTTTTCTTGTCCCATGGACCGGATGGTTCACTCGTTAAGTTCCGCAGCAATTTGGGGGCGCTACGCCCGGGACTTGGGGGCCGGTCCGGGAAATCTGGGGGGACAAGTCAGTTTCTCATCGCTTTAGAGCACAACAACCTAGTGATGCCACGTTCATACGTACGCGACACTCTATGGGGGAAAATGATAGATCAAGTCCAAAAGGGGGAACGATCGCCAGCAGATGTCTGGAGGGGTGGGGGGGGACCGCCTTATTTGTGGGGGCCTACAGAGAAAACGAGAGAGAAAGCACATAAAGGTACCAATAATCTAAGATCGGGTTCAGTTTCGGTGAGGAGAAAAAAAACGCGAAAAGAGGGGCAAACTGAGAAGGATGGGACCAATTCTCCGAAAAAGATATACTTGCGGGTCCAGGGTCAATAAGAAGAGAAAGGACGCTGAAAGGATGAAAAGACCAAACCATGAAAAAAGGGGGAACCCAAACAACTGTGGTTGGGGGGGGGAAACTCAGAACCCACTCTAAAAGAAGTCGAGTTTGGGGGGGTTAAGACGTTGAGGCGCGACCTTTATTGGTTTTCTTGTGTTCCAACCATTTTCTGAATCAAAAGGAAAGGTGACAGGGAAAAAAAGCTTCTCTGGACTGGATCCGAATGGGGGATCCATTCAAGAGAAGAGTCTGCCCCAAAAATTAAACGGCAGAACGAAGGGTACATACCTTTTAATGGGATGCGAAATCTGCAAGGATGACTGGTACCCAAGGAAAAGATTAAAGAAGAGTGCAGAAAAGAGCGCAAAGGAGAAGGAACGCAGAAGGGTTTTTTTCATCCTATGTCCGGAAAAAATAATTACCTCAGCTTCAGGAAGGAGAAACGCAACAGGAAGAGTCAAGAAACACAACGTAGGAGGAAAAAAAGAGAAGGGGAGGAACTTTAATCTGGGCTCCGCTTTCGCATGAGGAAAAGGAGTCTGCAAAAAATAGGGCTTTTCAAGGACAGGACTTTGGGATGGGAAACAAAGGAGGGTAATGAGAGGACGAGATTATGACAAGACGACGGGAAGGAGTTCTTCAGGGTAACAGGCCCCAGACACGGAGATTTTGGTAAGGAAAATTAGGGGGGGGGGAAAATGAAAAGGAAAAGCAGGAATTGGGAAAGATTGAGAAACCGGAATCCCATTCAGTACTCTTGCAGCCAGAAGATTTCAGGCCGCTGGGGTAATATAACACTTTTGAGAAAAGGGTGGCAGAGAAAAGAATTTTAAAAAAAACGAGAAGAAAGGGGGAGGTGAGGGGGGGGAAACGACCCTTTGATCCAAAAAAGTTTGTTTAAGAGTTTGGGGTGTTTGAAAAGAAGGCATGATTATGGGAAATGGGGAGAAGGGAAAGACTTGTTTTGGTCGAGAGAAGAGCCCAAGAGCAAAGAGTCTTTCTCATGGGGAGCTGGAACATGATGTCTCAGGGGGTTTCGGGTCTGTAGTATTCAACAAATAAGAAAAAGAACTCGAGATGTCCGAAAAAAAAGGGGGGGGAATAGGGAATGTGAAAGAGAGGCTGCTGGTGGGAGGCGGAGAGACGTCTTCAACCCACAAAAACGGATGACATAGGCTGGAGGTTAGTGAAGGCCGAGGTGAGCTCACAAAAAATATATTCGTGAGTAAAGGGAAAAACACCTATGTGAGCTGCGTCGATCGGATTCAGGGAAAAATATTATTCCCTAAAACGGAAATACGCGTGCGAAAATCGTCGGCGTAGAGAGAGGATACGACCACCAGCTTGCCAAAGAGAAAAGAAGGGGACGAAACGACTATTCTCGCAGTGAAGGCAATGGTGACAATCTTTGACTCGGGCGACAGAAGCCCAAGTCGGTGATGGTCATCGGATACTTCAAAAACACGGTTGAGCAGGAGGCGGGGCGAAAATCCGTGCGCCTAAGGGAGGGCCAGAAGACTGGAAGGGGGAGGAAAAATTTCTGGAAAGACAGGGCCAGAAAAGGGGTTGGTATTCTTATCTACAAACTCAGGACTAGGCAATGATAGTTTACACCATCAAAGCAAAGAATAGGAGAGGAATGGAAAAAAGGCCTGAGGGGGATCAGGAAGAAAGACATCATCGAAATCAGGAGGGAATCTTTAATTGAGTGGGGGAAGGGATCCGTGATGAAGACGAGAACGCGAACGGCAAACTGTCAGCAATGAAAAAGAGAAAATTAGCCCTGCCGGAACGACCGACGGCAAGCGGGGCTTCGGGGGTTAGACAAAAGACAAGGGGTCAACAAAAGAGAAGAAGGGAAGCTGAAAAAAGACAAGTTCAGCCAAGCGACCCTTTTTGAGGCGGGAAGAAGAGGGAAGGATCGATACAAAAAAAAAAATTCTGGCTCTATGAAAATTGGATCGAGACATGGGAACATTGCAGGAGGTGTGGACCAAATCGGACCTCAGAGGTTATCAGGGGGGGGCGAGTGTAGTGGGGAGACTCAGGCTCCCACACCAACTTATTAGAGGAAAAAAGAGAGAGGGGGTGACAAATTGGTGATCAGAACACAATGAATCCACTCCTGGACGAAAGAAGGTAGGGTAGAACGGGGAAATGTTCCAAGGTCGATCAAAGAGTGGGGAGAAGACTTTGTTTTTTGCTGATAGTAGGGAAGCAGGTTTAAAAAACCGCCAGTGGGTCCAAGGGGGGGCTGCTAAAAAAGTTCAGGAAAGTACTTGGAGGTTTTGGCCAATTGGAGGGCTGGGGTAACAAGACACAAAAGATGTGCCGTCATGATACAAGAGGAGGGGGAAAAACTCGGGGGGGCACAGCAGGCCGGATCGTTCCCGGCTTCTTACAAGGACATAACTCCCTTAATCGACTCTGATGGACAAAATTTGGTGGCTGTGGTTTGGCAAAACTCCAAGGTGACAGGAATACAAAAGAAAGAAAAAAGCTTTATAAAGCCAACCAGAAGAGAAGGAAAGCGAAGCAAAGTGGAGCAACCCAGATTAAGACGAGAACAAAACGTGGTGAGGTGAACTACTCCGTGCAAGGGAAAACGTCGCGAGCGGGCAAAAAGGGGACCGGAGGGAAACGGGGATTTCTCACCGTATCCGCAAGGGGGACTTCTACTTGAGCGAGGAAATAGTAAGGATTGTGCGGCTAGAGATTGAACAACGTCAAAGGGAAAGAAAAGGGGAGTCGTACGGGGGGAAAGGGGGAACGGGGGTGTTGAAACGGGTGGTCAAGGGAAGGGACAGAAGGTGTGTGATCTCTACTAAAAATAAAAATGAAGAAAGAAAAAAGTAGGAGTTGAGGGCGAGGGTCTGGTTGAATGCTGAGAGAGAAGGGAGATATCCACAGGTGGGCGCGTCTAAGGTACCCGAGTATGGGGGGAGAAGAGACACCGATCGGGAGCCCAAAAAGGAAAAAGAAAAAATGATTCATTCCCAGTTTTTGAGTGTTTGGGTTGAGAAAAATTCACTCTTTAGCAAACATCAAATAGCAACTTCAGGCGTAGTCCTACCTCTCGGTTCGGGGTAGCAAGGGTTGCGGTGGAAAACCGAGAGAAACCACGCTTGGAGTAATCGGAAAAAGGGAAGAGTAAAGGAAAAAGGGGAAGGGTCTCTTTAGCGTATCGAAACACAAGCGTGATAAGCTCAACGATGCCTTACTTCATCAAACACCCAACACAACCTAAAACAAAGGGGGGGTTGAGGTGAGGAGCGAACACCAGAAAAAATAGGATTGGGTTTCAAAGTAAGGTATTAAAAGGTGACAAAATATTTTTTTTTCCTTTCAACAAAAAGGGGAAACTTGTCAGAAGAACTCTGCAATCTTCTGAAACGCGTATCAGATCGACTGGGGAACAAAAATTCCCGGTCGCGGTAACTGGACACCCTAGCTTATGAACCAAAGATGACGTCTGCCTGCAACCCAATGAGCAAGAGTGCCCCCGCCTTGCATCAACGCTAAAGGATCTCGAACCCTCTCTTTTGTCCGAAAGGACAGGGGCCGGAACCTCATGGCCAGTCCAGCGGCCGGATGAGACGAAAAGAGAACCGGAGGGGGGGGGGGAG
>Ga0179593_1587151_pt1 | contig 12477 bp, 16 predicted proteins | sample CZODoug2_1_08_16_FD_185931 | JGI IMG/M metagenome (GOLD analysis project Ga0179593, IMG submission 185931) | Vadose zone soil fungal communities from Angelo Coast Range Reserve, California, USA - CZODoug2_1_08_16fungal (PacBio error correction) | ecosystem: Environmental > Terrestrial > Soil >...
AAGGGGGGGGGGGACGCCAATAGAAAAAAAGCCATCAAAGGGGGGGTGAGGGTTAAAAACCAGGGAAAAAAAAGAAGACTACTGAAGCTAAAAAGGAAGTCTAGACGTTTAACTGCGCACTCGTAAGAAACCATGGAATAGTCGGTGGAGGGGAAGAGGTCAAAAGGAGACGAAAGAAGCAACCTACTGGGGAACAGTAGAAGGTCTAAATTGCCGAAAGCACTCGCAAGAAATCGACCGAGGGGGAACATTAAGAAACTCCACGGAGAACCTAAAGAAAAAGGAGGGAAGCGGTGGAAACCTATTAAATGTAAAAAAAGGGCTCTGCAGAAAAGAGACATTAGCGGTTCGAGAAATTCCCTAGTTGTTACATTCAGAATAAGAAATCAAAAAGGAAGACAGAAAACTTTCGGGGACTACGATACTCAAAGGAAAAAAATCGAACTTTTGGGCCATTCAAAAATTTTAACGGCACATAAAAGTCTAAAAGTCAGAGGGAACAAGGGGAGGAGTAAGATCACTGCTCTCGAAGTAAAACCTGGGATAATTAGGGGAGGAACCGTAGAACCTGTAACTAAAAAAGAGAGGTTGGTGCCCAAAAACCAACCAGACGGAGAAGGGCGAAGGCGCCAAATTGCTTCTGAGAGGGGGGGGGGGGTACTAGAGACGTCATCAGTGGGAAAACTCCAGTAGGAAGAGGAACCATAGAAATCCTGCAAGAAAAATGCGTCCTCGGCTTTTTGAGAAAACAAAAAAAAAAAAAAAAGTGTTAAAGAAAAGTCAAAAGAAAGGGGAGACACGAAAAGGCTAAGGTCATTAAACAGAACGCCAGAACCGCCTCGAGACCGGGTTCTGTTAGCCTAGAGAGTATACGCCCTTAGAAAAAGGCATTTCGGAAAGAGGACCCCTTGCAAGAGAAACGGGGGAACAGAAAAGAAGGGAAAGGAGAGGGGGACGGCAGGGAACTTCATATCTAGGGGGGGGATTCCCATGATGACATGGGAGATAAAAAAGGTATCAGGTGAAAATTCCCGTGGAAAAGTTACGAGAAGCAGGTTCCACTTTTGGGGAGGGGGGAGGAGGTACGAATCAAAAAAAGGGTGTCGGGAAGGGCTGATAAAGAACGATTTAATCCGAAACCAAAAATTTTCTTGCCGGGGAACGTCTACGCTAGGAGGATTATCATCAGGATGATTGTCCGGGTTAAGAAAGCCCGTTAAAAAGGGGGGAGAGAAAATAGAAAAAGAGGACCGGCTTCGTGCAAGCAAGTTACGCGCGGACATACCGGAAAGGGGCCCGAAAGCCCTCCAGAAAAAAAAAGGGTTCGAGGGAAAAAAAATCCCTGAGGGAGAAGGAGGACTCTCACCCGGCGAAAAAGCCTCGGGTCGCAGAGGAAAACCAGAAAGTAGGACAGCACTCCTAAGGGTCTTAAAAAGAGGAAAGGGTGTGGGGTACGAAAGTGACGTCGACTATGAAGAGAGCGTTTTCGAGGAAGAAAAAATTGGGGGGGGGGAAAGTCGCAAGAGAAAGGTCGGGGGTAAAGGAAACCCTAGAAGGCACAGATAAACCGTGGTAAGAGGTTCTCCGAGGAACGCCTTGGCAAAAAAGACGGGTCTCGGGTAAAGCCGGAAAAACCTAATGACGAGGAGCGCAGTTCAAAAGTCCTCCGGTGAGTGGATCACACGGAAGGGAGAGCTCAGAGAAAAGTAAGAGGGGGGGGAGGGCCGCCTATCCCCAGAAATGAAAAACGAAAAATCCAGGAGCGTAAGGGACGAGGGAGAAAGAAAGGGACTTGGGGAGCGGGAACGCTCTCAAAAGGCCTGGTTTGGGGTGAAAGTAGGAGAAAAGGCAGGGCTGGGGAGGGGCGAGGGAGGAAGGGGTGAACGGAAAAACTGGGGAGGGTACAGCCTTAAAATACCTCTTCGGGGAGGAAAGTCTAAAAAAAGGTAAAGGTTATGAAAAATTCAGAAAAAAGGAAAAAAATGGCCGGGGGGACAATACACCGCCGGGTCGAGAAGGTAAAAGGAAGGAGTGAGGAAACCCGATTAAATTAAGGGGGGAATCTCACGGAAGGAAAAAGAGAGTAGATTACGGCAAAAAAGAGGTCTGAAAGAGGTTAAGGTGGAGAACTTGGGGAAGCAAAGGCCTTCACCAGGAAAAAAGAAAAGGGACTCGACGAAAATGCTTGAAGAGGGGAGAACCTTGGGGAAAAATCAGCCCGGGGGGAGTCGTAAGAGAGCCTGGGGAAGGGGAGCAAAGAGACCTGAAGAACTACCACAAAAGCGTACTCGGGCAACTCCTTGTAGGAAATCTTCGCGGCGGACCGAAAAAAAGCAGGAAAAAAAAGCCTCCAAAAAGGAAAAGGACTCAGGAGGCCATAGGGAAAAAACCCCTAACGCGGAAAATTAAAGGTGTGGAAGACTGGGGAGGAGGGGTTCGGGAGAGAAAATCTACGAAGAGAAAATGGGAAGGAGAACTAAAAGGGCGGCGGGAAGTAAATCTTCTTAAAAAGGGGGAGAAGGTATATAAAAAAGAAACCGTAAAGATGGGGGTTAGGGAAGAAGAGATTTTCGGTCCTCGGGGGACCCATCCAAGGGGTGGGAAGGAAAAAGTCAAGCCCTAATCTGGTCGTTAAAGGAGATTGACATTCAAGGGCGGGACGGCGCTTCCTAAAAAGAGAGCCCCGCCACCTAAGAAAGGAAACTAAGGAAACCCGAGGGAACCTTAAGGGAAGAAGAGGGGGGGAAAAAAAAAAGATGCAGCTCAAAAAAAAAAGCCTAGCGGCGGTTAGCGTAAGCTGAAAGAAAAGAGGTACGAAAGGGGAGCTGAAGGCCCATGAGGGCGTCTGTGAAGAAGGGTAAAAAAGACTTGCCAATCTATCGGGGGGAGAGAAGAGGGCAGCTGAAAAAAAAAAAAAAAAGGGAAAGAGGGGTTAAAGAAAGTCGAAACCCGACCGAAACTAAGAGGAAAAATCATAGAAAAAGCAGGGGAAAAAAACCAAAAAGAAGAGCGTGAAAGCGGTCATCACAAAAAAAAAACAACACAAACAACAGAGAACATCGAACGCGGAATACAAGGGGGGAAGGGCTCGAAAAAAATTAGCCTCCAAGAAAGATTGGGTATGCATGGCAGAAAAGTCCGGAGTTCAAAGAGCTCAAGGCTAAAAAAGCTAAGGAAACCGGGCCTGGTAGAACGGCTCAAGGCAAGAGCAGGGGGGGGTGTTTGTTTTTGGTGGGGTTGGGTGTGTTGTGGGGTGTTGTTTTTGCTGTTGGAGGGTGGTTGGGTGTAGTATTCTCGACTCAAGAGAGAGGTGATCAAAGAAAGAAGGGGAGGTCGTACCGCCAGAAGCCGAGGAGGGGGGGGGGGGGGGGGGGAGCAAAAAAAAAGAACGCAGCAGAGGCCAAAGGCAATCGGGGGGAGATGAAATCCGGAAAAATGTAGGGTAGCAGCTGAGACCCTGACAGTAAAACGGGAGACGGACAAGCAGGAAGGGCAAAAAAGGAGGGAGAGGAAAAGAACAGGAGGCCGAAGAAGAAGGTAAAAAAAAACGAAGGCCGGCATTCAAGACCTAAAAGGGAGGGAAATCGAAAGGTGGAAAAAAAAAAAACTTGGGAGAAAGGTAAATTTTGCCAGAAAAGCAAAAAAATGAAAGAAGCGAGGTCCCGTCTCAGGGAAGACGTTAACCTTGTCGGGGAAACACTTAGGGTTGCCCGACTCGGAAAAGGGCAGTAAACGCGTTAAAGGGCGTGAAAAAAACAAAAAAAGAAAGGAAAGCGATGGGAGCCCTAACCCGACTGGGGGGAGACCGAGAAAAAATCTGTGGTAAGGGATCGTCAGGACTCAAGGCAGGATTGGGAATCGTGAAGCGGAAGGGGGGAAGGGACAACGGCACTAGGGACTCACGCAACGTGGAAGCAGGGGGGAGGGGAGAGGAAAAGGGAAGGCTCTTGAACAGCGATGTGTTGCTTTGAAGAGGGGGGAGCAAACCCTAAGAAAGAAAAACCTGGAGGGAATAGTTGACGTCCCAGGAACCCCCTCAGACGGCATCGTGTGGAAGGGCTCGGAAAAGCCTGAAAAACTAGGGGAGAAGGGAGCGGGGAGATGTCGTAAGCCGGACAAATTCTGGGGGGGGGCACCTCACACTCAAAGAGGGAGGGCCAAGAAAACCTTAGGCGCACAAAATCTCTCGAAAAAGAGGGGGGGGTGGGAGATTGTCGGGGGGGGGAAAAAATTACCGGCCCCGTGTAGTCTAAAAAAGGTGTTGAAAAAAAGAGAACCCGAAAAAATCGGAAAAAAAATTTCGGGCGGGCGAGTTTCAAAAGCTGAAAAAGATTTCTGTAAAGGGCGTTCGAGAATGGGGGGAGCGGAAAAAATAGGAAGAAGGGGTCAGGAGGGAAATGAGTCAGAAGTTTGGGTTCGAAACTCGTGAAAGGGAACTACCCAAAGAGCGGTAAATGCAGAGTATCGCTCAAAAAGCAAAAAAAAAACGAACCAAGGAAGTCGGGGGAAGATCAGAGTTAAAGAATTTATAATCAACAGGACTCCTAGAAAATACTGAGTACGGAAAGAAAAGAGGAATAAGCTGTAAGGTAACCTCCAAAAGGAACCCTTAAAGTGCCTAAGAAACTATAAGAAAAAAATGGCCAAAAAGGGTTTGGTAGGAGAAAAAAGGCCTGCGTTGAGTTCCCCGCGCCGGGGGAGGGGACCAAAATTGGGGGGGGAAATTGAGGGAGAGCCGTAAAACTAATTTTCTCAGCAATTTACGTGGTAAAAAGGGAGGAAGTGGGAGACTTGGTAACCAAAGGTAGTCCTTTAGGGGGCCAAGTCGTCTGAGGTCCGTTCATACGTGGGTCTTCAAGAGGAGGATCCTGGGGAATTGGAGTGGGTAAAGAGATCCCTAAAAGAGGTCCGGAAAAACTAAAAGAGGGCCTGGGGAGGACAAGAATTTTGACTACCGAGGACTAGACTAGAAGAGGAAAAAACCAATAGTCTCATGTGGTGAAAAAAACGCGAGGATCTTTCTCCGTTTCGAAGGGGCTTGTGGGAACCGGGATTAGCTCCTGGGGCTGGAAAGAAGAGAGGGAGTGAGAACCTTCTGAAAATCCCAAAAAAGGGCGGAGGAGTAAAAGAAGGGGGACCAACAGATTGCGAGAAGCAAAAACCTCAATGAGCGCGGAAAACTGGAAGGAAGGGAACGGAAAAAAACTGGGAAAAAAAGGGGGAAGGAGATGTTTCTCAAAGGGGGGGGGGGGGGGAGGAAGGGACCGAAGGAATGGGGGGGGGGAAGGGAGAGGAACCTGGGAAGGACCAGTCGATTCCGACTATGGAAAAGGAAAACTTCTGGGGGGGACGGGCCCAATCGAAAATGTAGACACCAAAGTCTTTGGAATGAAGAAGGAGGAGGGAAGGATCCGGACGGGACAAGAATCCGGGAGTAAGAAACCAAGGGGCCTGACTCGAGCCAAGATTAGTTCTTCAGTTGGGGGGAAGGGCAAACGGGTCGTAGAACACCGGGGAGGGGACTAAACTTTAGATAAGCTGACAAAACGGAGGAAAAGGAATCGAAATAGTCAGGTGCTCGATCGGAGGCCGATTTGAAGGAAGGACGGCGGGCCGGGAAAAAAACTTCGGAGGGGGAAAAAGTTTGGAACCCAAAATCCGAAACCCTAAGGGGTGGAGATGACAGAAAACCGGGGGGAGCCAGAAAAGCTTTGAGTCCGGCACAAAAAGATATGCATGTGACTCTGGTCCCTAATAACCCAAAACCATCGGGGGTCCTAGGCGGAGAGGATCAAAGAAAAATGTTGCCTTTTCAGGAAACGAGTGTTCTCGGGGGGAAACAAAACGAATCTAAGGAGGGATGCCAGGCTTTGTTTATGTTACGCTGGTAAAGAAAGCCGGAAAAACTGGGGGGGGGAACAGTCAAACCACTAGCAAACCCAAGAAAAAGGACAGCGGAGAAAGAGGCTAGGAAAGGAGGATAACCAAAAAATTTGGGGACCCCGGGAGAGGTAGACGCTGTGGGGAGGGGGTACCTACAAGGCCTCAGGGGCTTGGAAAGCTGGAAAACGAAGCACGCTCGCCTGCAACGGGTCTCGAGGAGGGGGGGACGGCCGAGTCCACAGTCTCCATTGAACGGAGGATCGGAGGCACAAGTTGTCAGAGGGTCCAAAAGAACAAAACTCGAATGAGGCTGGGAGCTGCTCCCTTGGAACACTTCAAAGGGGCCAACCTCAAGGAAAAGAAGCCAAGGCTGTAAAAGTCATTCGCTTGGAGAAAGTCGAAGAGCGAGAAAAAGAGGGGGGAAAAGGGGAGGGGATAGAAAGAAGGGCGCGAATCATCCGGGGAAAAAGTTTTGAAAAGGACAAACCGAAAAAAGGTCAGAAAGGCTCTAAAAAAAAAAAGTGAAGGGTTCCCCGAGTTCAATATGTGGATACGTCGTCTCACAACAACGTTATACTGCAAAAAAACTGGAAAGAGCAAAGGCGCTAGAAAGGGGGCACGGTGGAATAGAGGAAAGGCCAAAGATCTGGAATTCAATAGAAAACAAGAGTCGCCAATAAAAGCCTGGTGAAAAAAAAAGAAAAACAGGCCCGAGCAGCTGACAGAGATCCTAGAAGGGAAGGGAACTTTTGAATGTGAAAATGCCATTTCTCTTGGGGGGAATGCGGAAAATAAACAAGCGAAAGAGAACCCTAAAAAGAAAAAAGTAAGGGGAAAATGCTTCCCGGCTTTACCGTCTGAATATCGAAAATAGTCAACAGGAAGGGCTTTCATGGTGACCTCTCCTCTCCTCACAGGATGGGATCCCAAAGAGGCCGGGAAAAGTCGGTCTCCGGGAAGGAAAATATGATATGGTCAGCTGGGGTTGTGGGGGGAGTAAAGCCTACAGAAAAATCTGGTCCGACAGCTAAAAGACGCAACTCTGGGGGGAGGAAGGTCACGAAAAAAGGAAAATACACCGAAAAGGTGGGCCTTACTTTACGAGGTTCTAAAGCTAGCTCGGTCCTTCTACTGAATGCGTCAAAGAGAAGCCCTTAAGAAAGTCTTGGTTAAGCTTGTCGGAAAAATTCAAAGTGGAAAAGGTTACGGAAAAAAATCCAAGAGGAGACCGGCTATCGAGAATCTGCCAAGTCCTCCTAAAAGTGGGGAGAACTAATTGGGAAGATAAGACGTAGGGGGGAACACACACTCCAACACGCAAACGCGCACTACAAAAAAACAAAAAAAAAGGATTTGGAAGGGGAAAGTAGAGAACTTCGGGATAGAAAATCCCGTTACTTCTTCTACCAAGGGAACAAGCTCCTAAGTGTGGCGTGGGGAACAGGCACGAGGAGGGCAAGAGACGGCTGAGGGATGTGCTAGAAGCTCCGAGGGAAAAGCTATAGGAGAGGGGGCTAGTCATTCCAGACTGAATGGCTGGAAAACCAGAGGAAGGGAGAAAACGCGGAAAAAAAGCCAGAATCTGGGGAAATACCAACTAGGATAATTGGGAAGAACAGCGTGGGTAAGGGGCTCTGTTAAAAGGGTGGTGATGAAAGGAGAAGTCTGGGGGGGGGGGGGGGGGGTCAGATACCTCTCTCCTCAAAGAACCGAAAAAGAAGGACGAACGGAAACAAAACAAGGCCTCATCAATGGGGGGGGGGGGAATGAGAAGTGCGGGGGTGAACCCCATGGGTCGAACGAGACGGAAGGAACTAGCTAGGGTGTTAATAAAGGGTCTTTGGTCGAGCAAAAGGGGGGTGTCAGAACCAGGAGACTGTGGGAAAAGAGAAGGACTTCTCGAGGTCCGCTCGGGGAAACGTATTCTTGTTCGAAACTCAGGGGTAAGACTTCGAGGCAGGGGGGTCTAGCAAAAAGCTTCACACGTAATGGGGAGAACCTGTCCTCAGACACAGACTTAACGGAGAATGTTTGTGAAAAAGGGGTAAAAGAAAAGCTCTTACTTGAACCTTTCGAGTGTTGGATGAGACCACCTCGGACTCAAAAATCAAAGAAGCGGACGAAGCGTCGCCCATTTGCGACGTCAGGGAACCCCTAAGGGAAGGATGGATACTAACGTAAAGGGCCGAAAGGAGAGTCTCTGAAGAGGAGGGTGTGACCCTCGGTAAGAAGAGCACTTTCTTTCCCAGACATGAGGAAAAATTACATCTCTGAAGAGGAGGAGGGGGAAAAGGAGATGGGGGTCCGGGGGGAATGACGGGCCATCCCGAATGCAAAAAACCAAGGGGGGTGCCCTTCACAAAAACTAGACAAGGGGGGAGGGGTCTTGAGGAAAAAAAAATCAGCAGATTCCTTTCGGAAACGTTGGGTGCCTCGTATTCCTAAAAAGGAAGACGCCGTGGGTGAGAGTGAGAAGAGAGAGGGGCCAGGAATCGAAAAAAAAAAAAGGAAAAATCTTTGACGGAAAAGGAACTTTGAAACTCAAGGACTAAAAAAAAAGGATTATGGAAGAAAAAAGCCCTCTTTGCCGGGGGGGAAAGAAAAGTCGTGCGAGGGGGGGGAAGACCTTGAGCACCGGGGAGGAAATTAAGCCCTCAAGGGCAATAGGTGCAGGGACATCAGGGAATAACCGAAAAAGTGTGGGAAGTCAAGGAGTCTATGGGACAGGGGCTAACACAAAAAAAAAAAGAAAAAAGTCGAAGAGGTGACTCTGCCTAGGAAGGTTAAAAGGGCCTATGAAAGGGTATTGGCTCCCACTGAAATTGAAGTGCTCGGAAGCAAAAGAGGGAAAAGGCGATGGCTTCAGGAAAGGGAACCGGCCGCTTCGGGAAAGGGGAGGTCGTGGGAAAAGGGCTGAAAAACCTCAGGGAGAATACTGCCCCGAACTTTGTTTACCGGTCAGTAAGATAGAATCTGTACAGATAAAAGATCAAGAAAAGCGAATGGACAACAGGTAACATCCAGCAGGGGATAGAATGGGTGGGCGCACAGGGGAAAGATGGGAGTAAGCATAGGGGCATAAAGTCAGAAAAGAGTTCGGGGAAGGCGACAATTCCAGGACGACACGCTCAGGACCTGAGGAAAAGGGTTGAACCTGGGAGGGGGCGCCCACGTTAAGGAAGGTGTTTCAGTAGAGATACGGTAATTGAAAAAGGTGATCCCGAGTTCCACGTCCCCTTATTAAGGGTGACCCTGGGGAAAAATACAGAAGGGGGGAAACTTAGGGGTTACGGAAGGGAAAGCTATGAACGCTCCCGGTCGACGGCTGTGATAGAGGGAAGAGAGGAGGACCTTTCAGGGGGACACGCTCCTGTAAACCTTAAGACAAGAGGAGGGAAAGGTTCCAGGGGGAAACTATTGGTAATACAGGGTTGGGGGAGGGGAGAATATAAGAGGATCTGGGACCGCGGGGGACGCGGGGGTTCCTCGACAATGGAACGGAAAATAATTTTGACCCTCGTTGTAGGATCGGGGGGCGGAGGTGAGAACAATTCAAGATAGAATTCCCATGGGGTTTCGGGAACCGGGGGGAGCTCCGCAAAAAAGGGGGGGAGGTTATAAAAAACATAAAAGGGGGGGGGACTCCTGGGGGCTTCGTAAGATTCTAACGCCGGAACATCTTGGTGGAGGGGGAGGGATCGTCTGAAAGAAACTAGTGGGGGGACTGGGGGAAGAAACTAGAGCCTGGGGGAGAAGGCGCAAAAAAAACAGTTCCAAAACCCGGAAGGTCCTGTTCCGCGGGGAGGGAGGACTGCAGAAGGCTATATTCGTTTTTAAAAAGGGAAGAGCGGCGGGATCGAGGGACTCACAGATAAAGGCGAAAAACTCTTCTGGGCGATTTCCTAAAAATACAAGGGAAACATAGAAAATCGCGGATACTCCCGAAAAGGGGCTAAGTAGCTCAAGAGCTTCAGGAAGGTGCCGCGTCCAACCGTCGAGATTAAAAATGAGGGGTAATGAAAAATCCAAAACTACTGCGGGCTATGAGAGGGAATCTCTGAGGGGGAATAGAGGAAGGGCAGTACTAACAGATTGAGACAGGGGTCAATCACTCTTCCGCCAGAAACCCCTCTTAAGGGAAATCCTCGGGGCTGAATATGGCAGGAAAGTTGCTCCATTAGTGAGCCTCTAAGGGAGGTACGTGCCGAGGAGATTGCAAGCCCGATAAAGTCATAAACCAAAGATTGGAAGAAGCCGAAGTCTCGATCGGAAGCCTCCATCGCCTTGGGAGAAAGCTTGGGGGGCCCCCAAGCAAAAACCGAAAAGAGTTGGGGGAAGGGGGAGGGCGGAAGGGAAACACGCGTACTAAGGTCCGTGGGAAGACGAACGAGCAAAGGATGTGAACGATATCGAAGAGTCACAAGAAGGGGTAACTGGGGTTAAAAAAAGATCAGGGGGAAGATCAAGGAAGGCTACAGAGGGAACGTGACAGGAATCTGGTAGCTGAGGAGGCAACAGTGCCCCGGAGAAGGAGGCATAACGAGCCACGGTCCTCTATTAAAACAGAAAAAACTTATCGATGGAAGTCCACATGATACTTGTAAGAATGGAAGGCAAGAAAGGCCAGGACGGACGGGGGGGAAAATGACGCTGCGAACTCACAACGACGGGGACGCCAAAAGGGGATAACGAGGAAAGATCTGGCGGGGGGCAGGGGGGAAGGGGGGGAACTCGTCCGTACGGATCTGGACCCTACGCCTCAGGCGGCGGACTGCGTCTATCTGGGATCGAAGAGTGGGGAAAGAATAATCGAGTAAAGGAAAACCTTTCAGAAGAGACACGCCAAGAAAACAGTGGGGGAACTCTCGGGAGGGGGAGGCTCGAGATCAAAAGGAAGGAGGAGAAAAGAGAATCTACAAGGAAGAGGGGGGGAAAACGAGTCACAATTCCAGCAGGGGGGGAAGGGTCAACAAAGCATAAACGACGGATAGGGAAGGAGAAGACGACTCGCATATGAAGAAGATTCTTAGCTTGGGGCTACAGAAGGAAGGTCTCTAATGCAGGGGAAAAAAATAAGGGGGAAAGAAGACGCATCACGAGTCCAACGACATGATAAAGCGAAATGTTGGGTCTTGACTCTTATCCTCTTGTGTCAGGCTAGTTAAAAAAGAAGTCTACCCGGGAGACAGGTCGAGGAAGACCTAGAAAAGAGCATATTTCAGGAACATAATTCAGAATCCAAGAGCGGGGTCGAGGAAGAAAGGGGGAAAAATGGGACCAATCTGGTCTCTCAGTACTTGTTTCACACTATGAAAGCGCCGGGAACGTCGCATGGGGGTGTGGGGGGGGGGGGGGGTTGGGGGGGGGGGGTTGGGTTGTGGGCTGGTTGGAGGTTGAGGGAGGGGGGGGGGGGGGGGTGGTGGGGGGGCCACCTCAGGAAATACCCAAGACCCCGAGGCCCACCAGCCCAAATTTAGACACGCCGATAAAACAACTGTCTTGGCCCGAAAATTGAAAAAGGGGCGTCAGGAGGGGAAAAAACGAGCTAAGAATGGGACAAACCAGGTTCGGACCTCGATGTGGGAGGTTCTAAGGGGACGCAGGGTGGAAAAGTGATCCAAATTGGAGGCCACAAGCGAGTGAGTGAGCAGTGGGACGCGCGGGAGGGAGGAACTATGGGAGGGGGGTTTTCTGTTCTGGTTCAAAGTCGCACCGGGAAGGAGACCCAGAAAGGAATGAAAAAACATGGGTGGTTTATAGAAAAAAAAAAACAGGTGCCGCCCTGCACCTCAGTTGGACCCTACTTCGGAGGAAACTCTCGGGGGTCTCGGGGGAGAGAAATTGGGGGGACAAATCGGGGGAAAAAACACGCAAACTGAAACCCTTTACGAAACCGTCGCAGTCTCTGAAAAAAAAAAGGTATAAGGGGGGAAGGGGGGGTTGGCGAGGGACCTTTAAGTGTGGGGAGTAGGAAAAGGGGGGGGGTGGCGGTGAAGGGTTCACAACAACACGACATGAGCCAAAGGGACGCCGTGACTCGTAGGCGGAGTGAAAAAAGGTTCTAGAAAGAATCAGGGGGTTGGGAGAAACTGTCCGGGAAGACGAGGCCTTTGGTCATGGATCTTGGATTGGTGAGAGGTTGGAGGCGATGATCACACACTCCCCTAGGGAAAGAAACTGTCGAGAAACGACCCAGACAAGGACTCTAGGAAAGAAGCTTTTCCGAAAGGGGACGGGCAAAAAAATTGGAACCTGGATAGGGGAAGGGCGAGAAGCACAGATGACCGCCCCCTCCCGCTCATCGCGTGGGGAGAATAGGAGAGGAAAAAAACAAAAAAAATTTCCATGCCAAGAAGGTCAGAGGATCCTCTGGGGAATACGGGAACCGGGGGGCTGAGTTCCGTCCTCTGTCGAACTTTTTGCCTTCCAAGGAGATGGGGGGGAAGATGTTTCTCCAAGGAGAAATTTCTACTTCGCCGGGCGTTTCCTTGCGATGGGGCTCTTGAACTTGGGCGAAGGGAGCATAGGGATCTTAGAACCATTCTGCGGTCTACTCCGGAAAATGCAGGAGAAAACTCACGACAAATGGAACCA
>Ga0179593_1516162_pt1 | contig 12476 bp, 22 predicted proteins | sample CZODoug2_1_08_16_FD_185931 | JGI IMG/M metagenome (GOLD analysis project Ga0179593, IMG submission 185931) | Vadose zone soil fungal communities from Angelo Coast Range Reserve, California, USA - CZODoug2_1_08_16fungal (PacBio error correction) | ecosystem: Environmental > Terrestrial > Soil >...
AAGTTGTCGGGAAAGAAGGGGTTGAAGAAGGAAGGCCATGTCAAAGCACCCACCAAGGATGATGAGGAAAAAAATCTAGAAGTTACACGAAAAAGAAAACAGAAAGCGCTCTATTCGAGAATAGGGAAGCGGAAACAAGAAAACTCTGCAGTTGGGAAGCCATGGCACCAGCGGAGGGGATGTAGAAGCGGTTCTGGAGAAAATGCGAAAAACGTTGGAGAGGGTGAGCGTCCAGAATTGAGTCTGGCGACAGGTAAAGACGCAGCGAAAAAATCACTGAGAGAGAAGAGCAAGCGTAAGAAACTGCCTCCGGGTGCAAAGGTCAAACTTATAGGAGGGCACTAAGAAAGAAAGTGGAGGAAGGAAGTAAAGGCCGACACTCTAATGGACTAAGAGGCGGGGAAGAACAGGAGTACCGGAAGAGAAAAGGTATTGGGGAAGAAAAGAAAGTCAGAAAAAATAATATAAGGGAATGTGCAAAAAGGATAAAACGGGGTTTGCGATTAGAAGCTTTTCTTTAAAAAGAGCAGCTAAAAAGAGTCTTCAAAGAAAAAAAAAACCATCTAGGAAGGGAAAGCGCTTGGTGTCAGGAGCAAGGCGAAAAGCTCAATCAAAAGAACCTACCAACGGGAAAGCCTTCTAAGAAAAAAGACATACCAGATAGCAAAAAAAACCCAAAAAAGGGTCTGGGGTGCAGGGCGTTGGGGGTACATACTGGAAGCAGAAATCGGCTCGCATGCGAGGAGAAGATTTAAAAAAAGTGGTGCATTGGAAAGTGGATCAAGGAGGGAGAAAGAAAAAAGGGAATCAAAAGGGAGTAACACAAAAAATGAAACAGAAAACTCGCGTGTAAAAAGAAGATATATCAGGGGGAAAGCACAGCTGGGGTCTGAGCCAAAGAGGGAAGGGGGGCCTAGAAAAAGAGGCAGGAATTAATGCAGAAGAAGATATGAAGGAGGAATGGACTGAGAAGAATGGCGTTGAAGGAGACACGCAGGAGGGGTGAGAAGGGTCGGAGGGAATTGTGTCCGCGCTGAAAACCGGCCGGGAGGGAGGAATCAACAACGAAGGAAGATACCGGTGACGAGGGGAGAGCGCTACCGGGGATCCCATAGGAAAAAATATCAACAAGGGGAGTGGGGGAGTCCATGCGAAGGGGCTCAAAAGAGAGAACGGCAGGGAAGACGCGCTGTCGAGGGAACCTCGAGGGAAAAAAGCTAAGCTCGGGGGCAAAGAGCGTAATATGTGTGACGGGCTCGAGGCAGGGGCGGGAAAAGTACACATCGGGGGGGAGGAAAAATTCTTTTCAAAGGAAGACCAACCATTGTGGGATTACGGGGGGAGAGAGGAGTGACGCCAAAAGGTAAAACTTATACGTGAGGCACATTCGATCTGAGAGTATAGACTTAAAAAAAAGAGTCGGGAAAAGAGAAGGGGGTGTGTATGGCAGAAAAAACAAAAGGATGATGCGGAGGGTCAAGAATCCCGTGGTGGTCCACGTCAGGTCGCGTGATTGGAGTGGGGGGGGGGGGCTGTAAGAAAGCTTGGAGAAGGTGGCTCAAAAGAAAAAACCGGGCTCACGAAGAAATGTGGGGGAGGCCCGACAAAAGGAAAAGAGCTACGCGGGCGCCGCCACCGAACGACCAAGTGGATGAAAAAAAACATCCAACCAAGGAGAATGATGGACGAAGTGAAAAATAAAAGCTGTCCCACAGGGGTCACGAGGGATAAAAAAAAACGGAAAGAAAGAAGAGAACTCACTCTTTCGGGGGGACAGACAAAGGGGAAAACTCGAGAAAACGCGGGGGTCCGAAAAGGAAGGGGGGGTGGGTGCATCGTGGCAGAAAGAAGGAAGGCTCTGGCGATAAAAAAGAAAGGGACCACACGAAGCAAAAGGAGGACCCTGAAGAATACGCAGAGGGGGGCTAAAAGGGCATGCTAGGAAAAAAGTAGCACGAAAATCGGGCGTTCACACAATCCTCTACGAAGAGGGGCGACTGCAGGGAGGATGAAAAAGCACTTTCGAAGGGGAAAAGGAAGAGGAAAAAGGCTCAATCGTGCGAAAAGAGCGCCAATCGAGAACTAAAAGACTGGGGGGCGCGAAATGGGAATTGGCAGGACGGGGGAAAAAAAAAAACGGGTATTTAAAAACGGTCGTGCCATGAGGAGAAAACGAAGATCGTGCAGAAAAAAGAGGCGTCGTCGTAAAATACAACTGTGATGTTCCTGTGATGGGGGAAGAAAAAAAAACTTGTACTAGGAGGAGGAGGTCCATATGAGGGCGAGGGGAGACATGCCGCAAGAAAAAAAAAAAGGAAACAAAGGGAGACCAGCACCCAGGTCGTAAAAGCTCCTACCAAGGTGGGAGTGGCTGACAAAGAGAAAAAGGGAACATGATCGGCGGAAGGAACAAAAAAGGGAATGCCGATCAGCAAAAAAAAAGCTACAGTCACCATAGCGCTGGAAATCGAAAAAAAAAGGGTGAGTTTCGGGAGTTGGCCAAGGAGGAAAAACCAGTAACCCATAAGAAGAGAGGAAAACCCTCCAGTAAAAAAAAAGATTAATGTCAGCGCGTCCTATGAACGATAAAAGGAGAGTGTGAAAAGGGCGTAAATTCCCGTGGTTTCTAGCAAGGGGAGAAAAAAGGACGGCAGAATAAGAAGGGAGACCAACGTAAATCTCAGAGGGAAAGGGATCCTCAGGAGGAAAGCGTATCGAAATGCTACAAAGGGAACCGCACGGTGCTCCGGCGCAGCGAGCGGGGGGAGAAAAAAAGAGAAGTGGGAAAGGAAAAAAAGTTGCTCACAAGACAGATGAAGCCACAACCCCAGGAAATCTAAGAAAGATCAAAATGAAAAAAACCGAAGAAATTTTCTTTTTGCAGGAACGGGGGGAACGCCCCTAAGAAATAGAGGGCACCAGATAAAGGGAAGGGGTCGGAGGGGGGAGGGGGGGAAAAGCTGAAAGAAAGAAGGAAGGCTTCAAGAAAGGGGAATAACTTCGAAAGGGGATGTATGGGAGAGTCTCGTGGGGGAGAAGAGAGGTTAATTGACCAAAGAAAGAAACAATGACAGAAGTCAAAAACGTCATAAAAGTTGCGGGTGCCAATGCGGCTGGGATGAGGGAGAGTATTATTGGTTGGAAAGAAGCTACCAAAAGAACCACAGGGGAATTATCAAAGAAGGAGTAGGTCTTAAAGGGAAGGGGGGCCGCGGCTCTACCGAAAAAAAAAAAAGACTGGCCTAAGAGGACCGGGAGGGAAATGACAGAAAGCAACGGCCCGAAGAATAAGACGAAAGAACCTAATGGAGTATCCTCGAAAGAAAGGGGGTCTCTATCTGAGGAGTAACACTAAGGTGTGATCAAGAAAAGAACAAAATCGTCATTCGTGAGAAGGGATGGGCGGAAATTGGGAAAAGGGGGGGGAAGACGATCGCGCTGCGACAAAATCTTAAACGGGGGGGGCATGATGGTAAAGGCAATCAACGTCGCAAGAAAAGAGAAAAGAGGGCGAGGAAAGTTCAGGGAAACAATAAGACAGAAAAAAAAGGAAGGGATGCGACCAAAAAGAAGAGAAAGTCACCGCGGTAGACAATAAAAAGCTTCTCGTATTGCTCGTAACGGATCATAACTAGAGGGGGGGAGATGAAAGAGAATCCAAGAAAAGGAGGGGAAAAAGACGGGAAGCAGAAATTATACATACAGGAACAGGTCTCGAAGAGGGGGAACCTGGTACTATAACTAGGAGGTATAGAGGGGGGGTGCCAGTAAAGGGGGAGGGGTTTGTAGAAAAGAAACGTTAGCGGTTCAGAAAAAAAAGAAGATCAGGAACGAATAGGTACCATCGTAACGCAGGTAGAAGTAGTCGGGAAAGAATGAATAAAAATATTAAAAGAAGGGCCTTAAAAAGAGGTGAAAGGGAGATATGGAGGGTCAAAAAAAAAGGGGGATAAAAATAAGAGGGGAACTGAGCACATCATTCAAGAAAAGAATAACAACAGAAAAAGGAAGTGGAGAGAGACTAGCTGATGAAAGTGAGAAACAAAAACATGAAGGGGGGAGAAAGGGGGAAAGGAAAACATGGACCGGTTGAAAGAAGGGGGAAGGCACAGAGTGATTTCGAGAAATTCCTAGGGAAAAAAAGAAGAAGAAATCGGAGGGTCGCTGTAGTAAGGGAAAAGCGGGGGTCTTCCGAAGGGTAACTGCAAGCCAGAGGGGAGGTGTCAGAGAAAAGGGGAGTATTGCGGGGGGGAGGTTTACACTCTGGAGAGGGTTTTTCAGTCGAAGGAGGATTTGTCGGGGAGAGACGGTAGGCTCACGAAGCTGAGGGGAGTACGATCGGATAGGAGAAAGTAAAGAGCGAAAAAAGGAGGGGCGTGGCGGGAAGTTGATGGATTACTTAGACTGGCGGGTCGAGGGAGATCGGTTGAAAAGAGGGGGGGGATGAGACAACGAAAAAATGGTGAAAAGATCTTGCGTGGGAGAAGAAAGATCAGAAAAGAAAGGGTTGGGATGGGAAAGAAGTTTATAAAAACGTTTAGTTATGGGCATGCATCGGCGAAGGAAGGGGAAGAACTTCATGAAAAGAGGAAAGTCGCAAATGGGGAGTGGCGGGGACATATCTGAAGGTGGGAAAATGAAAGGGAGATGGACCACGAGTTATGACATTCGCGGAACGAGGATTACGGGGAAGAAAGGGACGGGAAGGAAAGGGGTCCATAATTGGGGGAACGAAGTATCTGGGGGGGAAAAAAAGAACACAAGGAGGGGAAAAATAGGAGCGGAAATAAGGGGGAAGCAACAATCGGAAAACAGAAGGAAGGGAAATGCAGTTAAAGAAAAAACTAGGGAGAAGGGATACACGGTCGCGAGGCTCTCAAAATAGGGATCTCGGGTTGAAAGAAGAGGGTGGGAGACAAAATTCCCTAGGGGGTAGGGAGCTCGGAAGAGAACAACACAACAAAGGAGAGTTGGAGAGGCGTCAGGCAACTAATACGCTACACTTGGACATAGAAAGGAAAGCCACAGAGGGAAAATATGCGTACGGGGAAGAATACAAAATAAAGAGAATGAAGGAGCAGGAGGGGAAGGGGAGGGAGGAGAAAAAAAAAATGGGACGGAAAAAAGAAGGCATCTGGGGGACAAGAGAACCTGAGCAAAGGACATTCTAAAAAGGAGCATGAGGAGGGGGAAAAAGAGGAAAAGAAGCTTTCGCGGTCCCTTCCACGGGAAGAAGGAACTAAAGGCAAAGAAGATCTGCAAAGAAGCCGGGCGGGGGAAACACTCTTTTCCAGAAGGGAAGGGAATCACGAAAGAACCCAAAGAGTGTGCACAAATCTGACTTACAATGTTGGGAAGACGACTCCTACAAGAGAGAGCTGATCCCGAAAAAAGGAGCATGAATAAAGAGGGATTTCATCCTAAAAAAAGGAGGCAGAGGGGGGGGAGCCCGCAGGGGGTGGGGCGGAAAGGGAAAAGAAAGGTACGGAAACCCCACGAAGACAGAAAACCTCGAGTAGGATGAAAAAAAAAAGAGGGGGGTCATCTAGGAGGAGGGGAAAAGTTCTACAGAACTAGGTAACAAAGGCAGGAGAAGAAAAAGTGCACAATCAAGAAAGGAGCCAGTCAGAAAGGAAAGGGAAAAAACGCCCTAAGAACAAAGGAAAAAGCCGGAAAGGAAGGGAGGGGCACCATTTGGGGGTGGAGGATCTATAGAACGCCGAACTAAAGAAAGACGCCAAGGGGGAGAAAAAAGGGAACCTTTTCAATTTGAAAGACATCATGCTAGATGAAAACCGGGGGAAGAGCAAAAATACCAGGAAGGAAGGAAGGAAAGCTCAGAGGTGCCATAGGGATTCTGCTGAAAGAGGAAAGCGCTATTTAATAGGCGTTGGGGTGAAAAAGGAAATCAAGGCAGGACTGGAAAAGGAAGTACTGAAACCTAATTGCGGACTAACCGCTTCGGAGGGGGAGGTAAACGATTATGCTGATTGGGAAGGAAGGGTACGAAGAAAAAAAAACTAATCGGGAACAAAGAAGGGACCTGAGGGAAGAGGAAGCTCCACGCGACCTGTGAGATCCCTACGGGGGACGGCTCTTTCACAAGAAGGACTTCAGAAGAAGGGAAAAGAGCAAAAAAAGGGCGACTCCCAGATGAAAAGAAGGGAGGGAAAGACGTACTCTCAAGGGGGAAAAAGTGAGTAACCTGTGTCCTTGTTTGACAGAAGGCTGCGAAAGGATCGCTTCAGAATTTCTCTTTTACAGCAAGGAGTGTGTCAGGAGGAAAAATGCGCAGAAAATATGAACTCTAGGAGAAATGCGAGGTGTTGCGTTTCTGATCAAAGAGGAATAGGGCGATTGGATGGAAAAAGCTCTAGGAAAAAAGATTGTTATATAGAGAGACCTTAAGGGTGTAGGAAGAGGCGAAAATCTAGAGTCAAACCTGGCTTCATGGTCGCCCAGGGGGAGGGGTGTTGATGATGAAGAGCCAAGGAGGGGGGTGGCCCAGGAAGATCTCCAAAGGTACTTAGGGGGTAGAAGGGGGGAAGCCAAAAATCAAGAGAAGGGACCTCCTACGGAGATCGGAACACGGAAGAGAAAAGATTCTCTCAGGAAAGAAGGGAACTCAGGAGGGAGGTTCGAAACGGGAGGAAATCCCTTACAAGAAAACGAGAGCACAAAAGCCCATACAAGCCCTTAGAAAAATACTGCCTCTGAGAGGTGTAGCGTCACTCTCGGTGGGGAGGAGTCCAGAAGGAAAGGGAGTCAGGGAGAGTTCAAAGGGGGGGATTCACCGGCTGTCATGGAGGAAGAAAACCATATCAGAAAAAGAGAAAAAGGACCTGGAGGGGGAAAAAAGAGAGTTTGATTCGAGGAGAAAGGAGGACTCCTCTAAGGTGGAGGGAGAGGTATCCACGATTATAGAGGAGGACGTGCGTGGGAGGGAGAGGAAGAACCTACTGCGGGAGAAAAGGGGGGGAGGGAGGGAGGAGGAGAAAGGAGGAAAGGGGGGAGGGGTGCCTTCGGTGTGCCACGGAAGAAGGTGAGAAGGAGTCCGGCGAGTTAAAGAAAAATCTCTGATCAAAAAATGCTGTGGGGGAAGGAGAGGAGTTGATATGTGAAAATTAGAGGGGTTTCGAAGGGAAAAAGAAAAAATGGAAGACGGCTCCGGTAGAGCCGTCAACAAGAGTCCATGAGGAGAGAAAGCTTCTCAAAGAGAATGTCCTTACATGATTCAGAGAAGGAAAATTTGAGGGAGGGAAAGTATGAGAGTTCAGGCTTCAGGGAAAGTAGGACTAGAAAGAAATGGAGAAGAGCAAAAGAAGAAGATGAAATCTGAACAATCTTGTACTTCTCCCAATGGTGCACATGACTAATGACAAAACGGAAGGGAGGAAAGTAGGTGCTGCACCTTCTAGAAAAAAAAAAGATTCGTTAAAAAAGAAAGGAGAAGGAGTTCTATTACGGATTGAAAAGCCACATTGCAGAGGAAAAAGGGGGAAAACCTTGGGAGAGGGTCGTGAGTGTTTTGAGGAAGAGGAGGAAGGGGGGTGAGAAACATCTGGCACTCCTCATGCCATGAAAAAAAGACACTCAAGACAAAGCACGCATCCACATGACAAAGAGGAAAAGAAAGTCACGATGAAAGCGAAAGGACGAAAGGCCTGAATCGGAAAGGGTTGTAAAAAATTCGGAACGTAGGAAAGGAAAAAACCGGTCGAAACAACACCCTTATCCACTGATAGGAAGGTCCCCATCTCCTCGGGGATCTATAAGGAAAAGGTCAGCCCCGGAGCGTCATGGGATGTGTGATACAAGATAGGATTCAAAAAAGGACATGTGGGCACAGGCACGGCGTCGCTACTGCTTGCTTCATGGAGGGGGGAATACCAGCGAGGAGAGAAAGTGTGGGATTCGAGAAAAACACCCTTTATAGGCGATAAAATGAGAGAGCGAGAGAATGAAGAAAAAAAAGGAAGGAGGGTTGGGGCGATGCGGGAGTTTCAGACCACAGGAAAAAAGCCAGGCTCTCCGGAAAGGAATTGGGAAAAAGAAAATTTAATCAGAGGAAAGCTGAAAAAGGGGGGGAAGGGAACCGAGCAAATGCGGAGTAACGACGGCTTCTTGTCGCGGGGGAAAGGGGGTACTTCCTCACGGGGAAGACTTGATCAGGAAAGGAAAGAAAACTGAAAGTCTGGAGCAGAATGGTATAGGAAGGGAGAGTTCGGTGGAGAAAACGTGCAACTGAGAGAGTTGTCCACTTGCCAGCAAGAAAGGGGGGGAACACCACAAAATGAGAGATAGTCCCGGAAGAGGAGGGAAATTTGAGGGTGAGAAAGGAAGACAAGCCAGCAAGGACATCAAAAGAACTAACAAGGAAAGGTAACAGCGCCATATACACGAAAAAAGAAACACTTGGAAAAGCCAATGGGCAGGGATAAGGGAAAGAAAAGGGATACACCGGAAAGGAAGATAAGTGAAAAAGAATACGAGAGGGAGAAAGAATGCAGGAGCAGCAAAAGCTACCACACGAGGGTATAAGCCTAGGAAAACAAAAATCACGGTTACGGAGTCGAAAGGAGGGCTCGAGAGGAAACATTCCAGAGGTTGGCCAAGAAAAAATTCTGCACCAAAGTCAAGATCAAGAAAAAAACGGTCATCGGTCAGGGAAAAAAAAAGTCAAGACATAACGCAAGGGATAATATCTCATCCCAAAAGGCTACCTCACTGGCAAGCAAGAAAAACTCTGGGAGGGGGGAGGAAAGGTTGGCACTGAGAAATATTGTGGGAACGCTGCAGACAGGGAGGTCACGGCAGAAAGGGGGCGATCAAGATCGAGGAGAAGAAGGTCTGCTGATCCAAACGTAAGTGTAGAAAAGGAAAGAGGAGAGGGTGCCGGGGGAAAAAAATTGGAACTGTGCGCCAAGAATCCGACCCTACGTCCTCGCCTGCTGAACGAGGTAGCCATTGCAGAAAAATGCGGGTTCTAATGAAAAAACATGGTAACCGAAAAAGAGGGAGTCGTGGGATAAAAAAGAGCACACGGGGTAAAGACATCAATCGGGGGAGAGGGACCAGGGGGGGGAAAACGGGGAATCTAAGGTACAAGAAAAACAAGAGTGTTTAACGCGGGGGGAGTAGGTGATTTGCGCGTCAAATGCGGGCGTATAGGAGGGTGGGGGGGGGAGCTCTTAACCAAGCTGAGTTTTTAAGAGTACCCGGGGGCAAAAGCAATGCCGAAAAAACTCAACTCTGTTGGAGCGTATCAGGAGGAGGGAGAGTTCTACACGCGAGGGAATACCTTCAAAGGGGACTGTGAGAAGGGTCGGGTGGGAAAAGGAGTGGCGCGATGAGGGTGCTTGTAATGAAAAAAAGGGGTCGGTCAAAGTGGACGAGAGGAGCGGAGGTCTCGTAAACAAAGGGGGGGGGGTCGGTGAGGTATAAAAGGGTTCTTGCAAAACTCAAAAGTGAAAATTAATTCTTAAGATAACTATTGTCGTGACAGGTAAACGTGTGGGGATTCATAAACCGTGAAGAAAACTTTTAAGAGGAGGGTGGTCTTCACGGGAAAGGGAGTTAGGATCAAGAAAGGACAAGTCTGTTGGGACGAGCAGTCGGGGGAGGAGCAGACGGACTTCTTCAAGGGGAAAAACAAAGAGGGCAGGATTAGGTGAGTGATAAGAGGGAGGACGACCAAAAGGGAGGGGAAGAGGGAGAACTAAAGGGAGCCGGGGAAAGAGAGGGTGGTCCGTGGCCAAGGGCGGAAAGCAGGGGGGAGGGAAGAACATTTTGAAAGAAAGGTTGGCGATCTTGTTCACAGGGGGAAGGCAACTCGTGACCCAGGGGAAGGACACTCCTCACGGGGGAGCAGCGGAAGAGGGGGGATAACAGAAGGGAGAGAGTGTGGCAGTTCGATGAAAAAAGTGGTAAGGCATCGAACCAGGGAAGAGAGACTCAACAACCAACCAAAGAGGAGAGATATTTAAAGAGGGGAGGGAGACCTCGTGTAAAAATCAGACGCGGGAGGGTCGTGTTAGGAAGAGGATCGGGAAGGAGAAGGGAGAAGAACATGGCCGTCCAGGTGACGGCACTTCTGCTAAACTACGAAGAGGAGGGGAAAGAAAAATGATGTAAAGCAAAAGAGGCTGTGTTGTAACAAAAGAAAACTTCCAGAAAAAAAGGAAAAAGTGATCAAAGACTTACCCGAACAGGATGAGGCAGGAGGAGTTTAGAATACAAAAATCCCTCGAACAAGACGTTGGAGAGTCAAGGGGGTGTAAATAGGAAGATAAAGGCGAGAGAAATCCTCATGAAACCCGAGGAAGAGAGAGAGGGGGGGGGAAAATCATCAGATGCAAGGCATCTTCATCAGAGAAATGGACTGAAAAAAAGACCGCGACCGGGGGAGGACATATCTAGACCGCAGAGAAAAAAAGAGGAGCGGAGTTGGCAGAAAAGGGGGTACCACTACTCCGAGTAAAAAGGGAGAGGAGCTAAGAAGGAAAAAAAGATGAGAGGAGAAAAGGATGCACGGAAAAGGCAACGAGTCGAATATAGGAAACCCAGAGGATAATCTGACGAAGAAACCGTAAGGAGAAAACATTCGATTAGAAATGACTTCTGGGGGGGGGTCCTCGAAACCCCGATAAAGAAAGCCGGGAAAGAGAGGGGAGCAGGACTTTGCAGTTTGAAAGGGGGATCGAGAAAGGACTCCGGGACAGGGTAAACGTGTATCCCCAAAGAGAGGAAGAAGAGGCGCAACAGTCAACACATAGTTTTCCCAGAGGGAGGGAGGGAGAAATCTGAAATAGCTCAACCCCATAGGAGGTCCGAGAAAATACTTAGAAGGAAAAATGAGGAGGAAAAGACGCAAGGGTAATCTATCCTTACGGGCGGAGGAAGAGCGCCTAGTTAGAAGGCTAGGGGACAGGGTCTAAGGGCAAGGTGGGAAGAGAGATGGAAAACTCCGCAACGGGGCACACTGGGGGCTCATGGAAGAGAGGCGCATTCGAGAAGGAGAGAAAACAACCGGCAAAGGAAGGTAATTATTAAACCTCAGGTGCACGGCTCGGGAAAAGAGGGGCGATGCAGGAAGGAGAAAGCATCCAACGGGTGACTCGCGGGCCTGTATGGCGGCCTTGCAATCTCAGGGGGGAGCCCCTTATGAAGAATGGGCCAGTTCTGTTGGGGGGGAAAGGAGGCTTTCTGAGAGAGGAACAGTCTTGACGCAAGCGGATGGGTACCCGTACAGAGGGAATGAAGAGAACAAGACGGGATGCAACAGCCTTGGCGAAGCTTCGGCGAAAAAGAAGAAGGGTGTTCGGGAGGAAAAAAAAAACGCTATTGACTTGCAAAAGGCGTCAGACTAGAAAGGGGGGCATCTCTGAGAAGAGGTGGGTCGAGTCTGAAAAAAAAGGACGCAACTTGTTCGAGTCTAGCTGGTCGAGGAAATCCTCGACTGAGGGGGCTGCTTGGAGAAAAGGTCGGGGGACAGGAGAAAAAATCTCATCGAAAAGAAGTCCTTTCAGAGGGGGATGGAAGGGGAGGGGAGCCCACTCAAAGAAGCTCCGAAACCGCTACTCTTCGAAAAAAAGGAAGGGGGGCCGACCGTATGACCAGCCAGCACGCTTTAACGCAAAGAGAAGAAGGTAAAAACACCGCGGAAACCCCAGATCCAGGAAGCTCAAGAACCCCCAGCGTCGACGGAGAAGAGGGGAAGAAAGAAGTACCACTCGAGAGGCCTCGACTTTCAGAGAAAAAAAAAAAATCTTGAGAGTTTCGGAGAATGTCGCAAAAAGGAGGAGGGCATAAACCGAAAAAAACAAGTTTGACATGAAAAGGGCATCGGCTAAGAAAAAGAATGCAAGCGATAATCACACCGTCGGAATCAAGGAAGGAGATGTCCCCCCTTCATCAAATAAGCGTGCAGAAGCCTTCGCGGGAAGGGGACGCGAAATCCAAAAATAGAGGGGTCAGACAGATTGGTAAGTACAGTAGTACAGATTATATGGTGGGGGAATGGAAAAAAAATCGTTATAAGGGGATGGGGGAGATCTCAAAAACAAGGAAAAGGACTGCTCAAGGAGAATTCGAGGTACCATCCAGTGGGGAACCGAGGAAGAGAGAAGGACGACATCAGGAGGAGGGGGGAAGGGGGGGGGAGGGGGCGGCCATGCGAGGCTTCTTTGTTACTGAGGAGAGGGAAGGGGGGATTTCGGCAAACAATACGAGAAAAAAAACAACTCTACCCGGGAAGAAGGAAAACCGCTTTGAAAGAGAAAAGGGTGCTCGTAGCCATAGCCGAAGAGAGGATCGGAGGAGAGGAAATAGCTAGATGGAAAGAAAAATGTAGAGAAAAGGTCAGAGATGACCGAATTTCGGGAGGTATAACAGCGGGTCGGGGGGAAGGCCGTGCACTTTGAGAAGGGTTTTCATTGTATACCCCGCAGGGGGGGATCCATCATAGAAGAGAAATC
>Ga0179593_1426818_pt1 | contig 12475 bp, 12 predicted proteins | sample CZODoug2_1_08_16_FD_185931 | JGI IMG/M metagenome (GOLD analysis project Ga0179593, IMG submission 185931) | Vadose zone soil fungal communities from Angelo Coast Range Reserve, California, USA - CZODoug2_1_08_16fungal (PacBio error correction) | ecosystem: Environmental > Terrestrial > Soil >...
CTTGAGAATACGGGAAAGGGGGAAGCAAATCGGGGAAAGTAGGAGGAGAAAGAGGAAGAGGCGAGGACGGTGCACGAACGGCCACCGGGAAAAGTTGCTGTCTCGGGCGCAGAAATGACCGTCTTCCAAGACAGGCTCGGGGGGAAAACCTAGGGGAAAAGAGATGACTGGAAGAATAGGCTTGGGCACCGGTCTATTTCTTATCTGGGGTCAGAATAGCGGCGCATTACCGTACTCGCAAGGAGGAGGGGGGAGGAAAGAGATTGAGGTGGGGGAATAGTGGAGAGGAGGGGATTGGTTGGGTGAGTGGTTGCGGAGTGGGGGGGTTTGGAGGGGAGGGGAAAAAAGGAAGGGAATGGGAGAAAGGAAAATGCGTGGGGTGTCTCTTCCTGGGGTTTTGTCGACGAGTCCCTGGCCGGAGGGGTCTCAGAGGTGGGGAAAGGAATCACGTGGTCAAAGGAAGAAAGGAGGATTTGAGCTGCCAGGTTAATTTATGACAGCGTTCATGGGAATCGGCGCTTGCATCTCGGACTGAATGGGCCCAGAAAGGAGAAGTGAGGTACTGTGTAAAAAGAAAGGTCACCCAGAAGGACAGCGTAGTGCCTCCAGGGTCGGGGTATGGGACGAAAAGGACCGGGGGCGAGCGCAGACCGGGGCGTTGCGGTTGCAGCGGGTCTGACTGGGTTAATTACATGCACGTCCCTTCTTTAAAAAAGGCGAGGGAGGGAGGGACGAGAGTAAAGACTCTAAGGTGGAAAAAACCTCGACATGGAGGGGACTCCTGCTCATGTAAGGTTGGGATGCTTCAGCTTCATCGGGGGATCTTAACACGAGAACCATCGGATCGTAGCGGAACGACAAAATCGCGGTAAAAAACTGGCTCACGGACTTTCCAGCAACGTGAGGAGGGAAACCATGCGGGAAGGTGAAGCTGAAGGGAAGGGGGCTGGGTGTTGGGGGGGGAACGCAGGGCGAACTTCATGAAAAACTCACATCGACCCCATCGCCGTCTGGGCAGGGGGATGCTCGAAAGAGGAAAAGCGGGTAGGGAACATAAGCCTTTAATTGGACATCAATGACAAGGCGAACTTCTCCTACCATCCGTGGAAGGGGTGGCCTATTTGGGTTATCTGCTCAACTTAGGGGACATTGAGGAAGGGTACGCACAAACTGTTGTCTGCGCAGCAACATGGAGGGGGGAACTGATAAGCTAATGATTCGGGTCCGAAACTTATCAATATACGAAGGACAAAAGAAGGGATAAACGATGTACAACACCAAATAGCGGGTAAGGGGGGGGGGGGATTTAAATAAAGTCAGGACGGGAGGAAGTGGTGAACGTTTATTACACGGATCGTTACGGGTGGAGGAGGACCGATGAACGGAGAAGCGTGTAAGAAGAGACGGAAATGGCGGAGCAGAGTTTCGATGGTGGAACCGTCAGAAATAAAGGCTCTGAGCAAGGGGGAAATGGGGGGTAAGGGGCCAAAAGACTGGGGGGGACCGCGAAATGGAACTGAAAGGGATGGGGCACGGGCAAACGCCATCTTACTTTTAAACCACTTACTACTTGCTCAGAAAAAGGGTGTGGGAAACATGGCAGCGCGGACGGGGTAGTTGAGGTCCTGCTTTAACGGGTATAAAGAATGAAAGGACAAAATGAGTCGTCACTTCTTATACAAATCTACACAATGAGATAGACGGGGGACCTTTCATTAAGGGGGAAGCCAAAAATCTAGATGTGGAGGGGTAGAGTCTCGTAGATTAGTACTGGGTCGGAATCACTACTCTAACAGGGTTGAATTGGGGGAACCTTAGGGGAAAAAGGGGTGGTCCTACGGCACAATTAGAATCCGGGTCCCTTTTGGGTTAATTATGGAGCAGAATGAGGAGGAGGGGGCCAGGGGAATGCGTACAAAGGGAAAAGTGTTCAGTCCACCGCATAGCACTTAGAAAGAAACGAAAAAAGTGGTCAGGGAAGGGGGATTAGCCTGACCTCGGCAGGGATCACGGAAAATTGCTTACGCCAGGTTGACTGACGATGCCCGGGGAGTCAAAAAGGCAATTCTAATCGGGGGGAAACGGGTCACCACCAAAATTTCACTAGATCGCCTTCCTGTCGTATAAAAAAGAAAGAGGGGTGCCTTCATCACAACCGGAGCGCAGAGAAATGGCCGGGAACAAAAAAGAACAAGAACCAGCGCGATTCAAATTTATCGGAAAGACGCGCTAATAGCGTCAATGCAAGACAAAAAAACGATGAAACGATCGATGGTCATCTGAAACAAAACCTAGGGAGAAGTTCTAGTAAAAACTTGGACTAAAGGGAAGGGAGATGTCGCTGGATGCTAACTCTTTGAAAGGTCGAACTCTCAAGTAGAGATGACCAGTAAAAACAGAAGGGAAACACGCTAGAAAGGGCTCGAGCGTCTCTTGCAGGGTACTGGGACATTGATTCTTCAAAGAAACATTCTGTTAAATCAATGAGCCGACGATGCCCCGAAACCGGGGCAGAGAACCTGAGCGAGCGTAAACATGCGAAACCGACGGGGGAAAAAAGTCCGTCTAATTCAGTCCTAGTTGTACTAACGGAGCAACCATAAAAAGGGCAGGGAAACTTAGGGGGGACAGGAAGACAGCGTTCCAGACGTTACAATCTCCGCACGGCATACCCTTCTTCAAAGACGCTGGTTCTGACGCTGCGAAAGAAAGGCCAGACCTGAAAATGGCGTAGACAAACCAGAAGTTACTTGGGTGGGAGGTCGAAATCCGCAATCAAACCAGTCAGCAACTGGAGGTATCGCTCACGCAAAAACACAACTTGGTGAAAATAGAGGGGAGCAAGAAGGTGCGGAAAAGTGGTGCATGCGGAAAAGGGTAGCCTACAACCAAGGAGAGGGGCGTGAAAGACACGGGGGGGGTCATTGCAGCGGATAGCCGAGCCAAAGCGCACAGAACGAAGGGCAGGGAGGCGTGCAGGGTCATGAAACTTCGGAAAGAGGAGGGCAGGGCCCCGATGGACCATAAAAGGGATCCCAGGCCAACGGGGAACTAGGTAAACGGTGGAAAAGGGAGGGGGTGGGAAATGGGAGGGCGAAGTGTGGGGCTAGGGCGGTACACCGTGGCCGGGTTCTGCAGTCTTCGAGGGGGGGAAGAGGGAACAACGCGTTTTAACAGTGGACGGAATGAGCAGTTCCGACCCGGCAAGCATCAGAAAGTCGCGGGTCAGGTGGCCGAAGGCAAGTATGAAGAAAAAGTTTGAGAAGGAGGGGGAAACGCCGTATCTTCAGACTTAGAGTAAAAAGGGGACCGTTGGAGCCATCCTCATCTGCCGAGGAAAGCCGGAGGGACTGAAGGGGGGGTGGGCGCTGGGATTTCCGAGATTACGGAGCATCTAACACCATCTAGCTGTCGAAGACGTGGAGAAGATCTTAAGACGGGGGGAAAGAATGAAAAAAGTGGTAGGAACAGACCTAAGAGCCGTGTGGGTGGAAAAGCGAAAGGGGAGGCACAGCGTACCAGGGTCGACCTACCACGGGGGAACGGGTGCAGGAGCAAAGTTCTGCTACCGAAGAAAGGACGTTCATTTCGACAGACAAAGAGGAAGGGAAAAACTGCTCGGTCTTGAAAACCTGAAAAACTGGGCTAGGTGAAAGTGGACCAGGGGAAGCCTTCAACCAAATTTTCTCATCATAACGCTCAAGTAAACCATTGGCCAGGAAGAAGGAGAAAGGGGGAAGTTAGCAAAAACTTTCCTCGAACGAAAAGGAAAAGAGTGGAGAGTAACGTAGGGGCTGCATCCGTCGACTAACGCGCTCTAAAGGCAAAAACCTGGGAGGCGCAGGACGAACTTCGTCGCGAGGATTGGACGGGGAAGGGGGAGCCGAAGGGGGGATTGGAAAATGGGGGAGTCTCTCCTAACGAAGCCATAAACACGGCACGAGACTTGTTCAAAAACGAAAAAATCAGGGGGATCCGTCTTATGGGCCTTTACCTAAAGCTGGCGGACCGTCCCGGGGACGCGATGCGTTCATAAGGCGGTGTTGGGCCACGAACAACCAGAAACTTTCTACTGATCACTTTTCTAGGACTGGTCAAGAAGAGACTACTCGCGGGAAAGGGGGAGAAGAAGGAAGAAATAGCGCCGGGAAAGGGAAAAGTGACCAAAATTCAAGAGAAAACCGCTCAAGCCAAACTTCCCTCAGATTTGGGCAGCAGGTGAAAGTGGAATCTAAACAAAAGGAAGAGAAAATTCAAGGGGGGGAACTATTGGTGCATCTCCTTGGAAATTCGGCTAGGGAGGCCATCAAGGTGGCGAGGACTCCCGAGGACCGTAAAGAGGAGGGGTGCTAGAAAAGTCAAACGTTAGTAACTTGGTGGCCAGGGCCTGAAGGACGCCCCATGCAACCACGGCCTCCCGGGACTAGTAGGGATCTTGATTGTGAAGCCGGGAAGCATGGCCGGACCCATCCAGGCTCTAGCTCAGGCGATTTTAAGACACGGTAGAAACATCCAAAGAAGTACCAGTTCTAAGAGGGGGTAGAGAGGAAATTATGACCATTAGATTAGGATTCGGTCAAAAATAGGACCATCATGCAACGAAAAAGAAGGGTGTCCCGCGAAAAAGGGGCGGGACCGAGGAAGCTTAAAATCTCGCACTCGTGTTTCTAGGGGCAGCGGGGGAAGGATAGCTGGTGGAACTAGGATAATGGCATCAGGCTTCAAAGTCAAAGAGGGAGGAAAATCAAAATACCTTCTGAGCCATGTCTCCCTAGGAAGGGTATACCTCGACGGGGCGGGAAAAGAGGGAGGGATCTGTAAGCCCCTTCAGGGAAAGAAAGGAAAAGACATCCACAGGGAAGTGTAACCTCTTCTATGACTTCAAGTCTGAACAACCTACCTAGGACTGAAGACATGGGTCGAGGAATAGGGGTGGACTTTTGCAGGTCCGTTACCGTTTGTGGGTGGGTGGGGTGGGGTACGAGAACTCGCGTTGGATAAAGTGCCGAGCGGAGGCCATCACGGGGGGGGGGGCAAGCCTAAGTACTACTTTCGAATGTAAACCCGGGGGAAGGAAACTCAAATAGCGGGCATACTGGAAAAGTGAACGTAGACTGAAAAGACGGCTGAACGAAGAAAACAAATGGCATCCCGTATCTTTGGGAAGGATCTCTAATCAGGCGTCTAACACTGAAAAATAACAGAAAATAAAAAAAAAAAACCCCAGAGCACGAAAAAGAAAGATGCCTCTAGGAAAACTCCGAATTGTCTACCTCTGTGAGTAATCGGGTCACATGCAGGGCCCGTTCATCAAATATACGGGGAAGCACTCCAGCTTTTAACGGCCATTGGGTCCTCTGGACTGCACTTCCATAGAGATTGGAAAAAAGAAGAACTTAAAAAAGTCTCTGAATTGAAGAGCCCCATTCTATCCGTTGAGGAGAGAGGTGAAAGGAGGGAATGAAAATCTAGATAAAAGAAGGAGGGATGATTGAGAGATATCTCTGACAAAGACACTGATTCCTCCACCTCGACCAGAGGAACAGTAAAAGTAGTTATGAGAGAGAAGTAAGGGAGTCTAAGGAACATATAGTGATGGGTCAGGGCGCAGAGGAAACTGTTTCACAAAGCATCGTCGGCGGGAATGCAACCCGAGGGGTATCAGAAGCGGGCAGACAATAGCTTTCAGAGTTCGAGGGAGGGGCGCTGCAGCTCGGGAGAAAACTGAAAAATCAGCGGGAGGGACCGCGGCGGTTGGACTTCCATCGGTCAATGTCTGAAGAGAGGAGGGGGCCCAGGAGAGCCGGAAAGAGGAAAAAATATAGGAGTGGGAGGAATTAAGGGTGAAGTTATTCGCGATGAAGCTCTTTCTCTCGTTGGAAGATCTACGGAGGGCAATGGTAAAAGGCGGGAAGGAGAGACGGAGTCGGATGCTGAGGGGGGGAGGTCCCCAGGAGGCCGAGTCAGGTCATCAACGGCAAAGAAAAGAGGAAAACTCGACCAGAAATTTTCCGACTGGGGGGCTGGGTAAGGGTACGCTCAGGCGTCGAAGAGACATGGGGATGGTTCCCTGAGGGAAGACGTTTAAAATAAAAAAACCTTGACTGGAACTCGCAACAGGAGGCGTCCTCGCGACGAGCACACCACTTCGACCTGTCCCCAGAGAGGTGAGGATGGACAACTGAGGGTAAGGGGGGGAGTTCGGAGTAGATCTTGAGCGATCTCGGACAGAAGAAGACTCTAGAGAGATGATAAAAAAATCGCTGTGATAGCTGTTCTGAGCGGGCCCGAAAAAAAGGAGCGCACGAAATTCTTGAAAACGTGCTTCAAGCGGTGTGGGACGATTGTTTTGCAAGACCAGGGCTAGTACAAAGCCCTCAATGAATACCCCATGCGCAGAGTCAAGGTGTGGGGGAACAAAACGACCGAAGGAAACAGCTCGTAACACGCCTAGAGAATGGGGTCATTCAAATATCAAACGGGAGAAGAATGAGACTGGCCGGGAAATAAAAAAGCGTCCTGGGGGTTGGAATGGAAGGTGGACAAAAAACGTCGTCAGGCGAACAGTGGTTACTCTTAGCTGGAGCCAAAAATCGCCGCGGACCACTCCTAGGAGATGTAGTACCCAAGCCTCTAGACGAGTCGCACCGGGAAGTCAAAAGATGTCACAGGAAAGAGGGGTAACTGTCCGTGGATTTCAACTTCATGCCTTGGCAGGAGTTGCCTTGGGGAGGAGGGGGGACTGGAAGATTGACTGGCAAGGAAGGAGAAGATAGGGTTCCTGAGAGAAAAACAATGGGGGAAAGGGCAAAGGGGGGAAATGGTGGGACAAAACCCTTAACCTCGGAGAATGGGTGGTCAGTGAAAACTAGGGAATGTCTACGGTGGAAGGTCGGAGATTTCCCGGGGCCTTAACAGGTAAAGCCCTAACGAATAAAGGAGAAGGTGGGTTGGGCACCTTCTATTCTGCGGGGTGTGAGTGCCTAGTGCTTATAAAAAGCAATTCCAAGGGCGCTCACAACGGCGGAAAGACACGATGACATAAGGAAAAGACCGAGAATGACCGTGCTGTCGCAGCCGGTCCCGCAGCATCTGGTTTAGGGTACAGAGGCGAGGGGGAGTCGAAAGAAGGGATTGCAGGACGACGAGAGCACAAACGGTCAGGGTTACAGGAAGGGAGACTTTTTGACCGAAAGAAAAGTTCGGAAGGGCTCACTTGACCCGTGGTTACTCGTTATTCGAGTCCTGCTCGAGAACATTGGAAGGACTGACCCCCCACGGTTGGGGTCACCGAAAAACCGCGGGGCAAACGGCAACGACAAATGGGGTCAGGAGATGTGCAGGGAGAAAGAGCTTCAAAAGGGGGAGATGGAACTGCTAATAACTGTGGCAGTCAGTTAATGCCGTGGGGTAGAGAAATGGAATCGCATAGGGCGGACATCGTCACCCCCAGCACGAGATCGGGGACTCTTAGGAAACCGGTGGCAAAGGAGGTCCACAGCGTAGAAAATCTATGGGAAAGTCACAGCATGCCGCTAGATCTTCGTGATCTGGATCAAAATAATACGGCAAAATACAGCGCCCCCAAATAGTCGCTGAACCGATACTCTGAGAGATTCTCTGTAGAGGGAAAGGTAACTGACACGGTCTGCTCTCTCGAGAGCGGGCGCGACGGGGTCGAACAACGGATCAACCTGGGAAATGGCGGCCAACACCAAATTACCCTCGATAGTCAGAGCAGACTGGAGATGGAATCCTGGGCACACGGCAGAAGGAGGAACAGACCGTGTTGGACGAGTACACACAAATTCGCCAGGAAGAAACCCTGTCTATCCGGCCGGTAGACTAGCTACCATGCAAAGGCAACGTAAGGCTCGGACGTTCGGAGTGTTTTCACTCCGGGGGGACCTTTTGTAACCCTGACTTCTGTAAGCTGGGGGGCCAAACCAGAGCGAAGGTAAACATCCAGAAAGGCGACTGCACCGAAGGGTTGCGCTGGGGTCTCAGATCAAGCTGCCATAAACTTAAGGGTCTGAACAAAGTATTACAGGGGTGAGGTACGAAAACGCGGGAAAGCGAACACCTGCTGAATGCAGAAACAAAGAGGGGGGGGGTAAAATCTATAAGACAGTGGGGGGCTTACGTGGTAAAGAGACCTTGTAAACAACAGGAACGAGTGCTACAACCTGGTGATGGTCATGGCAATGATAATAACGGAGGACCCAACCTCGTCTTGGAAGGGGAGGGGGAAATGTGGGCGAAAAGGGGGGTGTAAAACCCGTGTCGAACAAGAGCAGCACCGAAGTCCAGCCCGTTAAGGGACAAAACAGAACTAGGACTGAAGAGCATTATAGTGTCAAACGTTTGTTCAGTTGTAGCGCGATTCACCAGTCAAAATGGGAGGGGAAAGAAGAAAGGGGGGGGACACGGAAAAACATAAGTTTTCCTGTGCAGGGATTGGGCCAGGTGCAAGGACCGTCACGACAAGAAGCCCTTATAAGGCGGTGCCAATGATTGGGGGGGGGGGGAGAATACAGAGAATAGGAGAAGTGTCGAAAGAGTTAGTCGAGAGAAGGAGAGGGGCGAAACGTCTGGTACCTTTACGGAAATCCAAGACTCAATCAGGGTAAATTGGAAATATAGACTTTTTAAGTATCGGGGGGGGAGAGGAACCGCGAGGAGAGGACTAAAGAACACGCGGGGGGTCTGTACTTAGGGTGGAACTGAACGGGTAAACCATCCTGGGCGGGAAAGAGCCTTTGTAACGCCGCCCAGAGGATCAAAACCAGACAGAGGAGAGATCGTGTGAAATTGGGGGTGGGGAACCGAGGCCGATGCTTCTGCCATGCTAAACGCCACGAGAAAAATTAATACAAATTGGATAGACGGACAAGATGACCACTGAAAGAGGCATGTAGCAGACAGCTTAACCAGGGGAGAGTGATACTGTGAGAAAAGAGGAAGGGACCAAATGAAGGACGACGTGCAATGCAAGAACTTCATCCAAGTGCTAAGAAGGAAAACAAAAGGGACAGTAGCCTTCTTTTGACCGTTAGGGGAAAAAATTCCAAATCAGAAGGGCAAATGCCACGTTTCGAACTGGTCAGGAAGGCTCAGTAGTAGCCTCTACTCAAAGACCTCAACCTCATTCATGGGTGGGGGGGGGGGGTGGGGGGGGGGGGGGTCTCTGCACAGAAAGAGCGGGGTAATTATGAACTTAGACATCGGGGTCTAACTCATGGAGCTGATTTAAAGGTTGAAAATTATGATAAAAGGAACGACATACCGACCGAAGAGAAGGAAACAAACAACGGCAAAAAAAGAAGGATTTTCCGGGTGACAAGTAAAATGCATGAACCTACCTCTTTCATCGCAGGGGTCCATGAATAATTAAAAAAGATGGGCCAACGAACCAAGCAAAAGCAAGGAAAGGAGCCCAGGATAAAAAAAAAATTTCATGGAACTTTGGCACATAGGAAATATCTCTCCGTTGGGCACAGGGGCTGACAGAGCTTTAAGGCAGTAGGGAAAGCATCACTGTCGGAAAGGAGCATCGCCGAAAAAGACGAGGAAGAACAGGGGAAAAATTAGAGTGAGTAATACTCCACACTTACATAGGGATGGATAACTAGTGAGCTTCTCCTTTAGAAATTAGATTAAGGAAGATGAAGCCCCTTTGGAGGCCGGGCCTACTGATTAGGGGAATCTGCGGCGATGGTTTTCAACGTCTCAGAATCGAAAAGTAGAAAAAGGGGAACGAAAGGAAAAAATAAAACAGCGTTCCAAAACGGGAAAAAATCCTTTCGAGGGTAGGCGCGTGGTAGGGTACTCCTTGTATTGTCCATGAAAATCCTTCAGAGAAAAGAGATGGCCCGAAGGAGGGCAGACCTTCCATTGACCTTTCTGACATGGTGGGGCAGTAGGTTCCATTAAGGGAAGAAAAGGCTTCAAAACCGAGGGGCCAGCAAGCATCACAAAAACAGACTGTGTTTTCCGGTATAGGGGAGGGGGAAAACTCTATCCAGAGTATCAATCGATTTGGGGGGACTGCAGCAGCAGATTATTCTTCTGGTCAAGAGAAATGAAGGGGTATTTCAAACAAGTCTCCTAGCACCTCAGAACCACTGACCCGGAAGTCAATCCTACATGAGAGTCAGAGAGGGAAGAGAGGAAACTGACAGGGATCTGAAACTAGGGTGGAGTTCTCGCCAGAACCTAATGAAGAGTAAAGCGTCATAACTCAAGGGGGTAGGGGACTAAAATAACGTGAGGAGTACATACCAAACACATAGCCTTCCTGTTCGAGTAAACATGGGGTGTTACTGGTGCATGCAACGTGAACTACGGATACCTCGCGTCGGTGTAAAGAGGTTCCTATTCGGCTTCAAGAAAGGCGTCCATAAAAATGACTGCTGCTAATAAATGACCATCAAAGACAACAGACGAGAGGGATATGACCAAATTGGCTCTCCTGTGTCCCATCTATAGAAGAAAAGAAAACATGGCCAGGCCAACCTGAAGAGGGGGTACAGAAGATCCGCGCGTCCTCCTAGCAAGAGCCAGAGGAAAAAAGGCGTAAATCTGTAAAGCGGAGTTACCTCTCCTGAAGGGGTCTAAGAAACGGAAGTGTTAATAAAGCCGCGACGAAAAGGAAAAAAGTAACAGGGGGAATAAACCCGGAAAATATTTTATAAAACGGAAAAAGGTCCCGCGACAGAGACACGTAGATCTCCTGCAACAGGCGAGCACAACTCGTGGGCACGTCGTCATGCCTCTCTATGAAAACAACCACGAGGGGAAAAAAAAGGAAGAGTCTGGCTTGGAAACTCAAAAACGAGAAGGTCCAAAATCTCGGGACTTGTAGGCGCTCAGTAACCATTACGGGAGGGACGAAATTGGCATAACGAGACGGCCATCTAGGTAGGTAGGGCAGAGGCACCTCGTTACATAAGGCAGTGAAGCAAACCGGCGAGTGATCGAAAGACAGGGGGAGCCAATTGACCTCGCTTCAATTGTTCAGGACGGGCAATGGAAGTCAGGTAGTAGAGAAGCCTGTGACGTGGGGAAAAGGAAAGGGTTGGCCTGCCTTTTCCGACTGGATTGAGAGATGGGAAAGTCTCACCGTGGAGTATGCAAGAGGTGACCGGAAGTGTGTGGATGCAAGCAGCGTAAGCTCTGGCCTAGAGTCACGCTAGGACTGCAAAGGGTAAAGCCCGAGGAGTTCTAATAGGTTCACTTGCAGCCAGACATCACACCTCTATGGGAAAGGGCCAGGCATGTGGCCTCTGGGGTCTGGCGGGAGACTTCGTAAAATCGCTAAGAACTAATGGGGGGTGCTTAGGACGTGAAGGGAGGAAGAATTACTTGTTCAAGTGCGGGCCCTTCGTAACGCGACCGGTAGGAGGGTTCAATGCGTGCCCAGGAAAAATTACCTGGCACCGCTTCCTCTTCGTGCCTGTCCGTCAGTGTACTTGGAGGGGACTTACGAGGGTAAGAAAGATCTCTGGAATAACGACGAATAGGAGCAATGAGAGAACAAAGATAGAGGGAATAGGTCTTCTTTAACAGAACACCTTGGAAGCTTACAACCGGGAGGTGGGTCTTATGATTCGTGGTAAGAGGGGTTGGAACAAAAACTGCTACTTCAGTACGCTAATTCGGAAAAAAAATGAAACAGGGCCTTTCAGGGGATATAAGAAAAGTCACAAGCTCTAGGGAAAAAAATTGGCTGTCATGGGCAATGAGTAAAATTCTAACTAACTCTCGCACTAGAAACATAAGTATGGGCGTGGTTGGGCAAAAAGGTTTGATCGGGAGCGCTTGATAAAGGTTAAAACTGACCGTGTTTAACTCAGGAGAGATGGCGTACCGAATAGAAAAAGCGATCCGCGCCGAGGCGGCGGCCAAGAACCGTGCCGAACTAACCAAGGCGGGCAGGAAAAAGGAAAAAGGCACGCTCTGTCGAGTCAACTTCAACTTCCTGAAAGTGAGGACGGGCCGGGAGGCAAAAGTGGCCGACCGTGCGCGGTCGAAAGAAAGAAGAGGGTGAAGGAGGCTCCGGAAGCGAGAGAATTAGATTGGGGGAAGACAAGGAAATACCTTAACCTGGCTCCGCGGAAGGGGGAAACTTGGGGTTACGGGAAAGAGGGGGGCGGGAAGACCTCGGTGGCTCGTCCAGTCTATACAAAAAGGCGGTCAAATTCCACGACACTTACGAGAGGGGGGGGGGGGTTAACTTGAGGACTTGCTTGAATGAGGCAAAAATAGTTCGGTAAGAGAAGGGGACCCCATTGATCCCGAGGCTAAAAATGAGGAGACAAACATAGCTGACAACGAAAATAACTCGAGAAGCCGTTCTGGCTGCGAAACCCAAAAGGTTTCGGGGGAGAGGGGGGAAAAGGAAGGGTAGACGGCGAGGAAGGTCCTACTCTCAGGACCAATTGCCCTGCCTCGAAGGAACAGGTGGTGAAAAGCA
>Ga0179593_1535934_pt1 | contig 12475 bp, 18 predicted proteins | sample CZODoug2_1_08_16_FD_185931 | JGI IMG/M metagenome (GOLD analysis project Ga0179593, IMG submission 185931) | Vadose zone soil fungal communities from Angelo Coast Range Reserve, California, USA - CZODoug2_1_08_16fungal (PacBio error correction) | ecosystem: Environmental > Terrestrial > Soil >...
GTGGTTTAATCTTGGTTCAAGAAAAAGAATACCTGTTTGGCACACCGGATCATTGCGGAGAACGCTGGGTGCCGGACTACCTCCGTGCGGCTCTGGCTCATCCCCCAGGCCGATCCATTCGGCTGAGGTTTCACCGGAGCACGTTAAAGGGGGGCGGACGTGGGTGCTTCATTGCACGTCGAAGGGTGATTCCCTTCTGGAAGATTCGGTCTTATTTTCCTGTTCGTTCCTTGCGTCGCCGGCCGACGCTACGATCCTGCGTCCGTCGCCGGCGTCAGATTGTCCGGGGATGTATCTGGTAGACCGATTTTCGTATGAGCCTTGAGAGACTGATAGATCAACTCGCGAGCGTTTCCGCATATAAACGAATCCAAGTGGAAGATTTTGGCCGCTCGAAAAAGGAAGGGCGACCGCCGCTATTACCGATTGCGTTTCACCGCGGACATCGTTGATCCTTGTGAGTCAATCCGGAGAACCCGTAGAACAACGTTTTTGTGGGATTTGGCAAATTCCTGAACGGAATTCGAGTCCCTGCACCGTTATCTATCATCACGACCGGGAACAGCCTGATCTGGATGCAGGATCTGGGTGAGGAAAGATCTCTGGCACCACCGCTACGAGCCTTGGGCCGTGCGGCGCCGATTCTATAAGCTGCCTTGGACCATTTGCCTTGTTGCACCTCTCGGTAACGTCCCTCGCCGAGCAATTCACTGCATCCCAATCTACGAATCCCTTTATCTGTGGACAAAACTACTGCCTGCGAACTGTTTTTCTTACTTATTTCAGTTTCCGGCGGCCGATTCAAAACAAAGGTTGCGGGAAACAGGCCGCGTTCGAAAAAAATCTCGCGAAACAATTGGCCTCCTATCGCATAGTTCTAAATCCATCGCGATTTTCATCGCAAACTCATGTTTGGGGACGAACAAGCGTACCTGATCGATTTCCGGGACTGTCCGACCGGCCTGCCTCATACATCTGGCCTCTTTTTTGGTCCGTATGTCCCCTGTGCGCTCAGAACGCGCACACTTGTTGCCGATACTACTTTGACCGGAATGGGCAATGGCTGGACATTTCCGGGAGTTGGAGAAGGTTTACCTTGCCCTGCGGATTTCAACGCCTGATGCAGGCGCTTGGTGCGTATGGCGTGATCGAATTCTGCGGGAAAAAAGGAATCCCTACGCCACGTTCAACCAGCTATAAAACGTTGATCGAAGTGGCTCCCTCGCGGAGGTTTATTTTCTTGCAGAATTTTAACCAGTCCTTCCGATAGACCTAAACCCGGATCGCCTCGCGTGACTACAAAAAAAAATTGAGACTTGGAAACGGTTTGCCGACTGTTGTCATCGAAAATGTTGAAACGCATTGCCCTCGACGGAGGTCGTTAATCCGATCAAAGGGGTTATCGGCCAAGAGTTGTGAAGGTTTCAAGCTGATATCTTCAAGGAGGGCATGATCAGATCTCCGCTATTCTCAGTGGCGAAGATCACCATGCAGACCTGGAACCGGACCCGATGCAGCCGATCGAAAACGACGGTGGAGGCGTTTGTCAACTTCACATCGAACGTCTTCTCACAAGTACAACCGATTGAAGTCGTGGAGGATCACTTCAAATCGTGGTCAGGTCGAATATTCCAAAAGATGCCGCGGCAATACGAACCTTCGAACTGAACTCGATGAAGCTCATCCTGACAGCATGCTGCTGATCGCGCATCGCGCAAACAACAAAGAGCGTTAGCCCGCTTTTCCAAGCATTGAAGAATGCGGACGTTTCACGTTCGGCGCACAACTGGCTAAAAATCCCGAATCTGACGGCCGAATGGCATCTTTGGCCTGAATCTGGATCTCAGCACCGGCTGCAGCCCTATCTTCGCGTTTACCGTCGATCGTTCGGAATCGCTCTTGCGCTGGTACGAGTTTTTTCCCCGCCCGATCGGGGAAGGTCAAGCCGAACTCAGGATCGAAGTTCCCCGGATGCCTTGGCCGGATGGACGATCGAAAGCGATGGCTTCGACTGATTTATTTCCCTCCCATTCTCCATCAGGGGTTTCACGAAGCGGAAAGGGAAAAATAATCCGTTTAACCTCCGAACCGGATTACCCGGTTCCGTACGCGATTGGCAGCAAGTTCCGGCGGTCCCAAGCGGTCGAGCCCGAACTCGGCCCTCTGGACGATTTCGATTGCTGGTGGGCGAAGTGCGGGCCAGAGTGATGGAAATTGGCTCTCGATTTCGCAGATCAACTGCTCTCCGGATCATCCTAATGTGAAGGACATCCGGATTGGTTTTTTTCCATCGTCCCCGACGGAACCATCAGTACGCTGAAAATCCTCCCAAAAATACGAGGACGTCTATCCTATCCCCTCAATTTCTACGATCCGATGGAAGAATCTTTGGAAAGAAAGGAAGGATGTCCTTTCGGTTCTGGCCGCCACGGGTTCGCATTTTCCGTGTCGACATCCGCATACCAAACCGATGCCGTTTTGGGAATGTCCGATCTCTGAGATCCAGGCGGAATATCCGATTCATTTTCCTTGTCGGAGCTTCACGCGTCCCAAGATGATGAAAAGCGCGGCGAAAGAGGGACACTCAGTCCTACCCCTAATTTCACCCTGGCAATGAATGGAACTGACCGAGTACCTGACCGAGCTTAGCGCAAACGAGATGAATGATTTCTCCGCGGGAATTTCTTCACAAATACGCGGATATATTGCCGTTCGATTTGCAAACCGGCCGGACGGCCACTTTTTTGATTCGATCTGTCTCGCCTGGCGGCCGCCACTTTAAGCACGGTCTAACGGATCATACACAGCGGCTTCGAGTTGTGTGAGAAATGTCGGAATCCCGGTAAAGAGGAGTATCTGAATTCGGAAAAATACCAGGTTCAAGGAGCGTGATTGGAACTCAAGCCTGTCCATCAAGGAATTACATCACAACTAAACGATTCGGCGTAATATCGCGCGCTGTCGCGAGTACGAGAATCTCCGATTTCACACACGGTCCATCAAACATATCCCGGTCGCGCGCAAGTCTGAGGGTAACAATCGATGAATGCCCAGTGAATCGTCCGGGCCAAGTGTGAACGGGAAGGGCGTTTCGCCAGGAAACGCGATCGACGGCCGTGAACGCGTCACGGCGCGTCAGCTTATATTGGCACGACGTCGAATGCAACCGTCGATCCTCTTGAGAACACAAAAAGACCGGCGCAGAGGCGGCAGGTGCCGCGTGGTTTACCAAAAAAGATTAGAAGCGAAAAAGCCCGAAACTGGGCATTGAGTTTTTGGAACCACAGCCCAGGTTTTCGGGTATCGCTTTTCCGTCCGGAATATGGAGCCGGGCCGAGCGAAAAATGCCTCGCGGGCGCATTTCCCAATGAAATTAGGAACACCCGGTAGCGTAACGGAAAGAAACCCACACTGTTCAACCCACCCCCTTGATCGCCTCCTTCCCTCAGATCCTCAGATAAGGACCTGCCGTGACGCACGCAATAGTGGCCCCGTCTTGCCCTTTGCGCACTCCACGTTCACTTCGCGCCAGAGAGATGATTGAAAGCCTCATCGCCTCGCCCCTGTCAGCCAGCGCGAACGTAGGATCGGCAAACGCGCTTTCTAAAAGCCTCTGCCGCCTCTGTTTTTTTCCGAAAAAAAACTCAACTAGCAGATGGCTTCTCAAACCTTCAGAAACCCGCCTGCCAGCAGGCCGCCCCAACGGCGAAAACGTTTTTGGTGCCAAGCTCCGCGCACGTGCGGTCCGCGGTCCCCCGCGAGGCGCCCAAACCGCCTGGCAGCCGCACGTCCCCCATCACACCAAAATGAATTTTCTTCATCTTCATCGCAATTTTCTCCGCTTGTGCGCACCGCCCGCTCCAGTCACACCAGCGTGCGAATCGCTCCCAGCACCTAGCAGTTTGCAGAAAATCATGATCCTCATTCCGAATGAGCGGCGCGACGAGGGCATCCCGCTTTTTTCTGGCCGTAAATCTTAGAGGGATTCCTCGCTTCGCTGGGAATGACAGCGTTATGAGCCGTTTGCACCATGCTAAGGGCCATTCTCATTTTCGATAGATTACAAGCCGGGTATGCCAAGACGCACTCCCCCCTTCGAAACCAGTCAGGACTGGATAGATTGCGGAGGATGGGGGATTCGAACCCCCGAGACCCTTTCGTCGGGCACAAAAAAAAAAAAAAAAAAAAAAATAACGGTTTTCAAGACCGCGCTGATTCAACACCTCCCACCTCCTCCGCTTTTCCAGTTTACTGGCACTGCCCTGGCCTATCCAAGCCCCGAAAGGCTGGGAGCTTCCCTGCCAGCGCATCGGCGTCTAATCTATCTCTCTACTCGATCTCTCACGCCCGCCCTCCACTCCTTCTGGGCAGTGGAGTTTAGTGGAAAATCCCCGCGAACACCTCCATTACCCGAGCTCTTACCTGTAACTTCAGTACCGTCTTCAGTGAAGAACAGCCCTCCCCACGTGTGCCCTCGCTAACTTTAAAGTTACTGGGATAATTATGATAAGGACACTTTAAATTCTGCCGAGGAGAAAAGACATGGAAAATGATTTCTTACTCCACTTAGTCGCGAAGAATGCAGGACCATCTTAAGTGGAGGTTCCACCGCGATGCTGGCGGGCATAGCACTTCTCTTTGCCTTTCAGGATTCAGCCGTGCCGATGATGATCATAAGGCCACCCGATCACTGACTGGGGGTCGTTATCAACCACCACGGCCGGTATTTTCTCGCCAACCGATTTGAAGATGTGTGCAGACTTCGGAGTTTCCATCATCACAGCGATTCGACTCGAGCGCGCGGGCATACCATACAGGCCAGCGGCGCCCAATCAGGTGCGAACGGGGTGGGGCCGACGTCCTTTCCAAATTGAGATTGAAAGCCTGGAACACTGACAGGGGAGTCGTCGGAATCTTGTTTCAAAACGTGCACCGTTCGCGTGTAAAACAATCTAGTGGTGGCGGGAAACACTCTCGTAACGCGGGTGGGGGAGACATCGTGGTGACGGGAAGCACTTTTTGTAGCCGTGGTGAAGGCCGCCGACTTGAGGAGGCTCAGACCATCGTGGGCCCCGGCTCGACGATAACGAGTTCCGTGACAACGTGGTCGCGGGCCAGACGTCGGTCGTTGTCGCTGTGATCGACAGCGACCCCAAACCACTTCATCCACAACAATTTGAGCTCAATAAACCGGCGGGGGGGGGGTTGGGAGGGCGGGGGGGGGGGGGGCCCGCTTTCCTCATCACGGCCAACTACAAACATCATCCGAATCCGCCACAAAGAGGGTGCTGGAGTACAGACAAAGTAGACAAATACACCACCGTTGTCATTCAAATGTTAGTTTGGAAATCGACTCGTTCGGCGCTCTGGACATTTTTTGACTACAACACGCGCTCGGCAACTCGATAGATCTGCAAGACGGCACCCGGGCTTTGCGCGAACATGTGGACTCGACAACTCCTTTACTTTTTTCGCCTCTCCTAGTAGTTGCATTCATATGGTCGGGAAATCCCAGGAGACTCGATTTAGGCGGGTGGGCCCCTAAACGGCCGAGAAGGTTTTGAGGGGTGCCCCATCTGTCGCTCGCGCGACAGATGGGTTTGTTGATTTAGGTTTTTTTCGCCGAGCCCGCGTGAATGTAGTTGCTTGTGACGCTGGAGGCCCGCCAGGAGAGGGTCCGAACCTGAAAGTGCGCACAGGAGTCCGCAGACCGATTTTCCCGTGACTTTGCGAGTGGTATCACTCACCCGCCAGCGCCGCGCTTAGCCGGCTCATGCGGGTGCGCTCTCGATAGATTTCGACAAGTTTCGATGACCGACTCCGCTTTCCTTTCTTGCAAAACTGCGCACTTGTCAATCGCGTTGCCTCTTGAATTTGTCGGCCTACCGTCATTGAAGGTCTTGGATTTTCCGGCTTCCCTTCTCTGCTACGGTGCGTTACGAAGGACCTGCCTCCATCATGTAAATCTTGAGGATGCTTTCCTCGAACCAGCACAGCCCCCTTGGGGCAAACTCGCCGCTGTCGGCACGCTTTCGATTCGGGGTCCACTTAATATCTCCATCTCACGGCGACGGGGGATTCATTTCCTGACGTCAGGGCGCTGCAAAGACGGGCGTCCTGTGAATTGGTTCAAAGTTGCCTTGCGTCGAGCAGCACGACGGCCTGCATATCCATGGAAAATTTCCCTTCGAGGCCGCGTACGTCGACCGTGTAGAAGTAGGCGGAATCAAGCAACTACGACACGCTGTTTCGCCACCACACCCGACCACCGGCTCCGAGGGAAATTTTCCATGGAATACTGCATGGCCGCTTGCTGCTCGAACGCAAGCAACTTTGAACCAATTCACCGACGCCGTCGTGCACGCCCCGACGTGCATTTAAATGATCCGTCGCGTGAATATATTACGTGACACCGAATCGACAAGCGTGGCCGCCCGCGGCGAGTCCTTGCACTCTGTGCTGGTCGAGGAAAGCATCCTAAGATTTACATGATGGATGGCAGGTCCCTTTCGGAAACGCACCGTATCCGCGAAGGGAAGCCCGGAAAATCCAATGACCTCAATTAGGTGGCCACAAATTCAGAGCACGCCGAATTTGCAAGTGTCCGTTGCAGAAAGCTGAGTGCGGGGCCATCGAACTTGTGAAATCTCTCCGAGAGCGCACCCGAAATGAGCCGGCTAAGCGCGGGTCGCTGGCGGGTTTGAGTGATCCCACTCGCAAGTCCACGGGAAAATCGGTCTGCGGAACTCCTTTTGGCACTTTCAAGAGGTCGGACCCTCCTCCTTGCGGGCCCTCCAGCGTCACAATCAACCCTACATCACGCGGGCCCGGCAAAAAAACCTAAATCAAAAACCCATCTTTCGCGCGGCGCGACAGATGGGGGCACCCTCAAAACCTTCTCGGCCGTTAAGGGTGCGCCACCCGCCTAAAATCGAGTCTCTGGATTTCCCGTTACTGAATGCAACTACTAGGAGAGCGAAAAAAGGAGTTTGTCGTCCAAATGTTTCGCGCACCCGGGTCTCCGTCTTGCAGATCTATCGAGTTGCCGAGCGCTGTTTGTCGTCAAAATGTTCCCATAGCCCTAAGCGTCGATTCCAATACTTAAAAAAAACCATTTGATCCACTGTGTTTGTGGGCGGATGATGTTGTAGTTGCCGGTGATGAGAACGAGTCCCACGCCGTTTTGGCCGGCTCATATTGGGTTGTGATTTAGTGTTTTTGGTCGCTGTCGATCACAGCGACCCCTCCCGCCGTCTGGCCCGCGACCACGTTGTCACGGAACTCGTTTACCGTCGACCGTGCCCACGATGGTCGTGACCCTCCTACATTCGGCGGCCTTCACCACGAAAAAACACGGCTCCGAAATGCTTCCCGTCACCACGATGTCTCCCGCCCTCGTTCCGAAGTGTTTTTCCCGCCACCACTAGATTGTTTACCGCGACGGGTGCACGTTTTGAAACAGATTCCGACGAAGCCCCCTGTCAGTGTTCCAGGGGCCTTCATCTCAATTTTGGAAAGGCCGGTAAGGCCCCACCCCTTTCGGCACTGATTGGGGCTCGCGTGGCCTGTATGGTATGCCCGCGCAGCTCGAGCTCGACCAATCGCTGTGCATATGGAAACTCCGAGTCCTGCACACTCTTCCAATCGTTTGGCGAGAAACTACCGCCGTGGTGGTTGCTAACGAACCCACAGTCATTGATCGGGTTGGCCTTTATGATCATCATCGGCCCGGCTGAATCCCTCGAAAGGCAAAAAGAGAAGTGGCTATGCCCGCCAGCATCGCGGATGAAACACCTCCACTTAAGATTGTTCCGTGCGATTCTTCGCGACTAATGAGGTTTTAAGAATCATTTCTCTTTCTTATTCTCCTCCTCGGCAGACTTTAAAGTGCCGTATCATAATTACCCATACTTTAAAGTTAGCGAGGCACACGTGGGAGGGCTGTTCTTCCACTGAAGACTGTACTGATGTACATTTAAGATATCGGCTACTGGAGTTGTTTCGCCGGGGATTTTCCCCTAAACTCCACTGCCCAGAAGCGTGGCGCGGGGCGTGAGAGATTCGACGCCGATGCGCTGGCCGGTGAGCGCCAGCCTTGCGGGCTTGGAAGCCAGTGCAGTGCCAGTTTACACTGGAAAGCGGAGGGGTGGGAGAGTGGTTGAAATCCGGCGGTCCTGAAAACCGTTTAGTCCCGAAAGGTCTCGGGGTTTCGAATCCCCCCTCCTCCGCCTATCTATCCATTCCTGCATGGTTTCGAAGAAGTGCGTCTTGTCCTACCCGGCTGTAATTATCGACAATGAAATTGCCCTTAGCTTGTGCAAACGGCTCGCTAACGCTGTCATTCCCAGCGAAGCGAGGATCCTCTCGTTTACGGCCGAAAAAGCGGGATCCCCTCGTCGCGCCGCTCCTCGGAATGACGGATCATGGATTTTTGTCGCAACCTGCTAGTAGTTGTCTTTCGCACGCGGTTTACTGGAGCGGCGGTGCGCAACACCGGAGAAATTGCGATGAAGATGAAGAAAATTCATTTTGGTTGTGATGTTGGGACGTGCGCTGCCCTGGCGGTTTGGGCGCTCGCGGGGAACCGCGTCCCACCCCCCGCACGTGCGCGGTAGCTTGGCACCAAACGTTTTCGACTGTTGGGCGGCCCGTCTGCGCGGGCGGCGTGTGGTTTTCTCGAAGGTGAGAAGCCCTGCATAGCTTTGAGTTCGAAAGGCGGCAGAGGCTTTTTATAAAGCGCAGTTTGCCGATCCTACTTTCGGCGCTGGCTTTACAGGGGCGAGGCGATGAGCTTCAATCATCCTCTCTGGGCGTGAAGTGAACCGTGGAGTGGCGCAAAGGGCAAGACGGGCACTATTGCGGCGTCAACGGCCGTCTAGCTTCTGAGGGACTGATCGCGAATCAAGCGGTTTGTTGAACAGTGGGGTTCTCGTTATACGCTACCGGGGGGTCCCTAATTTTCATTTGGAATGCGCCGCGGGGCAATTTTTCCGCTCGGGCTGGCCCAGGCTCCGTCTTCAGGAGGAAAAAGCCGATACCCAAAACCTTGGCTGTGGTTCCAAAACTCAATGCCTCGTTTTCGCGGCTTTTTCAGCTCTCTATACTTCTTTTTTTGGTACAAAACCACGCGGCCAACGTGCGCCTCTGCGCCGTCGTTTGTTTCTCAAGAGGATGACGGTTGCATTTCGACCGTCCGTTGCCAATATTCACTGAGCGCCGTGAGCGTTTCACGCCGTCCGTGCGCGTTTTCCTGGCGAAACTCCTTCCCGTTCACACTTTGCACCGACGACTTCCACTGGCATATCGATTGTTCCCACCCTCAGACTCTGCGCGCGACGGGATATGTTTTGAATGGACCGTGTGAATCGGAGATTCCTCGTACTCGCCAGCGCGCGATTTTACGCCAATCGCGTTTAGCTGTGATGTAATCTTGATGTTTCCCGCGAGTTCCAATCACGCTCCTTGAACTGGGTATTTTTTCCGAATTCAGATACTCCTCTTAACCCGGGATTCCGCCATTCTCACACAACTCGAAGCCCGCTGTAAATTCCGTAGGACCTTGCTTAAAGTGCTGCGAGAACAATCGAATCAAAAGCTTGCCGTCCGCCGGTTTTTGCAAATAGAACGGCAATATATCCGGCTATTTTGTGAAGAAATTCCCGCGAAGAAATACTCATCTCCGTTTGCGTAAGCTTCGGTCAGTACTCGGTCCGTTCCCATTTCTATTGCGCCAGGTGAAATAGGTGTAGGACTGAGTTGTACCCTCCTTTTCGCCAGCGCTTTCATCATCTTTGACGCGTGAAAGCTTCCGCAAGGAAAATGACATCTGGATATTCCCGCCTGGAATCTCAGAGATCGTACATTCCAAACCGCATTCGGTTTGGGATGCGGAATTGTCGAACCGGAAATGCGTAACCCCGTTGCGGACCCATGAACAGAAGGACATCCCTTCATTTCTTTCCAAAGATTCTTCCAATCGGATTGTAGAAATTGAGGGGATCGACGTCTCGTCTTTTTTTGGGGGGTTTTCAGCGTACTTGATGGTTTTCCGTCGGGGCGATGGAGAAAACCAACCGGATGCTCTTCACATAAGGATGACCCGGCGAAGCAGTTGATCGCGAAATCGAGAGCAATTTCATCCCCTGGCCCGCACTTCGCCCACCAGCCAATCGAAATCGTCCAGATTGCGCGACTTCCGGGCCGACCGCTTTTGACAGCCGAACTTGCTGCCATCGCGGTACGGAACACGGGATCATCCGGTCGGAGTAACGGAATTATTTCTCCCTTTCCGCTTCGTGAAACCGTCGATGAAATGGGAGTGAATAATCACGTCGAACCCATCGCGTCCGGCAGCGTCAATCCGGCCAAGGCCAGCGTCGGAACTTCTCTCCTTAGTTCGGCTTGGCCCTTCCGCCATCGTGGAAAAATTCGTACCCATGGGCAAAGAGCGCTTCGAACGAAGCGACGGTAACGCGACATAGGGCTTGCAGCTCGGTGCTCTGATATCCAATTCAGGCCCAGCTGCCATCAAGGCCATCAGTGTCGGGATTTTTACCAGTGTGGGGCCGACTTGAACTCCGATTCTTCCACTGCTTGGAAAAAGGGCTAACCAACCGCTCTTTGTCTTGTTTGCGCGATGCGCGATCAGCAGCAAGCATGCTCGACAGGAGTGGAAGCTTGCAATCAGCGAGTTCATTCGAAGGTTCGTATTGCCGGCGTCATCACTTTTTTGGAGATTCGACCTGCCACTATTGAAGTGATCCTCCCACTCCTCAATCGTGTAACTCGTGAGAAGCGTTTTCGATGAAGTGACAAACGCCCTCCCACCGGTCGTTTTCGATCGGCTTCATCGGTGTCCGGTTCCAGTCTGCAATTGGTTTGTCTTCGCCACTTGAGAATAGCGGAGATCTGATCATTGCCCTCCTTGAAGATAGCAGCTTCACAAAAAAACAAAAAAAAACAAAACAAAACAAAAAAAAAAAAAAAGAAAAAAAAAAAAAAACAAAAACACAAAAACAAACCTTCAACCTTGGCCGATAAAACCCTTTTGATCGGATAACGACCTCCGTCGAGGCAAGTTTCAACATTTTCGCTGAACCGTCGGCCAACCGTTCCAATCCATTTTTTTTTAGTCCCGCGAGTCGGTCCTGGGTTTCGGTCTATCCGAAGACTGGTTTAATTCCTGCATAATAAACTAAAAAGTCTCTCCGCGAGGGAAAGCAACGTCGACTTCGAATCAACGTTTTATAGCTGGTTGAACGTGGCGTAGGATTTCTTTTTTTTTTCCCGCAGAATTCCTATCACGCCATACCGAAAACAAAGCGCCTGCATCGGCGTTGAATCCGCATGCATAGGTAACGTTCTCAAACTCCGGGAAATGTCCAGCCATGCCCATTCCGTCAAAGTAGTATCGCAACAAGTGGGTGGCGCGTTCTGAGCGCAAGGGTGACATACGACGGATCCAAAAACAAAGATTCCATATCGTATTGGGCAGGCCCGGTCGGAGTCCCGTGAAATCGATCAGGTACGCCCTTGTGTCGTCCCAAACAATGATGTTCTCTGCGATGAAAATCGCGCTGGATTAAAACTCTGCATAGGAGGCCAATTGTTTTTCCGAGATTTTCGATCCGGCGCTGTTTTCCCGCAACCTTTGTAAATTTTCCCCTTCTGCCAGCCGGAACTTGAAATAAAAGTCCGAAACATTCGCAGGCATGTAGTTTTGGTTCCCACAGATAAAGGGTCGTCGATTCCGGATGCAGGTGAAATTGGCTCGGCGCATGGGACGGTTCCGAGCGGGGCAACAAAGGCAACCTGGCCGGCAGCTTCATAGATCGGCGGCGTCCCCGCACGGCCCAAGGCTCGTACGGTGGTGCCATAGATCTTCGCAACCCCGATTGCATCCAGATCAGGCCTGTTTCCGGTCGTGATGAAGATCACGTTGCATGGACTCCGATTCCGTTCATAAAATTTGCAATCGCCACAAAAACCGTTCGTTCTCCGGTTCTCCGGATTGTACTTTCACAAGAGCACGAATGAGCCCGGTGAAACGCACTCGGTAATAGCGGCGTTCCGACCCTCCTTTTTCGAGCGGCAAAATCTCCACTTGGTTCGTATAGTGCGGAAACGCTCGCTGCGTTTGATCTATCAGTCGCCTCAAGGCGCATAACGAAATCTGGTCTCCAGATACTCCCGGATCAATCCTGAGCCGGCGACGACCAGGATCGTGAGCGTCGTGCCGCGAGCAATGGAAACGAACCAGGAAATAGACCGAAATCTTCCAGAAGGACATCCCCTTCGACGGGGCCTGAGCACCCACGTACCACCCCCCCTTTAACCTGCTCTCCGGTGAAACCTCAAGGCCGAAGGATCGGCCTGGCTGGCCAAGAGCCGCCACGGAGTAGTCCGGCCACCCCCATCGTTCTTCCTCATGATCCGTGTGCAAACGGTATTTTTTCTTGAACCAAGATTAAACCAC
>Ga0179593_1814571_pt1 | contig 12475 bp, 15 predicted proteins | sample CZODoug2_1_08_16_FD_185931 | JGI IMG/M metagenome (GOLD analysis project Ga0179593, IMG submission 185931) | Vadose zone soil fungal communities from Angelo Coast Range Reserve, California, USA - CZODoug2_1_08_16fungal (PacBio error correction) | ecosystem: Environmental > Terrestrial > Soil >...
GAGGAAGAGGAAAGGGTAGCACGTAAGGGGGGGAGATGACACTGGGAAAAGAGCGGGTCCCCGATAAGTAACAATTCCGAAAAAAGAAGGACGCCACAATGCCGAGGGAGGGGAGGCCTAAAGGAAGCAGGGGGGGCGTTTCAATGACAGGAAATTAAAAAGTTCCTTGTACCGCCGAAAGACTTAATCAACCAGAGGCAAGACCCAACGCGAAAGGAGAAAAGGGGATTACGGGGGGGAGACCTTGGGCTCAAAACTGGGAAACACCCAAGAAAAGGGTTCGCAATAAACCGAGATACCAAGGGAAGAATCAAGGGAGGAGGGGGGGAGGTGTGAAGTCCAAAAAAAGGAGCACCAAGAAACGAGGATAAAAAAAGAAACCTAATGGGGAGCAAATACCCCCGTCCCGGGGGGTCCGTCACCAAAGAAAGAGAAAAGAGGGGGGGTGAGGAGTAGAGATCCATTAATTGTGTGGTAAAAACGGACAACAACTCAAAAGCGGCCATAACCCCTCGAAAAGGAAAATAAATGTTGGAAATCGCACAGAAGGGGTTGGAGGGGTGCTGGAAGAGGTCCAGGAGCCTGAAAAAAAAAAAAATGCGGTTGTTTGGTTGCGGAACAGGGGGGAAGACCTTGACGAGGGAGAGGGGAGAGCCGGGTTAAGGGAGCCTACAAACAACACCCAAAGAAAATTGTCGGAAGGGGGTGTTTAGGGGAAAAGATCGGGTTTTTTTGACTCCGGGAGTTTTACCTGCGTAGGAGGAAACCCATAAGAACTATCAGGGGGATAGGATTGAAAGGGAAAGAAAAAAAAAAGCAAAATGGAAAAGGGGTAGACGTTCTTAGCATACGGCTGATAGACGGAGCTTTTGAGACGGGGATCGTTGAAGGTCGAGAGAGAGGACCTAAGGGAAAACGCTCAATAATGAAAAAATGAGCCTTGAACCTTGTTCGGGGGGAAGACAGTCTTCCATGGCCCGGTCCAAAAAAATACTGAGAAGAAAAGAAAAAGCCCCTGGGGGGAAGGATCGTAGAAGTGGGGAAAAGGAAAAACTAAAAGGACAGCAAAGGGAGGCGGCGTGGGATAGTAAGGCCGTCAGAGTTTTTCGAAAAAAGTCAGGGGGGGAAACGGACCTCCAATGAGAGGTGAGCGTGCAAAAAAGGGGGACGGGTGAAGTTCCGACAGAAAAAAATGCATGGATCATTCGCAGAGGCCTCTTGTGTTGAAAAGTATACTGAAAGAATACTCAGGTAGGACAATACAAGAAAGGGATTGCCATAGTCCCGGGAGCCCTAAGAAGGCGCGGCCAGGATACCGGCTCCAAGCAATCTGTAGAAAAGGGGGGCCACCCAAAGACGTGGGAGGATTCGGGGAAGGAAAGCAGGACGGTCTTCTTGAAAAAAAAGGGAGGGGCGGGTGGGGAAAACACAGGTCAATAATCATCGTAGGGTTAAAAATCGCCAAGCGGGGGGTATGCGAGAGCGTCACTGGGAGGGAGAGCTTAAGTAAAAGGAAAAAATCCGAGCAAACGCAGGGAAGGAAGAGGGAAAGAAAAAAAAACAGCAAAAAAACGGAATTCGTGCACGGATACAACACAAGACGTTGCAAGAGTGATAGGCGAAAAGGGGAATACGGTCAGGGTAAAACTTAAAACCAAGGGGGAGGAGGGAAAAATCGGAGGAGGAGAAGAAAGGGTCCCGGACAGAGAAGAGAGGATATCAGAATTTCTTTTAAAAAGACTCCGGCTTGTATTCGCGGGGGGAAACGAACCCGCCATGCACGCCGTTCCAAAAATCGGTGGGAAATCGAAAGACTCCTAAGCACAATAGGAACGAAGCGGAAATGTTCCCAACTCACCAGTCCGCAACCCCGCGCACCCAAATCGGTAGAGGGATCCTCGGAAAAAAGACGGAAAATTGGAAAAGGTAACGAAAACGCAAGATGTCAATACACGCGGGGGTGGTGTCAATGAAGAAAGGTCGACGGAAGGGGGAACTTAATCGGGAGGCACAAAAAGGGCGCCAAAAACAAAATTGGGAAACGAAGCAATCATGAGTCAAAATCAGAACGCGCCGGGGAAGGTGCCACAGAAAGAAAGGTTTCCAGAGACGGAAAGACAACCTTGGGGAGTCCAAAAAGGAAATCTTTCCAGCCGTCGACGAGATCCTGGGAGAAGGGGTCAGGCAGGGTGTGGTCGCGAAAAAACTGGGGGGGGAAAGAAGGGGTTCAAGAAAGGAACGGACGGGAAAGGGGAAGGAGAAGGGAAGGAAGATGGGGAGGGTGTGGAGGCTTCACGACCGGCAGTCTCAAAGCGTCAGAGTTTTGAAGAGTAACCGGGGCAAAACCGAGCCGGAGTCCCTTAGAGCAAAGGACGGGTGGAAGCGAATCATCAAAGGCAAGTCAAAAAAGTCCGACCACCGGGGAAAACGGACCGAAAGATCCTTCAAGACTGGAAAGGGTTGCGGGAAAAAAACCAGAAACGGCACGCCCCTGGTAGAGAGAGGCGATGGATACGGTAATGGCGCCGAGGGGTTTTTGGGGACCGTCCAAAAAAAAAAAAGGCTGAGACGAAAGCAGGAAAGGCAGAGTGGGGAGGGGGGGGGGAAACGGTGGGTGGCCTGGACAAAGGAGAGTCATGAGGGAGCGGCCTGTGGGGAGAGAAATAAGGAGTGACGACGGGGAAGGGGGCGGCAAAGGGGGAACACGAGACAATGAATAGAGGCAGTGGAGTTCGATCTCAAAAAGCTCCTTCGGGGACTAAGAAAAGAATCCGGGGGAGAAGGTGGAGTAGCGAAAAGACGGGAGTCTACCAGGGTCCAGAAAGGAGGTCGGGATTGTGGGGAAGAAACGTCCGTCGAAAGCACGACTGAAATAGGGAGGGGCTTCGTTCCCATTTAAAGGGGGACGCCTTACAAAAGGAAACACAATAAAATTTAGTGGGGGAAAGGAAATGAGGATACAAAAAAAGAAAAAAAAAAAAAAAAAAAAACAAAAAAAAAAGCGGGACCCGGCAACCTCCGCCGAGGTGACGTGGGGGGTCAAAAACAAACAACTGTGGTCGAGAAGGATAAATGTTGTTTGGGTTGACCGCTGGGCGAGTCGCGTCCATGTTTGAAGTAAACATTTGCGACAAATCCCGGCAGGAGGTATGGAAACTAGGAGGGAAATTGAAAGGGAGAGGTAAGAAAAGAGGGGGGGCAATCGGTCAGTGCTTTAGACACGTGTGGCAAGGTCCAAAGGATCGAAAAAAAAAAAAAAAAAAAAAAAAAAAAAAAAAAAAAATGCGCTGGGTGGGGAGGAAGTCCGGTCAGAGGACCAGGTCACGAGCAGGAGAAAGGAAAGGGAGGCAAGTTCAGAGAAAACCAAACACGGAGGGAAAAAAGATAGAGATAGGGGGAAAAGCAAACTGGATGCCAAACTATCCGCGGAGAGGTTTGACAGGGGACAGGAAAAACAAAGAGGGGCACCGGGGATCCTTTTGGGAGAACAACTTGGCAAAACTTATACGCACCAGAAAAGGGACGGGGGTGGGCAAAGGAAGCGTTTTTCCCCACAAGGAAAAATGTTATGGGCAATCGCCCTACACAGGCCGGGATTGGTCGAAAAAAAATCCAATGTGTACCGGGGGACAAAACTGAACGGACGGGAGGAAGCACAACAGAATTTTTCCGGGACAATTTCTGTGAAAGACCGGACCAAGTGAAAAATTGCAAGGCAACTGTACGGCCCGGAGGTTGCCGAAAGAGTCATCAAGGGGCCCGTAGGGCCTCTTCGCGGGGGTGGTGCAGTTACCGTGTGCACAAAAGATTGGGGAGCCTTTGGGTAAGTCCCTGGGCGAAAATGAAACTCCATGATGGAAAAAGGTCCAACAAAGTGCTGTCCGAAGGTCGTGCAGGGAACCACTCCACAACCTGTTTTTGACCCTGTGCTTGTATTGTTATGATGATAGCAGTACGATTTGGGGAGTCGCTAAACCCGTAGAACATCCCGGGGTCTTGTGCTTTAGTGGAAACGGGCAGCGCGACATGGAAAGAAAAGGAAAAGAGGGGGGGGGGACAATCCACCCCTGTTGGCAAATCGAACTAACCTCATTTAGGGGATGGAGAAATTGCAACCGCCATCTTCGGGGATCCGAAAAAAAAGACTTAACCATCCATCCTTCTCTCCTGTACCAATTTAATTCACCAACGCGAAAAAAGACGCGGAAAAGAGGCCCTGTCAATGAAGAAAGGGACGTAAAGCGCCATTACGTAGAGCATCGAGCACTCTCGTCCAACCAGGCAGTCAAAAAGGGGAGAGAAAAACTTCCCTTGGTACAAAGGTCACGGACCAAGAAGCGGGAAAGAAGCGGCGAAAGGCCAGGACGACTGGTCCGGAGACTTGGGAACCTTTGATGATTCCGTGGAGAGAAAACTTTTGCCAACGCCGGTGTTGGGGGGAAGGGTTACAGGGGATGAAACCCCGGGCAGTGTTTGCCTCGATGGGGGGTTTGGGGCAAAATGGGATGAACTACCAGGCCGGTCCGTGGGAAGCTCGCCTCACAGCTCATAAGGAAATACCGGAGAAAGCTAACCCCGCAGGGAAAGGGTTAACTTATCAGAGTTGAGCGAAAAAAAACCATGCAAAAAAGGACCCCCGAAGATCTCGAGCGAACTTGCGAAACAATAAATATTAAAAAAAAGAAAAAAAAAAAAGGAAAAGGTGTGGAAAGAAAGAACATTTCCCGAAAGAGCCGGCGCGCCGGATTTTGAAAAAGACCTGCAACGAAAGCTCTCCGGGGAAAGGGAAAAAAGAAAAAGGCGATCCAACCACTTTGAAGAAGAACGATTGACCTGTAACAAGTCAACGGTCCCGAGGTAAGAACAAATAAGAGGGAAACAGTATGACCTTGCGCCTGTGGGGTGTGGCGAGGAGGTGCCAAAAAACGCTCTAAAAATGAAACAACCGAAAATGTCGTCGTCGGGACGAGATAATCCATCAACTAGGGAGCTGGGCGGGAAAATGGAGAATACGCAAAGAAAAACGAGGTACTATCCAGGGGCGCCCGCCTCTGCGTGACGTAGGTCTTGAGGAGAACCCGGCTAGTTGAGGGAGCAAAGGGGAAGTCTGCGAGAATAACAAGCGCGGGGAAAAGAAATCTGATATGAGAAAAATCCGAAAAAGAAGTTTTGGGGGAGCTGAAAAGCACGATTGAGGGGGGACGAAGGGAACGAGACGAACCAGAATAACTCCCTCCATGGGGGCGATCCCGACGGTGCAGGACCCTCGTGTTGTCGCAGACGCAAGGGGGACTCACAAGAGGTCCCTCGCGGGCCCGCCTGGCGTTACGATGCCTTCGGGCGAATTTTTACGTCTAATCACAGGAGGAGGAAATCACGCTATCGCAGAAACGCCACTTGGCGAGTTTTTGTGTCTGGGCACGGAAAAGGAAAAGGGAAGAGACCAGGCGGGGGTAATCATACGCAAACCAGGGGCGGGCAATCAAAACCGGGACGCAGTGCTTTTATCTTTTGACGCCAATGCTCGAGAAGAACGGGAATGGGGGGGGGCCAGGGGGGACAAGATGCCTTGTAGAGAGCCCTGGTAAATACTCCTGCAGCGCACACTGCGGACTCTCAAAAAACGTGGGGTGGGTGTATGGGGGATGGGAGACCAGGAAGAGGTGGTTCCGGGCTTCCTCAATGCCGGTAATGGAGCAGGATTTGCAACTAAAAAAAAAAGCCGATCGGGACTGCATTGATAATCGGATTCGAGCAGAAGACAAAAAAAAGCAGGCACGCCGTAGCCAACAAAAAAAGGAGATTCGCCAACGCTATGGCGGAAGGAAAGGAGCTGGCCGAAATCTGGGACGAAAAAAAGACTCAGAAACAAGGGATCCGCCCTTGTCAGGGACGAGGACAATAGCAAGGGTACAAAATCGCGAGCAGAAAGGGGCTTGGGGGTCGATCAGTAGGTTCTGTCTTTTGTTTCGGACCGCAGAAAGAGGAGTCGGCACGCAGCGCAAAGCCCGAGAGCTGGAAGAGGAGCGCAAAAAAGCCTGGCGACGGACGGGAATGACGACGCCGCAAAAAAAGTGAAACGCTCCAAACAAAAGTCAAAACAACGCGCCTCTTCCCCTCTCACAGTATGGGCGGCCGAACGTCAAAAACCAGGGGTGGGGGAAGTGCCTGCGCTCTGAACAAAAGAAATTTCCAGGCGAACAGCGATCCGGCAAGGGTTTCCCTGGAACGCCGTTCTAACAAAGGAGCCATAAAACCCGAATCCTGAGGACTTCCGCTCAGAGGAAGGTTCGTGCGTCAAGGTGAACGTGGGGAAGTCTGCTGCTTTCCCTTCTTCAAACTCTCTGGCCACTTTTCAAAACCAGGGGAGGAACCCGTGGGCCAACTGCAACAACCGCCCGGGGAATCCCATCCCGTCAAACCGCCGAGAGAAAAAAAAAAAAAAAAAAAAACATCGGTGCGCACCAGTCGGAAAAAGCCACGGAGGCCCAAAAGGACTGCCCCCCACAAGGGGGGGCGTCGGATTTCTATGGTCGAAGTATTAACGGAAGTTGTATACAAGAGAAGGGGCTCGATTCGGGGACAAAAAATGGAAAAGTAAAGGCGAACCCTGGGTCTTAATAGCGGGGGTTGCGATCCGTTACCTTGGGTCCGCCGGGAGGGAAGACAAGCAGCCATTAGCATGGGCGGCGGGGGGGGCTACAGGGGGAACTCCCCGGAGCTAACGGACGGAAATCTTGGTTGTCACAACAATCTAAATCGCAAACCGGAAGCTAAAAAAAAGAGATCAAGTTCTGGCCAAAAAGGGTGTTTCCCTTGGGGGCGCAATTACCCGTTGCGGTGAGCGGGAACCTCCAAAGGTTAGTTCCTCAAAAATCCGCATGGTCAGGCGTGGGATTGGTTTGCAAGGTGGATTCAGGGCAGTCCGAGAGAACAGAAATTAAGGTCGCGAGAAAAACGAGGAGGACAAGGAAAGTAAAAAAAATCGGGATGGGGGGTTTGGGAAAAAAAACACCTCCAACGGCACATGGGGCCCGTCAAGGGTTCACGTTTTAGAAATGTAGAAATACAGTTAAGGGGGGAAGGGCAAGCTGGAAACTGGCAAGTCCTCCTGAAAGCCTTGAAAAACGCTCCCCTGGGATATCGGAAAGAAAAAGCCTTCGTTGAGAGGGGGGCCGCGGGAAATGCTAAACTTTCATATCGGTTTCATATGCAGGAGGGGGACGGGGGGTCGCAAGCTCTGATGTGGGGTGTTGGAACGAAAGAACCTAGACGGATGGATTTCACCGATTCGCCGGCAGCCGACACGTACCAGAGCGCGAACTCATCGAAGGCATTGGTTTGGGAACCATACTGCGGTGGGCAGAACAGGCACGTCTAGGGATCTTATCGGGCGCAATGGTCCCGGGGGGAAAATGGCAGTGACTGGTTTCGCGTAAAAGACGAACACAGGCTAAGGGAGGGCAAGACGCGAGCGGCATGGAAGCGGTTGGCCGTTTCCGGGCACTGAATTAAAATATATCAGGAAGGACGCACGGTGCAGTTCGGCAGGGGTCAATTGGGGGGGGGGGGGGGGCGGCGTTCTTGAATTTCGAAAGTTCTGCTAACTGTTTGTTCGATTCGGGGGGCAATTTCGCGTAGGCTTGAAAACGAAAAAAATGAGGTCCTGCGAAGATTTGCCAAAATGGTGCGTGAAAAAGGTTTTGTGCTTGGGTTCATTGGTCAATCCAAAAACCAATGGGGGGAAACCCTTTCAAGCAAGGACGACCCGGGTGATAAGGGGGGTTCCATCAATTTTTTTAATCTGTAACAGCCGGTGTTTGACATCCAAAAAAAGCCGCCCGATTAACAGAAAAGGATCCCCCAGCTCTCTCTCAAAAGCAACGGAGTGGATAGAGAGAAGGGGGGGGGAGTCAGGGAAATCTGCTGTCCTGGGAGACCTGAATCAAAACCAAAGGTAAGGAAAAAAATGATGGAACCACCGGTAGTAATACACCCAGGGGGCACCCGTAAAAAAACAAAAAAACGCGAACGGGAAATTGGGGGATGAAGGAAACTACAGAAGAATACTACTATGTCGGCAATTTCCTTTAGAAAAATCACTTTATGTTCGTTTCAGCCGATGAAATACCCGAAAAAAGGGGGAAGTAACAGGGGGAGAGAAGGAACAGCCAGGTCCAAGAGCCTAAATTCCAGCCCGGGAAGGGATAAAAGTCAAGTGCAAAACGAAAAAAGATCACTTGCCGCTCGGATTGTGACTACGGGGGGTGGGAAAAAAAAGTCCATCGACGGGGTTCAACGCAAGAAACCAAGTCACAGGAAAAAAAAACAAAATGCAGACCAGAGAAACATCCGACGCTCACGGCCAGGGGTTGGAAAGGAGTACAAATTGTTCGAGAACCAAAACAAGGAAAAAGACATGCGTATGTTTTCGCCGGGTTTGCGTACGTGACGGGGAGGCGACTGGGCCGGCGGAATCATCGAGGGCGATGGGATTCCAGACATAGCGCCTCGAAACCGACAGAAAAAAAAAAAAACCAGAAGGAAGAATGGACAAGCACGGGCGAGAAAAGGCCCCCGGAAAGAAAAAACGAAGGCGACAGAAAGCAGATATTCAAGCAGGGGAGCGTTCAATTGTATACTTGAAACGGGGGGAAAAGGGACACCAAACACCACCAAGAACGGTTAAAAAGGTGAACCGAAGTACCCACTGCAGAGGGAAAAAAAAAAAAAAAAAAAAAAGGGTGCTCAAAAAAAAAAACAGAGAGGGTTAACGTTCCATGCTCAGACGCAATCGTAAGTAACTTGGGGGGACACGAGGTCTGGGAGAGAAAACGGGATCCAAAAGACATCCCAACTCGGTTCGAACTGGAGGGAATCGGGGAAAAACTCAAACCTGGGCCTCTCCACGCAAGCATTGTACGCAAAGGGAAACACGGGGGGCGCCCAAGAAGCTCTACCCGGGACAGCTTCCCCGGGCGGGAGTAGGGGGCTGTGTGCAACCAAGAAAAAGCGCCCCATGGGACCGAGGCAGAACTGTAGATTGATCGCATGTCCTAACACAGAGGTGAGCGCAAGGAAAAAAAAGGTCCCCAAAAGAAAGATAAAGGACCACAGCTGAGGTTCGCGGATCATATCCATGAGCTGTTGTTGGTTGAAGTGAGAGGAAGACCGGTAACTGGAAAAGGGTGATGAGCCAGGCGCCCTCGAAAGTGAGGTTAAGAGGAGTGGCGTGGCGGAAGCCGCACTGGGGGGGTACCGACGAGAGGAGTCGCGTCCGGGGAAAAAACAAAAAAACGAGCGCAAAACAGGGCGGGTGTGTTTGTGGGGCGGAACGTGTCCCTGCCGGCGGAGTCGCTGAGAGGAGGGAGAAGCTAAAAATCCAAACCGGAAAAAGACCTCGAGGAGTATTCGGGGATCGGGTTCGGAAAAAAGCCGCGGTTTTTGACGACGGTGAAAACAAGGGAACAAGAAGGATATCTGACGGAAGGAAAAACCACACTGTAAGCGCGGAAGGGAAATGGACCCGGTTGGGAAAGCGGTCGGAGCCAATAAATGCGGAGGGAAGCCGCCGTGGTGGGAGAGACGGAAATTTCGCCGGAAGCGGTTCGTCACCGACGTAGAAAAAGGGCGGAAAAAAAAAAAAAATAACTCTTCGACTCAATTAGGGGGGAACGAAGGGAAAGAACTGGGGGGGACTCCCTCGGCACATGCCGGTCAGAGTGTAATCGAAAAACTCAAAAAGGAACTTGGGGCGCCTGGGAGGAAAATCAGCGGAAAAAAACGAAAAGGAATAGAAGGTCCAGTCACTGACGGCGTTCGTGGGACGCGGAAATCCGTCAGGGTTGAAAACCGCGCGAGGGGGTTACTTACCAGAGCAGACAGCGTTGTATTGTCGGGAGCGCCGGGTGTCTTACTAACGAACGATGAATTTCCCAAAAGATGGGGGGGGGGGGGGGGGGGAGGGGGGTAGGGGGGATGCGGGAGGATGGGGGGGGGGGCAGGGTTGACAGGGGGGGTAGGGGGGATGGGGGGTAGTAGCAGGGAGGGGGGAAAGAGGGGAGGGTTTGGCCACCAAGAGAGCAATAAAAGAGACCAGGGTAAACAAGGGGGCCCTCAACCGGGAGGCCCTCAAAATGTCCGGGAACGGTTAGCGGCCGCAGTGGCAAAAACGGCCAGAACGGCTCGCCATCTGGGCTGGCACCAAAAAACACGACGTGTCCCATGCTCGAGGGAAATGGCCTTAAAGCGCGTGCCACTGTCAGGGTGAATAAGATGCAACCAGGGGGGGGGGGGGGGGCGGTATTTTGCAAAAGCCAAATGGCAATAGCATACCGGGAAAATCGGCCAAGCTTAACGTAGCGAGAAACCGTCCCGGGATTCCTGAGGGCTGATAAGAAAAGAAGGTCAAGAACAGCCTGGAACGAAGTGCCTCCCCGGCCCCGCGGGGGCCTCCAGGGATGAGGGGGTCACTGGGGAATGGACGTGTCGCTAACAAACACAGGCGACTTTGCTGTCGGGAACCGTCAGGAAAAGGGGAGGGGATAAGGGGACGGTTCAAACTGCAGGGCGGCTGACTTTACAATCCGCCTGTTAAGCTGGGCCTTGACTCGTATCCGCGCACCGCGCCGCCCCGGGTCATCATTCTTCTATATTAAAGGGGAAAAAAACCAAAATGGGGGGGGGGAAAAGAAGTCCTCGATTGATTATATCGTTTGCTGCCGAAGTACCTGTACGCAGGGAGAACCCTAGGCTCGCTAAGAATTCTCCTTCCGCACGTGGTATCTTCTATACACGGACCCGATGTTCGTGTCCCAGAACGCACGCTTGGGGGGGGGGACCGAACGAAACTTCCCCCCAAAGCGTGAAAAAGGAGGGGGGCGTCGAACAGGTAATCTTTCCCAGACAAGACGGCACGAAAAAGCGCCAAAAAAAAGGAATATTCAGATCGAAAGAGGAATTTCAAAGAAAACGCCGCCGCGACGGTATGGATTGATCCTCAGTCCCCTACGGGAGGAAAAGAGTGTTTGACAAAAAAAAAACTCCGAACACCAAAGGTCCAAATGCACGCGTTGGTGTCCTGAAGGAACTACGTCGAAGTGAAAGTACATCGGGGGAAGGGGAGGGCCTCGGGGAAAATTCCCTTCGATTGCACGGCAGAGAAGCAGTCAGTTAGAAAAAGGCAGCGCCATAGAATTTTTCCGTTACGCCCTCAAAAAAACTTGGGAGGCTGGAATGCCTCCGGGACATCGGGAGTGGGTCAAAAGCGTACGGGGAGAAATCTGCCGGGGGGTGGGCAGTTGAACGACACGTTAGTGAAGACAAGGCCCGCGTGACGATCCCAGTGGAACGGATCCTTGGGGGGAGAGGAGACGTTACGAGGTCGTCCAAGGACCGGAAGGGGGTCACGTCCGCGTCAAAAAAATTTTTGAAATAAAAGGGGCGGCAAACCGAGACCGGGTGGAACCAGTCCCCCGCAAAAAGTCCAGGCCACAAAGATGCCCGAGAGATCACAAAGGAAAGGGGAAAAAAAGGGCCGCAAGAGGAAGCCGCCCAGAAAGTCATAGGTCCCTCTGATTGTTCACTTGAAAGGTAACCGGCAGAGAACGGAACGGACAAAAAAAGGTCGACGAGAAAACCAGGGAAGGGGAGCGTTTTTGGGGTTCCCGTCCCAAGCACCCGGCGAGACAGGACCAGGGAAAAAGGGGGGGAAAGATGGGTCGCGGAAGGACTTTTGTAAGGGAAAAAAGGAATTCTCAAGAGAGGAGTAGGGGGAGAAAAATGTTAGTATATAAAAGATCCGACTACGAGGGGTTTCTGCAATTGGCAATCCACGAATGATGGGAGGCCCGGAGGGACAAGGGGGGGGGGAAGATCTCAAAAAACAGGCATGGGGAAAGATCCGGGATGTAGGGGGAGTAGCAAGTCCCAGAGACTGGTTAGACACAGGCGTTGCGGGGGGTTCCCATGGAAAACAGGAACGAAAAAAAGTGAAAGCAAAGGGGACTGAATCGGGGGATTTCATTTCGTACCAGCGACGTCCCCCACTGTCAACATACGCTCCCACCACGGAGGAACGGCATACCAAAAGGCGGGGAAAAAAAACCCCGGGGCCAGGGATCGCGCTCGGCAGCCGCGGGGATTAAGGGGGCAAAGTTTTTCATGACCTGGGGTCGGAACAAAGGGGGTAACACTGGGGGGTTTTGGGGGAACGGCGGATTGGCGGAGTAACGCCTTAAGGGTGAAAGTGAAACATTGAAGCGACAATCAAGGCCTCAATGGCGAGGGGGAGGGGGGGAAAAGAAAAGTGCTGTTAGCAAAAAGGAAACGTAAGTGGAGGGGGGCCCAAACGGTATTCTGGTGGCGATCACGTGTGGGCCAGCGTGAAAAGGAAGCTACCGAAAAGGTGCGCGAAGGGATGTCAACAGACCAAGGCAAAAAACAAAACAAAGAAACAATGGGGAACACCAAGATA
>Ga0179593_1343212_pt1 | contig 12474 bp, 24 predicted proteins | sample CZODoug2_1_08_16_FD_185931 | JGI IMG/M metagenome (GOLD analysis project Ga0179593, IMG submission 185931) | Vadose zone soil fungal communities from Angelo Coast Range Reserve, California, USA - CZODoug2_1_08_16fungal (PacBio error correction) | ecosystem: Environmental > Terrestrial > Soil >...
GAGGGAAGAGGGTACCCCATGCGACCTTGGGGATCGGAAAAAAGGGGGATGCGAAGAGCGAGATGCAGTAATGGGCAATCGTTGGCTAGTCACAGGAAAGCTGAAGCAAGAAACAGACTGCTGGCGCCGACAGGAGGGACAAGTAGGGGGGGCAGTAGCGCATATTACCGCTCCTTGGTAACAGGGGTAATGGCAATGAGGAAAAGCGGCTAAGGCCTCTGGACTGCTTCATCAGAACACCACGGACGATAGTACCTGACTATCGAGGGTGGAAAAACGTAAAAATGCTCACAGGGATCGAAAGATAGGGATTTGGGTAGCAAAAGCAAGGCAGTTTGACGTGACGCCCCCATCAAGAGGTCGGATCATTGTATGAACTAATCGGGAAAAAAACAAGGGGGAGGAAACGCAGGGGGATCTTGTTCTCAAATAGCTCTGACACCACAAAAGTGGGGGTGGGGGGGAAAGGTCAGCGCCCGGACTATTGTGTGGAGGAGGAAAAAATACAAGAAGGCTGGAGCCGAGGGGGGGAAGGGTAGGAATGGGAAGAAGGGTGGGGGTGTGTGAGCTGATTTATGTAGTCAGCGGTTCTGTTCTTAAATGCACGACATCGGAGGAGAACTTGGTGAGGGGGGACTGGGTCTAGGGGGTTAGATGTAATGGTCTCTTCCACTGGAAGAGAGGTTGATGTCGTGGCTCGTGCGCCAAAGAGGGGGGGAAGCGCGAACCGTGCATAGTGGGGAGACTCCATTGGTTCATGAGGACAGAGGAAAATAGGGCTAATGGGAAGGGCGTAGGGTGGAGAAAAAATTGGGAAAGGTGGAAGGCTTACAATAAGTTTCGACTTGGTTAAATTACGGCAGGGGAAAGAGTTGACACTCGCTCTGGGGGAGAAGTCCGTTGCCTGTATAGGTGTAATGTACGAGCTAATACCAGTAAGGACTGAACCAAGAGAGTAACAGGGGGGGATGAGGGCTGGGGTTATTGGAAACCAGGACGGTTGGAATACACGAAAGAGTATTTCGTTGCAGGGGTGAGTTAGTGCGTTTGTGTTTTATCAAGATGGAATGGGGGGTGGGAGAGGGCGGATCACTTTTGTCTAAGGTGCCAAGGACCTGGGAGCCAGGGGGGGAAGACGATTGTAATCCACGGATGCGACCCACAGGACTTACCATGGGGGCTCAACGGATTAAGGGGGAGTACCGGAGAACCAGAGGATAGCTTTCAATATGAATAAGTAGGCGGCGTAGAAGCAGACGCCGTTTCATATTAAACCAGATGGATGTGTAACGGAACGCGAGAGCGAGTATACCACACAGGATGGGGCGAAAAATTGAAACGAGGGTAGAAACGCAGGGGGGCAGAGCTGTGAGACAGACCGATCAGCGCAAAAAATAAAACCGGGTTGGGAGGTAACGTTATACGGGTGGGGAAAGCCAGGGAACATTCCGGTTCGGAGGAATGGGCGGTCACCGGGGGGGAAGGGAACCACTGGATGGAAGGACATCTGGACCTGAAAAAGTAGATTGTATTGGACCGTTTTCGAATTCAATTCACTTGGAGCATTGTGGCGAGCGCGGGGGAAAAACAGGTACAATAGAGCAGGGATCTAGCCCTCTGGGCCGGCAAAAGAGCGGGGGAGACCAAGGCTCGCAAGACAAGGGCGGGAGTTTTCTTGGGGGGAAATAACCCTAATAATGGTGGGTTTCGGGAAAAGCTAGGAAGAGTAGCTTGAAAAGGGAGCCACTTCAAAGGAAGACCGAGGATCTGGCCCACAGATAAGTAAAATTGGTCTTAAGAGTTCAGGAAAGGAAGGGGGCTACAACAATTTGGAGGGATAGATGGGGGGAAGTGGAAATTTCGTACAGGTGGGGAAAAAATCCAGAGTACCACAGCGCCGGGGGATTGCCAAGAGGGGGGAAAGTAAAAGGAGCGATGCGATCTGGGTGGGGACTTAGTATGGGGGAAACAGCCAGAAGAGAGGAAGGAGACAAAAATAAGGTTACGGGCGTATAGGGGGGGGTTAAGTAGAGGCGGGAGGGAAGGAAGGAAACTGCGGTGAGGAGCGTTAGGGGCTGAACTAGGTCAACAACTTGAAGCGGGGGGAACCGCTAGAACAAAGAAGTTAACGGAAAAATAAGCACGACCAAAAAAATGAGAGGTATCTGAAGAAACAGGGAAGGGGGGAGAGTTAGACCGCTCAATGGGTGGGGGTTTACGTGGCCTGTTAGGACCGAAAGAGGGGGAGGAAAATGGGGGTTAACAAAGGGAATGAGGTTGAACTAGGAAAAGAACAGGAGGGCTTCAAATTACCACGATATCAAAGCAAAGAGATCGGGAAAAGGACAAAGGTTTTTGGTAAGGGTCAATTAAAGGGGGCTGTTCAAAACAATGCAGATCGGCAAAATTTAAGTTCGGGGAACGACTGAACGCGTTCAAAAGGGGGGATTTGCCTGTTGAATAAGGACAGGCCAACTGTCCAGAATAAAGGGAAAACTCCCCCGGGGTCTCAAAAGCAGGGCAAAGAAATTCAACGAAATCGGCGCAAGTAGCTTGAGAGCATTAGTGTATCTGAGACAGGAAAAGGGGGCTTGACAGGTAACGTCGCTCCGGGGAACACCGATGAGGAGGGAACCAATAACAAGCGCCCACTAAAACTTTGGGAGAAAAATCCCACCACGTGGGTGAAGACAAGGTCGGTGTGGGGGCTACGCGGTGGGGGAGTTGATTTTTGTTGATGGGCGAACGTTCTTCCGAATGCACAGGGGTCGAACAACAACCCCGGGATGGCTTCGGTGCAGATGGGATTGTGCCCCTACGAATCTAAGTAGGGGCACCATAGCCTCGAGAAAAGAGGGGTGGGAGGGAGGAACAATGGGAGGGGAGGTTAGCAGGGGGGATGGAGGGGAGGGGAAGGGGAGGGGGATGGGGGGTGTGATTAGGGAGGAGGCAATCCGAACTGAGAATGGAGGGCGAGGGCAGGTCGTGGTGGAGACGCCTGGGGGGGGGAGGGGGGGGCGTGGGAGAGTAATTCCCGGGACTTGACGGCTAAAGGTGAAGGGTATGGGAATGAAAGTAAAGGGAGTAGGTGATGGGGGGGGATTAGGGGGGGGGGGGGGGGCGGGGAGGAGTGGGAGAGTAGCGGCGTCGGGAGTAGAAGGGAGAGGTTGGAAGTATGAAGGGGGGGGGGTGGGAGATGGGCGGGGGGGGGTTAGCCGAAGGCGGTGGGGAGTTTAGGGGGGCCCCAGGTGATGGGCAAACAGGGAGAAGACGGTCGGGGGAGGAGAAGAGGAGGAAACTGAGTGGAGGGGAACTGAGACGAGGCAAGGGGCAGCGAGAAGGGGAAGGGAGGATTGGAGGAGGGAGGGAACTCGTATGGGTGGAGTGCAGGAAGGGAAATGGCGGTAGGCTGGGGGGGGTCGCGTGAATCGGGAGAAGGGGGAGGGTTATGGGGGCGAAGAATCGGGAAACAGGGGGGACAAGGGGCAGTAATCGGAAGTGCAGAGAAGGTGGATGCGCGGGATCGGAAGTGAGCCGGTAGAGAAGACACAGGAGGTCGACGGGTGGGTGAAGGCAGATGAAAGGAGGGACACGAGGAGGAAAGTCGGATGGAAGACGGGGGGTTCAGGAGGATGCAGACCAGCAAAGTGTATAGGCGGTGCAAATGATTGGTTGAGCTTGCTGATCGGGGGGAGGGTGTGGACGAGGGGTGTTGGGGTTGCCGATGGACAGTGAAGGGGTAGGGCGGTCGGAGCCCTCTGCGCATGGGGAGGGAGGGGTCGGGGGGTCACTGGGGAGGGAGGGATAAAGGGGGCAGTGTGAGAGGAGGGGTGACGGCGGAGGGGAAACGAAAAAGTGAGGGTGAGGGGGGGGCAGGGGGGAAGGTAGGGGGGGAGAGGACAGAGAGGTTGTTGGGAGAGGGAGGGTAGGTATAGGAGGGGAGCGAAGGATCGTGGGGGGGGGAGGAGCAAGAGGGGGAGGTGATGGAGTGGGCTGTGGATGGAAGTAGTGCGGGGGGAGAGGATAGAAAAGGGAGGGTGGTGTAGAGTGAGGGAAGGGAGGAGGTGAGGAGGATGGGGGTTTGGCGGGAGGGGGGGAGGGGGGGCGTGAGAATAAGAGGGCGGTTGGGGGGGGTGGTGGGGGTGGATAGAGAGGAGATTGGTTGAGCGTGGGGAGGCAGGAGTTACGTGTGGGCCAGGAAGTGGGATGGGGAAGCGAGTGTTTCGGTCTGAATGTGGGGAGTGCAATGGGTGGGTGGGATCGAAGGGTAGATGGGGAGATACAGTGGGAAGGCGTGTGGAAGAGAGAAAAGTGGGGGGTTTGGGGGGAGAGCAAGGGGGTGAGCCAGGACGTGGGGTAGGCTGGAGGGGAGTAGAGTGGTCATACGGGAGTAAGCGGGGGGGTTGAGAAGGGGAAAATGGGGAAAGTGATATCATGGTACATTGTGGGGGAGGGAGGGGGGGGTGTTCAAGGGGTGGGGGGGAGCGAGAGGTGAGGGGGGTGAAGGCTGGGGGGGTTTAGGAGAAGGGAACAAGAGAGGTTGGGAGGTAGAGGTGGGGTGGGCTGGGTAGAGGTGGAAAGGGTATGATGGGGGGTAGTGGAGATGGGGGTAGGTAAGGGGGGGGGGTGGGGAGAGGGCGGAGGTGGAGTGGGTAAGGGCAGCTGGGGGGGGATGTGGGGTGCGGGGAGAGAAGAAGTAATGAAGTGACGGGCGGGAGGGAGGGAAGGAGGCAAAGGGGGGGGGGGGAAGGAGGGGCGCGGGGGGAGGGTAGACGGTTCAGAGAGAGGACAATGTTGGTCGGGAAATCGGAGAGAGAACAGAGTAAACGGTGGGGGGGGAGAGGAGGAGAATTGGTAGAAAAAGAGGAAATTGAGAGGGAGGGAAGAAATGGGAATAGGTAGTCGGGGGGGCGTCGGGGTCCGGGAGGTTATAGGGGTGGACAGTGGAGGGCGGTGGGAGAGGGGAGAGTGGAAACAGATGTGGCGGCCGTGTAAAGGAGCCGGGCGCCTGGAAGGGGGTAGGGGGAGGGGGGAGTAGGCGATGGGAGCAGTTGAGGTTGGGTGGTGTGGGGGGGGGTAGTGAAGGATATGGGGGGGAGCGGGGAACAAGAGGGGGCGGAATGTGGAAAGAGCTAGAGGAAGGGACGTGGTGTGTGAGAGAGAGCGGGAGGGGTGGGACAATTGTTTGAAGGTGAGAGGTAGGGTGAGGAGAGTGGCTTGGAGCTGAAGGGGTGGCTAGGCGCGGGCTAGACATGGGATGAGTGGCCGGAGGGGAGGGGAGGTAGGGGGTCAGTGGCGGGGGGAGGCGGTGGCTGGTGTAGGATGGTTGTTAAGGTGATAACAGAAGGAGGAAAAAGTGAGGGAGAGGGGAGAGGGAGGGGGGGGAGGGGGGGGGGCTCGAGAGACGTGAGGGAGGTGGGGGGGATGGGCGGGCCGCGGAGGGGGGGTAAGAGTGGAAGTGGAGGGGGAGGATGGAAGGGCGGGTAGGGGGGGTGATGAAGATAGTGAGGGTGAGGAGGGGAGCCGGTGGGGGAATGGGAAGAGAGAGGAAAGGGGGTAGTGTTACGGGACGGAAGGGGAAGGACGGGAGGGGAAAGACCGGGCAAGGAAAGCGGGGTCGGAGTTTGGGGGGTAGGGGAGGGGGGTTCATAGGGGAGAGGGGGGTTGGGGGGGGGTAGGAGAGGTGGGAGGAGGGGGGGGGGGGGAGGGTAGTGAGGGCGTAAGGGGTGAGAAAGGAGGAAGTTATGGAGGGGGGAGGGGGGCGGGTGGCGGAGGCGACGATGGAGGGATGGGTGGAAGGGGCAACGCGGGAGGATGGGTGGGGGATGAGGAGGAAGGGGGGGGTGAGCTAGGGTAGGGGGTGGGTATGAGAGTGGTGACGGTGGGGTGGGGAGGGGGGAAGGAGTTAGAAGAGCAAGGGAATGCGCTGAGGGGATGGGGGGGGGAGAGGGGTATGGAAAAGGGAGAGGGGGCGGCACGGGGATTTTCGGTAGGAGGTAAGTTGTCAGCAGGGGGTCTTGATGGGAGGTTGTAGTGGGGGGGGGGAGGGGGGATTGCGGGGGAAGGAGAGGATAAGGATGGGGGGGGGGGGAGGAAGGGCTTTGTGGTTAAGGCGTCGGGAATAGCGTTAATGGTGTGTTGAACATAGGTTACAGCACGGTGATTCGACCGGGTCAGGGGGGGTAGGTGCGAGGAAGAAATTGCACTGTAGGGAGGTGAGAGGTGGAGTGGGGAGTCAAGGCGGGGGGGGGGTCTGCGCCCGTGGAGGTGGCGATGGGGTGGTGGAGCCTATGAGGGGGGAGTTAGGGGGTAGTAGGACAAGAGAATAAGAGGGGGGCGCTTGCAAGCGCGATGGGCAAGAAAGTGACTATTGGGATAGGGCGGGGATCAGTAAGGGGGGGGGCGGTGGGGGTGGGAGAAGGGGAACGAGGTCGGCGAGATAAAGAAAGGGGTGGTGAATGTAAGGGGGCGCGGGGAGACGTTGGTATGAAGGATTGCGACCTGGTCCAAGTCTCCCCGGTTGGTAAGGCATTGAGGCAAAAGTATCTGGCGGGTTGGAGGTGAGGGGGAGGTGGGATGACGGGAGCGATGAAGGGTTGGCGGGGGATATCAAGATCGGCGAAACAAAGCACGGGTCGGGGGCCTATAATCCGACAAGAGGAAAACGTAAATTTCTACTTCCAGGGACTGCTTAAGAAGGGACCTAGGAGGGAGTAAGGTCAGGTAAGTGGCCGTGAACTGGTAAGAAAGGAAAAAAAAAGGGAAATGTAAGCTGCCGCCGTTGACTAACCGGAGAGAGGAGAAAGGAACAGAGGGGGGGGGAACACGGAGAGAGACGTTACCTTAGGGGAAAGGAAAAAAGCGAACCGGAAGAATATGACGTTGCATAAACAAAGGAGACATCCTTTGGGGAAGAGGAAGGGCGCTTAGAGAAAATACGGAAACAAATGGAATCAGGAGGCTCCTCTCAAAGAAGGCGAGAAAAACGAGGGACTAGGGAACGGGAAAGACTACCTAATCTCAGTATTTAGAAAGTGGCACAAGCTCCGGGGACAAATAGGGGGGCGGGACCACCAACAAACGAAAATGGGACTGTACAAAACAAGTGTTCCAAAGTCGCTACACAAGAGAGGGGGATAACCACAAAAGAATGACAACGCGGGCAACCATAATAAAGAAAGGGGGGTAAAGAAAGGGGTTGCCAATGAATGGCTCCAGGGAAGCAAGGTGTCAACCTTCAGTGGTTAGAAACGGGACTAGCCGATAAATTGAATAAGACCCACTATTGAAAACAGACAAGCCTTAAAGGAATAGGATTCCAAATCATGGTTTGAAAAAACCAGGAAAGGAAATGGTAGCAAGGCCGAAAAGTAATTTCCGTAAAGAAAATAGATATGCATTGCCAGCATCGAGATCGAACAAAAGGGGGGGAAGAAAAAAAAAGCGATGGGGGGAAAGAGGGAAACGCGCCGATTCGCCCCGGGAAAAAAACAGAAAAGGAGCGCGTCCACCAACGCCCTAGCATCAGTGGGGAAAAAGGGAATGCACAGTCCCAGAACGTCCGTCAGGCAAACGGAATGAAAAAGAGGAAGACACTTGCATAAGAACACGAGAACTGAGAAAAAAAAGAGCCTTCCGATAAACGGGGCTACTTCAAAAAGGGAACAGGCCTCGAGGGGCAGGGAAAAAAAAAAGCCGGTAACAGGATATGGAGGGGGGACAGGGGGAAAAAAAAATAGTTGGGGGGAGCACGCATACATTCGGGCGGAGTGAGTCAGAAGAAAACCAAGGTAGGGGCGCCACGGGGGGATGGGGGGGACTAAGGAAGGGCTGAAACGGCGCCGCGAAGATTGCAGGACTTCTTAATCTAAGAGGAAAAGAAAAAATATCCTGGTGTTGAGGAGGAAAAACCCTGCAGGTAACAGGAGGGGAAAGCGCATACCAACTGGTCGAAGGAACAAGAAATTGAATCGGAAAAAATAAAAAAACGGCGGCAAGGCAGCAGGAGGACCTGACTTTTTTGTTTTGGGTTTTTTGGGAACATGGGTGTGTTGGTGGGGGGGGGACGTGGTACCAAAAAACACCCAACCACGGGGAAATTCCTCGATGCCATCTATCTCCGCAAGAGAGGGGGACCATCGCCAGCAAAAGGGAAGAAGAGGTGTCTCACCCGTCACGCGGATTCGAAGAGATAAAAACAACAACGATTAGAGGAAAAACTATGAGGGAGGGGGGCCGACCTTTTAAAGTAAAGTGGCTACGGACACAAACAGGGGCCCTCAGAAGGGTCTTAAAGGGAGAAGGGGAGAGATAAATTTCTGCGAGGGGGGGGGGGGGGGGGGAAATTTGCTAATCATAATTCAATGAAAAAAGGAGGGGGAAAGAATAACCAAATGTTAGTATTCAAGGGAAGGGTGTACTTGGGAAATTATGTGAGATGCAGTGCGAGAAAAAAGCACAAGGTCTTCTATCCTGCGGCTGAGCAGAAAAAAAAGATAAAGGGTTGGAAAGGACTCCTCTCTTAATAAGAGGGAACAGGGAGGAAAAGGGGGGAGAAGTTAAAGAAGGGTGAAATGCCGCTGTTGCCGGGGGAGAAGAGTGCGTGACTTATTATGCTTGAAGGAAAAGGGACGCACTAATCAAAAAGAAAAAATGTGGCCAGAAAGAAAGTGAAGCGGAGGGCTTCTCTGTTTGGAACGCGAGGGGGGCCATGTGTAACCGGATGTAAAAGTTTAGATCAGAAGTGTTATGGGGTAGTAGGAATATAAGGAGGAGGGATTTAACCGGAAGGAGAAAAAAGAAAATGCCGGGGAAAGGCAGTTAGGGGATTGTACTGTGAAAATTTGGAACAGAAAGTTGAGTGTAATCGGTGACGCTTATTGTATTTGATGGGAACTTCGCCAAAGAGGGAGGGGATCTTTGTACAGTGGAAGGCTCTAAGGGAAGGAAGAAAGGGGGGGGACTGAGGTTAAACTCGAAAGTAAAAGCCGAGTGAAAGTGACGACTTAATTAAATGGTCTGCGTGGTAAATGAAGAAAAGCGGCACGAACAGTGGTGGCAAAAATATGCAGAGAGGGTGGAGAAAGTCGAGGGGGCGAGCTCATTGCTTGTGGGTACTTATCAGGGAAAAACTAGAATTGGGAAACAGAATCGGTGACTGTTTCCGAAATCTCATAGAGTGAATTGGAAAAAAAGGGGAGAATCACAAGGGCGGGAAGGAGTCTTTTCTCGGGGTAAAACTGGAGGGGGGGGTTTATCAAAGGTGGGGTACTCGGGGAATCACACGTTGTGGGGATGAAGGGCTTCTGGTTTGGGGGGGGGAAAAGGAACGATTTCAAAAAAAAAAAAAAAGGGAGGCGGGGGAAGTCCACAGGGTTTCAGCAAAGGAAAGAAAAGGGAAAGGTATTCGAGGAGGCTAAAAAAGATCAGAGGCACTGTAGGAATTCGAGAAAAACAACTGCAGTGGGGGACATGTGCAACGGATTTTGCACCGGGCAGAGAGTAGTCTCTACTCAAAAGGAAAATGTTGAACGAAGATTTTTACGATGCAAGCTAGCCCCAAAATCAGGTTAAGGTACTGTATCAGGGGACTAGGGCTAAAAGGGGGAAAAAAAAGGAAGCCGGTTGAGGAAAAAGGGACAGTAAGCTTACAGGAAGGGGCCTATTCGGGAAAAGGCTATCCTAAGGGAGGGAACTTTGCAAAAGAGGGAAAGGAGGGGTGGCCACGATGGTGAAGTTAAGGAATTCGCTTCAAGTGGGGGGAAAGGCTTCAGAAGAGAAATTCGGGAACCCTGTATAAGAAGATGACTGTCGTTAGTGGAAAAGACAACCGAACTCAGAACGAACTTGTAGGGGGCTCTGAGGAGGGAATGTGGGTTGTTTTTCAAACACCCAATCAATGTGTTGTCACCTGGAGCGTAAGAAATCTCTTCAGAAGTAGGGTCTCTTGGGGGAGGGACGATCTAACTGAAGCCCCGACGAAGGGAGAAAAAACGCAGAGTTAGTACGCTACGGCCGTCATTAAGGTGGAGGGGAAGTTGTCGGGAGATCCCAGGTATTTTACTGGGCATGAGGGGAAAGGGGTTCAGGAAGCAAAAGGGACAGCATTGTTGACAATGCAAAGGGAAGCCAGGATTCTATCAAAGGAAATTAAGGGGAAAAGTGAAGGGGGGAAAATTTGTTGGGGCAACATGGGCCATAAGTAAAATGAGGTCAGGGATCGGGGAAGGTATTGGGGGGCGATGAGGCGTTTGCCTTGCCGACCTACTTCCTAAAGGGGAAGGGCGTAGTTGAATTGTCAAAAAAGATTCAACTGGGGGGGGAAAAAAAATGAAGAGAAACAGTGAAGGTGGTCCTCGGAAATGATCAGGACCGACACACAAACTCTGTTCTAATGACTCCATCTCAACCAACCAACAGAGGGAAGAGGAAAAACTCTATAAGCAGCCAGGTGGTGTTTGAGGATCCGTAAATGGAGGGTAGGAGGACATGGGTCAAAGGGGGGGGTTGAACCCTTAAATACTGTTAAATACGGGCAATAAAAAAAAAGCTACTCATTGGCGGGGGGGCCTTCTACCTTAAGGGAAAAAGAGGACTCGCAGCAAAAGACATTTCTAAATTAAAAGGGGTTGTAGATGATCAGGGCGGGTGGACCCAAATTGGGCGAACCCAGCGGGCAAATGCAGCAATAGAGGGCATCTCCTAAGGAAGCCGGTACACAGGGGTCACCCTCTGCTGAATGGGAGTCTGGAAAAGGGCCACAGCGCAGAAAAAGGACATGAACCCCAGTGGCGAAAATGAAGGAAGACAGAAAGAAATCAAATATACTGCGTTATTCACTGGAGGTCGGGGAGGCGTTAGAGCGTGAATTGTCCCTTATATAGGAAAGGGGGGTATGAAGGGTGTCAGGGAAAGCCTTGGGAAACCAAGGGATGGCGGTAGGAAAGAAAAGACTAAAATTGTATTGACTAGAAAAGGGAAAAGATCAGGAAGGGTACCGCGGGTCCCGGGATCATCAAAAGGAAGTGTTGAACTATCCTAGGGGGACTAAAATGGAAAATGGAGACAAAAAAACGAGGGAAAATAGAGGGCCCGAAGGGGTTGTTTGGTGGTGGGTGGTGCGGGAGGAAGAAAGGTCTTGACGAGCCAGTGCAGAAATCATTTAAAAAGTGAAGAACAGGAGACGAGGGGGTAACTTATCAGCTAAAAAAAAGGAAAAACCTTATAAAAAGGTTTAACAGACGGCGGACCCGTGCGTAGATAGTCAAAAAAATTACTCCAAAGGGGGGGACTAGATGGAGGAGCCGGATTCAACAGTGCAACAGAAAACGAAAAAGAGTCTCCGCCCGAAGAAGGGAAATGGAAGCGTAATCGAAATGAGCACGGGGGAAAGCGCAGGTATTAGACTTGGGAAGTCAAAGGATCACAGCGAAAATGGTCTACGGAAAACAAACAAGGAAAAACCCCTTGGGGGGAAAAGGAGAGAGGGAGAAAAAGCAGCTGCTAAAAAAACAGAAGGGGATAAACGGGAACGAATACGTGAAAATTTGAAAAGTAGAGGGGGCCAACTAATAGCCTCCTTAGTGGGCCAATCCAAGGAAAAGGGTTGAACGGTAGAGCTTCAGGGATTTAGTATCCTCCAGAGATCAAAAAAAAACAGACGTCAAAGCGATCGGAAAAAGAAGGATGGACCGGGACAAGCCGGGCGACGCATTCGAAAAACGAAGTGGAAAAGCAAGGAACAGAAACAGACTAAAACATTGAGAAAATAGGAGAGAAAACAATTAGGAGAAAAACTAACATCTGGAGAGGGCCCAGAGCGAACGAGTAGGCATTTTACCTCCGCTTCAAGAACCGCGCGGGCAAAAAAAAAAGGAAAAACTCCAAACGGTCAAGAAGGGCCACATGGAAAAAATGTAAATAACACAAGAGAAAACGCCTAAGTAAGAGGGAACTCATCAAAGGAAAACCTCGTAAGTCATAAATAAACGAATACGCTCCATTCCTTAGATACCGAAGGGGAACGAAGGGGAGGAAATTGCTCTTAGGCGGTCAAAAACACATCTCAGGAAAGAGTGGGGAGTTGGGGAACAACTTTGGGGTCAAAACAGAATACTGAGGGGAGAAAAGTTGTGACTTCAGATCAAAAGCACCGCCCGTCTCTTGTATGGGGTGAGAAAGCTGCAGCCTTCTTTCACAACGGAGCCGATTGACCTGGGGGGGAAGCTGACTAAGAGGGCTTCAACACAGGACTTAAAAAGGGTGAGTGCATCCTGAACGAAGAAGATCAGAACACAAGAGGCCAATTAAAAATAATCTTGCTACGGTCAAAGGGAGGGGGAATGCAACCGGGGGAAGGGGTCTAACAAAATCGGATCCTCACGAGGTCATAAAAGGAAGTTAGATCGTCCGCCTCGTTGTAGCATGAGGAACAAATGGGTACGGGGGAGGTGGAGAGAACTCGGAACAGGAGGC
>Ga0179593_1365201_pt1 | contig 12474 bp, 9 predicted proteins | sample CZODoug2_1_08_16_FD_185931 | JGI IMG/M metagenome (GOLD analysis project Ga0179593, IMG submission 185931) | Vadose zone soil fungal communities from Angelo Coast Range Reserve, California, USA - CZODoug2_1_08_16fungal (PacBio error correction) | ecosystem: Environmental > Terrestrial > Soil >...
TAGCGAGGGAGGAGGGACCAACTTTTCCAAACTAGTGGGCAGCGAAACATGCTTGAAATAAAGACTGTCTGCGGCTCTAAGTTGGGAATAGACGACATAGAGAGGGACTCCCTCAGGGGTACCAAAAGGTCCAATGGCTGTCAATCAGAAGAGTGGAGATTCAAAGGCCGACCTTTCTGAGTTGGGTGGACCGAGGATGAGGTCGGATTGAACGAATAGGGACGAAAAACCGGGTTTCGTGGGCTCCGAGAGATCATTCCCAGAGAGGGAAGCTAAGACCTGTGAGAGGGGCGTAGAAATCTTGGGATCGCTTTTCAGAAAAAATAGACTTTAAATTCTCTAGGGGTATTTGGTTCCGGCACGGGGGCTCGATAGAGTCGTCGCGGATAATTGGAGGGTGGTATCTACCATAATTAAAAAGGAATAGAGGGGGATATCAACAAGAGACCCTGGCTTTGTATCGCGGAGGGAGTTGTTTAGAGGAAATTCGTTGATTGAGGGGGGGGGAAGGAGAACAAAACCAGAAGGGTTTGGGGGAAGGAAATGTTTGGATGGGGTTATCCTTCCAAGCGACAAGAGAACAAGAGCATCAGATAACAGAAAAGAGGTGAAATATTAAAGAGGGGTAAGTGGTACGGACATATCAAGAAGGGGGGGGGGCTGGAACGGGAAGGACGGGGGACTAGCTCAAAACTTTTTCACATGGACGGTAACGAACTTAGGGTGTGAAAAGTGAGGATCCGCACCTCCATCATCCCTGCGAGAATACCTGGGGCATAATTGTTAAAAAATTCAAATGGGAAATCAGGGTCTCAAAATGGACCCCTCACCCAACCAGAAGCAAATATCAGTAGAGCTGGGGAAGAAAAATCCCCCCAAGAAGTGTCTTCTCAAAGCTTGGCCATCGCTGGGGGTCAAGGTAATAGGGATTGGGGAAGAATTAAAGAGCACTCGAGAGGTAGCCCGACACTCAAACTTCGGGACCCAGAAGGCAGCCCACGCGCTTGTTCAAGCAAACGCGCAAAGATTGGGGCAAGCGACAAAACAGGAGTTGACGCGTCTGAGCCTGCAGCAAAAGTTAGACGACAACAAATCTTTGGCTGCGTAGACTAGTAAAAGAAAGAGATCCGGGCCTATCCGCTCTTGAATTAAGTCAAAATCGCGCGGCAAAGATTTCCCTCTGCTCAGGGAGTAAGCCGGAGATCGGGGTGCGGGCGCGAACCATCGGCGTGGAAAGCCCTGCTGTATAGTAAACTGCCGAGTCTGGTTTCAAGAGACAGGTGAATCAAAAAATAAAATAACACTTCTGCGGTATGTTGGTGCGAGAGCCCTCTTTGCGTCTGTTGAAGAGCGGGCAAGTGGCGTGGAAAAATTTAGGTCTTCTCGGTGTTCATTGCTCGGGAGGTATAAGACCAGAAAACGTATGCCTACTGATTACCGGGGAGAGCAGAGGGAAACTGATTTGATCAGCTCGACGTAGTACACCGAGCTGGGGAGGGGGACCGTTAGTTCCGGCCGAGGAGCACCCCTACTTTCTAACGGTGAAGAAGAGGTCTCTCTGGGATTAGATACTCGAAATGTTGGTCTTCGAGCATGTTCGAATGGGGCCTTTCGAATGAAGAAAGACAGGTGGGAGGCCTCTTAAAAAGTCTCGAATTAACGTAACTCGGGACGGGCGGGAAAAAGACCTGTGGGGGGGGCTTGGAATGGACTTGGGGGCTGAAAGCCGCGAGATAATAATCTCTACCGTCAAATTGTGATTTTCGTGCTGATTTATGCGCGGAGTTTAAAATTCTCTGATTTGAGAAAAGCGATGGCTAACAACGCATGATTGAAACTATCTCCTAGATGATCAGTTAGTTCAAAAATCTTTCTCGTTAGGGGGGAACAGTACCGACACTGGAAGGTTTCACCCTTGTAATCAGCAGACAGGGAGGTTATCTTAACAAAAAGGATCCTATAAATTAACTCTGGAATTTCGCTGGAACGACGTCTCCTAGGATTCTGTAAGCGACTCTCGCCCGGCGAAAGCTTGCGAGGAGCCTCCAATATCCTAGATAGGAAGACATTACTGAGAGTTGGGGAGAAGTGGGGCTATAACGGACTCGGCTGGGCAATAATTCCGCCAACAAGTGGGGGACGAGTCTTTATAGCTGAGAGCCAGAGAAATATAGAGACGAAAGTTCCACCCATTATCTCCTGCTCGACTCCATAGGTACGGTGCGTTCTCAAAATTCTAATTCGAGTAGCTCGCTATATGATGAAAGAGATCTGCTCTAAAAATGAATGTTAAAAAAAGAGAGATATAGATTTCCTCGATAGGCGCTCTCCTCAAAAGCGAGCCTGCAACTAATAATTCCAAAGTCGTCGAGACGGATTAGAATCTGGTGGCGGCCGAGCAGGCGATGCTCAGAGCTGGATCGTAAGAGATCGTCCACAAACTCGTGTTTAGCTCTATGACGCGGCGGAGTCAGTCGAAACACTAGGAAACTCTGACAGCGTCGGCAGAGGGCGCGTATAAATTTGGACTGCTGAGCTCGCGAGGAGGAGTCGGAACGAAGCCGTAATTCGGCCTGCTCCGCGAACTTCATATCTAAAGATGTCGCGGGAAACTCAAGCATTCAGGATGAGGAAGAAAAGGTCCCCGCAATGGCGGAGATACTTCCAACACCTGAGATCAGAAAGGCCAACTAACCGAGTCCTGTGCCTCGAGCTCGGGGATAGCGAGAATAAGGGAAATCATACCCACTACGGAATCTAATGTAGACGCCGACGTCTACGAGACAAGAGGGGGGAGTTTCGTCGAATTCGAAGCGGAACACAAAGCGAAAAAGGTGACGCATCACACAAACAAAAAAAAGGAACATGTCTCAAGTCAAAGGACTTAGGAATTCATCGCACGGGGAAGAGGGCTAAACCACCTGGGGACCTTCGTCGCTATCATGCTAACCCATCCACAAGAGGAGGGCCGCGCAGAAGACACGAAAGAGTCGTCAAACACCTGGCCGCACAAGGTTTTGATCGGAAGGTCCTTCCCTCACCCAAGGAGAAGTTGAATAGTCGAGACTAATAAGGTGCTCTCAAACGGATAATCAGCCTTCGCCCTAGACTTCTTTTAACGAACCTGCAACAAAAAGGATAGGGATGCGACGTGAAAGGTGTAGTGCCAAGTATCGAATAGAAAAGGCGTGATTCTCAGGACTAAGCTCCAAATTTTATGGAGCACGGAGGAAGGACAATCAGCGGAACGGCAAGTTAGGGGCGTACAGTCAAGCAGGGAGGACCGTACCCTTTGGGCTTCGAACTCCGACATTCGAGAGAGGGGGGGAAAGAGATTAGGCCAGAGTCGAGCCCGCCTATTTGAATTTGCGGTCAGAGCGGAGCGAGACAGTCGAATCTTGAGGGGAAGCCATCTACTCCAGGAGCGCGGCGTCTACTGTAATGCGACACGGCAGGACCTGCAAAAAAGAAAAAGTCTTATTAGGGAAAAGAAGAGGGCTAGTTAAGAACAAAAGGGCGGACCCATGCCTCCTTGTTAGATAACTAGGATAATCCTTGTGCAGAAGCGTCAATCGCGTGAGCCTAGGAAGAAGAGGAGAGGAAAATGGAGAAGAGAGAAAGGGAGGTACCGTATCGTGATCAGGGTCAGAAGAGAGTTCCAGTCAGTCTGGTGTGTTATTGGGAGTAATTCCAGGGGACGCGAAAAGTAGTGCGTCTGAACTGGGAGACTGGTCTTGGGGGAAGAGTATCCGCAAATGTCCCAACGAGCGTCTGAAGTCAAAGGTACGTCGCTCTTCTATGCAGAAGGGCACTCCAAATATTGATTGGGAGGCCGTTAAACAAAGGCAAGAAAAGGGGGGAAGCACACTGTTAAGGGATCATAGGTTCATTCGGGCTGAAGGGTAAGGGGAATTTCAAAAAAATGGCGCCCAAACCCACTTCTACTTTTGTGGGTTAAAGAAAACACACAACAAGCTATGGCCGGTCTCACCAGGCTCGGAACGACCATGAAGCGCTGGATACGGAAGGAAAGTTTATGGAAGGGGAGAAGCGGTCGAAAAAAAAAAAACCTAAAGGCGTCAAACTTTCGAGCGCAATCCCTTTAATAAGCTGATTAATGGAAAACCGTGCCGATTGGGACCCGGAGAAGGCGCGAGCTCGACAGTGCTTTGAACCAATACGTGTTGGGGGAGCTCCGAGCATTGACTCTAGTGCCAGTTCAACACGAGAGAAGTTCTTCACCGGAAGAGAAGGAGGACACCTTAAAGGAAGTCCGGCATGTGGGGGAAACCACGCCAAACCAAGCCGGGTCAGTCAAGGGGGGCAAGAGGGCAATGTCCCTCTGCGATGCTCCATGGACCTGAGGGGAGATACCACATTCGAGACTTGGGCCAGCTCTAAGAGCGCGGGGGGGCACAGTAACTTGCGACGGGACATCCAGGAGGGTGTCACAAGGGGGAGACAGAAAGTGTGAGGCAGAAACGCCTCCCTCTATCACAGGGCGACACATCTGAGACTTCCATGGTTGAGAGACTAAAGAATAATCCTTCAATGGGTGCCGACGAGGGGGGAAAACGTATGTAGAGATCATGAAGAGCCCAAAAGCAAAGGGTCGAACGCGTAAAGCCCCATACATGATATATATATACAACAAAACAAACTTAGGGTAAATAAATATTATCGGTGGGGAGTCTCAATTAAAGTTAAGAATTTTGCTAGCGCAGGGAGAGGGAGGGCGCGACTTACCGAGGCGCATTTTACGGATCTGAATATTCTCCTCACACCTTTGGTTAAGCAGCTTGGCAAAAGTTGTATATGGGGGGGTCTGGCGCAGGAAACTAGTGTTGAATGTGCGAAAAGGGGGGCTGACGGAAAACATCCTTTGAGAGAGCATTGCCACGACCTGGGGAGATCTGTCCCTATATCGGCGTGATGGTGACCATCTAGGTCAGCTTCTTCATCTCGATTGGGCAAGGGGAATCGCGGGAAGGGAAGGACTCCTTCTTTTGAAAGTTGTTTGACCGCAGCCGAATAGTCCCTTAGCGACCTCAGTTCAAGGTGGACGAAACTTCCGTGGAGGGAGCCCTAAGTCAAATAGATGAATACCGATCCTCAGGGAGAGGGGTATGGGAAAAAAATCTTGCTAATGCGCCCTGGGCAGACAGAGGGGGTAAGGAGGGATCTCTCTGCCTTCAACTTGGGAGCTCGAGACTTCGCAGATTGAGGTTGGGAAGTCTGAAGGGGAAGAAAGTAAGTTGAGGAAGTAAAAAGATAGGAACTTGTAGTGATCTCAAGTGTATGGACCAGCGCAGGCACAGCCCGCGAGTGATGTTTGGGAAACCAACGCGGGACTATGGGTGGGCATCCTTTTTTAATGGAAAGACTCCTGCACCACAGAAAGCAACCCGACTGACAGGAATCTCCTAAAAGCTTTGACCTTTCCTCGTGTCAAGTTTTCTGCACGTGAGATAAAAACAAAGAAAGGGGGGAGTTGTAGGCCTCGAGGTCCGCAGTTTCACCAGTGCAAGGAAGATCTGGGAAAAAGGGGGGAGGTTCACGCGAAACCAAAATTCCGCACCTTACTAAAATAGCCGGAAGATGCTTTGACAGGTCAAGTTGTCATTAGTCGAGAAAAAATCCCAAAAAACATGACTGAACAAAAAAGGCGCGTGACGAGATTCAACCGGTAACCTCCCTTACGAGCTTCACAGCTGGAAAAACTCGAGTCCGTTCATATGTGATCAAATAGAGAGGAGCAGCGTGAAGCCCCGAAAAACCTGTTAGGGGAAGGACAAATTAGACTTCAAGAGGGGGCCCTCCAGCGCATGCGCACTGACCCAGAATGGGCCAGCCTCCGAACATCCATCAGGTGGCGTTGGTCGGGACGCTTCGGTCGTAATCCCCACTTCAAGGACGACGGGCGAAGCCGAGGGGCGGCGGAGAAGGAACAAAAGAATAGGAAGAAGGGGGGTCCCTCCGCATGCCGTCGGGGGAAAAAGGTCCAGCTCTTAGCACAGGGCCATAAGGGACGGACGAATTAATCGGGATATGTGTCTGGGGGAGGCGAAGAAAGTCTTGACCCGCCTCTTGAGCTGGAAGTAGACTTTCACAGGGAAAGGGCGTCAAAGGGATTGAGAAAGAAAGGGGTGTAGGGGGATGGAAGAGGAGTGACTCTCAGGGGGGGGGGAGATGTTCCAGCGAGGGGGGAGGGGGGGAAAAATATCGGTCGTCCTGACATCGTTGGGTGAAATGGGGAGGTCGACAAAGAAAGCCGGGGGAGGCGAACGGCTAACGATAGAAGAAGAGAGGAATCCTAATGAGACGATCACTTAGGAAAACTAATCAGCGGCTTGCTTGGAATGGCAAGTATTCCGCCCGAGGGGGCAAACCCCACCCGTGGCGGGGGGTGGAAGACGGGCAAAGACGCTCGTTTCTAACTGACTGAGCGGTTGTAGGCGAGTGCAGGGGATGGTGCTGGAAAGGAAGGATGGCATTAATGATACGCATGGGGGCGAGCCTCTCTCTTAGATGAATTAGTAAACGTGTCAAGAGGGGGAGGGGACATGGGCACGTGGGGGTTGTCTATGCCAAAGGAAAAATGTCCGAGTCTGAACACCGCAGGCGAAGATAGAACAAAAGCCCCAAGTTTGGGGGGTGAAGTCGAGCGGCGGTAGACATGCTCGTATGGGAAGGGGCTCGGATTGAAAGAGGAGGAGGTCTACAACAAGAGAGAGCGCGTCCAGAACCTCGCCTTCCATAGAGGAAAAGGGGGCTTTCTTCACTCTTGTAGAGGAGGCAGGAATTATCTCTAACCTGTGTGGGGAAATAGTCGCATCTCAGGAGGAGGTTTCGTCTTCAGAACGTAAATCAAAAAAAAAGATAAGGGAATGAGAGTTCACTGCGGCGACGGCTCAGAATAATGCTTCGGGGTATCTGAATCCTCTTCCATAAAAGATTGAACCGATCAGCTGCATCCCGAGAGCCGACTCGATGTATCGAAGGGGGTGGTCTAAGTTTAGAAGCGCTCTGAAGCGCGGCAATCAGGCTTTCCCGCCAAAGCTTGGGGGGGGGGACTATCGACTTGAGGGGGGAGGATCAGCTACTCGTCGATCGCGCAAAAATTGCAAATCTCCTCCTTGACGAAGCCATCTGGAAGGAGATAAAGGGGGAAAGCCATTCTACTTCGGAGAAGATAGGAAAAAGAGCTCTGAGGGCTATCGCTCTCTCAAAAGAGAAAAGAGGAGAAGCTCAGCTCTGAGAGTCCGGGAGACTCCTAGAACTCGCAGGGAAACTCACGCGAATCCAGAAATTCGCTCTAAGGGGAAGAGCTTGTTTGCATCTATATATAGATGCAAGCCACAGGGTTATCAGCCTCGAAAGAAAAAGGGCCAAAAACTCTTTTGCCTGACAGCGAGGAAGAGGAGATAAGATCACTTAAGGGGGGACAAAAAGCTCGAGACATAGGGGACGGCTCATAGATATGGAGAGCTGTCCAAGCTTTCTCGAGGGGGGTTGGTGTTTTTTTTTGGTGGGGGGGGGGGGGGGGGGGGTTGGGGGGGGGTTGTGGAAGAATGGAGTCGCGCGACTCGAAGGGGGAACACTCCGGTTCGAAAATGAAAAAGAGGAGTCTCATCTTTATCCGGGAGAAATCTCTAACCATCAATGCTATGGGAGAAAAGGGGGAACCCTCAGGTCTAATGCATGGTCCATCGAAGAGAAGCTTCTTCATTACGGAAGCTTCTAAAAGAAGATGGGCGAATTTCGGAATCGCTCGCGATGGTGATCTCATCTAATGAGGGGAAATCCGGACCCTTCAATCCTCGAGTTCTATCCGCACTGCCGAAGAAAAAAGTTGTCGCTATATTCTACGCTGAGGAGGTCGCAGCGACCGGTCCTTGTTAAATCAAAATAAAAACACGTGACCAGTAGAAAGAGGCACACTCTGTAAGACTTCATCTCGAAAGGCGGAGAGCCCATGGGGCCTTCAGGCTGACTTACCCATCTCAAGCTCCGCGACAACGTATCTGCCGGATCAATCGTCTGGGGGAAATCTCGTAAAAACGGCAGAAAGCGCTGGTTTGTGGGGTGGGTTGGTGGGGGGGGTTGTGGGTTTGCTCGCTTCCGGGGGGCCCTCGCCCGCCATCCGAAAAGCGAAACAAAAGCTTCGGGTCATACGGAGAACTAAGAAGTGGCATGCGCTTGAGGTGATATATAGGTCAACAAGGAGTCATCTCTCGTTAGTAGGGGAGGGGGACTCTCCACAAAAGGACTAACCAAAAAGAGGAGGAGGAACGAATTCCCTTTTGAGGGACAATCCATCTGGATGGGAGCAGCGGGCAAGCGGGAGTAAGAACAAGGAAAGCCAAGCTTTGCTCGGGATAAACGGCGCAGCAAGACGGAAGAAATAGCGTCGCTTGAAAGGAACAGCAGGCTAAACGCCCGTGCGATGGAAACGCAAAGGAAACAAGTCGATCGGCTTGGAATAGAAAAGCCATCTGCGCGCCGCGCCGAGGTGGGGAAATTGTCGGAAAGGCAGAGCATAAGCGGGAAAACACTATGGGACGATCGTGGGGAAGGCATCGACGCAAGCCTATAGAAGGCCAGTCTCGTTGTGCTGGTCTAAAACAATCAAGCCTGAAACTCTAAAATGCTGGAGGAGGGAAAAAGATCTGGAGGACGTTGCCGAAACACTCTGCGCGCAGGATGAAAGCATGCCTTGTGTCTGATCAGAGGATCACTAAGGGGGCAGGAAAGAAGAGTTCATCGCGTGAAAATCAAAGAACGCTTGCGCTGGAAAAAGATGGAATATCATCGGGTGAGGAAAGGGAACGTGCGGTTTCGTGAGGTGCTAGCGGAGGGTAAGTCAAGAGGGGTGGTGGGGGAGGGGGATCGACTACCATGTCAACGTGGGACTCGAAGGAATTAAGGGGAGGTCAATCTTTGTCGAGATTGGTGCTGCTCAAACTTAAAAAATGGCGGACGGCGGGGGAACCCGGGAGGAAAAGGATGTCAACCGCCGTCAAACGCAATCGTGATGGGGTATAGTGACCGAAAAGATTTGAATCGTGGAATTTGAAGGTCGATTCATGGAAAACAGGGAGTTCGATCAGGGAGAAGACTAAGTGCCTTCCAAACCACACTTCTTAGGGTTGGGGTGGGGGCAGACGCCCCATCAAAGCGAGATGGCGATTTATAAAACGTCGGGGGATTCTATCCAAATTTTCAGGAGGGGTTATCTATTCCTCCCCAGTTTGGAAGGGAAAGAGTGGTTTCCTCCCAACAAGCATGATGAGAACGTCTAGACATCCGTTTGAGGGGCGGTGGAAAGAGGAAAAATTCACAATGGGTGACGAGGGGTAGAAAAACTCCGAAAAAAGGGGGCTCGACTCTTTGGAAAAGAAGCGCTAAATTGCTGTATCTACTATCTTAGGAAGAGATGCCACGGGCTGCTCCCAAGACGTATGTGAGCCTATGAGGGCGAACTTCCGCAGTACAGGAGGAGGTCAACCACTCCCACAATCCTGAAAAAGAGCAGGTTGCCACCATTAACAAGAGAGATTAGCCATCAAACTATAGGGGTCAATCTAGGTAGTTACGTGCTTAGGGCAATTCGTCAGAACCATGTTTGCACTAAGATTCGGGACAGCATTAAAGGAAATAGGTCCCTAAACAACACTAACTAAGTAAAAGTGTAAGGACCGGAACCAATCTGTGAAAGGACGGAACGACCTAGGTATTTGAAGAAGAGAAAGATGAACAAGGTGTTGAGCAGAATCAAGGAGAAAAAGGGGGTCAAAGCCTCTTTCCACGAAGAGGTCGAAGCGAAGCCGACAGACTCAAAAATTCGAAACGAGAAAGGAGAGGGCATCAAAGATATAATCACAACAACACAAGTATGTCGGGAGACAATTCGGGTGAATGGAAGCTCGGCGATCAGCCTTGTGCGGCGCGAGTTCTGGAGAGCTCTCTACTTCTGGTGGACCTCGCGGGAAAGTGGGATTATTTCTAGGCTTCGGCAAACAATTGGAACTCAGCGGGGGCCGCCGGGCCTTATCGTGAGGAGGGGGGGAGCCTTGTCAAACCTAGTGGTCATGAGAGACCTTGTTCTAAGGAAACATCCGGGGAGGGTCGGGACCGAAAGACGAGCTAGAGAGGGAAGGTATCGAAGAAGGGGTATCTTAACCATCGATTTCCTCGGGCGGGAGAAGGAGACTGGGGAAATGAGGCCGTACCTAAAGTTAAGTCTTTTTGGGGGGGGCTTGGGGGGGAAATCAAAATACTTAAGGCCAAAAGCGCCCCTCAAATATTTTTTTGCGACCCGCCTATGGTCACTGGGTGGCGCAGAAGGTATAGATTCCCTCAGTATCCGAAACCTCTTGCGCTGAGGGAGTTCAAAAGAAATCGTCAGATACTCTCCGTCCGGGGTAGGAACTGCGGAACTCAAGCTCTATAAAGGGAAAAGTTTAGGGCTCTCTATCCGAGCTGCTCAGCATTTGACTTTGTAGAGACACGAAGAAAGGGACATAAAAAATGTCGAGGATCACATCGAAAAGGGTAGTTACGTACTTTGGTACTTCCAAGCGATATGTCTTTAGTGGGGGGAGGGGAAAAAAGACGAATGGTGGGCCGTCATTTTGGGCTGGTGAACGTACGGCCCAGCAAAAAAAGACGAAAATAAGACGGGCCGGCCTCGCTGCCTGAAAATCTTTACCGAGCCATCGTGGAGGGGGACTCACCGAGTAATCAATAGTCTTGGGGACGGGAGTCCTGCGATTACCGCCGGTGTAGGAAGGAACCGACGAAGGAGTGGTGATCATTTCTGATAAGCGACAGAGAACTGCAAGAAACTTAAAAATACATCAAGAGAAAAAAGGAACTTTGACGGCGGGGTTAAAAGAGGTCGTAGATACCCCCGAACCAAGCCGATTACTGGGAAAATCCTGGGGAAACGTACAGGAATAAAGAGCACCAAATCACCTCCCAGATATCGAGAAAGAGGGTTGAAAACATCGTCTGGAAGGTCAGCAGGGAAATCGAGGGCCTGCACAATTTCTGAGCAACTAGCAAGCTGAAGAAAAAAAGGTAGTCTGCAGAAGGCCCTATCCATCGCTTGGGTGACAGAAAGAGACCATATTGGCCGACATCCCTCGGGTTCGTGGGTAGGACTTCAACTGCCGTGTCCGACCGCACCACGACTTCATCTGAGGGGCATTGCGTAGTGACGGGATAAGGATCGGGGAGGACCGTTCATCGGGCCGGAGAATTGCCGTAAATCCACCTCGGCGCGACCCAATGGCCATTCTTAAAAAGTAACCCAGAGGTAATAAAGGGGTGAGGGGCGGAAAACGACAAAAAGAGTTCGGGAACCCCGCCTTTTAGCCTGTAAAAGATTTAAAAAGATCTCCTTTTCTTTAATGCGCGTTGAAAACAATAAAAAGAGAACGGCTGGCGGGGGGAAGTTTACGCTGGGATTGAGAAACTGAACCTCGGGGCATCAAGCGAGAGGTGAGACCCAAACCAAGGGGGCATAAGAAAAAGATCAACTTTTGCGAGTGAAGGCGAGGTAAGCCGACGACCCAAGAGATGGGCTTGACATATCAGAATAGATATAATCGCGAAGTAGGAAACCGAAGGTGAGCGGGAGGAAAGGACCGCAGGCAGAGAGAAAAACTGCGCGGTAGCCGGTCGCCAAGAAAGAAGAGAGTGACAAGACGAACTTCGCAGGGTCTAGTAGCGTGCTAGGGATTCGAAGAATAGAGAATGAGGATAAAAGGGTGTACTAGCCTCTTATATATGGAAAAGTACCGTAATCGGGTGAAGAGGCACGGGGTAAAGGTTGTGGGGGGTGATACATAACTGGTCCTCTGACTGTGCCACAAACAATCCAGAAGCATATAGCACCTGCAACGGTTGGCGGGAGGACGAAGGTCTTACGTATAAATACGTCGGAGGAAGGTTGGGTGATTTTCTCGGTAAAAACTCATTCTAAGCAGCGAGACAACGAGAGCGAGCCGAAACGATTCGCCTCTAGATACTTGAATTGAGGAATGAGTTGAAGAGGAGCCCTGGAAAGTCAGACCACTGGGGTGGGGGCCCTCAAGGCGATCTTGAGGGAGAATCTTCCAGGCCAAGAGGAGGGGGAAGTTATCGTGAAGTGAAGGAGGCGGACGGAGGGATAAGTCTTCCTCACGACTCCTCTTCACAGCGCAGCAAGAATAACTTCCCCTATCCGAAGAGCCAAGCAAGAGAAAGGATTCAATCGACCGGGTGGTAGAAGGGGTTTCGAAAGAGTAGATGAGAGGCGCCGGATAACCGAGCTCATAAAAAGCTTGGGTAAATGGTACTCTTCGGGGCTTCGGAAGCTCCCCGCGCGCTCCTCAGAAGGAGCAAACTTTCAAACCAGAAATGAAGCCGAATGGGAGAGCAAGGCCATCAAAGTCGTTTCATATCTGCGGGGAGAGACGGGAAGAGTAG
>Ga0179593_1376829_pt1 | contig 12474 bp, 9 predicted proteins | sample CZODoug2_1_08_16_FD_185931 | JGI IMG/M metagenome (GOLD analysis project Ga0179593, IMG submission 185931) | Vadose zone soil fungal communities from Angelo Coast Range Reserve, California, USA - CZODoug2_1_08_16fungal (PacBio error correction) | ecosystem: Environmental > Terrestrial > Soil >...
CGCTGTATCAACCAAGAGGAGAAAAAAGGTCACATCCGGGAAAAGGAGTCGACTGGTCAATCGGATGGGGAAAAAGACCCGGGCCTAAAACCGGGGAAGGGGCGCGATGAAGAAGAGGAAAATAAAAACAAGAGAGAGGAAGAAGAAATGACAAGGTTAAACTCTCAAAAAGGGAGCCGAGAAAAAAGAAAAACCGATTCAAAGAGGGACTGCGGGAAACGTATGAGGTGATGGGGGAATGGAGGGTCAGGGGACCTGGGAGGGTGACATGGGCCGGAAAAGGGGGAAGGCTAAAGGTTGGTTGTTTTTGGGGGGGGGGGGGGAAGAGGGGGCGGTTGAACAAGTGAATGTAAACGACAGACAATTGACCAAAGGTATGGGGAAGAGGTTCTCTCACAAGAAAGGACAGACCTAGGGTCCTCCACACTATGCATCAGGGAGGACTTCAAGCAAGCTTCCCGACGCCTGAGGGCTCGGAAAGCGGACGGGATACCACCATTCAAGCCCAGGATTGACAAGGCCAAAAAGGGAATAGTCTGCAGGGGGGGAGAGGTGGGGAGCCTATAGAAAAATGAGAGTTGCTGAGCTCGCGGGGAAAGGATGTGAAAAGGGAGCCGTTGGATTTGAATAAGAAAAAAGGCGGCTGTAGCGGCATAAATTGTTTACATATAAAATGTACAAGCTTTAAGGGCTAAAAAGGAGAGAAGAAACAAACCACTGAGGAGGAGGAGGAGGATGTACTCAAAGCCATGAATCAGTAACAGCTTTTTAATATGGGCTAAAAAAGAAAGTGATCATTAATTAAAGGGAAGGGAACTGAAAATCCTTCAGGATCGCGAAGAAAAAGAGAGGAGAATCAGTGTTAAAAAAAAAAGAGCACAAAGAACCGCAGAGGGCCTAAGGTGTCCAGAGAAGGGGGGGGCTACGAGCCTTACGATTCGTCCAAGCCGCGGACGCTGCCATGAGAGAACTGGAGATCGGGTGGGCCAGAAGGGGGAAAGTTGAAAGTGGAAGAGGAAAGACTTAAAGAACCTACGGGCCCAATTGGAAGAGCTACATCAACGTACCCTGCAACAGAAGAGAACATCCCACAAAAAAAAAACAACACCGCAAAAACCTCTTCCGGGCAATAAACATAGTACCAAAACAGATAGAAAGACAGCCTTTCACTAATAGGAAAGAATCCTTGGTGGAAAAAAGAGTATTTCAGAGGCTTCCGGGAGGAGTGATCCTTCCCCTCAGTAACTGGGTCCTTAATCGAAGGAGTTTCAGAGGGCTCAAGAAAATGTTTTGTCGGACTTTCTGGGCTGGAAAAAAAATATTACAGGGAGGAAGAGGGCAAAGGCTGGAACTTGGGGCGATTAGTACAGGAATATTTGGAGGGAAAAATATAAGGCGACCCAAGCTTTGGTGCCGCGGTGAAAGCGAATAGATCCGTGCCTCGGGGAGGGCGAAACGCACATAATTGAGACAATGGGAAAAGCAACTCGCAGCGCGATGCGATTTCCGCCATATATCAGAGGAAGAGGGATTGGGGGCAGAAGGCAAGGTTTCCTCTTTGCGCCCGAACGGGGGGACCATGAGACACCGGCATGAAAACACTCTGACCTGCTCTGGACGCTTTGGGGGGACCAGGGCAAGAGGAACGAACGTTGTTGGTGGATGAGGGTGGCGGGGTGTGCTCAGGTGACAGTAACCACGGGAAAAGAGCGGCGACACCATGAACGGAAGAAGGACTGAAGGAACAGATTAAGAGTACGGGAAAACGTCCCCTTAAGAGGAAGCTAATGAGCTGGTTGTTCCAGGGAGTCAGGGGTGGGGAAAAAAAGATTTCGATCTGACAACAGGCTGAGAAGGCTGGCAAATCTAGTAAGCTAAAAGTCTCCCATTCAGCGCCAAAGCTTCACTTAGGGAGGGAAAAAGCTGGGGGAAGAGGGGAAGAGGCGCTTGTAAGACGACAGAGCATTTACTGCGTGAGGGGGCAACTTAAGGAATCAGTGAGCGACACATATGATCATGGCGCCGGCATGAACGGGCACAGGGGGCAGGGGGGAAGCCTAAAAAGAGGAGCGGTTCCCACCAAATGAGACACTCTAAAGGACTCGGTACCTCAGGCGGGGAAGTAGGCGAAAACGAGGCACTTTTTCAGAAACCAAACGTCGAAGAGGGCAGACCCTTTCCTTACGGATAGCCAAAACCAACCCGGGAAGATGTGAAGCTCTAAACAAGGGCGTCCAGGATCATAATTAAGTATCATAGAAGGTGACCTGAGGGGTAAGTTATTGGATCCGATAATTCGGGCATCTATGACCTTTCGAGACTCGCGGAGTACAGGGGTTAGAAGGAAGGAAGAAAGTGCATGCCCGGGAGCCGGGGGGAGCAGGGCAGCGTTAGAAAGTACGAGAAGGGTGATCACATCTTTGGATTCTGAGAAGGACGTATGACATGAACCCAAACAAAGACAAAACCGTGCCATTCATAAGAAAAAAACGGAACCGGTCGTCAAAGGAGGAGTGGCTTATGGACTGTACCGTAAGCAGTGGGGGGCGTCGGCTGGGAAACGAAGAATAAGCATGCAGCCGGGGGGAGGGGAAGAACTAAAAAGAGAGGAAGAACCGCTCTTGGGTTCGGATTGGGAGAGGACGAAGGGGTCAACGCACCTGCATCCATACTAATGCCGAACGATTACGATTAGAAAGTTCGAACATATAAGGTTACCAAGGGGTACTTAAGAGAAGAGACAAGACAGGGGATTGAGGTGGGGCCAGGACCGTACCACAAAGAGGAGGCGATCTCTAAGAAACTGGAGGAGGGAATCTGGTGGAAAGGGGCCGCCGTCAAACACGGGAGAGGGGGACCGGCATGTCAAGAGTCATAAACGCACAAGGCATTACGAACGCGAAAAATGGACGATGTTTGGAGGAAGGGCACTGCTATGATCCAAAAATAAAGAAGAACGGGGGAAATCGATCTAAAAAAGATCAAGCTTAACGGCCTAAGGCCTCTGTAAACATGAAGAGCATTCTCTTCTATTTGGGACTCAAATTCTTTGCCTAGGTCTGCTAGAAAGTAAACCGTGGAACTTAGTACAAAAGTGAGCAGTTTTGATTGTGGGAAAGACTGTGGGATCAAAGGTTGTTAATCGTTTCAGGGACCCTCACGTAAAGATGCAGGCATCGACAAACCGGGAACGGGACAAGCTGGAATGTGGGGAATGAAAATGAAGGTTGGGAAGGGCTTTTCCAGAGTTCACAACGAGGAATTAAAACGGCGTTTCTAGGAAGGGGTCCGCCCTTCGTGAAAGGGGTATAGGGGACTTGAAAGCAACTCTGGGGGACTGGTTTCTTATACCCCAACATAAAAAATATTGAATAGGGTAAGGCATCAAAAGTCGGCTTAGGAAGCATAGTTATGGGAGGGTCCCAAAATTTAAAGACTCGACCGTGGTATCGCGGGAGAAGAATCCTATTGAAGGAAAAAAAATGATTTTAAAACTCACTAAACTTATTTTCTAAGTGCGAGGGGCTGATCAAAGACATAGGGTAGTAAAAAGAGAGAGATGAGGTGCGGGGAAAGGGAGCTTCCATGTAGGAATGGATCGGACAGAGGGCGGGAAAAAAGAGAGGTCCATTACGAAGCCAGTCCGACCCGGAGTGGGACCCAAATCCTAGACCACAACACCACCATTTCGCAAACAAACCCAAGGATATACTCGGAGTTCAAGTCTAATTTGTCGAAACTACGACAAAAATCGGAAGGGAAGGCGTGGTCCTAAGGTCGGAAGGTTGGAAGGCCAATTCACCGGGGGGAAAGAGGCGCGGAAGAAAGATTCTTGTCTTGGAAGGTAAAGCAGCGAAAAAAGACACATATAAGGCAGCCAAAAATAGTATTGGACACAAGAGGGGGGACCAAGGAGGATCCTTGCTAATCGAAGTGGGTCGGCTTGATTTCATCGTCACAAATACCAGAGGGACAATGGAGCCCGCGTGAAAAGAGGCGAAAAGGAGGACTGCTTTACCTGCGCGCACGCGCGAGGGGGATACCGAGAGTGAGAAAAAGAGCAAGGTACAAAGGACAGAAAAAAAGACCATTTCCTGTGAGGGGGACTTGGAATCTAGAAGTGAACAACACGGCGAGGGTTGACTGATCTTCCGAAAGTGGAACTGGAAAGCGCGGAACATCTCAACGCGAAAGCTCAATGGGTGTAAAACGTAGCGTGGGGGGGACAGAAAGGATCAAGACCGGGGCTCAAAAGATGGAACCCAAGAGTGGCACACAGCGAAAAAAGATCTCAAGGGGGATCAACGGCGCGTAACGGGAAAAAAAGAAGATTGAGGAGAGTGACGGTCAGGCAGGCAAAAACGAACGGAAGGGTCAATCCTCTGAAAAAACAACAAGAAGAAGGAAAGATAGTAAAACGATGGGAAAAGGTGTCAGGGCAGAACGAACGGCATCCCTCCAAGATAGCCTTGGGGCGAAAAGCGCAGGAGATCTGAATTGTGAGAAAGATGGCTCGGAAAGGGACAACGGGGACCTAAGTCCCGGCGGGGAGCTCAGCGGATTGGAAAAAAAAAAAAGCGAAAAGTTGGGGAAACAGAGGACCCGTTGACCGAACGATTGAAGCCACCGGACCGAAGATCGCAAAAAAAAAAATGAGAGGGGGGTTTAAGGACGCACACGGAAGAGAAAATGTTAAACGTCGTCCTTAGTCAATGGGGGTTGGACCATCTGTCCCGATTGGGGACGGGTGACGTTTGGCAGAAGACCACGGGTCAACTTCCAAGGGATCAGAGGTAAAACTCTTCAGAAACGCATGCAACGATTTAAAAGGAAAGACGTACTAGCGAGCAAATTCTTAAATTGGAGGGTGGTGCGAGACATAAGAGGAAAACCAGGCGGGGAGGAAGACTCTCGCACTCCTTGTCACCAGCTGAGAGGGAAATCAACGTTGGGAGAACGTATCAGGACGGGGGGTCGGGCGAACATGTAGATGATAAAAAGAAAGCGCCTCTAGGAGTGCGGCGTTGCTAAGACGTAGTAGACTCCGGGCTGTCGCAATGAAGGGGACTATCCAAAGTAAAGAGCTGTGCGGGGAGACGAAGGTAACCTTTTCAAGCTACTAGAGGCGATTCAATGGGGGGGGGGGATAGGTTTTGCGTATGTGTCGTAAGACTGAGCAAAAAAACGGTACAGAAGACTGGAATCGGCGGGGAACAGAGCTCCAAAGAACTTCCTTCGGCGAATGAAGGACCTAGTCGACTATCTACATTGCTAACGTCTCCTTAATGAAAAAGGGAGGGGTAGAAACAAAGGGAAGTAAAACTAAAGGGTTAGTGGAGGGGAGGGGTTAACTCCCTACTAACCTGTTCGAGCCGCGGCAAGGCGTGGCGTTGTAAACGGGCAGAAGAGAACCAGGGGGACTGAGACTGACCCTAAAGGTCGGTAAAATAGTTAATTGTCAACGATGTTGTTTTCAGCCTGGCAAAAGGAAAATGAAAGATGACAGGAGACTTAAAGGAAGACGGAACTAAAGAATTAGAGGGATGTCCTCCCGGGACCCCAGTGACCCGTACCCACGTCATTAAATAGCGGGGGAAATTTAGGCAAATAAAATGAAATAACTAAAGGACCAGAAGAGTCGGCTCCGCAGAGAGCTCAATCCATCGGCTGTACACGGGGGGATGCCTTCAACATAAAAAAGACGTTCTACCCTTGGAAGCTGGTACACATGCCTTTCAACTGACAGAGCGGATCGCTGACACGTCAGAAGAGGAAGGCACCTTGTAAAGAGAGGAGGGACAACAAGAGGAGGATCATAGACGGGCGCACAGATGGGTCAGGGGAGGAGACGTCTCTTATCCTTTATACAGGGAAGTTAGGGATTGTGGAGGTACGGGCCAGGACAGCACAAAGAAGACGGTTTTACTGAGGAAAACATTTCCGGCGGCGCCACTGAGCTGCTTCGTGGGAATTTGCCGGAGGGAGAGGGCGTCAAAGAAATGAACGAAAATTCGACCGTGCAGACGGGTCTGGGAGCGCAAACGAAAGCACCAATCGAGGAACAGCTGAGAGATGCGAAAAGAAGGAGTGTCAAGGTCCAGCGATGAGGAGGGGCAATCACTCCAAGACAAAATTAGGAGATGATCGTACAGGGCAACATGGAGTAAGGAGAGGTGAAGCAATTTGATAAGAGAGAGAAGTCTCGGGAATGCGGAAACATTTATTCATGGATGCTGCCAGACGTCGGCATCAAACAGCAACGCCTAGGAAGCGTAAAGTCAGAGGGGAAGCTGAAAGCCACGGAGGAGAACCAAAATTTTCTCATCTGGAGCTATGGCGCAAATTAGGAACTAAGGACCTGAAATGGGAAAGAATTTAGGAAAAGAGCGCAGTCACGAAAGTTTGCTGAAATTCAAGGCGGGAATTGTGGGGGAAGCCTTATTTTATAGAAGGGTGGGTCGGAGGTGTCACAGCTGAAAAACGGAGCAAAAATAAATATTTGGACACTCGGACGCCGAGGATGAACGAACCGCAAGAAAAGGGGGAGAAGGACGGGGGGTATAAAAAAAGAGAAAAGCAAAGGGGGCTTGTTTTTCAGAATTAGACCTAGGACAGCGTGATCATTTCACAGGAAGAAATCGCAGACTCTGCAGGCTGGAAGAAAAGCGAAGAATGACACAAAATTCACAAGGAGGGAGAAAGCCTGGCTATGGGGTGGGGGGGGAGATACAAGTAATCTCTTCTGAAAACTTGAAGCGCGAGAGTTGGAACCAGTGCGATCGGTTGGAAAAAAGCGTGACTAATGAAAAGAAAACCGAGGGGAGCCGGGGGGGGCGACTGGAGAGGGACGTCCCGGAAGGAAAAGGGGGGGGCAAATGGGGATAAGTTGTCGGAGGAAAACCAGACGTGGAAGATCGAAAGGAATAGAGAAGAGCCAAGCACAAGGAAGCAACGATGTGATGGAGAAAGTTTCCGGAAGTAAGGCGGCGATGCCCAGGGGAACTCCCGAAAACTTGAGAAATAGTCGTTCAGAATCGTGGGTGTTGATCTGAAGCTAAAGGCAAAGGGGAAAAGGTAGTACTTTGAAAGAGTGGGTCGGGGAGACGAGAATCAGGAAGAGAGTCTTGCGGAGCGTTGGGGCCACCACTTGGCCTAAAGGAACAAAGAACGGGGGATCGGTAATTCAGGAGAGAAGGAGTTCCGGTTCTATCATCTTACCCTGGCCTTGCCGGGGCTCTGTGAGCCTAGGTCCCGAACGTCGGTCCAGGATGGTCAATTACCTGACCAAGGAAGAACATAACAGACAAAAAAAAAGTCGGGGTCCGATTTAAATGAGATTACCTGACATAGGTAAGGTCAAGGTTCAGAATCCCATGGGGGAATACACCGAGGGGGAATATAATATTAGTGCGTGAGAGGCAAAAGAAAAAGCTGGAAGGAAAATCCTATATACTATTTCTAAATCTAGGGTTCCAGGGTGGGGCGGACCCCATTGAAAGGTAGAGACTTTCTTATTTGGGGCGGAAGATGGGGCACGGAGACGAGAGGCTCTACCGGATAGAAAAACTAGGACGTGGTAAGAAGCGGAAAGGTCGTGCCAACTATCAATGGGACTTTATCACATAAGCGATCTGGCACAGCCTGAAACTGTCTCGACAATTACTCTGTTGGGAACGAACAGAACGGGGAGAACAAAACCTAGTAGAAGAGAAAGAACCGTAGGAACTAAGGGAAAAAAGGAAAGAAGAAGCTGATAATCAATACCCTCAAAGACACCTAGGGGAAAGCGAGGCGTACTATGAAGGGGGAGGACTGAGATCGGCGTGGTAGGGCGTAAAGCAGGGGGAACTTAATAGGGGGGTGGTTAAAGAACTTTTGGTTTTGGGAGTCTTAGAGTCTGGGTACGTTTGATGGAAACTCAATACAATTTAATGAAGCGATGGACGCGGGCAGGAAAAGTCCACCGCTCGAGCGTGAAACCACTATAGGCATCTTCAAAGCGGTGCCGCGCTCAAAGGGCTCGGGGTAAGCCGAAGCAGAGAAAGAAAGAAAATTAAATGGTCAAATTTCTTACAGCAGGACCTCGGCGGTTAGCTGGGACATATTTTGTGACGATTCAGGGTGATTCCTCAGTTGAAAGGCGCAGGGGAAGAGAAAAAACAGGTCATCAACTGTAGTCATTGGGCCGACAGGCCTAGGCGGAAAGGGAGGCATAAACAGCTGGGGTTTACAAGTGATGCCTTGGACGCAAAAATTGCAATTAAACTCTCAGAAAAAAACAAGACGAAAAAGGAGGGGGGAAAGCCTTCACCAGTACTCACTATCAAAAAGAGGGTTAACGCTAAGAAAAGGGGAAGAAAGCCAAGGGAAAAATCCGGAGACCGTTCAACAGATTCCTTAGGGACCGAAAGCGGAGAAATCAACGTGAATAAAGAACACAAAGCGTCACAAAGAACAAGAGTTAAGCGGGAGTGCATCCGATAGGGAAGGGGGAGAGGAGCCCAGTTCCCTTCCAGAAACGAGAGACGAGTAAGTGATGAAGAAATAAAAGGGAGGCTAGTGGGTGGATCCAATAGAGGATGACGAGGGAACCGCGGCCATAGCAGACAATTGTTCCAACAATTTCCTGAGGCTACATCAGAGCCCTTCAAAGGCCAGAAAGGAACAAAACACAAAAAGTGAAGACTCAACACCGGAACTGGCATGAAAAGAAACATGTTACTCCATGAACCACCAAGATACATCCGATGAAAGGCGTCACTCAAGCAGGAAGGGGACCTGTGTGGAGGCTCGGCTGAGAGTGAGAGATTCTTCAAAGGAAATATGGAATCGAAACTCTTTTCCTCGGTCAAAGAGGTACTCACGTGAACCCGGCAGGGTCCGAAACAATGGCCAGTCAGACCCCAGTTCCAGTCGGAAAAAAAGTGATGTCTGGGATTGATACACAAATGAGTAGGGGGCCTCATATCGCTAAACTCCAACAAGTTGTTCGAAAGCATACAGATAGAAAAGATGACCTCTTCTCTTGCAAAAACCAGGAAACAGACCCGCGACCGGGGAAAATGGGGACGACAACCCTCGCTTCGGCATAACGTCGATTCCTAATTTGAGGATGCCAGTGGGGGGAATCTCCCCCCGTTTTGCATCTGGGGGGACAAAGCCTCTATCAAAGCATAAGTCGGGAACCAGGGGGATCAATGAAACATGGATTAGAAAAAAACAAAAGAGACTTTAGCTCTCGGTTTGGACCAGCCCTGAAATCAGGAAAAACAGCCAGGGGGTGGTGGGGGATCGTGGCGCCGGGTCCGTCCGTGCAAAAGCCATGGCCCAGACTTAAGCGCCACCGAATCCGAAGAAGGGAAGGTAGGGCGGAAAGAAAGGGGACGACCGCCGGACACGAAAGACCCATTACCAAAGACCACGCTGCAAGGGTTGGACAGGAGGAAAAAATTTTGTACTCATCCGCGTGGGGGAGCTCTGTCCAACGGAGAGGCTGAAGAAAGGAAGAACCGTGCACCCACGAAAGCTGTGGGCGCCCCTGCAATTCCAAACCAGATGACACGTAGTTCTAATCACACATGGGTGCGGGAGGGGGGAGAGGAAAAACGCGTCCAGGCGCTTGACGTCGGAAGGGGCATAAATCTATGGGGGTGCGCTTACAGTCTAATGTCCCGAATTATCATTAGGGAAGCGATGGGAGGATACAAAAGCTTCGCGGTCCAAAAGGGGGGGGACAAAAGGAAGCGCGTAGCGTGCCGCTAAAAGCTTAACAGATTTTAATAAATGAGGGGGGGAACGCGAGCCACCGCTGAAGGGTGGGACAGAAAAGATCGAGCATCCATGCCAAAGCGCGTGTCCCGGCGTAACGCACCACAAAACGAACGATTGATCAGAGCACGTGGTGGAAAGCGTCTTCAAATTCGCTGAGAACCGCAGACTGAGATTCTTTAATATGACTTGACAGTTATCACCTGGACCTTCGGCGCAAGATGGAAGAAAAGAACCAGAATCCATGACTTGAAGAGGTGCATCAAAGTGAAGGAATCACGAGCCCCGGGTCTCAGGTGTATGAGGGGAAGCAAAAAAAAGAACACTCGGCCCGTAAGGGGGTGAACCCTTTGAGAAGGGGAAGTAAGCCGTCCGGGTGCGGGACAAACGGGACCACAACCACAACGTCATAGGCACAAAGGTCCAAAGGCGGACAAAGGAGAGCAGGGAAGGCTTTATGTCGCGAAAAAAGGTGGGAATCAGGTCGTCCGGCGTCGAATGAGAAAAGACACGAGGAGAAAATCAGGTTTGTGGATAAACCGGTTGGTTCCAGCGACCGATGCGATCGTCATCTCAGAACGGGGAGATCGCAGTTGCGAGGGGAAGCGCGGGGGAAGCACTCCAAACCCCTCGATACATATGGACTTGCCAGCCGAGCGACTGGCTGCTTGGGCCGCGATCCAACTTGACGAAAGGGGAAGAAGGGAGAAGGACCGATCATCGAAAAACATCAGGGAAAAAGTGTGTTGCGTGTAGTAAGTACCGCACGCTCCGAGCAAAGGACATACCAGTAATTTTTACGATCTCAAAAGAGGGGATCGGTTTACTTGTTGGAAAATAAATGCCGGGAGCAGGGGAGAAAACAGCCAGTCCAGACAACGTCATCCCGGCCAGGGGATATGAAAAAAAAAATCCGGACAATCACAACCAAACATTCAAACGACGGGCATTGAAACGACACGGATGTAGGGGGCATGCCAAAGGGCGGCGAGGGGAACAGGCGGAAAAATGTGTGCCCTCGAACCGGCAACTAGGAGAATCCGTAAGATCAAGATTAACAAAAGCTCTGACATTTACGGTACACAGCGGAAACTAAGGTCGCTGATCGCTTGGTGTGAACTCATCTTCAAGGTTCATGGCTGCGAAGACTTGCCATGAGCCGAGACAGTGCATCGCAGGTTGGGGTTGCACGGCATTTGTTTATGAGGTCCACGTGTTGGGAGGAAGCTGCCGAGTGGGGCTTTAAGGAAATCCGGAAAGAAATGTCCAGGTGAGCCTGTCTAACGCGCAGAAAAGAGCTACTTTGGGGGGAAAAGGATGGTGTAAGCTCTGAGGTAAAACAGGGAATTGAAGGAAATCGTACCGAAAGGGGAAAAAAGAGTATAGAAAGCTTCGGAGGTAAAGTTGCCACGCGATAAAAAAGATTTTTGGCAGGAGGAAAGGAACCGCGAACAAATCTTTACTTTGGGCCGTCTCACCCACTCGTGACAACAGTTGGGAGAAATTGGAGGTCGTAAAAGGGCAACTCAAAGTAAAAGGGAGGCTTAGGGGAGCCAGCTTACGGGAGTCTCGCCAAAGTGACAGGTATACGAAACACGATTTGCCTCGCTTACGAGGGACCTCGTATTACTAGACCTTAAAACAGCGAAAAGAACATAAAACTCTTCTAATGGACCAGTCTATCAAAACCTCTGGGGGGGTAAAGATCGGGAAGAGTTGAGAAGGGCCATAGGGAGCGCTTAATCGAAACTCTGACATTAGTAACGCAGAGTATGGCTCAGCGGGCCCGTCGCAGATGCCGAGATATTATTCTTCACGACTAGGGGCCGCTTGGAAAAGGTCCAGGTAACAAGCCAAGAAAAGCCCCAAGCAGGACCACCATTTCTGCCAAAAAAAATCGGATTCATAGCAAGGTTTGAGGGAAGCTACTACAGGAGAGTTTAAGGCCGGCGTGTGCCGAAGTCGGATTGGGGGAAACATCAGAAGAAACTCTTCGCAAGGGAAGAAAAAAGGTGTGGTTGAGCTGGAACAGGTTAAACGCAGCGGGCGCACCACGATAAGAGTACGGTACGAGACCAACGGACGATTTCCCTGCGCATCGAGGTGTTGGGACCGTTTCAGGAATCACTGGAGGGAAGAAAATTGTGGGGGGGTGGTGTGGTGGGTGGGGGGGTTTGGGGGGTGCAGAAGGGGTTTCCCTAGAAGGGTCAGCGGTCGAGAACAAACTCCAGTACGACTGTGCGCGGTTAAACTGCCCAGCTTGAAACGTTCGTAATTGAAGAGCAGGGGAAATGAAGAAGTTCAGGACATGTCAGGATAGGAAGTTGAGTGGATGAAGAAGATAAAAGTCAACCCGCGAACGGGTCGGGAAGGGATTCGAGGGAAAATACGCCGTACCCAAAAGGACTGATGGACGAATTAGTCGATAGCGGCAAGAAGAGCAAGGTTTGGGAATGCGAAAACGCATGTGGAGGACAGCGCGTGGCGACAGGCTGGCCACTGAGGCGATAAAGTTGTCGTACTTGTGAAAGAAAAAATCCTGAAAGAAGCCCCCAGACTAGACATACCCACCAAGATTTGGGCGACCGTTAGATAAAAGTCAAGGAAAAGAGATGAAGTCGTGAACCTAGAAGGGCGATCTGAGGATCCTCGTGAAAGAATAAAGGACCCCAAAAGGGGGACTGCGGTTCAAGCAAGGAATCTAAG
>Ga0179593_1512140_pt1 | contig 12474 bp, 2 predicted proteins | sample CZODoug2_1_08_16_FD_185931 | JGI IMG/M metagenome (GOLD analysis project Ga0179593, IMG submission 185931) | Vadose zone soil fungal communities from Angelo Coast Range Reserve, California, USA - CZODoug2_1_08_16fungal (PacBio error correction) | ecosystem: Environmental > Terrestrial > Soil >...
ACGGCAATAAATACTCTAAAACACTGACAAGAAACCCTAACTAAAAGAGAAAAAAACTAAACTAAAAACGTAAAAAAAGAAAACTAACCGAAACAACCTAGCGTAAAACGAAATATCTAAAATCGAAAAAAACGGAAACTACTGAAGTATTTCTCAAAAACGAAACTACAACTAAAACGAAAAAGAACTATACTATCTAAAAATAAAAAACAAAACTAACTAACAATAAAACCAGAAAAATCAAAAACTAACATAATAAGACTACTACAAGGTACTAACTCCTAAAAATTACTATCTAAAGACTAAATCAAAAAAATATAACTACAAAAAAAATAAAACAAAAAAAAAACACTCAACTAACACTATTTCGAATACTCAACTAAAAACTAAAACTACCTAAGCGAAAAAAAAAAAAACTCAACTATACACCTCATAACGAAGCTCTACTACTAACAAAACCAAATACAATAACATATACCTAATAACAACCCGACTATCTAAACCTAAAAAAAACATAACTACAACGAACTAATTTCTAAAACTAAAAAAAAAACCGAAAAAAAACTGAACTGAAAATCAAAAACTACAAACACTACAAAACTAACTCTAACTACTAACCTAATCTATCTAAAAACTATAAAAATAAAAAACAAAAACCGAAAAAACTAAAACAAGCTAAAGCTAGAACTCCTACTAAAAAAAACAACTAGAAAAAAACCTTATTACAAATAACCACCAACATCCGAACAGCAAATCTACGACTAAACCCTAAAAACAAACACCACGAATCAAGTAAAAACCTAAAAATCGGGAACGACTGGCGGAGGACAGCACAACTAAACAAATCGACAAAATAGAAAGAACGAAGCGAATCGATGAACGAACACACGCTGACCGAAAAACGAAAACAACGAAAAAACGAAAACGGAAATATATCGAAATAAAACGCGAACGAAACGAAAAAAAAAACGAAAAAACTAAAACAGACCAACGTAACGAAAAAATACTCAACAAACGAATGAAAACTAACGAAAATCGCAAACATTCGAAAGTATCTGACGAAAACACGAAGGAAAACGAAACGAAACAAGAAAACTAAGACTAGACGAACGAAACGAAAACCGACGAGAGACACAATAAAAACCGACGAAAAGACACAAAAATCGAAAAGAAAAGAAAACGAAACTACTACTAAAACGAAGAAAAACGCGACAAAACGACGCGGAAATACGCAAGAAAAGAACTAAAAACACGAACCGAAAACGAACAAGACGAGAACCAGAACGAACGATACGAACAGAAAAGGAAAAAGCGAAGAAGGCGCATCGAAGAACTACAAAAAGGCGGATCGAGACGACGAAAAAAGAACGAAACGAACTAAATAAAAAACTTCTACACAAAAAAAACGGACCGACGAACGAAGAAAAAAACACAAACTACAATAAATACAAAAAAAACGCACTACGAACGAACTAAAAAACGATTCTATCACGAAACGAAAACAACAGCCCAACGACCTCTACCGTAACGAAACGATACGATAAAAAAATCAACTAGAAGACTAAACGACCGAACATCGACGACGAGGAACGAAATCGACGAGACTGAACAGCCGTAAACCTCAAAACACGGAACTATCAACACGACGCAAACGCCCCTCACCCTCTTCTCTCTAACACGCCTTAATACCACCCATCAATCCTACCTCTTCCCTCTACCTTGCCAACCATCACAATCCAGAAACTCGAAAAAAAAAAACGAAACTAAACTAAAAACAACTAACTATTAACAAACTAAGAAAACTAAAAATTACTAAAATCCTACCCAAAAAAACATTCATAGCTAAAAAAAATAACTAATAAAGAAAAGTAAAAAAACGCAAGCTAACCTGAAGATTGCGGGATCGACTAAAATAAAAAAATCTAAAAATTAGAAAAACTCACACAAAAAAACGACTAAACAAAACGATAACCGAAGTGCTATGACAAAAAACCACCACGAGAAACATAAAAAGACGCACGACATAACTCAAACGAACACGCGAACTAAACTAGATCTAAAAACGCCTACTAAACTATAAAAAACAACTAATAACTAAACTACTGTCAACTATCGCTAGCGACTCGAAAAAAGAAAGACACGAAAAAGAACGAAAGGAAATAATTTCGAAGAGAACGGACGTTCGAACAGAAAAAGAAAAGAAAAAACGAACCGCGAAACCTTAAAAAAAAACAACGAAAAATAGAATGCCGAAATACAAAAAGATCGAATATATAAAATAACAAAATAAGAAAACCTAACACGACAACTAAAAAAAAACCTCTAAAATAACTAAGACTACAAACCACTTAACGACTTAACTAAAACTAATAATATACTAATAAGCACAACAAAAATAACTACAGTAACTAACTCTCCGAAAAAGACGACAAAAAACCTGAATAAAAGTATCGAAAGAACGACTAAGAACGTAAACACCCGAACGAGTTTCGAAAATTCGCGAAACGAGAGGAGAGAGAAGCGAAAGACGGACCACGAAAAAACAACGAAGAAAAAGAATCGAAAACAAACAAATAGAAAACCTAAAATACTACGATACTAACTAAAAGTAACCAGAATAATAAAAACTAATAACAAACAATCTAACAAGGCTAAAAATAACACAAATCTAAGAAAAAACTAAAAAACGACACTAAACACTAACTAAAATCTCAAAACTAACAAAAAAAACTACTCAAAACTAAAAAACACTAAATAAAAAGATAAAATAAAAACTACTAAATTAAAAAACTAAAAAAAAAAAATCGAACGAAAAAAAAAAAAAAAGCTAACCTAATCGAAAAAAAACCACGAACGGAAGATCGAACGACGAACGACACTGTAGAAACGCAAACGACAAAAAAAAACGGAGCACGAAACAAACGCGCACGACTACGACCGAAACGAAAAATCTCAAAAAACGAAAAACGAAATACCGAAACGAACTAACGAGTGAACGAAAAAACAAATTCATAATCGAAAGAACTAAAATTTCGAACTAAAACTAAAAAAACGACGTAACTAAAAAACTAGAAGAGAATAAAAAAAAACGAAACGAAAAAAATAATTCGAAAAACACTAAAAGACAAAGAACTAACCCTGAACGAGAACTGAAAGTTCTAAAAAAAAAATAAACTAAATCTAAAACTCAAAAGTACCCGAATAAAACCTACTCTCAACTACAAAAAACTAATCTAAAACCGAAACAAAATAAATAAACTAACTCTAAAATAAACACAAACTAACTAAACAGAACAACAAAAAATATCTTAACCAACTACAGGAGCTAACCCCGGCAACCGCGGACTACGCCGCAATCAAACTAACCCTACTCAAACTAAACTCAAAAAAACTAACAAAAAAAATATAAAAACAAAAAAGCTAAACTATCAAAAAAAATAAAAAACTCATCTACTCACTAATAAAATAAAAAAAAACAACTACTACTATTAAAAAAAAACTAAAACTAGAGACTAATAAATAACCCTTCGGAAAAATTCCGATCGACTATTCTAACGTCCTAGAAAAAAGACGGAATCTAGTGAAAATCGTTCGTCGAATATCGATGCAATAAGACAAAAAAATCCTGAAACACGTTAAACTAAAAATAAAGAAACACTACTAAACGAAAACTAAACTCACTAAAACAAACGATGCGAACGAATCGAAAAAATAAAAAACTAAAGAACCTAAAAATTTTTCTATCAAAACTAACGCTAACCTACTATTCACCCCCCACCCAAAGCCCAACCACCCCAACTAACACCTCCCTGAACCTACCTACATAAACAAAATAAACTCTCTCCCTTCACAAGACAAAAGCCTCTGATCCATAGCGTATACCAACAACAGGCTTCACCAACCTCCCTACTACTTAAACTAAAAACTAATAAAAAAAGAGCTAGACAATTATAAGAAAAACTCGAAAAATAAAAAGACTCTAAATACTAAATCGAGACGTAAACATACTAAAGAAAGACTACTTCTCGAAAAAAACTAAAAAGGACATCACTCGACGACGACGTAAAAACACTACTACAAAATAACCTAACACTAAAAAAAGAACTACTATAAAAACGATCTAAACAAAAACTAAAAACTCTAACCTAAAAACTCTAAACTAAAGATCCAAGAAACCAACACAAAAAACAAAAAGAAAAAAAAGGAAATACGACGAAAAAAAATAAACAAAAAAATCTACATGATATCGAAACAAAACTAAATTCGAAAACAATAGAAAAAAAAAGGCGATAAAACTAAAACGAACTACAACGAAACACACAAAAACAAAAAAACATCAAACTACTAACTAAACCACTAATAAATACTAATTAAAAACTAAAACACAAAGAGCTCAAACATAAAAAAAACTAACAACTGATAAAAATAAGATAAAAAACCAAACCTAAGACTAAACTATATAAATCAAATCTCACTACTAAAACGAAAAAAAAATAATTAAACTGAACCTAACTAAAGAGAAAAACAAAAAAAAACTAACACTAAATATTAAAAAAGAAACAAAAAACCTTACTAAAAAATAATCAATACTCTAAACTCAAACTAAAAATAAAAAAACCTCATCCTCAAAAAAAAAAACACTACGAATAAACTACCTAATCTCTAAACACTCAAGCAAACTAAGAACTAACGTACTACAGGATTAAAAAAAAAAACCCTAACATACTAAAAATCTACTGTAGTCTCTAAAACTAACAGATAAAATCTAAACTGACTGAAAGACGAAACAACTACTAAAAAATATAATAAATAAGAAAAAACAAAGGAAAAAAATTACCTAAAACTAATAACTCAAAGAAAACTACTCCACCGAAAAAACTCAACTACTAAAAAAAACAACTACTACAAAAAAAATCCTAAAAAGAACTACTAAACACAAAACTACTATACGAAAAAAAAAAAAAAACCTAAAACCTATACATCGTCAAAACGAAAACCTCTAAACTAAATTCCAAAAGCCAATAAAATAAAAACTAGCTAAACTAAAAATCAAAAAAAACAATAACTAAAAAACTGAACTAAAAAAAAACTCTAACCTCGTAATACCTAAATAAAAATACAAAAATACTAAATAAAAAACTAAACTACTAACTACAAAAATCATCAACACACACAACACCCCCCAACAAAAATAAACCCCACCAACGCAAAAACTTATCGCACTCCAACCCTACTTCCCAACTAAAAAAAAATCAGAACGAAAACAGCTAAAAGGAGTGACGCGATAAACTGAAACTAAAAACTAACCGAACTATAATAATCGTAACGAGGAAACTAAAAAAACACCCCTAAAAACAAACCGAATAAAAACTATAAACTAAATAAAGAAAAAAAATTCTCAAAAAACTACGAAACCCTAAGACAAACAGAACTACTAAACAACGTTAAAAGTACACGATTTTCTAAACCGAACTAACTACTGAAAAAACAAATAAAACAAAAATAAAAAAAAAAGAATCGACGGAAACGAGCGACGAAAGAACGAAAAAATTAAAAAAAAACGAGAGAACGAGATCTGAAAAAACGACGAAACGGAAACACCGAAAAAAAAACTAAGAAGAAAAAAAAAAACGATAAAGACCGTACGATGAACTCAAAAAGAGAAAGAAAAACAACAGACTCCCTAAAAAAGACGGTTCGACTAGAATTCGAAAAAAGAAAGAAGAAAACAAAATTCGAATCGAATCGAAACTAAACGAGAGCGAAATCTTAAAAATAACGGAAAAAAAAAAAAGAAACGAAAACGATCGACCTAAAGAAAAAAACGACGACAACATCGAGAGCAAAAAGAAACGAAAAAAGAAAAAAAAAACTACAAAAGAACGTAAATAAAAACGAATGCGAAACAAAAGAAGCAAAACACTAACTAGTAAGACGACGAAAAGAACAAACTCGGAAGAAAACGCGAAAACAAAAAGAAAAAAAAAAACTAATGACGAACTAAACGAGACTAAAGAAACTAAAAACGACGAGTAGTCTAAAAACTAAAAATCACTCAAAAAACTAAAACTAATCAGAAAATCTAACTAAACAACTATGAAGCGAAAATACGAACGACAAGTAACGAAAATAAGAACTAAAAAAAAAAATACTAAGAAAAACGAAAAAAAAAACGACGATAACTCGAAACCGATAAAAAAACCAATCGTAATACTAAAATACAAACGAAAACAGAAAAGAAACTGACCAAATAAAAACACTGAAACAAACAATAAATAGTAAACACTACTATGAAACACTACACTAATACACCCTATATCAACGCACTCATGATATAGCGAAAAATACAACGACTGAAATATACGAGACGAAACGAAAAAACGTCAATTCGATTCTGACCGACGAACACGAATAAACGAGACGATCTAAAAACGAAGAACTACGAAACAAGAAGAACTAAAACCGTGCCACACCACACGAACGAAAAAGAAAAAAAAACGAAAAAACGACTAAAAAAATGAAGAGAAACGAAGCACGTAAACAATGACCTAGACGAAAAACCTCCGAGAATACGAACAGACTCGCGAAAAAATCGAAACCGAAACGCGTAACGAACGTTAAAGACGAACAACGAAAAAAAAACGAACTAAAAAGCAAAAATACTATAGACGAACACTCGTCAAAAAAACGAAAAGAAAAAACACACAAATAAGCTTACAAATAAGCCCTAACCACTAAAATTCGACCTATAAAAAAAATAAAACTCTAAACGAAAAAAAGCGGAAGCGTCGAGTCGGAAAGAAAAATAAAGGAAAAATCGAAAAAACGTAAAAAACGAAGGACTAACTAATAAATAAAAAACTGAAAAACACTAAAAACGAAAAGTAAAAAAATAAAAAAACTATCTACTGTAATAACAAAACCAAAGACTACAGAAAACGTAACGAAAAACAAAAACTCGACCGAAAATAAAAACAAAAACAAAACTACGAATAAACTACACTGACGACACGCTAAAATCTAACTAAACCTAATAAAAAAATAAAGCTAAAATAAAATTCTATAAAATAAAAATGACCGAAATAAAAAAAACACTACGAAAATCAAGAAAAAAAAAAAACTAGAAAAACAACAAAATTCTACAACTAAAAGACTAAAACTAACGACGAAAATACTACGAAAAACCGCGCAAAAACTAAAAAACTTAACACGAACTAAAAAACTCATCTACAAAAACGTAGACCAAGAACAAACTAATTAAAAATAACAAAAACATCAACCAAGACCCTAACGATCTAACTAAAACTATCTACGACTACATACAACTAACTCGTGACTACTAAAAAATAAGAAGCTAACAAAATAATAAAACTTATCCTAAAACCGCGACTAAAAAAAGCAAAAAAAAAAATCGAACTAAGCGAAACTACTCTAAACAAAATAACGTAAAAATAAAAGAAAAACGGACAAAAACTAAAAAACTACTAAACCTACTATACTCATAACGAAAAAAACACTGAACACCTACTAGCTAACAAATAACTGAAAAAAACTAAACAAAAAAAAAAACTAAACAAGAAGAATCTACTAAACACTAATAACTATTAAGACGAGCTAAACTAAAAAAAAACACCGAAACTAAATGACTCTAACTACTAAACACGAATATACCTAATAATTACTAAAAAAAAGCTCTCAATCTAACTACGACTGACTCTAACGAATCGACGAAAAACAAACGACTACGACGACCTACGAACTTATAACTGAAAGCGAAAAAAAAAACCACGACTAGACAATCTTAACCCAAAATACTGCCTAAAAAAATAAATAACGAAAAAAGAAACGAAGAACGAAAAACGACCTATTTTTCGAAAAAAAACTGACACTCTATGAAATCGAACTGATAGAAAAAAAAACTAAAAAAAATTCTAAAAAAACGACGAAATACGAAAACGACAAGCTAAACGAAAGTGAACAAAACTCTAATACGCGAAGATAGATTAAATAACGCGATGAAAGGCGAACGTTAACTACAAAACTAAACAAGATCTATTTCTAAAAGCTAAAGTACAAAAAAAAACGAACGACGACGACTACGAGAAAAAACTAAAAAACGAAGACTAAGTAACAAAACTCGTACGAAAAAAAAAAACAAAAAAGAAATCCGACTACTACTAAAAAAAACAAAAAAAACAACTAAGAAAACCGGTTTAAAAAGCTAAAAACAAAAACAAACAACAAGAAAAAATCGAAACTAACAACTTACTAAAACAGACCGAAATATACTATAACTAAGTAAATCTGACTCAAAAACCGAAACTTAAAAAAATAAAAACTCAATACTACAAATAAACTTAAAAAACTAACTAAACAGTTCTAACGAAAAATTAGAAAAAGAAATATATAGATAAGAATAACTACTGAAAAAATCGAAAAATAATGTTCGGAACGAACTAATCTACTGAAAACAAAACGCGAAAAAAAAAACGAACCACTAAGAACGAAAGCTGACTCCAAATCTAACTAGAACTACTAGGAAACTACTAATAACAAAACCGAAAACTAATCGCTATCCTACTAAGAATAAAACGTCTAAAAACACTACTACGTAAAAAAACACCCTTGAAGAAAAACAACCTAATACTACGGAAAAAAAACGTGAAATAAAACCTCTAAACACTTAACTAAAAACTAAAAAACTAGAAAAAAAAAAAAACAAAACTTCAACACCTTCTCCATGCAAACTACTCTATTGACTACTAAAACTGTAAAAAAAAAAGACTAAACACTACTAATAACTAAAAACACTACTATTTACTAAAAACTAAAACGACACTAAAACAAATAAACGAAACTATCTAAACCCTAAAATAAAAAATCCTACAAATAAAATAAAATCTATAAAAAAGAACGAACGAATAATTTCTATAACTAAAAAGATACGTAAATACGAAACATTCTCTACGTTCGAAAAGAATAAACTACTACGTACTAAAGACGACTGTACGTAACGTCTAAAAGAAAAAATAAAGACACGAAAAACCTATGCCGCATAAAGTTTCGAGAACACGACGTCGAAACTGACGATCGAGAAAATAAAAAAAAACGAGAAAACAAAAAACTTAAAACGAGACTCCGAACGAAACTCAACGAAACGCCCATAAAACAAAAAAACCTAAAAGAAAACACGAAGACTGAAAAAACTAAAACCTACGACTCTGAAAAAAAAATAACTAAACGAAACTAAAAAAAAATAGAAGAACTAATAAACTGACTGAAAAAAAAACTACTAACCTAAAACTAACTAAATAATATAAAAACAAAAAAATAAAAAACTAATCTACACTAACTGAAAAAAAAATAAATCGAGACTATAATAAACTAAACGCTATGCTATATAAAACTAACTAACTCTAAAACTACTAAACTTAACGACTATAAACTATACTAAAAACTAAAAAAACTTATACTAATATAAAAAAAACTAAAAATAAAAACTCCTAACGTACTAAAAGAAAAACGCTACTAGCATGAAAAACTATACGAATTCTTACGACAGACGCCGAAAAAACAAAAAACAAAAACAAACTAAAAAAATACTTACGAAAAATCTAAAAAAACTCTAAAAATACTTACTCTGGACATATCTCTCCCAGTCGCTTAAAAAACGACTAAAAAACGAAAATCGCGGAGAACGACGTAATCTACGAAAAAAAGGAAACTTTACTCCCTAACGAATAAACTCAAAAAAGATAAGGTCTAACCTTTAAATAAATAACTATTTCGACGCTAAACTAATAAAAGAAACCTAACTCTGACAAGAACGCTGTCTAAACTGACTATAATATTCGACGAACTACTAACTGACGAATAAAACTATAAACTAACTCTCAGATCGAACGAAACCTTAAAACCGAACAAAAAACAAAACTATCTATACTACTAGAAAAAGAACGACGACTAAAAAAAAGAAAACTATGAAAACTAAACTACGAGAAAGCTACTCGTAAAACTAAACTCTAACCTAAAGACTAATAAAAACTGATCTGTAGACACGTACGAAACTATCCAACTAAAAAAAATAACGAAAATACTCTACTCGACTAAAAAAAAAACTAACTAAACACAGACTATAAAAAAAAAACTAAAATCTTATCTAAATAAATATCTAAAATATAACAAAACTATCTATACGAAATCACTAGAAAATAAAAAAAAATAAAAACAAAAAAAAAAAACTAAATTACTAAAAATAAAACATGCGTACTAATACATACAATACGCTCACCTAACATAACAAAGATACTAAAATAAAAAAAAAAACTAACAACACTAACTAACCTTAAAAAACTAAAAAAATCTACGAAATAAACTATACTGAATATAAAAAACTAACATTCTAAAATTAAAAAACTCCAATTTAGAAATTTCTTAAACTAAAAAAACAGCTATAAACACTAAACGAAATAATTCATACTGCTAAAAAACCAAAATTAAAATATACTACGAGACTACTAAACGAAAAACGAAAACGAAAAATCGAACGGTAAACAAAAAAACAACTAAAACTTACTACTAAAACGACTCAACTATCCTGGAATTCTCGAATAAACGAATAATAAGCTAAAGACGACTAAACCTACTCAGAGACAACTAAAAAAAACTAAACTACTAGAACGAAAAACGAAAAAAAACTCACTCAAATTTAGAAAAGCTATAATCTGAAAAGCTATAAACTAAAAAACACTAATATGAAAAAAATAAACAATCTAACTACTAACTAAAAACGTGTACTAACAAAGTACAGAAGAACTAACTCTACTAAACTCCTAAAGCCTAAATACTAATAATGATCAAAAACTCACTTATAAAAAACGAATACTCTCTAAAGTAAAACTAAAAAAAAACTAGAATAAAGAATCTATAATAATACTACATCTAAAAAAACAAAACAAAGAACGAAAAATCTAAAATAAACAAAAAAAAAACTACCTCTAAACTCTATACATAAACTAAAAAAAAAACTAAAAAACTACACTTATACTAAACTAAAACTACTACTAAAAATAAAATGAAACGATTAAACTAATTCTACCTACACTAAAAAAGAAAAAACTACAAAAACTAACTCTAACCTAATTAACTACTACTAAAACTAAAAACTCGTAAACTAATTTTATAAAGAGTCTAAACGAAAAAGACCTATAACTGAAAAAAAAAAAAAAATTACTCCTATAAATCACGAAAAAAGACTATGAGTAACTACCAAAAACTATAAAAAAAGTAAACTAAAAATAAAAGACGACTAAACTCTAAATAAAAAAAAACAAAACTACGACAAAGACGAATTAAAATAAAACAAAATAAACTAGTCAACGACGTAAACACGAAAAGTTCCGAAAAAACTAAAAAAATCTGCTTTAAAATACTCAACTAAACAGAAAGACATAATCTGACGCGAGACTAAACAAATAAAACTAATCTACCTACAAATAACTACTACTAATCTGTAACAAAAAAAAAACAACGAATAAAACTAACTACTAAGAAAAACGAAACGAACTCGTAAAAAACGACTATCGAAACCTAAGTATTAAAAAAAACTGACGAATGAAAAAAAAATTCAACGCGAGAAAAAACGCTAAACTACTATGATAACTAACTAAATAACAAACCGTAAAGATAACTAATAAAAGGAGCCTAGGAAAAAAACTAATCTATACTAGAAAGGAAACATATATAACTAAAATAAAACAATGAGAAGGCCTAACGAAAGACGGACGAAATTTCGAAGAGGGAAAAATAAAAAACTAACAAGAAGAAAAAAATACGAGACTAATAATAAATAACTAATGCTCTGAACGAAAAAAGAAACGACGACTCTAAAAAAAGAGAAGAAAAAAAACAATCTGCGACTACAAATCGACTACCGAAAACGTAACAAGAAAACGAAACAACGCGAAAAAAGCAACGAGTTCGAGACGAAAACGAGTTCGAAAAACGATTCGACAAAAAGAAAGAACTACATCGAAACGACTCGAAAAAAATTAATTCGAAAATCAAATAATACAAAACCGACGATCGACGACGTCGGCTACGACACGAAAAAAAACGAATAAAAGCAAAGGCTACTAAAACGAAGAAAATACGAAAAAAAAAACACGACTACGAATACTAAAAAAACGATCTAACATAAAAAAATCTAAAACCTAAAAAAACTAAAAAAACCAACCTGACAACGAACGTGTACGAAAAAACGAAACTCTATCGTCCTACGACTCTACTCGAACGACTCTAACTAACACGAAACGAAAAAATTACCATCTCAACAAAAAGAACTATAAAAAACTAAATAAAAAACGCGAACAACTACACGAACGAAACTAAATAAATCTAACTGACGAAAACCACTACGAAAACGAAAACAAACGTTATAAACAAGACTAAAAACTAATAGAACGACGTAATTTT
>Ga0179593_1530053_pt1 | contig 12474 bp, 12 predicted proteins | sample CZODoug2_1_08_16_FD_185931 | JGI IMG/M metagenome (GOLD analysis project Ga0179593, IMG submission 185931) | Vadose zone soil fungal communities from Angelo Coast Range Reserve, California, USA - CZODoug2_1_08_16fungal (PacBio error correction) | ecosystem: Environmental > Terrestrial > Soil >...
GGGTCGAGAAGAAATTTCAGGGGCCGAAAGGAAAATCACATGAAAGACCTGTGTAAAAAGCGTTTCGGATACAGGGGGGAAAGAAAATGGAAGAATCAACCAACACACTTTCTTTACAAAAACAAAGCATCCAGGGGGGGGGGGGATAAGATCCGGCGCCCATATGGTTTTGGCCCCACATCTACAGAAGGAAAAAAGGCCAACTGAAGGAAGTATTGTTAACAGGAGGAAGAAGAATTCTGTTTCCTGGTGTCCAAATAGGAAAAAAGCAGCGACCTGTAAAAAGGGAGTTGCGGAACCCTAATAAAGAGATCCACGCTCAGGGAAGCTAGGCCGACGGCGATGGTGGGTAGGAAAAAAGAGGGGCCGCAGAAAGAGCGTCAAGTGGCCGAGGGGGAGGGGGATCGAACGCGAGAAAGTCGAAAAAAAGCAGCAGGAATCTCAAAAGTAAAGAACAAAAGAACGAGGAAAAAAAATGCTTGGGAAAAATTCAGCTTTACGAAGAACGCAGCAGGGGGGCAGGGGAACTCACCGGTTGAAATGCCGGCGGGCGCGGGTCACTGCCATCGGGCAGGGTTTGAAAAGGGGTCGCATGAAAAAACACCAAGAGTGGGAATTTTCACGCCCCGCGGGTGGACGACCTCAATCAATAACCCTGCCTAGGAGAGGCCCATCGGGTTGCTGGAAACGAAAGAAAACGCCAAAAATGGAGGGGGCCCCGGGAAGGGGGGAGGCAAAAATCAAAGAAGAGAGGGGGGGGGGGATCAGGAAGCATGCAGATACACTAACGGAAACAGAACGGGAGGGGGAAGAAGCATCCCTGAGGCAGGGGGGTTTGTCAGGGAGGGGAAAAAGCGTCGAGGGGAGTTTGTGAAGAAACCGCCACAGGGGGGAGTATCCAGGGGGACGAAGGGTTTTTTTGCACTAAACCCGGGGACAAGGTTCATTCTGGAAAAAAGATCGGCGAGGGGGTGGGAGAAAGCAGTGGAAGAGGGGAACGGTCGGACTTTTGGGGTCGCAAAACGCCGATTTCCACGGGAAAAGGAAGTAATGGAAACGACGGGGAGCGGGCCAGCCGCGGCATTTCAAGGGGCCAAGTGAGCAAATAAGGATTATCCATAGGGGAGGAGAGTCATTTTTTTTGGGGGGGGGAAAAACGTTTCTTAAGTTATCTTTGTTCTGAGAGGTGGTGACGCGCCCCTGGATGGTGGAGCCGCAAATGGAACAGTGCCGCGGAAGAAACCGACGGCCCCGGGTTGGCAAAAGAAAGGCAAAGGACAAGCAGGGTTCGAAACTGACGTGTGCAATCCCAATTTCATGGGGCAAAATTGTGACGGAAAAGCGAGATCCGGTGACTAGGGGGAGCAAAAACGTAGAGGAAAAAGGAGGGCCAGGGATGGGGAAAAATCCGCCTTGCAGGCCATATGAAGTGGTTATGGTCAGGAACAACCAAAATAAAAAAAAAAAAAAAAAATCATTCCGGAGAGGTACCCATTCTTCGGCTGTCGGAAGTGGGACCTTGTGGATTCCCCCGAACGCCCTTGGGGGGACCCTTAATCCTGAACGGGGGAATTGCCTTCATTGACCCAGATCGCAAAGAGGTGGAATGGAAAAAAAAAAAAAAGTAAGCTAAGCAACCTCTTGGGGGGAAAAATTGGTAATGAATACAGACGCTGAAGCAGGGACGTCACATTAACACTTTCCCCCAGCCCTTTGCCGAGGGCGGGGGATCACAGCTCTGAGTTTGGGCTTGGGAAAGGAATACAAAATTATCGGGCAAAGGCCCGCAAAACCCGCCGAAAAAAGCAAAAAAGATTACTGAAACCCCGAAAAGGAGGCTCAAACGAGAATTGGTATAGGGTCGGGGCGGACAGAAAATCGCCACACAGTGGCGCCGGCCGGGGAGAGGTGCAATAAACAACAACACAAAAAAACGCTCATTCCGCCCTTAACCCTTCGAAAGACGGGACCGAGGGGGGGGGTTGCCACCTGGTCTCACCCTACTTGGGGGTTGTGGGAAACCAGGAAGACATTATCAAAGGGGCAGATGCCTTTTCCTAAAAACGTCTTCAAACACACGCAAAAAAGTGGGGGGAGGGGAAGAGCGCCAAAAAAAAAACGGAAAGTATAAAAAGAGAGATCCTGCCGGGAAACGGGAACGGAACGAGTGTGCATCGCCCGAAATAAAAAAACGAAAGGGGAAGGTGCAAAACGGAAAACAACAACCATAAGCGACCATGGAAAAAAGGACTCCAAAGCAAGGCCTCAAAAAAAGTTTCTGGCTGCAAAAGGGAAAAAGTCAGCGCAGCGCCCGGCCGCCAAAAGTGGCTTTCGTCAGCCGCGACGTGGGGAAAAGGAGCCGCCCGGGAAAATCAAAAAGAATCGGCGTCAATTTTTATAAAACGTGCTATGACGGGACCGCCATAAGGTACGAGTGGGGGGAGGGGGGGGTTATCAAAACAAAAAAAAAGCCCTGGCGGGGGATGCGGAAGAACGGAAAGGGCAAGAGTAAAAAAGGGTGGCGAAACGGCAAAAAGCCAACAAAAGGTTCGAAAAAAAAAGGGTGGAAAGCCCAAAACGCGGAGAACCTCGGCATCCAACTATTAGGCCCCAATTTACCTCCTGAATCTTCCGATACCGGCTTATAGGGAAGAAAAAGGGGAAAAAAAAAAGGGCGAAACATCTGAATGCCTCCCTAAAACCGGGGGAGAGATCTTGTCAGAAAATGCGGAAAACTAACACAATCCCGGAAAAAAAAACGTCGCAGGCATTGGCGACAAGAAAGAGCGAATGGCCCAGAAAAGCATCGAAACTAGAACCAAATTCACAAGCGAAACACAAAGAAAAGGGGGGGGGGATACGCAAGGCCACATTCAAAACTGTGGAAGAAAAAAGTCATGGACAGCGGGTGCTTAGCGAACTGGCACCAAAAAGGAAAGTCGGGGAGGAAAAAGGAGGACGGCCGCGATAGAGAAAATCGGAACTCGGGGGAAACCAAAAAACATGTCAAGGGCCGAAAAAAAAGCTTTGCACTGCTCAACAATATGACAGAGGAAACGGAGCTGGCGCGCGCAAGAAGGGAAGGGGGGGAGAGAGTTGTCCCACCGGGGAAAAGTTTTTGCGACCAAAACGTGGGACAAAAGCCAAAAAAAGGGGGAAACGCGTCGCCGCAAGGGGGATAAAAATCCCGGCGAAGAAGTTGTTTTGAACAAAAAAAAAAAATTAAAGCCCGAAATGGGGCACAAAGGAAGGTGGTGTTCGGAGGACAAAGAAAAATAAAGAAGACGACAGGCCACTCCGAACCTCAAAAAAAGGAGGAACATTCTGGGGCCGGGGAGAGAGAATGGAAAGGAGAACGAAGTAAATCTGGTCGAGGCACGACAAAAAAAAAAACACCAACGCAACCCATGCTCACAAAACTCATCAGGCGTCACGCCACAGAGGGAAAGAAAAAGAACTGGTATGGAAAAAGAGTCAAAGAATTGTCCTGCGGCAGGAATCCTTGTAGGTCGTCATCGGGATGTCAGAAAAAAAAGAGGGACTGCAGAGCGGCTCATCACCTCCGGAGACCATGAGCTTCGAAAAGACGAGCTGACGGCTTCAAAGGCGGTGGATGGGGGAAAAAAAATCTAGTTTGTTTGGCATTTGCATGGCATTTGGTTTTCGCTCACGAGGAGGAGCCCGGAAGACCCCGCCTCCCAGGAAGCAGTTCGCTTTCGACCAAAGAGTGCCTAGAAAAAAAAAAAAAAAAAAACGCGGCGAATCTTTTCAGAGTAGGTATGTCCTCCAACAGGGCAAAGGGAGGCATAGCCGCGGAGAATCGTAGCGTCTTAAGCGCACAGAGCTCGGGGTCGAAACGGACTCCGTCCGGAGGAACACCCCGGGTCCCGGTGACGCTGAAATACACGCTCGACAGAAGGAAGGCCCAGGGGTCCCGGAGGGGATTTGCGGTTTTCGCGATGCGGGTTGTTGTGATGTAGAAGACCTCTGGGGCTGAAAGGGAAAGCCAAAAAACGCGACAAACAAGGAAGGGACAGGGTTATATTGTCAAAAAGGCTCAGACCGCCCAGTGCCAAACGAGAATGGGGACCCAGCCGCCGGTTTAAAAGAGGTGGGGGAAAAGAAATTCCGACTGCGGACCAGCGCTGAAATAACCCGGTCAAAAAAAAATCAACCGCGAGGAAATTCTGACTGACTAAAAAAGACTTCAATTCCAAGCACAAAGAAAAACGGCGAGGTGAATTGTGAAGCCGGAACACAAATGTCAGTAAATGAAACAGGCGGCGAAGGCCCGAGTCGTCGGGTAAATAGCCCCGGCAGGGGGGGGACAGGACGCTTTACGAATTAGGGCCCGAATTCGGAAAATACTCGATTGCCCGGCGAACCCACAGGGTGAGTCCCAGGCCCCGTCCAAAACTGCAACACGCGGAATAAAGGGGGGGGGGGGAAGAGAAAAAATCTTGAAACGGTTGCGACAACATCCCGGCCCGCCGAAACAGGGAGGGGGGGGGCGCAGGACCCTTGAAAAAACCGGGGGGGTCAACGGTAAAACAGAAAAAAAAAAAAAAAATTTGGGATCCCGAAATAAGCGCTTGGAAGAAAAACTTCCTCAAGACTGATACTGTTGGACCCTGTCAGGGAGGGAGGGGGGGAGTCCTGTGCGCAGGAAAAGATCAGAGCGGAAAACGGTACCCACTTCTAGTGCCATGGGTAACCGTGTCTACCCATTGTGCTGAGTGTTGGTCCATTCGTAAAAAATTCATCTTTCCCCGGAAGCTCCCCAGGAGTTGGTACTGGGGAGCTGGCCCTGCGCAACGGGACCCTTCTAGGGTGTTTCGAAGGTGCCTCTCCAACCTGGTAGGGGGGCGCATGACGTCAGAAAAAAAATAGGCTAGAAAGGCGTGGGGGGGACTAAAATAAAAAGGGGCGGAGAGGAAAATAATCCACGAAACCCCATCGGGGCGCCTAGCCACTAAATTTGAAAGAGGTAGGGCGGGGGGAGGGTGGTGCTAAGCAAAAACAGAGCCCAGAAGGCCTTGCTCCAACGAAAAGCAGGGGTAGGTCGAAGGCAAAAAAGACATAAAATTGGGATTCCGGAAGGAAGGAAGAGGGAACCAAGGGATTTCAGCTGAGTGAGAAAAACCACCCGGCCCCAGGACTGAGCCAAAGAGGCGTCCAAACCGAGTAAATAAAACACCTTACACGAAGAAAAAAAAAAAAGAACTATGGGATTAACCACGTCCCCATTGGGGGAACAATAACCGTCCGCGAGTTGGGGGGTATCGATTGCGACAGAAATAACCGAATAGTCAGCCCTGGGGTCAGAAAAAGTGGGTCATACAATGCCCGCCAAAAAACCGTAGGTCGTTCGAACGAAGAAAAGGAAACAAAACACAGTCCAAAGGAATCAAATCCTCAGAAGGGAAGAGGGGGTCCCTAACCGGCTCAGCCAGCACCTCCAGTCCCAGTGAAGAATGCAGAGTAGGTTGCCTAACATCCGGTTGTTGGGGTGGGCTTTTTTTCCTGATATCAATGGGACCAAAACCAGAAGTGCCATATTCGGTTCCGGCAAATCCCCCGTCCCGCCGCAGGGAGGGAAAAAGGAATCCTCCAGGGAGGGTACAAAAAGGGGGCAACGGAGAGCTGCGAGACTTAAAAGGTGATAGAGCAGCAGGAGCTGGGGAAATCGGGGGCTCGAGAAAATGACTTCGAGACCGACCACTTTAAAAATTGGTAAGGGGCCCTCAACCGAGACGCCTGGAATATCCAAGATGAATGCGGGGTGGGTGGGTGGGACAACAATAATTTCCATGTAGTTAGAACCGTGTAAAAAGCCCTGAAAATCGGTATTTTGGTACCTATATAAATCAAAAAAGAGAATGAGGAAAAAAATATATAAAAAAAAGGAATCACTCCCGTAAGCGCGTTCCGCTTTGTAAACGGCGGGATTACGGAGAACACTAATCGTAAATACCAGAAAAACAAACGGCTTCAATACAGGGGTGGGGGACATTGACATCACGACAACACTCGACTTTTTCCGGAAAAAAAGGAATTTCCAATTGGAAAAAACCGTGGGGGTGCCGACCACAGCAGGCTGCAGCTACACAAGAAGGTGAAAAAGACTCCCTGATCCTGGGCCAACCGGGGCGAAAAACGCATACTTCCGACGCCACAATTGAACCCCCGGATTTCAGTAACGGGGAACCTCCAATTGTAAAGAAAAAAAAGTATAGGGCGAAGAACTTCTCAGCGAAACGGGGAATATTATAACGTAGTTTCAATCCTCAATGATATCCAAAACGAATAGCTGGGCCCGTGAACTGACTAACCAATTCGTTTTACTGGAAAAAGGTCGCCAAAAAGGGGGAGATGGTCCGTGGGGGGGAGCGCGGTAGGCAAGCCGCCTCGCGGGGGAGGGGTTCTTGGTTTGTGGGGATAAAAAAGCCAGGAGCGCGCCGGAAAACACGAGATTGAAAAGGAGTCCACGATTCGTGGGGGGGAATTAAAAAATCCTGAAACGGGAACACGGAGGGGAAAAACAAGATGGATAAATCCAGGTCGGGGGGGAAGGGCGGGAGGGAAGGGGGGACGAGGGCTCATGCAAAAGCATGAAGTTCCCTGCCCGAGGGGTTGGTCAGGAAAAGTCCGGACTAAGGGAAATCAGCAAAAGGAAGCATCAAAGTGCGGAAACAGGGTCAACAAGGAAACTGGCTGCTGGATGGGGAAAGAAAAAAGCTGGGAAAGCTGGTGCGAGTATAATAGAAAAAATACCAGAGAAAAATTCTTTCCAAAAACAAGGTGTTGTTCAAATTGAGCTGGAATCAGTAAACAACGTCAGTACCTGGGGCTATGATCACGAAAATTTCTTCGCCCTCTCAATGGGTGGGGAGGGGGGAGAGGAACCGCACTTCAAGGGAAAACCCTGCGAGGGAGAACAATGCATCAACCATCATAAATGGGGGGGTTTGGGAAAGGAGCAGGGGAGTGGGGGACGAAAGGGAGAGGTGACCGAAACAGCACTTGAGAGCACCCGCAAAACCCACACAAAGGGCAAGGGGGTCGCGATCGTCCCGGACGACGGCCCATAAACTCCCGAAGACAAGGAAAAAAAACCGGGGTTAAGTCCAAAACGAAATACTAAAAAAAAAAAAACGAAAATGGGAAACAAAAATTACCCAAGACAAAAAGGAAAAAAAAACAACGGAGTGGGGACACAAATTCAGGGAAGAGGGAAAAGCGAGGGGTAGGAGTCAACATGTTGAGAGGGGGTAAAAAGAAAACGCGGGGGGGAAGCGATGCGAACTGGGAAACTAGCGGTTGAGGTCCTTTAAGTGACTTCGTCCAAACTTGTTTGGTGTCTGGAACCCGTGCCCACCCTCACGACTGACCAAGGGCAAGAGAATAAAACTCTGTGCTATAAAAGAGAAAAGATAAAGGAAGAGTAAAAATGGAAAAAATCTCAGGAAGGGCCAACCCCGTCGGGTGAGGTATGAAGACGACCGGTCAACCAGCGAGGACTAAAAATCGAGGAACTACATTTTCCGATAAGTGTTACTCAAACGTTACCCCGGATCCGCAAGACAATAATCCGGGCGGAAAAACTTGTACGTGAGAATTTTCAAAAGGGGTTCTCTCAAAAAACCCCTCTGGAGGGGGGGGTTGGGGGGGGGGGGGGTCGGGATAAAGACGGCTTTGGAAACGGAGGACATCCCGAAAATGTGAACGAGGATTGATCCAAAAAAAAAAGCGGGGGGCAAAGTTCCTGAGGGTGCACGGGCGCAACTGGAGGCGGCGGGGGGCGAACAGACCCTACCCGCTGCACGATTGTCTTCTATGGGGGGGGTTGGGGGGCTTTTTCCTACTCTACACCAAAGGAAAGCGAAATACAAAAAAACCAGAATGTTTCTGAAAAACCAGACCCCTCCATAACTAATAACAAGCCGGAAGGGCTTCCTACGAAGTGGGGTTGAAATGGTGAACAGCGAAAAAAAAAAAAGGGCAAAAAAGCCCCACAAGGCAGTGCTTTCGTGGCAGAAAGAAAGATCGATGTGGTCTGAAGGACGAGCCTACTAGGGTCGTTGGGGGCTCCCCCAGCCGATCGGAAGGAGATTAAAGGGGGGAATTCGGGGGGGGGAAAAGAACTAGAGCTGGAAAGGAGCGATTGTCGGGAAAAAGACGGGAAAAGACCGGTAAGCTGTCAATGGCCATCTTTGGGTGTAGAAGGAACGTGATCCATAGAAAAGGGGGAAAAAAAGCATCGCAAAGATCCAAAGGAAATTCGAGAATGAAAAAGTCTAGCAAATCAGCGCGCGCTAAAGCATAGGGGGCCGGTATCGGGCGGTGGAAAGAGCCTGGGCAGCGTTCAATTCCGGCAAACGGGGCGTGGATGACGCAAGGAACGAAAAACAAACGAGGGACCGACGAAAGAAATTGGCTAGCACCTCTCCCATAGAAAAACTCCATCGATGAAGAAAAAACAAGTCTTGGGGAACCTTGCTCATGTCCTCCATCCAAAAGTGGTGCATGTTGGGCGGGGGGCTGGCCCAGCTTTTGGGTGGGTTTTGTACAAAGACACCCCGAGCGGCCTGGAGGGAAAAAGCGTCCCGCCCGTATGGAGGAAGTGTCTGCTGCACGGAACGAAAGGCCAAAACCCACCGACAACAACTTCTTTACTCACAACAGCCTTGTGAGGGGGGGAGATTCACCGGGATTTTTGACTGGGGTGGTCCTGCCCCACCAGGGAACGCACCTTGAAAGGGGAAAAAAGATTTGGCGGAAAAAGGACGGGGGTCCGGGCTGAAAGCTCGCGTCGAAGATGGTTGTGGAGTAAGTAGGGAAGGTGGGGAAAAAGCGCGCAGTGGGGTTTTTGGGTTGAAAAACAGGATCAGGGACAAAGTCTTGACAGAGACGAGGAAGAAGGGGAAACCGCGGCCGCAATTCAAGTTTCACAAAAGTTGAGAAGTAGACAGACCCGGAAAGTCGCGGCCATGGTTGGGGGGTCACACCCGATTAATAAGCGGGCGTCCGCCACGGTGGGGTGGCGGGGACGGTGTGGGGGCAAAATAAAGAGGATGAGAATGGGGGTCAGAATATGTGGCCAAAAATGAACTAAAGAGGCCTAATGGTCACAAGGACAATTGAAGGTGACGAAGCAGCCCCCCTGCATGGAGTTCACGCCTTTGGGACTGGACCTTGAAACCGCACATCTTGGACACGTCCGGGGTAGGAGAAGGGTAAATAGAGGAGGGGGGTGAGGGCGGGGGGGCGGCGGTAAGGAAGGGGAGAGAGTGAAAGGAAGGAGGGGGGTGGAGTTCGGGGAGGATGAAGAAGGTGAGGAGGGGGGCGAGGAAAGAGAATTTCGAGAGAGAAGTGGGGGCTTGGAAGAGGGTGGGAGGATAGAGGGGGGGTGATTGGACGGGGCCGCCTATGTTGAATATGGGGGGGGAAGGAAAAGTTAGACAAAGTTAGCCGGAAAATCGGCTCGAGTGTCGAGGGCGCGCATTCTAGGGGGGAGTGGTGAAGGGGGTCGTAGTATTGAAGGGGTTGATCGGGGGGAAGCCAAGATGGGCGCGGTAGTAGGAATCAGCAGGGGGCAGATGAATGAGGTCGCAGTAACATGGCCAGTGGAAGGGTCCCCTTCTCTGTACAAGGTGCGGTTGCACCTGGAATTAACGGTGTCACGTTGTTGTCCTGCCAAGACCTGGGGGGGGGGTAAGACGCCGGGGCCATAGAATCAAAAAAACCTGGAGGGGCAATGAAAATAGCTGGAAATGAAGGGTGGACCGTGACAAGGGGGGACTACAAACAAACCACCGCGGCGGAAATTTTGATAAAAAGACTTCGGCGCCTGCAGTAACGAGGCGGGGAAAAAAAAGGGACACTGTACTTTGAACTCCTCGTGGAGGAGAGCCAAAAAAAAAAGGGCTCGGGGTGTGGGGGCGGTCAAAGCAATCCACGAGTTTATTGTGGGGGCTGACCGGAGGAAAGCAATGCGGACGACAAACAGAGGGTCTAACTATGCAAACCCCGGCGAAAGAGCGGTGATTCACGGGGGGGGGCCGGGGAGACTAAACCACCACAAACTTTTTCTTCCGTTTCCAGGTCTAGATAAAACGAAGCTCAGGGGCATACTCCATTTGAGGATGCGAAAAGATGACAGGAGTTACAGAAAAATAGTCCAAAAAAAGTTAATTGGTTTTTTTGTGAAAGGGTCAACAGTTGGGGGAGAAATGGTTGTAATACCAGAACAAAATTAAGGGGTCTTGCCACGATTAAAAAAAAACCCGAGGCTTGCCTCTAGGAAAAAGACGGATAGGGAAAAGAAAAGCCGCCTTCCTACTGGGAACGAAGGCAAAGAAACACATGCGTGCATGACCCTATAAAATCGAGAACGGAACGGAAAACAAAAAAGAATCTTCAAGAAGGAGAAATGAGCGTAGTAAAAGGACCAAGGGTCTGGGAGACGGAGTGTGATCGTCGGGGGCCCAATCAACGCACCAACTTGGATTGCGGGGATTGGGGACCAACGGTCAGAAGCAGAACAAGGGGGGAGGGGGGGCCTATAATTTTGGTACCGGCAAAGTTTCCGGTAGAGGTCAAGAAGAATAGAAAAGTTGATGGCGGAAACAACAAAATCTAAGTGGCTAGACCACCTAGGTGCAAAAAAAAAGTGGTCGGGACGCCTAGCGGTCAAAAGGAAAGCGCCTTCAACACAAAGGGTATAAACCGCGGGGGGGAGGAGGGTAAGGGAAAAAAAATAGGAGGACGCCATCAAGGAAGTGAATCTTAGTCTGGACGACTACGGCGAAAAGGGCGGGGGAAACAAAAAAGCCCTTCGACAGAAAAAAGGTGACAGCTAGGCAAGGATATGGTAAAAAAAAAACAGCCGCGAAACACGCCTGCCAAAGAAGATGTCGCCGGAATGGGGAACGGGGAAACGCCAATGCACGTACGCGCCATCCCAGTAAGCTCCCCAGACGAAGCGGAAAAACTGGCACTCGCCACAGGTAAAAAAAACCTAAAAAATGGAAATTGGCCAGCTTGGGAAAAAACTTTATCGCCAGGGGAAAAAAGGAGGGCCCAAATCATGAGCTTGGTGGAGGGGGGAAACTCTTCGACTGAAGAGGACTGGTACCCAAAAGTCTCAGACTACGTACAAATGCTCATTCTAATCGTGCTACACAGGCAAAAATGTCCCGGGGCCGGGGAAGTTCAGGGGGGGGGGGGGGGGGGGGGGGGGGGGGGGGGGGGGTGCGGCGGGGAAAGAACTTGTCACCGATCCGACCGGTTTGGGAAAAAAAGGCCGGGTCAAAGAAAACAATCGGAACTGAGACATGAGGGAGAATTGGGGTGCCAGCAAGGGGAAAAGGCAAATGCCGAAAATCGGGGGACGGCAACACGTGGATGTCCGGCTGGGGGGGCGTAAAAAACTAAAAAGATCCAAAACCGAAAGATCCATGGAGTGAACCTGTGGTGGGCTTTTCGGAACCATCACGATCTGAAAATTAACAAACTGGTCTTGGTCAGAGGATAAAAAGAAAGGGGGGGGGGGCCTCAGGGCCCAAGTCCAGGCTGAACAAGCAATTTGCTCGCAGGCAGGTTGGACTGTGCGGCTGGAATAGAAAGTGAAAAGGGTCGGCCATAGTGCTTGGAAAGGACAGGCAGCCCGTATGCAATAGCCAACGGGAAATCCAAAAAAAACTCCCCCGCCAGAAATCAAAAAGCGCCGAGAATCGCAAAGAGCGGAACGCGTAACGGACGGAGCCGATTGGACCAAAGTGTAGGCCGCTAGGAAAAAAGTAGCTGCTTGGGGTTAAAGGATCTCGTGGGGGCTCACGAAAAATTCTCCAACCTAAAGCCCATCGAAAGTGCGAAACCCATTAAGACAAACAGATGGGGCGAGCCGGCCAGAAGGGGGAAGCAACACGCAAATGGGCCGACCGCGTGGGTGGAGAATTTCGGCAACGCAAAAACCTAGGACAGGGAAGACCTCGTCGGGACGCCTGAAAGTTAAATCCAAATGGTGCGGAGTATCGGGGGGGCGCATGATGGTCAGCGGTTGAGCGGTTTTGGGGGAAGCACAGAGGTGGGTGATCCCTGCTTTGCGGGATGTATTGACCGCCAGCGCCCGCTATCATTTTCGAAAAGTAAGCTCCCAGAACAGCGCCATAAAGACTGTGTTGCCCCGCGCCGTTGGAGATCCGGTGAGACGCGGCGGGGCCAACAAGACACAGCCAAAACCTAAAGCGAAATCGGGAATCACCTGGGCGAAAAAGCAAGGGAAAAACAACGCTGATGCAGGCGAAGGGGGGGAAGGGCATCGACAGTCAGAACGGGAAAACGAAGGGGGGCGCGAAGGGAAAACCGTCCTGGGGAAGAGGGGTCGGGGAGATAATTCGGCTTCCTGAGGGGGGAAGTGCAAAACACGCGACCCGGGTGGACGGCATGCACCGGCCGCACTTCCGGAATCTG
>Ga0179593_1556196_pt1 | contig 12474 bp, 12 predicted proteins | sample CZODoug2_1_08_16_FD_185931 | JGI IMG/M metagenome (GOLD analysis project Ga0179593, IMG submission 185931) | Vadose zone soil fungal communities from Angelo Coast Range Reserve, California, USA - CZODoug2_1_08_16fungal (PacBio error correction) | ecosystem: Environmental > Terrestrial > Soil >...
CATTTGTCGTATTGAAGTTTCAAAGAAAAGGGGCGAAAGGAACGATCAGGAGTTCGGCTCCGTTGGGGGGGGTTTCGAGCAGAGATTCATGCTAGAATTGCAAAGGGGATGGGGGAAGAAGATTCTACACAGTCCAAGTCCTTGGCTCCGAGAGGGAAGGCAACCCGCAGGAAGAATCGGGAGAGACTCGAACAAAAACTCTGGCCCGGGACACTTTCGTGGAATGTCCAGACCACGGGCAAAACAAAGCGAACGCAAATCAGGAGGGAAATGCACTAAAAAGATTCGAGCAAAAGGCTTTGTTGAGTGCATCGAAAAAGATGCCAAGAAAGAAGGGGTTCACAAGTTGGAAGGGGGGGGGCGACGTTAAGGGACGCCACTATTCGGCGTCGTGGTCTATAAGAGATCAGGAGCCCTGATCTAGACGGCGAACCCTGTAATTTGGCAAAAATAGGAAAACGGGGAGAAAGTGCAGAGTATCAAGGGAAAAGCTTATACTTGTGGCCGCTCTCATCCTCCCGGCTTCTTCCTTGAACGTCAAGTGCATTCGCTACCAAGCCTGTCCTGCCCCGTAAGAAAGTCTTTCGAAAAAGACGGGCTCAGGATGCCTGAGGAATGAAAGAAGAATTGATTGGGGGAGAGGCAGAGTCAGCTCTCACGCGTGAAGGAGGAAGCAATCAGTGAGGGCTCTCTAACAAGGCAGCCTCTAAGAACGCATATCGTCTGGGAGCTGACGGGGAGGGGTGTAGAAACGTGCAAGGCCGGGATAACAGACGTAGCACACTTGCGCTTTGATCGGAGCGACAATGCTCAGTTCTGCTTCGTCAGCGCCTTTTGTCCTCAAGGAAATGTTACTTGCGGTTCTCCCCGATGGACCTTAAAGAACCTCCTCGGTCTGCCTCTTTCAGTCTCACATCAGATGGGAGCAATTGATCCCGAAGTAAATCCACTGGAAATCTTCGCACTTTAATTAAGTCAAAAAGCTTACTATTCACGTCAAAGTTCTCTACTGAAAAGGGGACAAACCGAACAGGTATTTGTGGAAAGTCGCTCCCACTTCGCTCCTTTGGGGCATTTGCTTCGACCAAAGAAGGACCCCTCGGAACTCCTCCCCTCTTAAAAGAAGATTCTCCGGCTCCATTCTTTTTTTTAAGATTCCCTCTCATCTTCTAACAGATTCCCCGAGGGGCCGCTCAACGGTACGGCTGAGGAGCACCTTCGCCTCCGTCCCCTTCTGCTGTCCGGGGCTGATGCGAAACTCTCCACGCTCTTTGGACAGCACTCTCGCCCCACAAGGACGCTGCATTCGGGGAAGGTTTCAACGGACGGTGTTTGACTATGCTGGGGGGAAAAAAATTTCGCGAGCACTAAGGGGGGGAAACAGGATTAAAAAACCGCGCACAGTTGAATGCCGCCTGTGAGTGGCCGTATGAAAGCGTATCGCGTAATAGGATAGCTGAACCTGGGGGAGCTATATCTCAAGTACAGGATTTGGCGACTTCTTGGAATTGCGCATGAGTAAGAAAGAATCGTAAAGAAAAAAACGATCGAAATGGATCCTAATGGGGCTTCTCGGGAAACAATCAACTCGCGCAGAAGAACTAAAAAATGAACGGAAGAGGTGCGCAGATGAAAAAGCGGAGAAGGTCCGGGGGGGAACGAGAAAATCAGGGCTGTGGGGCGCGCCTACGCCGCGAGGCAAAAAAGGAAGACGGAAACGAAGCACGGGAGTTTAATAAAAGTCAAACTCCTATTTACTCAAGGGTGCACGGCAAAGGGGGGGGACGTTATCTAACGTACGTGATATGGATCAAGAAAGGAATTGGCTCAAAAGGCTATTCATGGGGAAAAACCCGGTCGTACTGCTGGGCAACGGTCCTGCAGGATCCTCGTCCGACATCCCCGCAGGGTGTCAAGACCTTGTTCGGAGGGTATCGGCCAGAAAAAAAAAAAAAAAAAAAAAAAAAAACAGTTGAACCAGGGATGGTACGAGAAGGGCATGGGGAATGACGCATTGCTTCGGCAAGGGGGGAAAGTAAGGGAGCGGGAGCTCGAGCCCACGAACCACCAACCCTCATCTGAGTTCAAGCCCTCTACAAGACCGGGAGTAATGAGAACTTACACGTATAAAAAGCCGTTTGGAGTCAAAGGGGGGTGGTGTGACCTCGTCTCGCAAATTCAAGTAAGGGGGCCCGAATTGAACAGCGTCGGGCTCCTCCGAATGCCAGTCTAAGCCGCAAATTTTAAACCATGATCTGGGGATGGTGTCTGTAACGGGGGACTGGGGGTGGGGTCGAAATTCACATTAACGAATGTTGATGTCATCTAGGTACTCGGTCTTTCTTGGGTTTGTATTTTATGGTCGGTTCAGGAACTTTTTCTTGTTCTTTGAGGACCCTAAACAACCAAGAGAGAAGAAACATAGACGGGAGCCAAACTGACGAGAAATGAAAAGTGGGAACGCTGAGCATTCTTCTTCATTGAGGAAGGCCGTCTGTTCCGGTTTAAGGAGTGTAAAAAGGAATAACAAATCTGGCTACAAAACAAAAGCCCAACAGCCGGGTGCGGTGTTCATTCAACACAAGGGTGTCAACCGAGACGACTTAATGGTGGGTTCCCGCGGACATCGAGAAGCGGTGAACGACGCTCTACTCCGGAGAACTTCAAGACGTAACGATGAGGGAAAAAGAAACGAAAGGAAAATCGTTTAAGGCTAAGAAAGCACTTATGACCGCATGACCTGGATAGGGAAAGGGGGTAAAGGGGGGGCGTTTTGGTTCAACTTCCTGTAGCCAGGGTGGGGGATTCTACAATGGTTCTGTTTTGTGCGCATCACAGAAGCTACCGAAAAGCTTTCCCTGGTTCGCCAATTGTTAGTAAAGGGGCAGTAGGGTAATGCATGCATCATGGCAAAAACTGGGTTAAGCAGCCAATCAAAGGTCCATTCAGAAGGAGGAAGCGGAGCCAAAGGGGAACGTCTAGCTATCCTCGCAGCAAATCCGTTGAGAACAGTCCAAAACCTCCCTTGGCCACTTAGAAAGCTCATCGCCGGGGGCACGTGTTTTTTTTCATATCTCTGCGTCTCTCACCACCCCCCCATTCTTCAAACTAGATCTCTATAGATAAACATACGACTGATTCCCTGGGGGGAAGGCATGTGAACTGGCGGGTTTGCAAATGTAGCTAGTCCGAAGTAACTAGAGGCGCATACCGGTCGAGTGTCTCTCAGCAGAGGAAAACGTCCCAGAATAGGTTGTTCGGAGGCTTAACCTGATGGTGCCGATGAATTAATGGTACGACGCAAAATATACATAAAATTTCGGGGAGACTCATTAACCTCTATTAGAGTTGATTCCTACAAAAAACCCAAATGTTGGAAAATTTTCTCAAAAGAAGTCTGCAAAAAGACCCCTAGCCAACCTATGCCAGCCATGCGTTTGCAGATGGCCTGCGGGAAATAGATTCTAGTCGGACCAGGGTAGATCTCAAAAGACTGAGAAGTTCCAAAAGTAGAGCGGCTTATTCTCCGCTCCGAAGAAAAGCACCATTAAGAGTATCTTCGGGGAAAATCATTGGGGTGGGGGGGGGGGGGGGGGGGGGGGGGGGGGAGGGGGGGGGCCGATTTACATGACAACCGGTAAAATCTTGTTTCTGGGAAGAGTTGGTCAAGGGGTTTGTTTTAGAAACTTTTATTAACCTGGCACCGAGGGGGGGGCAGGACAAAAGATAGAAGGTCGAATGCTAACGTTAAAAAACTTGCATTTCGCGCAAGACTTTGCTGGAAGCGCTATGGCTATACTCTTCATTGGGGGTTACAGGTGCTCAATCAATGCATTTTTCATGAAAGGAAAAAAGGAAAAAATAGCGTCCTCTATCTCCCCCTGGTCATTAAAATGAAATGGGCCTCGCAACACCATTTCCCACATCAAGTTCTCCCGAACCCCGAGGCGATCCAGGTTATTTGCGGGATTTTAAACCGATGGATGGATCTGGCCTTGCAATCTGGGCTTCCCTTCGGTCCACCTGGTTGGGAAAAAATCAGATTTTACCATCCCATCGATTGGAAGGTTATGTCAACGTCAGCACGTATACGGGGTAATGCGGTAAATAATTGGGTCTTTTCCGAGATGTGAAAGGCAGGGTGGTGGATTAGGGACGCAGAGAGGACTCAAGGGGTACTTAACCTTTGGAGGAATCAAAGTTCATTAGCCTATCTTAAACGGTCTAGTAAAGCAAAGATTTTAAACGCAGGGGATGCCGTACGAGGCAAAGGGAAAGGCGCGTGTCCCACTGGAACGGTATAACACTCATCAAAAAGCCCTGAAAGCCCCCCTCTCAATGACATATCATTTTCGAGCCAAGGGGGGGAAATCAGTATCACTAGTCCAAGGTAAGACGAATCTCAGAACATGCTATAATCTAGGTATGAGAGCTTTAATAAGTAGCGTTATCTCTAAGCTCCTGGGGGGGCCGGGGATGCGGAAAAGGTAGGCGCGAAAGAGTTCCAGCCATCGGGGAACGCCCTAGGAAAGTCAAGACTCGGTGGGGGGGGGAGTTCTCGAGACCCTAGGTCGTGGCGGTCATGTCGTTACTGAGGCTAGGCAACGCGGGAATTGTGTGTCGAAAAATTAGGATCCATTGCGGATCGTTGGCTTAAGGAGCGTAATACGTAGTCAGAGAAAGGACAAAGAAAAGAGCCAAAATCGGGGGGGATGATTAGAGATAGCTGTACCAGGTTGGACGCTTCTCGAGTTCCGCCGAGAAAGGATGCATACAAAGCAGAGCTCCAAAAAGGACATGCAATGGTTTTATTGAGGTGGGGGGCAGTAGGCCTGAGGTCCGGGAAAAACACACTTTTGCTCATCGAAATTAGGTCGCCGGAAGAGGTCAAGAGCACAGTCGAAAAAAAAACTCACAACCGAGGGTGCAAAGATGTGTGGCCAGAAACCGACGGTGCCGACCAAGTTCGAGCTTTTGAGAGGAGGGGGGGGGGGAGGGCTTTGCTTGTTTTGGGGGGGCAGTCCTTTGGTGGAAGGGCAACCTAGGGGCCAGCTCAAAAAAACAAGAGACGAGGCTAAGCCAAGAGCTGCAGATTTTCGGTCCTGGATAGACGGCAATAGCCGAGAAAAAAAAAAGAACCCTTCGTTGGGAAGCAGGCCCCCTTGGAGGAAAACTCGTAAAAGCTTTGCGGTACGACCTGGGACGCTTAAGGGAGATGTGTGGGTGGGAAACGTGTAGGACTCTGATCAGCGATGGAAAACTGTGCACCCTGAGAGGACAAAGCTCCGCACCTTCAACCATAGCTCTTGTACCATGATTGAAGACAGAATCTTAAGGAGAAACTGCTCCTTGATTCGTGAACCGGAGAACGGATCAAGGTTCCTTCCCCAAGCCGTCATCCCACGGAAGCTTAAACGAGCGGGGAGGAGGGGGAGGGCTCTCGTAATTTTTAGAAGCAATCACTGGGTACTGCGAGATCAAAAAAACGAAAGCGATTTCTGCCCGAAAATCCGCCAAGATCTGAAAAGAAGCGAAGTAATCCTGGCGCGTCGTCTAAAAAGACCTGGAGAGGGGCCGGAATCAAGGAGGGACAAGTTACGGCGTTGGGGAGAAGGAATACTAAAAAAAAGGCTTGAGATAAAAAAACATCAAGTAGAAGGAGCAAGGGAGATATCTGAAAAAGCAAGGACGACCGGGGGGAAGGGAAGGGTCACGCGTGAGGCGATTCTCTAGCTTCGCCAGCCGAGCATCAGATTGCTAGGAGCGGGCGGGGGAAAAAGGGAAGGATGGAAATTACAGGAAAACGGTAAGCCGCGAAGATCCGTTTCCCCCAAAGAGTGGCTTCCTCAAGAGGGAGTCGCTGAGAGATGCAGGTCTTAATACGGGGGTGTTGATTCCGGGGTCGAAATCACCGAAAGTGACTGCGGCCAGAGGGTTCTGGAGCCGTCTCTCGAAGAGTCCTTTTGCTACCGCACGCCGCAGACTTGGGGAATTCTGTTCACAAGGGAATTTCTAACTCAAGGCCATCTTTGGAAAATGCGTCAACATTCCGGTGGAACCGCTGCGGAGGGAAAGCCACCCCCCCCGGTCGTCCGCTCCCACGGTTTCGTCTCGGAGGGGGAAGGGGTAGGATGGAGGGAAGTTGCTCGCCCGGGTTCCGTTTCAAGCTATGTTTGGCCCCCGCTGGAATGAGGAGGCATGCTCTTCCGCCAACAAACACGGATTGCTGTCTTCCCAAAGGATGCGTTGGTGGGGAAAAATCCAGAAGAGTGAGGTGGCACATTCACTGTGCGAGAGCGATAACAGGTTGAAAAAGGGCGGCTCCTGGGGTTCGAGTGTCAGGCTGGCGCGGATGGAAGGGGAGGGCCTACTATTTAGGGCCTAATAAATTCCAAGTCTTGAAGATGCTGGAGCACCAAGAGTGTCTTACTCCGCTCCAGAAAAAACGCGGGGGCCAGCAGACACGGACGTGGATTTCGACACGTCAAAAAGAGGGGGGAAAAATCCGTATGCAAGGAGACGCTGCTATCCCGAAGGAAAACTTGCTCGTGGGGGCTATCGCCTCAAACAAAAAAAAACCGCAAGAGCATCCCGTGTTCAGGGGGAAAAGCTTGCCGATGCGGAACCTGGGCGGGAAAGGGACCAGCACGAGGGCAGTCGCGGGAAGAGCTCTCTATCCAACGCCCACGAGCTCGCCGAAACGCAGGCCCAAGCTGGGAGGTCCACCTTGCGTTGGGAATCATCCGTCGTAAAAACTTCTAATTGTGGCCGATCTCGACTCCTGGAGCGAAGGAGTGCGAGGGGGATTCGTGCAAAAAAGGACTCTAGCCTCGTGGGGAGAACAATCGGGAGGGGAGGTCATCAGTGTGTAGCATTCGCGGGTATCCTTCTGAGGGTCGCTAATAAGGGGGACAAAAAAAAGAGGGACGCAGAACAAAAGGGTTCTAGAGAGAAAGGAAAGAACTCGAGTGATCTAGAGTCAGGATTCTTATTTGTGTCGGGTGGAATTACCGAAGGGTAATTGCGGCTCGTCATATCAGAACGATGCGTGATCTCAGAAGTACTAAGGGAGGAGGGAACATACAGAATCTACGCAGAAAAGAAGGGGAGCTTGACTTTGGGGACGTGTTGGAAGCACTTGGGAAGGCGTTCCGAAGGTCCGTATCGGCAAGGGGAATAGGGAGAGTTTCTTCAGTTGTGCGGAGTAGGGGGAAGGGGACCAGATCTGGGTGAATTGAGGGGCCTTGGCCGCCAGCATCATCGCCATGGCCTCGAAAATGGAAGACAAAGGAATAAAAAAAGCCTTGAAAGAAAGTCTTTAAGCCGCCAAGCTTACTAGTCCTTGTCAGGAGAGGGCGCTTACCGAGGGAACAAAAAGGGGCGGAGGTGAAGGGTTAAAAAGCTCCTCTGTGCTTAGTTTCATTAAAAAACCATCAAAAGGAACCCGAAAGAAACTCTTAGCACGGCTTTAAAAACACAAAAGAGTCAGTGGGTTGGGGGAAGAAAGTGGAGATGCTGGGGAACCCAATTAAGAACTTCCAAATTTCAGCACCAGGGGAGAGAGGCTCTTAAATTGTAACACAGGAAACTTGGTTATGCCGTCAGGGAGCTTTCATATCATGGTGGATGGGTTTAAAAATGGGGGGGGGGGGTACTTGGAGTTACAATAATGCTGTGGATATCCATGGAACTGAACCCAGGATAAACACAGCTCAAAGGTGCATTCCTTTTGAGTCTTTGTCCGGTGGCCGAAGCGGGAGGAGGAATATAGGAAAACCTGGACGCTATCTCTGCATTAACGCCGATGGGGGAGGAGCTGTGTGAAGTCAGCTGCTTCAGACGGGAGGGATACTGAGGCGGGAGCGTCGCATCTTCGTTCTCTCACCCCGCGTCCTAAAAAACGATCGAAGGGGGGAAAAGAATTTTGCTAAACAACAATCAACTCGCGGAGGGGCAAAAGCAACACGGACCTCCTCATCGGGCGCGATGCAAAATCGGGAGCATCTTTTCCAAAGTTAGGACAGAGATCATGGTAAAGGGGCTCGCAGACGCGAAGAAAGAGGAAAAGAATAATCTAGGGGAAGGTGGGGGAAATCTATAAAAATATATTACACACATCGCATGGACTGGGTGAGATTGCCCGGGAAATAAGAGGATACTCGGAAGATCAATCCATAATGGGAGGTCGAAAAGGCTTGCAAAAAGGCGCTTTTGCTGTCTAAGGCGGGGGCCGTTCTGCGATCCTCTCAAAACGTCAGATCCTCAAGGTCAAGAAAGGGAGCAAGATCGGCATCCCTCTTGGGGGATGAAAAAAAAAGGGAATTGATGAAACGCGAGGAAGAGCAGCTAATGAACGCATGGAGCCAAATGGTAAAGTATTCTTGCGGGTGACTAGACAACTACCTAGAAAACAACAATCTCCATTCACAGAAATTGTCCACGACCGCAAGTATGGAAAATTAAAAGATAGTGAGAAAAAGGGGTTGGTTCCCAGTAATTCAAGGGGTCGTTCACAGAATCATTCAAGACAGAATTCTAGAAATTCTTTTGGCAAGGGAAATTTATCCCAGGGCTGCCGACGATACTAGAAGCTGGGAAGCCCAGTGGGAAAAAGATCGTTTGTCGGTGGGCTGGCCGTTAGGTTGACTTCTAGAGTGCCAGGGACACAATTAACTTGGATCGGAGTGAAGTATTTTTTGAAAGTAATTTCGAACCAAAGCATTTAGCCCTAAGAAGAGAGAGAAAGGGGAACTAGAGAGCGGGTCTAACGGGGCGATAATGGAAAGGGTGTGAAAAAAGAGGCTGGTCGTACATTGAAATCCGGGCCGGAGGGGACGGTGAAGGATTATCTCAAACAAAGGGACTACATCCTCGACAACCGTTGACCGTGGTCAGGTCCCAGAAAATGTGCTCCACCGAAAGGCGTAAGGTGGATTCAAAAGGGGAAAAAGGAAGAGCTCGTGGAAGGGAAACGCTTCTACTAAGGGCGAACTTACGTAACGTAAGCGAAACGTCAAGCTCAATAGAAGCAGAGGTCTGCTCCGCATATGAAGGACCGCAGGCTCCTTGGAGGGGGAGGGGCGGGGGAAACGGAGGGCGGTTGGATCAAGAAACTGTTTCGGGGTTGTTTGTCGTGAATCACCCGAGCGAAGGGTCCACGGGGGCCCAAGGGGAAAAATTTATGGGATAGCGTCTGTCAAATCACTTCGATTCACAGGTTAAGCAGCGAACAACAAGGGGGAAGCTGGAATAAGTAAGGGACGCGAAACGGAGCGCGATCTCTTAATGAAAGTGAGGAATAGTCCAGCCAAAATCGCCCGTTCAAAACAGAAAAAATCGAACCTTCTGGACTGTTGGTTCTACAAACTCAAAAGGGGGAGGAGGAGAAAGAGAGGGGGCTCATAACAAAAACAGCACGAAGGAAAAAGTCTTAGGGGTTGACTCGGCGGTTGGGAAATGGGAGCTATTGAACTATTGGGGACGAAGATACGCGCAACGGTAAGGGGAGAAAGCTTTACGACGTCCCCCGAACCGGGTTTTTGCGCTGCTTAATGAGTTTTGAAGGGGACGTGTCGCAGTTGAAGAATATCAAACTGGCGACCATGCCGCTATTCGCGGGTGAAAAATTCCGACAAAACCCGATGCTGACCAATTGGCGCCCGGAGGGGCGGCAAAAGGAAACGACCCCTCCAAATGAGCTCATAAAAGTCATAATGCGAACGGGAGCAGAGATTGATTTCCTAGGGACGAGCGGGGGAAAGGGACGATCAAACTGGGGGGATACCGCCTGATGGCAAAGAGCGTCGAAAAGAGCTCTCCTCTGCCGCAAAAGCAACATTAAGTCAGGGCGGGTGGAGAAGGGTTGACCTGAAGCAAAGGAGGGCGGTAGGGGAGTGTTTTAGATAAAGGTTGTAACCAGGGCCCTTAAAGGACGGGCCGGAAGGTGAAGAGACCGAAGAGGGGGCAAAATGTCATCTCCCGCCCCGGCTTTGCTAATAATATGTTTCGAGGAGAAAGGGTGGTTGGAGAAATGCAAATGGAAGTTACTGCAAATTAAATAGGTACTATATCTATTCATGGGATTCACCATAGTCAACGGCCACAGCCAAAAGAAAAACGATCATGGAAAAAATTGCGGTTTTCCAGGGGGGGTAGCGGGCGCCGCGAAAAATTTTCAATCAGAAAAGACTGGTTGGCAGCTCAAGAAGGGTGAAAAACGATTAATGCCCAACGGGGCACGTAACTGGGGGGCTGCCATAAGGGAGGTCTTGGGACATCTATGTAGGAGGCCAGATTGTGGATTAGGGAGCACGCGAGAAAAGAACTTCAAGGAAGAACAATGCTTCATTATGCTCGCTCGTGGCGTCATCAAATTCCCGGGGGGGGGGGGGTGGGGCAAGAGGGGGGGAGGCCGGAAAGAACACGGTAGAAAACGCCTGAGGGGTATGAGGAGAGGATCTAAGCCCCTTAAGCATTAAGCCAGGGGGTTAAAGCGCTCTGAAGGGGGAGGGGGCAATTAAGCTTGAAAAGCACCGATATCCAGGGGGAGGAGATCAATGCACTCTCAAGGAGAGTAAATTAGTGGGGATCGCTGCGAGGAAAGCGCGCACAGTAGGATCGCTGAAGGTATTGCCGAAGGCGTAGGCAGCATTATATGCCATGCATAAGGGGGAAGGGCCTCAAAAAGCTGCGAGGCGGTGTTTGAATCTACTGCTGAAGCTCGTTCCAGGTTGTCTGGATTCCTGCTCGGGATTGTGTGCGAGAGGATTAGGATTCCATTTCGGGGGGGTGTGGCGTCTCAGTGTATCGAAGTCATAATAACTTAAAAAAGGACGAAAGACTCGCAGCGGCGGTTTGAGAGATAGGGAGTTTGAAGCTTCTCCATGACGCGACGCTTTGAGACCGGAGCAAATAAATAAAAGGAACATGCAAAGGGGGAGGGGGGGGGTATCCTGTTTGATGAAATGGCTCCCGAAAGGTACGCCGGCAAATCAAATCGCGAACCAGCCAAAGAAGGGAAAAGGGGAATGGGTTCACAAAATCTCGGTGCGGGGCCAAAACAGAGCTTGGACCGCGGACCTGGGGAGGGGGGGAGTAAAGGGGAAAAAATGATTGAAGATCACCAACAAGAACGTGGTCGAAGTCCATTATGCTTGGGACCGTATTTCGGTAAGGGAGGGACTGAATAGAAGTTCAAACCATCAAGGCCGTTCGTTGGGGAAAGAAGTAGAAAAAAACTTTTTAAAGTAAGTAGCTTGCAGTTACCGACATTGTTCATGGCGGCCTTTGTCTTGTGCAAAGGTGATGAGGATCTGGAGATGGCCCGGAAAAAGAGGCAAATGAGGGGACCATGTATCACAAAGGACACCCAGCTCTGGGGGAACATAGTGCGTGTCGCGAATTCGGAGAAGGGGAAGGTTATACCCTGGTTAAGTAACGTAAGGTCAGGAAAAACAAACACGCTCCACTAACGATCGGCGAGGCGGTAGAGGTTGCTCCGTATGTGGGGGAGAAGCCAGGACTGAGGTACGCGAGATGGGGAAAGCGGGAAAGGATCTGAGGAAAAAAGCAGGTGTCAAAACGATTAAAGCCTGATACAGGAAGGGGGTTCGAAAACTAGAGGGTCAGACGTGCAGCGTAAAGGGACGGAGGTCAGACAGGAAGCTCCAGGAGGAAAGATAGGAATTAGTCACGAAGGAGCTTTCCACGCAAGACATAAAGTTTGTGAGTGGGCACGTTTCGCAAAAAAAAAAAATCGTCCTATGTCAAACTCATCAATGAGAGCTCCGGGAAAAGGGCCTCATAGGGGGGGGGGCAACTTGAAGGCTTTCAAGGGACTGGATCCTCTACTTCAACGTTTAAAGCCAACAAAGCGTGGCTAGAGGGGGGAGTCCTGGGAGGCCTCGATGTTGTTGCGAACAGGGAGCCCTTGGTCGAAACAAGAAAGTTCTGGTCCAGAGGGGGTTGTTCGAGGTCCTCGAGTCATAACCAAAGGGGGAAAAAAGGGAAAAGGCTCAGACGTAAGTTCGGGTCCTTAAGGCGAAGGAGTCCATCTTGGGGGGGGGGCAGGAAATTCGCAAGAATCCATCTAAAAAAACCCCAAAACGAAGCCACCGCTAAAAAGATAAGACGAAGGGGAAGGGAAAAACCTCATCGAAAACGATGCCACCGATCTCTCTCAAACTGAGAGAGTAAAAGGGGTGTTAAATCTGGGGAGGGGTAAAAGCACTTTTCTATAGGACGAGGGGAGGGGCGGACTAAGGGTGTTTTCGTATCTGGGGCATGAGAAATTGGCGCACATATTTGAATAGTTCTCCTTCAGGGAACAGCCCTTCAAAGGGAGACTCTGCGGGGGGGCACAACCCAGGGCCTTAACCGGAGGAAACAAACTCTGCCCGCGACATTCGTGGAAGACAAACGGCCTCACAAGAAAGAAAAAGACGAGAAGGCAGAGCGACTCGGAAGGAAAAACGC
>Ga0179593_1600976_pt1 | contig 12474 bp, 18 predicted proteins | sample CZODoug2_1_08_16_FD_185931 | JGI IMG/M metagenome (GOLD analysis project Ga0179593, IMG submission 185931) | Vadose zone soil fungal communities from Angelo Coast Range Reserve, California, USA - CZODoug2_1_08_16fungal (PacBio error correction) | ecosystem: Environmental > Terrestrial > Soil >...
AAAAAGCAGGCCTGCTAGTAACGCGGCATGGAGAAAATCCAAATCAGAGACTCCCCGAGACAAGAAAAGAAAGAAAATCGCATGAGCAGGTTGGATGGGAACAACGGTCTTCGGGGGAAAAAACCTTATTCAGCAAGTAAAAAGGCAGTCTTTTTCCTGACGAGGAAAGGGATCGCTAACTACGCATTGTCCCATCTGGGAAAAAGAAAAAGCACTACTTCTCGGATCAGGGAAAACGCGGTTTTTTGGCAATTCAGGTGGGGAAAGTCGAAGGGAAATCTGCTTACATAAGCAAGAGAAACGGGGGGGATTACTTTTTTCGTGAAAGGGGGGAACACCGCTCGCCTTTACCCGAGGAGATCGCGGAACAGACGTTGGTCTTTGCGCAAAAACCCGGCTCGCCTACAACAGACCGCCAAGAAAGGCTTTTTGCTTTTTCGAGGGGAAGGGAAACGCCAAGTTCTCGAGAGAAGGGAGAAGGAGGGAGCGCCTACCGCTGCAAAGGTTGGAAGGGAACACAAATGAAGAAGGAGGACCTCTGTTCCTCGAGGAAAAGCCACACCGATTGAAGAAGAGGGGGGCAGGCCTGTAAGGGCGAAACCGACATTACGCGAAAAAAGAGGGGAAGCCGTTGAGGGGAAAAAAACGGACTTCCCTTATCGATGTAGGACGGAAGGTCTTCCGTTGGGTGGGGAGCGTCGTCATCTTGAGGATAAAGGGAAAAGGAAGTTGGGGATCGCTAAGAATACGCTCTATTTTCCATGTTCTGAGAAACTACTTCCGGCGAGTTTTCTGGAGCCGGAAGACGAAGAGTCCCACCGTTTGGTAGGTCGCAAAGGGTCCCTCTCCCGGAGGGGCAATGTGCGTGTATCCATCGGAAAAGGGGAAAGTTTCATCTATACACTCGTGTGGGGTCGGTAAAAAAGAGGGGTTGGCATACGGAATGCCAGCATCGCTTGTTCTTGGGGTTTTATGGGGAGAGAAGGGAAGTTGGTTTCGGGGGAGAAAACAGGTGTATCCCGCGTAGCATTGGAAAGGGGGTCCGTTGTGGGGGTGTGGGGGTCCTTCACATCACATTTTTAGGGGGGCTGACCCTCACTTGGGAAAGAAAGAAGAACAACTGGGCGTCCGGAAATGTCAGGGTTACTGAGCGAAATTCGGAAAAGGGCCAAAGAAGCGGTTTCTATGGAGAAAACCCTGAAAGTGAAAAAGGCTTGCTTCGATATTGTCGTATCGGGGGTTAAGGGAGTAGAATCTACGAGGGCGAGGGTTCGAGGGAAGAGGGATGATGAGCACAAAGAGGAAAGTTCATCCTTTCTACGGGTATGGTCGGGGAGACTTTGTTCACTCTGAAAGAAAGAGAGGAAACTTAAAGAGTGTTTGTGGCACGAAAAGGGAACCTGTTCGCCCAAAGCGGCGGAAATTGGTTTGCGAAAGGGAAGAGGGGGACCGGTTTTGGGGAAAAGAAGGGGGGGCGCATGTGGCTACGCGGGGGGGGTCATCGAAAAAAGCTCCTATTCAGGGAGGTGAGCGACTTCCGAAGGGGGGGTAAATATCTTTGAGAATAAAGAAAGAAAGGAAAGGGGAGAACCATACTTCTTTTAGCGGAGGGAGTGGGGCGTGGCTCTCGAGAGAAGCACCTTCCTAAAACAAGAACGTTTTTATTCTCAAGGGGGAGACCACTACGGAATTTCACTATGCCTCACGAGAGCGGGAAAGTAGAAACTCAGGTGAAAAGCCTTCGACGTTCGGGCTGACGCGTCGTAAAAAAAGGGGAGGAGGTACTCCACATCGCGAAGGAAAGAGGGAGCAAGAGAAGTGCTCACGTCGTAGCAGGAAATCCTCATATAATCCTCTCTGACGTCTCCACTTGACGGGAGGGTATTCGACGATCAGATGATGTTTGGAGGTAGTGGGGGGGGCATCCCTTCATACTCTTCGGTTCAGGAAAAGGAAAGACCATAGAAAGGTCGTCAGAAAAGAGGAGAGAGTCTGGATTGTCTTTCTCTGGATAGGGGGGGAAGAAAAAGTCCTTCCACTGCGTGAAGAGACGGCGCGGAAAAAGAAAAAAAAAGGAAATCAATCTGAAAAAGAGTCTATGCGGAAACAGCCTTCCATGGTGGACCGGTCAATGAAAATGCCCTCTCTGAGGGAGGAGCTGAAATCCTTCCTGGGGGGGGGAGGGAAAGTCTAACTTCTTACTGGGGCTTTTATTTTGAGGGGGAAGAGGTTTCTGGGAGGGAAAAGAAAATAGACGGAGAGAGGGGGATGTTCTCTTCTCTGTAGGGGATCCCGTCGACGCCGCCTTTTTCCGCGGGGAAAGGAGGGGAAAGAGGGACGCGAGGATCCAACTAGGAGGAGGACGGAAAGATCTCCTTTAGTGGCTGAAGGGTAGTCCTAGTCCTCGAAGGAGGGGGACGCTATTTTCTTGCCAAAAGAGGGGCCTATAGGATAGGAAGAACAACAACGGAGGAGGAGGAAAGAAAGGAGGAAACAGTGAGCTCCAAGGATGGCCGCACCTCATGGTAATCGCTGCTGGGATGGAAAGCTGGGGGGAGGAGGTGTAGACTGATGAGGGGGGAGTGTAAAAGAGGGTGAGCAGGCTAATAAAGAACGGGGGTAACGGGATAGAAAAAAGGGTGGAGGTGGTAGAGGAAAGTAGAATGGGGGTTGGCTGGAAGAGGAGACGCAGGAGTGAGGAAGAGGAGGGGGAAGAGGGTTAAAAATGGGGGGGGGGGGGGGGGGATGAGGGGGAGGAGGGGTTGCCGAAGGAAGGGAGAGAGAGACGGGAGGAGAAAGGGGAAAGAGAAGGGAGAAAAAAGGAGGCCGGAGGGCGTCTTTTTCATGTATGTGAGAAAGAGGAAGAAAATCCCTTCTATCGTCAGAGAAAATCCTCGTTGGCTCAGAGGAGAAAAGAGGCGAAGGCCTCTTCAAAGGCGAGAGGATAAAAGAAAGTCTCCTCGCACAATCCCGCAAACAAAATCGGAGAAGGCTGCGAAAGGAAAAAAAGGACGCACCGCGTCAGAAGGAAAAAAGTGCCATCTACTCAAAAAGGGAAGGAGCGCATGCTACGCCGCTGAGGCACGCCGAAAAAGCCTTCTACCCTCATGGAAGGAGGGGGGGAGTCAATCGAAAAAAAGAGTTTCTACAAAAGTTAGGGGGAAAGACAGGCCTAATATGCAGTGGAAGAAAAGGGGAGAAGAGAAGCGAAATACCAGACATAGCCGCGAGGGTGGAGTAGCTACTTCTCTTGTCTTTTCGGGTAAAGATGGGTGTGGCATGGGAAAAAAAAAATTTTATGTGGGGGGGCTTTAGGATCTGGGGGGACTTGCTAAAAGAAAAAAAAAACATCCATCTGAAGAGAAGACGAAGCCGGTCCCTTTGGAGACTTAAAGGAGAGGAGGAAAAGGATGAAGGCTACGACGGGCGCAACGCTAGGGAACTGGGCGCTCTGTGGGGAAAGAAAAAGAGCCGCTCCTCAGGGAGGGTACCTTCGAAGTCGAACTGAGAAAAGGATTTACAGAAGGGAAAAGAAAGGAAGAAGAATGGGGGGAAGGGAATCTTTACATTCCGGTGGGGTCTTAACAGGGGAGACTACACCTTGCGGAGAAAGGGGAGTGAGGAGCTCTATACTAAAAAAAAAGAAGAAACTCCTCTACAATCCGCGCTGTTTTCGAAAGAAGGACTGATTCGGCAGCTCTTGACCAAAGGAAGGGGGAAAGTAGAGCCCATCGCCCTGAGAGGAGAGAGAAACTATTACGCACTCGGAAAAAGAGACCAAGACTTCCGTGAAAAAAAGAAATTAGCCTTTCTCAAAAAAAAAGAGTTCACGCTTGTGGACTTTGAAGGGAACCCAACACTCTTCATTTCAGAGAAAAGGAGGGAGTCAGCGTGACCCAGAAAGAAAAAGGACTCCTGAACGTCCTGGGTCGCGTGGAAGGAAAAAAAGAGATTGCACATCGAAACCGAGGAGAAAAAAAAGAGATAGACTCTCCCGAAAAAAAAAGAAGATCGCCGCAGACGCGTGGGGCAGGGGAAGGAGAAAAAAAGGAGATGGCATCCGAAAATAGTAAGGGGAGGGCCCTGAACGCCGTGAGGGGAGGGGAAGAAGGGCGTTCAGCGCGCAAGGAAAAGGGGTGAGAAAACTCTTTCCCGCCACTAACACCAAAGGGGAAATTCCACTGCTTACGCAGGGAGAAAAGGGGAGTCCCTCAGACCCCGCACAAAAGGAAGAAGGTTTTTTCGTTCCGCAAAACTAAGGACCAGCCCAAGAAAGGGCCCCGCGTTCCGAAAAAAGGGAAAAGGGAAGGTCTTAGTTGCAAGACAGGGAAGGGGGGCGCTGCAAAGGTAAGCCTTGAATAGAAACCCCAAAGAAAGAGGAAAAGAATATTAGGGCTCTACGTATAAGCGGACGCGAGGGAAAAAAGGGGAGGCTTCTTCCTCTCATAAAAATCCGAGAAGTAGTAGACGAGAAAGAAAAAAAAAGAGAGGAACTCGCTATGGAAAAAGGAAGAAAGGGAAATTGATCCTCATCCGAAGAAGAAAAAAAACCCAACTTCCTAATCTCTGGAAATCGAGCAATCGTATAAGGAAAGGGCCGTCAATACCCTGCTTAGGAGTCGCGCATTTCGGGAGAGACCGCCTGTCACCCTGACGAAAAAAAATCTGGGAAAGGAAGTCCTTCAGGAGAAGATGGGGTCTTCAAGAAAAAAGAAAGAGAGAGAAGAGAGGCTCTTTAGAACTTTGCGGGCGCTCCACAAGGAAAAGAGGAAGGGGAGCGCGGGGCGTACTCTGGTGGAGAAAGGGGCGCAAAGAAAAAGCGAAGAAAACTCCTAGAAAGGAAGAGAAAGGCGAGGTCCTTCGCCTTGCAAGAAAAAAGAAAAAAGTTGTCTTCTCTGCAGGGGGAAGAAGAGTCGCAACAAAAAAATTGCCAAAAACTCGTTGCAGAAAAAGGGAAGGGGAGGGAAGATCTTAACGAAGGGGGAGGGGGAAGAGGGACCCTCAATCATCTTCCTCCCAACGACAGAAGTACTGAACCCATGGAGGAAAAAAAGAGGAATACTCAGCCTCCCTTATGGGGGGAAAAAAAAGAAAGGAAGGAGTCCTTGAGAAAGAGGGGAAGAGTATTTTTATGCTGATGGGAGTCATGCAGAGTTACTCTCCGCAGGGAGGGGGAAGATCACAACAACACGGAGGCAGGAAGGAAAAAAAAAAAGAAGAAAGAAGTCCGGACTAGTAAAATCGGCATGGAAAAGAAAAGAAAAGGACTCCCCTCTTTCACGGAGAGAACTGACTCCCTCGGCAAGGAGAGGGGGGAGGGAAACGGAGGCTGAGTCTGGGAAGAAAGGGGAGCCATGGCCAACTTCAATTCTGGAGGGGGGGGGGGAAAAGAGCTTCTTTACGTTTCTAGCGAAAGGAATAAAGGGAGCGGCCACGCACTACGGTAGAGGGAGGAGTTTTTTGCCATAGGGGGTAACCTTTTCTCTCTGCTGACATCAGAGACGCCCGGGGGGGGGGGGGGGGGCAGGTTCAAGCGAAGGAAAGAAGGGAAGAGAGGAGGACTGAGGGGAAGAAAAGAAAAAGCTTTTTTTGGAGGACCAGGATAAGGAAATCCGCCCCGCTATCTGCAGGGGAGAGGGGGGGGTGGAGAGAAAGAACAGTTCTACCGAGAAGGAGAGACTCTTCATTGTTTCGTGAAGAAAATCTCGAAGAGAAAAAAAAAGAAAAGAAAGAAGGACCCAGAGGGGGGGCGGCTCGATGGGTACAAAGGAGCGACCGAAGGGAAGGAAAAAGGTTATTGCGAAAAAGGAGAAAAGGAGAGAGGCATCTCAATCCCCAGGGGGAGGGGGAGGCCGTTGGGGTTGGGGGGGGAAAGGAGGAGGTGAGTATCACATGAAAAGAAAAGGTTTTGAGAAAGAAAAAGAAGCGCTATTTGCCATGGGGAGGAGAAAAGGAAGACGTGCAGGCGTCGGTTGACAGGAGGGAGGGGGAGGACCGCCTCAGCTTCCAAGCTTGGGGGGAACGAAAGATTATACTCTCTCCCGGCAGAAGAAAGGGGGGGAGGGGTCTAATCTATTAAAAGTAGGGAAAAGGAGAGTTCAGCTATACAAGACAAAGTTTTGTTCGGGAAAGGGGTGAGAAAGAAAGAGGTTTCACTTCCACTGAATAGCGGGGCGTGGATGGGGGAGGAAAAAAAAGGAGGTCATTTGGTGTGGAGGGAAAGAAAGGACCCACATTTTGGGAGGACGAGAGAAAAAGACTGTCCGTTTTTGGTGGGGAGGGGGGCAAGAAAGGGGAGGAAGGGGGAGTGCGCGCTGACCAGAAAGTCGGACATAGAAGGAAAAAGGGAGGCCGTCCTTTCATTTACGTAGCATCGCTTGGGAAGCGTTTTGGAGGGATCCCCGGAAAGGTAAAACCTGCGGAATCAGGGGAGAGAGGGAAGAGTCTATGAGAGTCGCTCCTGGGGAGAGGCATCTCAATCGGCTTAGGGAAAAGAGAGGTCCGGCGAACTTGTATGGGAGGGAGAAGTGTGTTCAACGCTTACAAGGGAAAAAGAGTAAGAGTGTTGGTTTGGAGAGGGAAAATGGAGAACAAATCGTGTCAAGAAGGGGGGGGGGTATAACTTATAATTGCCATTTTTGGCCAAGAAGGGGTCGCATTTGGCGACGGGAAAAAAGGTGGTCATCGGAGAAGGGGGAAAGGGCGATTTTCTCTCAGTGCACGAAGTTCACTATCTTGGAAAGAGAAGACTTTCATGTCGTCGAAAAGGCTGTGGAGAAAGGGGAGGGGCGTTGATTGGCTTCTTAGGACGGAAAACGCCCGGACGAAAAAAGTTGTAGTCGCCCGGAAGGGAAAGGGGACCGGAGAAAGGATTCTCCCGACGGGGGGGAAAGGCGAAGGAGAAAAAAACGGAGACGTTCTCCTTCGCAAGGGAAAGAGAAAGAGTCTGTACTCCACACCAAGAGGAGAAACGGCGCCGCTCGAAGGGGGAGGGAAAGGCGGATCCTCCATCCGAGAAGAGGAGTACTTCTCCAACTTGACGGGCTTCGTAGCGAGAAGGGTTTTTTTGTCTCTGAGGGTTCATCAAAGTGAAAAATCGTCGGTTCTGGCCTGCAGAAAAGAATCGTCATCAGCGACAAAGAAGACGGGCTTTGTCGGTCGCGGGAAAAGAGGAACCGTCTGCCAATGTCTACGGAGGAGGGAAAAAACACCTCACGCAATCTGCACGATGTGAAGAGAGGAAGGAAAAAGGAAAAATTCTTTTAGCCGTATGCGGGAGAAGAGTAGAGGGAGCGCTGCGCTTCACCTTCCTTTTTCGCTTGGGGAAAAGGAAATCGGACGGTGGAGGGAGAGGGGTAGGGAGTTCGCCTCCGGATAGAGAGAGTGGTTCTGGGCTTGTGGAGGGGAGAAGGAGGTGAGCCAGAGAAGGGGGGAAAAGAGACTTCGCATATCTAGTGGGGTCAAAGAGTAAAAAGAGGAGGGCGACGGGAGACGATCTCCGTGAGTTTCGTAAGATGGGTAGGTCCTAAGACGAGGGAGGGATGATGTTCGGCCAAAAGCTGACGAGAAGAAGGGGGAAAAAAAAAAAAACAAGGGAGATGATTGAAAAGAAGAGAGAGAAGAGATCTGAACAAAAAGGGGGGGAAAAAAATCATCTTTATACTCAAGCAGCGAGGGAATCCCATATAAGACAATAAGGAAGGGGAAAAGAAAAAGGGTACGCCCTCCTCTGGGCAAAAAGAGATTACCCTCGATTCGAAGGCAGGGTCCAAATTCGAGGGAGGAGCCCGAAGGCTCCGCGCCACAATACCCAACAAAGGAAGAAGAGGGGTCTAAGAAAAGAAGAAAAGAAGAATCCTTCATCAGATTGGCCGCGACTAAAAAGAAAAGCGACTGCTCTCGGAAAGAAGTAAAAGAAGAGAAAAACCCGAATTTCCTTCTGTGGAGAATCTAATCACATCGGGCACAAAGAAGGAAGGCGCGGACTGCGCCTTCTAATAAGAAGAAAGGAGGAAGATACCTCGAAGAAAAGAGGAGGAGGGGGGGGGTCGCTGTATGACAAAGTAGGGGTCCTTTGAAGAGAATTTCCGGGAAGGGAAGGAAAAAGAACTCTCACAAACATAATGGAGGAGGAGAAGGACTACTCCGTCACTTTTGGAAAGTACTCGAGAGAGAAGGTACTACGTTCTCACGGGAGAGAGGGGGGAAAGGTTAGTCTTGCGAGAGGGGAGAAAAAAAAAGAAAGCCATTCTCGTTGAATAGAAGAATAACTTCAAAGGAAAAGGGAAATTCTACTTCGGCAGAAGAGAGATGGGAGAACGTTACAGTAAAGGGGGCTTCACTTCTACTACCGGGCTGAGCGTGAGGGGGAAGGAAAAAAATCCACTCAGAAGAAAAGGAAGGAGCGGGTTCTAACGAAACGGGGGAGGGAGTCTTCATCTCGGGAACAAATTGAAAGGAAACATCGCCCTTACTAGGAGGGGGAAGACTCTGACCCGAAGGAAAATGAGAAAAGACTGCCTTTCAAAAATCAATTAAAGAAAGGTCAACCAAATCAAGATGGGAAGAGGGGGGCGACATTTTCAATGGGGGGAAGAGAGTAAGTTCAGCTAGCTTGTATTTCAGCGGGAAAAAGAGAAAAATAAACGTCTCCTGAAACAGAAGAGGGGGGGCTCATCCTCCTAAAACCAGAAACATAACCAGTATATTCTCTTCGACATCGAAGGAGGGGCGCACGTAACTCGGAGAAGGAGACCTAACCCCCTAACTCCAAGTATAAGAAGACTCTTGTGAAAGGTCCCTCGCAAACGGATGGAAGGAAGGAAAGCGATGAAAAGGACACCTTCATTCCTCGCGTGGGGTCCTCTATTTCCGAAAGGGGAGGAGGAAAGGACACATGTGATGTGAAAAAAAAAAAAAAGGGGAAGAAAATAAACCAACGGCAGGAAGTGGAAAGAAAAGAGGCTCCCACATGGGATTCCTCATAAAAAACGGAAAAGGAGAAGGGTTTCTTTCCGAAATAAAGAAAAAGAGAGGCGTTTTAATGGCCCCTCTTTCCATACCCTATCACCATGGAAGGGGGGGGAAAAAGAACCAAAACGCGTTATGAGGGGGAAAAGGAGAGGAAAGGGTAATCTATTTACTCACTAAAAGATGAAAGAAAAAAGGAAGGGAGAGAAGTATAATCTTCTCGCACCAAAAAACAATCTTTGACGATGAAAAAGAAAAGAAACCTCCTCCTCATATTAGACGAGAAAAAAAAGGAAGAAAGGAGAGGAACTTCTCTAGGAATCAAAGAAAAAAGGGGGAAGGGTATACCTAACTAATTACGAACGGAAAAAACGAAGCGCGTAAGGGGGATGCCGCGAAGAAAGGCATTCCCCGTTTGCAAGGACCAGCTTCCAAAGAGGGGGGAGTCATTTCTTCCCATAGAGAAAAAAGAGCGTGAAGGGGGAAGAATATTAATCGTCCTAGAGTCTATGGGAAATTCCACGCCCCACTTGCATAGGAGGGAAGAGAGAGGGGAGAAATTTGTGCGTTCGATAAAAAGGGGAAAAAAATCTCTTGGCAGGGAACTCTTGGGTGGAGCCGGGGCTCACCTCCAACGAGAAAGGAGAGATCCTAAAGACGAGAAAAAAGAGGGTCCTTCTCCTTTCACGAAAAAAAAGAAAAAAAAAGTGGCGGGGGAGGATTGGTCAGCATAGCGAAACGGAAGGAAAGAAGAATAATTGCAAAAAGAGGGGAAAAAGTCTGCGTTGCCGGGCTCGACCAGATTGAAAGGGGAGCGATACCCCTCAATCAGCGAGAAAAAGGGGGAGACCATGTCGACACGGGCTGGGAAGAAAACCGTCTGTTTTTGCATCCAACAGGCGAACAGAGGGCGTTCCCGGGAAAGGGGAAAAAAAAAGGAGTCGATGATGTTTATGCTGAAGGGGAAGGAAGGAGGAAGAGAGGCTGATCTATCTCAGAGAAAACAACACCTTTATTATTGATGACAAAGATCTATCTTGAAGGCGAGTAACGCGGCATTTACTACCATAAGAAAGAAAAAAAGAAAAAGAGGAAAAGAGGGACCCCGTCCGCGAAAGGAAAGAAAAAAGGAAGAAGGTTTTATTCCAACTACGTCTGATTATTCTGAAGATCCCATACCGTAGTAGAAATGGGGAAAGAGGATGTCTTGGGCTGACTTGAGGGGGGGGGAGGAGAAGGAAAGAGAAAGATCACATCTTCGAGGCACTGCAGAGGGGAAAAAAAAAAGGGGAACCGCGTTTTTTGCAATTAGGGAGAAGGGGACCGTTTCGCTCTGCGTCTGGAGAAAACACTTGTTGGAGTGACTTTTTCCGTGGGGGGAAATCGCCTGTCTCGCGGAGAGAAGAGCCATGAGCGTGGGAGGGAAAGGATCCTCCCCACAGCATACGCAAAAAAAAGAAAGGGGTCATGTGTAGCGAACGCCCAAGGAAGAAAGAGGAAAGAAGGAGCGAAACCGCGTAAAGGGGGGAGGGATCACCCCTCAAGATCACGTACGACTTAAAGAAAAAAGAGGGCATCCACTAGTCGGAAATCGGCGCTATTTTCCGAAATGACGAGAAAAGGGGGGGGAAGAAGGTTCTTGCGAAAAGGGGAAAGGGAACGTATCTATTACCAAAAAAACCGCTGCAAAAAAAAAGGGGGGTTTTTTGTCGGAGAGGAGAAAAGGACCCATGGCGGAAGGGAGAGAGCGACGTTCCTCGCTCTAGTGGCCGTGGGAGTCTTCCCGGAAAGGGAGAGGATGGTCGGCCGACGCAGAGTCCCCGATGGGGGGGGAAAGAGCGCGACGCTTATAAGGAGAGGAGGAGAAAGGCAGGCTTGTGCGTGGGAGCATAGGGGACCAGTCCAAGGGAGGGAAGAAGGAAAGAAAGAGGGGGGGCGGGGTTGGGGAGGAGGGACGGAAAAGTGGTTTATCGGGGGGGTAAAAAGCGGTTCCACGGAAAAAAAGGGAGGTTTTGGCGGAAAAAAAGGGAGGGGGGAAGGGGGCGGTGTCGAGTAACGACCCCAAGGGGGAGAGACTCTTATCATTGGCAGAATCGGGGCCGTTGGTGGGTATGGGCGAGGGGGAAATGAGAGGGTCTTCTTCAAATCACAAAAAGAGAGCTTCCTTCTACGCCCGGGGGTACATAGATTGAACCAGAAAAAGAAAGGGTCAGGTGACGGCTCATCGCGGGCGGAAAAAAGAAAGTTTGCGAGGGAGAAAAGGCCCTTTTTCACATCGTCCTTCGGCGCAAGACTTGGATCGCGTGGGGAGGGGATCGAAGAGAAGGTTTCGATGTCGAGCAGAAGAAAAAAAAAGCGGCCACGCGGTTCAGGCGAAGGGGGGGGGGTTCTCCTGGGAAAAGGATGAGAAGAATGAAAACTTAAGAGGGGGGGGGGGGAAAAGGGGAAACATGTCTCCAAACTCGGGAAAAAATGTTTGAGAAAGTTCTAATTGGGAAAAAGGGGGGGGGGGGGGGGAAAAGTCCGTCTTGGCTCAGGTAGTCGTTTTCATCCGTAGCACGCAAAGGGGGAGTCATGTCTATGGGAGAAAAAAAAACGGTTTCAAGAAGGGGGGAACGAGCTGAGGAAATCCTCCCTGTCAGGAGGAACAAGAGCGTCTTGTGGACGGAGGGGGAGGGAAAGTGGAGGAGCGAGCTCCTCAACGAAAAAGAAGGGGGAGTCTCCCTTACTAACAGAGGAATGTAAGGGAAACCCTCTAAAGAGAGAAGGGGGAAAGTAGAAACGTCAAGGAGGGGAAAAATCTGGCATTCGCAGGTCCAAGAGAAGGGGGGAGAAAGGGGAAGGGGACTCCACATCGTCGCAGACAGAAAAGGAAGAAGGCAGAACGTCGGGGAGACGGCCATCCTCCTAATTAAGAAGTACTGAAAAAGAGAGGTCGTCCTTCTACGAGAAGGAAAGGGAATTTTTGGGGAGAGGGGAAGGGGGGGGGGCAATCATTCAATACTCGAAGGGAAAAGGAGAAAGACCAGAGCATTCGTAAGGAAGAGGGGAAAAAGACTTCGCTCATGCTTGGAAAGGAGAGGGACTACCCCTCTCTCCTGATATGGAAAAGCGAGTCCTCGCCCGCACGAAAGAGGGAAAGAAGGGAGAGTAAGTACCCCAGAAGGAAAAGAAAGGAAGGGGGCTTTCTAATTCGTTTCAGCGAAAGTCTCTGGGAAGAGGGAAGTGGAGTCGCGGGCCACGGCGAAAAAAAGGGGAGTGGGGAAAAGTTCTTTTTCTTTCGAAAGGGAGGAGAAAGGGGGTGCTTTTCTTGTGCTCGCAGGTCTTGGAAGGGGAAGGGGGAAGCGCCTTTTGGCCGCTGCAGAAATCTATTTGTCCCAGCGAGGGAGAAAAACGAGGAGGCGGGACGGCGACAGCGCCGGAGTGGAGAAGAAGGGGGTAGTCCGAATGCCAAGAGCCGCGGGGGAGGAAAAAAGGGAAAAAAAGCTTGGCCGAGAAGAGGGT
>Ga0179593_1620634_pt1 | contig 12474 bp, 13 predicted proteins | sample CZODoug2_1_08_16_FD_185931 | JGI IMG/M metagenome (GOLD analysis project Ga0179593, IMG submission 185931) | Vadose zone soil fungal communities from Angelo Coast Range Reserve, California, USA - CZODoug2_1_08_16fungal (PacBio error correction) | ecosystem: Environmental > Terrestrial > Soil >...
AAAATCCACGTCCAGAAAGGCGTATAAGAAAAAAAAAAGAAGGGGGGCGAGGAGCAAGAGCTTGTGTTCCAAGCAAAAGAAAAAAGCAAGGAGAAAGCGCGGATGTTGGAGGACAACGCCCTAAATTGTACCGGATGCTTCCGGGCGAAACGAACATGACGCCCAGCAGCAGCAGAAGCAGCAAGTCCCGGTGGCCAAATGAAACGCAGGGAAAAAAGGTTTCAAAAAGAAAAAAGAGGTCGGTCGCCGAACCGGAGAGAACAAACCGTTGTGCGGACTTGGACGTTTAAAGTAGGAAGGCATATTGCCTCGTAGAAACCAAAGACCCAACTGCCGCAAGAATCACGCTGAAGGCCGCTACAATGGACCTAGAAATGAACTAAAGCAGGAGAGGAACTGGGAAATGCAGAAAAAACTTTGTCGCAAAAGCTTCGGCGCAGCCGAAGGAGCTCGTTCCCTGGAGTATATCGCTGCCCCGCTGAAAGAGGCCACTCAGGACCAGCACAAGGGTGCAGTCGAGAGCAGGAAAAATCTAAAAGGAGGGTGAGGCGAGAGACGACGAGCGCGCCCAGACGTCCGAAACCAGCACAGAAGGTTCCGAAGCCGATAAATATCCCGAATCCTGCGAAGATCATCCGAAGGGAATGTTGCGCAGAGGTCTGGAAGAATTCTCCGTAAAGACCCACGGCATCTCCGAGTTCTCGAAACCTGAATGAGCTCTCGATCAGAATCTCTGCTATGAAAAACGACCAAGGGAAGCTGGGAGGCCGGACGCCTGTTGGGGAGGGAGGTCAAAACTCCGCAACTGCCCGAAACAGCACACGACGGAGGGGGAAGACTCAGAAAGAAGAGCTGCCATAAACGTCGCCGATAAGAGTTCCCCGGCGCCGCAGATCGAACCAAGTGCAATATACGTGGAAAAGGGAGAAGGAGATAAAAAGCCATCAGAGGAAAAAGGAGCCATTCCGTCCTCCGCACGCCATCGGATGGAGGAAGGAGATCCTCAAGGGGGGAAAGACAGGAGAGGAAGTGGAGGGAAGGGGCGACACGAGCCCTCAGTCGCATCATCACCATGGGGCTTGCGTTTGCCCAAGCGACTGAGGAGAAAGTCAACTCACCATGGTGCGAAGGGTCAAGGCAGACAAAAACCCGAACTATCTGAGATCGAACATCCTGCGCTCCTCTGCAAGTTCTCAGTCTCAACATAACGAGAAGCGAATGAACTTGTGGGAAGTAGTGGGCTGCACCGATCATTCTGCTTCTTCAGGGACGGCCTTCAAGCCGGAAGCTTCTGAAAGAAGAAATCAAAAGAGGAGGACTCGGGACCACTAACTTGGTAAAAAATCACAAGTTAACAGCGACCAGCAGTAAGCTTAAAATAATCCGTGCTCCCGTGAAACCATAAGGGAGCCATGAAAGGGAAGAGTCGGGGGGGAGCAACCGAACGGCGGAGGGGGGGATCTTGGGGAATGAAGCTGGGCAGGATCTTTGGGCAAGGGGTGGCCGCGGCCTTGGCGCCTTGAGGAGGGAGGGGGGTGCCGGAGCTGAAGATGTTGGGGGGTAGCGGGGCGAGCTGAAAACGGGCCGGCAGCAGAAAGTAGCCGGGCTCGGCATCTTCTGTTCCGGGCGTCAGCAGCTTTGAGACCGCAAATCAAGTCTGGGCAGTAGAATTCAGTAAAAGGGGGGGATGACGGATGATCCGGGCTGAATCATCGGCCGCGGCGGCCCTTATCAGCGGGGGTCCCATGGGGGCCCTGACGGCGAAGCCCGAAAAGGGTAAGAACCAGCCCAAGGCACCGCCAGACGAGGAATCAGCACCGCCATGTGCATTCGCAGCGTCGCAGCTAATAAAAAGGAGGGGAGGCCCGGTAGGTCAGCAGCCGTTCAGGAAAGCCTACAAAGAGCCCCCCGGAGCTTCAGATCTACAGCTCCGCGGAAAGGGGAGGACCCCCAAAAAAGTCATACTCCGGACAGCCAAAGCACAAAGAGGAGAGAAAGGGGGTCAGCAGACGCCCCCCGACGAGAAAACGCAACGAAAAAGGGTCTTTGGATGGGTCCACAAAGGTGAATTGCGCTCGAAACTAAAGGAGGAAAATGCGATTGAGGGGAGCTCTGAAACGGCGGCGGAGGGAAAATTCACGGGCCAAGAATCTGGGCGGATCACGGAACAGAGGTTCGGCGAGACGGGAGAGAGGAGCGTTCGGGGCCAGGCGGCGGAGGACCTGCTCAACAATTGACGCGAGAGAGGTAATAAAAAGCTGAGGCGTAGGAATAGAAGAGACCTGAGGCCTTGACGACTGCTCTGGTGACGGACGATAAATCATTTCTAGGGCCGGTTCGGGAGGGCGCGGATTAAGCAAGAAGAAGGGGACACAAAGGGAGACGAATCGGGGACAGGGTAACGAAAGGCGCGCGTAAAAGGACGCACCGGCTAAACTTGTGGAAAGGGTGAAAGGGCAAGTAAGAGAAAAACCTACGCAGGGGAGCGCCCCCGCACCGCCGCATGCTGCAGGGACGGGAGCAGGGGAGAACGACAGAGAAGGGGGACGGGAAAGGGGTCGAGGGTCGGTGTGTGGAAACATATCGGAAGGACTTACTTAAAGCCGGAGGAATTTTTTCAAAAAGGGAACCTTCATAAAGAGACCGAAGTGACAGGGGAGAAACCGCGGCTGGCCATCGGTCGGTCATCTTTGGCATTTGGAGGGGGAAGGACAACGGAGAAAGTAGTAAAGAGCGAACCGCAAAGGCCCGACTTGACGAGAAGGCGACGACGAGAAGGGAAAAAAACGTCAAAGCCAAAGAGAAAAGGAACCAGATCGGCGCAAAAGAAGAAGGAGAGAGAGAAAAAACAAAAGGAGAGGAGTAAAAGAGGATTCTCCGGATGGCTGGAGACGGTATACGAAAGGGGCCTGAATCGCGTTGGGTAGAGTAAGCGCGTAAAGTAGGGGCCCCAAAAAAAAACCCCCCAGCCCTCCGTCGAGAGGGGGACTCTAAAGAGAAGGCTGATCGAGGTCGAATAAAGGCAAAAACCGACGATTGAACCTCGTGGCATCTCGGGTCCGGAGGGAACCAAGTCGGGCAGGAGGAAAAGCCGCAAAAGAGAAGGGGGGAAGAAAGAAATGTCGTCGCCGCCGATCTCCATCACAGGGACCAATTGTTCAAACGCTGGCGTCCGCAATGATCGAGGAAAAGCCGACGGCGACTCAAAGGGAAGGCAGGTGCGGGCGCTCAAGGCGCGGCGTAGAAGACGTCAAGCGTCCAGGCTAGTGCATCGAACGTACAAGGGCGATCGGGCGCATCTAACGCGCAGTTAAGGCCGAGGTCAGGAGACGAGGAGGAAGGACGTCGCGCTTCAGCTGACCGCAAAGACCAGACAACTCGAATGAAGATTTCGCGAAGGGAAGGAGCATGAGAAAAGGACAATCCTGTCTTATTGAGAGAAAGAAGTACCGGACGAGTCATATCAGTGGACACAGCTAAACTGACGCCGCGTTGAAAGGCGACTCTCGACCGCTACGCCCCTAGGGGAAAAGGGAGGGGGAAGAAGTACTAAAGAGAGAAGGCCGCGCAAGCCAACTCAAGGGGAGAAGACAAAGAAAGAAGGAAGCAAAACGGCGCAATTTACGGAATGTTTCCCCAGGTCAAAGAATCGACGTTTGCGTTTAGCTTCTTTTGGAAGAACTGGGACACGCTCTCCGAGGGGGGGGACCTTCGCGCTGGGTAATGGTTGGAATGGGGGGGCTAGAAGGGAAAGGAGGAGAGGGGCGATACAGAATCTTGGGCTACTATGTAACTTTACGAAGAAGGCGTTGGAGTGGGGGGAGAGGGGACCTTCTCGGGAGGAAGAGAACGCGGCGAGCTGGCCGCGATTAACACGACGGGAGGAAGGTGGGGGGAGCCTGCGCGGGTCACTATCACATGTTCAGAGGCGTTCCCCGGTTCGGAGGACCCTGTTCCGCGAGCCTTGCCTACGAGGGGGGGGTGGGGTGGGGAAGGGGGATCAGGAAGGAATAAAAAGGAAGGGTGCCGGACGAACGGCCCTATGACCAGAAGCAATGAAAATAAAGGTCGATAAAACAAAAAGCGCCTCAGGGGAAGAAGCCTAGGGCAAGCGCAAGTCTCCGAAAGAACCGAAAAAAGGAAAAAAAACCCGGCGCCCAAAGCGTCCTGAGGAGGGCAACAGTGCCTCCGAACCGGCGCCGAAGGGAGCGGGGGGCCAAAACGCCGCCAAAGACCTCCCACAGCTGAACAGGGAAAAGAAAGAAAAGCGGCCCGGGCGGATCAGCTTGCATCACTGCGCACCCTAAAGAAGGGAGTCAGAAGAGAAAGGGAACTGATGAAGGGGTGCCCTCTTTCGTTCGGGATCGGGTGGCCTATAGGAGGGGGGAGGAAAAAGTGTGGTGGCAGGGGGCTCCAGATCAGGTGAGGATGCGGCAACCGTCTCTGCGCCTATCTTAGAAGCATAAAGAAGGTGTCAATCAAGCCCCCAAATAGCAAAACCGGCGGAGTGGCTTGGAACGGAGACGCGCGGAGAAAGGCTGTTCGAACGATCCTTTAATTTTTGCTGTTAAGGCGAAGTGAAAAGTGCCCGACCCTGGGGGGAGGAACGGGACGCGCCGCCGAAATCCCGCGCCGGTGCTATCGATAGGTCGGCTTGGTAAAGTCTTCCATGCACCACACTGGGGGGGGGGAGAAAATAAATAAGGAGAGGCGCGGATCAGCGCCGGCTAGCCGGGGGCTTGAAAGAGGGAGGGGACTTAGAGCGCTTGATTCTGAACGAATCTCGGGACGCGCTCTTATCAAGGGAGAAAAGGAAGGTCCTGTGGGGGAGGATCTGCAGGGCGCCAGACCCGGGAAGGAGGAAAGGAACTAAGAGAAAAAGGAGCGGGAACGCGCCTCGGCCAGTGTGCGAGGGCAGGGTGCCGGCGGCGTGTTGAAATAATCTTCAAAGGGCAGACATCCCCGAAAGGGCCTGGAGGAGGGACAGCATAGGACAGGACGCAACACTAAAAAAGGGGGAGGAAAAAAACGGAAGCAGATTTCGCGCCGTTGGAAAAAGCGCACTGTCGTATGGGCTATGAGAGGATATCTTCTACACCGCGGCGACCCCCGGCTCAAAGGACGTCTCGAAAGGGGGAACGACGAGTCATCATTCGAAGGACTTTGAACAATGGAGAAAGGGGAGCGCAACATTCTCGCCGAACAAAAAAGCGGTTCTCTTGCGGCCGGCTTCAAACCTGCCACTGCAACGCGTTGCTGAAGAAATAGGCAGAAGGAGAAAGAGAACGTGCCGAGAAGCAAAAGGGGAAAAAGCGGATGGGGCCCGAGATTGCAAACGAAAGAATGAAGGAAGGCGACGAGATTCGGAGAAATTGCTAGGAAAAAAACCGTTTTTCTCGCCAGGGATGGGATTAATTTCGGCGTAACAATTGGCCGAGGAAGGCAGCCCCGGGCAAAAAGTTAAGAAAGACCTTGAAGCAACACAGTTTCGGGCGGAAAAAGGTTCGGCGACGACAGGGGAGGCTGCTCTCCTGGTAGGGAACCTTCAACCCTCTAGGAGTATACCCGTTTAGAAGGGGGGGGGGAATGCACTTCGGGAAAGAGGGGGTAGGGTTCGGGGACGCGAAGCCGGTGGAGTTCGACTCCAACACCAAGAGGGACATGGTGCTGGTCGGGCTGGCCGTCCAGGAAAAGGAGCTGGCGATCTAGAGGGATGGCGAAGGGAAGGGGTGGGGAGGTGGGGTAAAGGAAGTGGAGGAAGGAGGGAGGGGTAAGAGAGGGGGGGGTATGGCGAAGGGAAGGAGCACGGTAGAGAGGGTAGGGGGAGAAGGCAAGGAGGGGAATCAATGGGGGTTGGGGGGGGTGGAGGTGGGGGTGGATGGGGGCGGACGATGCGGAGAGAGAGGGGGGGGGGGGGGGGGGGTGGGAGGGGAGGGGGGGGGGGGGGAGGGAGGGGTGGGGGGGGGTCCTCACTAGAGAGCCGGGGATTTATACTCTCACCCAACAACAAATGAATGGCCAAAAGATGGAAAAAGGAGGGGTAAAAAAGAGGGGCGATCGCCAGATGGTTTACCCTGGCAAAAAAATCTCCATCACAAGTCGTCTTCGTCGGGGGGGGAGGGGGGCGGAAAAGAAAAGGGGGAGGCTTCGAAGGGAACAGGAAGCCCTAAAAACAAAAAGCAGCACGCCTTCATCGAAGACGTTTCCTAAAGAGATTTCCTCTGGGGAAGGGGGAAAAACCGGCGAGCAGAGGTCGAACGAGAAAAAAAAAGTTTGAAGGGCATCGTGAAAGGTGGCGCTTATCACCTGAAGCCCTTTTCTTGCCGTAAACTCCGGGGAAAAAAAATGCCTCGGAAGAAAGAGCCCTTTCTCGAAACACCAAATAAAGGAAGCGAGAAGAAGTGACCTGGGTGGACGGTCGATAAAAAAAGGGGCCGAACGAACTCCTCGAGAGCCAGCCTCTCCTCCGGCAAGGGAGGGGCCGGCGTGTCGCGTCCTCCTGTCCGGCCAGCACGAGGGCAATTGTGCATGGAGGAGAGGACCTGCCGAAAAAAAAAGCCCGGGGGCGCTAGAGAACCTAACGAGAGATCAGCCCATCGAGAGTCCGAAACCAGCATCAGGAATTCCTGATAGTCCGCGAAATTACAGGAGGATCATAAGAAGGGGGAACTGCTAAAACCCACCCGGGGGAGGGGTCCGAGTGGTGAAAATAAAGAGAGGCAAAGAGAAACACGGCAAAAGAGTGCGAGGCTGCTAATCGAAAGCTATCAGCAGAGAGGGCGATTTCTTCTACCCTCTTCAGAGCTGTCGACACTCCCAGCATAGGGAAAGGACGAGACTCAAGCCGGCCATGGTCTCACAAATCCACGGCCTAGGCATCTCGACAGAGGAGCCTGCTCGGGAGGGACATAGGCGCGTCAAACCGGGTCGGGAAAAGGAGAGAGGGAAAAACGGCCATGCGTGAGGTTGATAAGAGCCGGCGAAGTCCTGGGCGCCCGCATAGGGACCAGCCCGCTGCCCGGACAAAAAGGAGAGGTAAAAAGAGCCGAACGCCGGGGGCCGGATAGTCCGTTGTCGGGAGGGCAAGAACGGACGGAAAAGTCGCCCTCAACGGAAGGGAGAAAAAGGCGCGTGTCGGCCCAGAGAGGAGGGGGAAGAGAAATAGAGGACAGGGCGCGCAAGGATCGGGTCACAAATTGTCGCCAAACAGACAAAGCCGAAGGAAGAGAAGTGCAAAAAACTTCCTCGACGCAGTCAGGGTTCGCCGGAACGCACCCCTAACGATCAATCTCAGTTCAGGGTGCGATTTATGTGGGAAAGGCTCACACCGGATGAAAGGCGTGCGCGAAGGTATAAGGGAGGGGAAATCGAAAACCTGGTTCTGTACGCGTTACCCCAAGACGGGTTGAGGGGGCCGAGAAGAAATACCAAAACGCAGTAAGCACAAAGTTAATCCGGGGAGACCTTTTCAGAAGCCCTGCAACTACTTTGGAAGTTCGGGGGGGAGAAACAAGCTGAAGCCAAGCCGGCTCATTACGGAATGGGGAAAGAGTGGCGGCAGGGGGGGGCCGCGCCTTCGGCAAAGGGAGCGGCTCCTGTTGCGGGGGGGGCACGGACTTTTGGGGGGGGGCGTAGCAAGCGGGAAGGAGGATGACGCAGGCCCGGCAGGAGGGTCTGGAGGGAGCAATGAGGTCCTGCCTATGCGTCAGCGCCTTTAGGAACCGCACAGCGCTCAGGCCGGGTCGATAAAGACGTTCAGGGACATGGACCGGGCGATCCGGCGGAAATTCATCGGCCTCTAGAAGGGTCCCGATCATCGTCACCGGGGTGCCGCAATGAAAAAGACTTGAAGAAGACCGGGGACCAGGGTGATGAAACAGCAAAGAAGGAACCGCCCTTACTGACGTCCGTCGCACCGCCGCGCGTCCAGCGTACAAGCGGCGCGGCAGGGGTCTTTCTCTCCGGGTCAGGAGGAAGGGGACACTTCCACGGATCAAGCTAAAGAAAAAAGAGGAGGGAATCGCGATTCTCAAAAAAAACTGGATCTACCAAAAAAAAACTTCAGACACCGTGCAGACCATCGGGAGGCAACGGTCAACTAAAAAGGAGAGCGCGTCCAGACCAAAGAAAAAAAGGGGCCAAAAGGGGGCAACCTTTTGAAAAAGGTGAAATTGCAGCCAGACCCTCTTTCATTAATAATAGATTCTGTGGCTAAGGCTCACTGGGAGGGCCCTCTACGAGGAGGAGGGGGGGCCCTCCGAAAAACTTTCGCTTAAAGGTGACCCAGCTCAATGGGACTAGACTTTCTAAAAGCGTTGGACAGAGGAAAGGTTAGAGAAGTAGCATTGCTATAAGCGGTGACTCATGAAAACGGGAACGCAGGGGGCTTAAAAAGAAGACCGTGTCCTGCTACTGGATCTTTTACCTTCGAGATCTGAAGGAAGGGTCGTTCTTGCTCAAACATTATGAAGCGAAAGAAACCTTGGCCGCGGCGAAAAAAACTAAGCGCAGCGGGGTAAGTAGGTACGGTAGACATGAACCGGCCTCCCCGTGTCTTAGAGATGCACGAACAGCTTGACGTCGGAGCCTGGGGGGGCGCCAGAGGTGAGCGCCGCCAGACGCCCTAAAATGGCGCTTGACTTGAGCCTCATTGGAGCTCCCCATAATCGAGCAGGGAAAAAAACGGAGTCAGAAAAAAGGGGACTGTTGTTGAAAGCGGTCGGCTTCTATTCCATGAAGCCTATTTTTTCATCGGCAGGTCTCCAGAGGCCTAATTGGGGGAAAAACGCGTCCTGCGGCCGCGGGTGCACAAGCGGAGAAAGGAATTGGGGGACGAAGGGACGCCCTAGCCCTCGTTCTGGGCGCTGCGTGTCGAGCGCCAGACTAAGTCCCCCTCTTTAGATCTCTCGAAGGAACTCTTCAAAGAAAAGGGGCGAATGCGGCAGATCAGCCCACAACATAATCGAGTCTAACAAAAAGAGTGAGGGAGAAGAAAACCGAATTCTGGGATCCGCTCCGATCACGGGCCTTAGACTGTTGATTGACAGAGGGAAGAGATCGCGATAGAGGAAAGCGGGGGCAAGTCGAAAGACCTCAGCCAGTAGGGAAACCGAAAGGAAGTACGCGAGGGACGTAAAAAAAAACCGCCCAAGGCAGGAAAGAGACGATTGTGGAAGTCAAAAGCCTACTGATTTTGAATCAAAAAAATTCGAGAAAGGAGGAACCGTCCAACTAAAAAATCCACGGCAAATGGAAGCGCAAAAGACCTATCAAAGAAAGGTTAAAAAGAGGCTTCCTCATTGAAGGCTGTCTGGGGGAAGGGGGGAACGAGGGGAGACGTCAGATGGAAGGAAAGGCGGTGCGAAAACTACGAGGAGGCGAAAGAGACGTCAAAAACTGTGCCAGGCGTGCATCTCACTAACAAATCTATAAGGGGCAAGGAGGAACGCAATTAGGTGAAACTGCAAAAGAAAGGTCGTCTAGGTCGGCAAGGACGTCCCAGGGGAATCATGCAGGAGATAGAAGACTCAACTAAAAGGAAGGGAAAAGGTCAACAGAAGCATTCGAGGACAGAGTCTTCTATGTGATACGCCCAGGTCGGACGTCGGGGACATAGTCACGCGAAAGCAATTGCCTCCTGAGCAATCTCACTGACACCGCGCGGGAGAGAGCGCCGAGAGAAAGTCTCGCCGAGCTGAGCTGGATTGAACATCGGAAAGACATCGACCGCCGCCTAAAAGCATGAGAACGCCACCTCATAAGGTCTTAACTCAAAGTTCGAAGTTCACCTGACTGTGAATTGAAACGCGACGGTCCGTTCTCTGTTTGGTGGGAGACTTGGACACTAGCCGCCTCAAGTGGGAGGGGCCTGAGAAGTCAGCCTCTGGTCTGAGGTGGTTTGTGGAGGGGGAATCAGGTCGAGGATGTAGCGAAAGTCATCATCTGTTTTCTACTACGGCTTGACGAATCCGCTGATGGGGGGTGGAAACCGAAAGGCCAAACCGCGGCAAGCTCCTGCTTCGAGGGGAACGGCCTTCTTGGGGTGGAACCGTGCGGTGGGTTCTGCGGCACCCGTGCGGCAGGAGGCCTTCCTGGACTGCGACCCTGTGCCGCTGAACTTGCCGAAGACGATGAAAAGGAAGCCGGGATAGCAAGGGGGCAGGTGACCGTGAAAAAAGGCTGCGATGACAGAAGAGGGGCTTCGGGGGGCTAAAGCTTCTGAGGGCTCCGTAACACCGATTCAACCCTTCTGACCTAAAAGGCGGAAGGCCCGCAGCCGTCAGAAGACAAGCCAAAATGCTAAGAAAGCGACGTGCCGTCGGGCCTCCGAAAAACCCTTCGCTGAAAGACTTCCCAAACCTGCCGAAAAAGACCTCACCACAGCACCAGGGAAATATCCGCGCAAGTTTGAAAGAGCAAGAGAACACCCGAGAGGGGGAAGAGGAATGGGCGCGGCTTAGAGCATCCGTATTCACCTTTGGCTCATTACGTTCGGTCGCGTAAGTCCAGGAAACGACAAAGGCGGTGCCGCGTCAAGAAAGAGTGGGGTGTCGAGTATGCGAAGCTGAACCGCTCAAGCCGATCTGAAAATAAAAAGAAAAGGCGGGTGGGAAGAAGCACAAAAAGGACAAAGACCAGGAGCGCGAAGGGTTCTGGGTTGCGAAAAGAGAACGGCTGAGCTGCGGAATATCTCCTGCTTTGAGGGACCTTCAGGGAGACGCGGCTTGGGGGGGGGGAGGTGTTCCGGCGCACTCCAACCGCCGGCGAAAACTGCCGTGCCGAGATGCAAAGCCGTCGCGCGTTCAAAAGCTCCTTTTCTGATCGATAATTATTTAGGGAGGGGAGAAAAGTGCAGCCAGCAAAAGATCCGGCGGCGGCGCGGATCGGGTCTCAGGACCCGAAAGAGAGGAGAAAGAGAGGGGCGCGCGGCTATTCCGCTCTGTCACCTTCCGACGCAGGAATGTTTGTCGCTCTGCCGGAGCACTGTACACCGACCGTGATCAAGAGAAAAAATGGCAGCCGAGCAGGAAAAAGCGAAAGAGGGACATGCCGGTGTAGTCATTCTTTCCGGTCGTTGTACGATCGAAGCACATACCCGCCCAGGCAGGGGCCAAGACTGAAAAAAGAAGCGAAAGAAGGGGAAAGGACCAAAAGATCGCGAGCGATTCGCTCAAGAGGCACTGTCGCGAGGGGGTGGGGCGATGACGGCGAGAAATTCTTCATAACAACCGATCGACCCCCTGAGAAAAGGGACGTTAGGCGACGGAGAAGCTCTAAGGTCAAGAGAATAGATCGAAAGAGAGGGGGGTTCGATGGGCGAAGACGAAAGGGCAGTCTCGCAGAACAAAGAGTTCGCTGCGGCCGGCTGAAAGAACCCTCACTGCAAAGAGGGGAGAGATTCAGGGAGGGGAAGAAGACCGGGAGACCGAAAAGGATATAAGACCTGTAAAGGGGCGAAGCTCACGTGCGCCAACGTTCGTGGAATTCTACGCTAATCGACTAGGCATTTTCTGCGAATTGCTAGGGAAACCGTTTGAGAGGAAACGCTTATGACTGAGGAGGCGTGGCTGCGCGTTCTAAGAGAACACCTGAGATTGGGGAAAGGAAGGAAGTTCACGAGCAGCACACGTAGCGACACCTTTTTAGGCTACCGACACCGCAAGAAGGGCGGAAAAGGCAACCCGCATGAAAAGAGGGGAAAACCGTTCGGCATAAGAATGCTGGGCAGGGGGCATCGGGAGAAAGGGTTACGCGAAAATCCAAATGTTCATTTCGAAACTAAACAGAGACGCGACATGTGCTGGGAAGGGGAGTGACTTTAAAGGTAACCAATATCGGGCTGGCGATCGCCTCCAGAGAGAGGACGCGTGGATTTCAACAACAAAACACTTAAAGATAAAAGAGAGATAAAAAGCGGGAGAAGCAAAACAATCTCCCAGCAGATAGGGGTAACCGGCCGGCAAACGCGGGGCTAAAACCATCACCATGCCTCCGGGCTTTCGCTTTTTGGGGGGGGAAGTCGGAAAGAAAGGGGCGAGGAAAAGGATCCTTAACGAGGAAGAAAAGATGCAAAGCGGCACAGAAAACCGAACGTAAAATGTTCGCTTTTGGGGTAAACCCGCCCGGCGAGCATCGGAGGGGTCGTCGCGAACCTTTGCTCTAAACCGGGGGGGGGAGTTATGAAAAAGTCGAACATTCATAAGGTTCTTAAGAGGGAATAGCCGCAGCCAAGCGAAATTCAATCCGCCTTAGGGCCTCTCAACGGCACCTAGCATTCAGCATCTCTGGAGGGGGGAAGTCGAAATCTGGAGACTAAGGGGCGAAATCAACCTCGAGTGAATTGGGGGCGAGGTTATTCCTCGGGGAGAATCCTGCATCTCTGCCAGCCGTTTCAGGGGGAAAGGAACAGAATATCTCAGAGAAGAAACCCAAACGCCAACGGTGCGTTCTCAGGTCCCAGCATATTTGCGGTTC
>Ga0179593_1640058_pt1 | contig 12474 bp, 11 predicted proteins | sample CZODoug2_1_08_16_FD_185931 | JGI IMG/M metagenome (GOLD analysis project Ga0179593, IMG submission 185931) | Vadose zone soil fungal communities from Angelo Coast Range Reserve, California, USA - CZODoug2_1_08_16fungal (PacBio error correction) | ecosystem: Environmental > Terrestrial > Soil >...
TGTGAGACTTCTTTTGCCTGGGCACGACCCCCATGACCTGGCGCATCTTCAAAATCTTCGGCTGTTCTCTTATCATAAGAGATCGTCTTCATTCCTTTTGGTAGAGGAGTGGAACCTGCTTACGTGGTCCCGGAACCCTTTTTCTCCCTCGGCTTTCGGACTTCTTGCAGCCAGATATGCGAGCGCACTAGATCGGTTGCCTCAAGCATTGGGTGTTCACGGGCATGGGGATAATCTTCGATCAGTGAATAGAGACCAACGGGCCGTAAACGCGCTCTCAGTTGTGTGATGCCCTCCTAGAATTCGCCTTACGTTGGAGAAACCGCTACGGACTCACCCCACCCTAAGGTGGACCTTAAAGCCCGGAGCCTGGCGGCTCGTTTTTCGGTACAGATGGGAGAGATGCATTGCCAAGGAACTGCAAAAAAGGCTTGCTCGATCTATACAGGACCGACCTCACACACAAGAGAAAAAGAGAGATATATCTGTGTCGAAAAAAGGGGGGCAGATCGATAGACTCAATGCTGGAAAAAACCCATGCCTTGGAAAACCACATCGAAGGAAAAACGGATCGTAAGGAGGGGATGGAAGAGGCGATATCAAAAAACTTTAACTAATCGATCAAGGTTTAGGGGGGAGAGGCAACAGAGGGGGGTGCACAGGCCAGGCCAAAGCTTCTCGAAAGGACGAAGTGCAAATCAAGTGAAGCGCACACTTCTGGCCGACAACTCCAGCATAGGTCGATCAGAAAAAGCCTCCGTTCAGACGGTCTTGAGGCCAGAATCTCGAAATAAAGGGAACCTTCCGCCGGAGCCCAACTCGTGAAGAGGAATGAGGAAAGGCTATGTGCCTTGAAGGTCGATCTACTCAAGGCGCGCATCTAGCGGGAGTCGAATTCCGGCAGGCTTCAGTCGAGTAGCAAGAGTCAGCATGAAAAGCGGGCGGCGGCCGGTCAGAGGGCCTACAAGAGGGCGGAAAGGGGAAGAGCGCGCGTACAAAGACTTGCCGCAAAAAGGGCTCTGACAAAAGAGGGGTAGGACGCTAGAATCGGGCCGAACGGTGGGACCTCGCGCGCACCTCTGTAGTGGGAGAAAGAAGAAACAGCGTTTAGGGGGAGCGGGGGGAGAATGGAACCATGCCCGAGTAGCGTGGACACTCCCAGTGTCGGGGAGGTCTCTCAACGCAAGGAAAAGGGTACGGCGTTACGTCGAAGATACGGGAAAAACCTTGGGGATGGCCGCCATTTCTCGCCAAGATCTGCTCCTCCGTGAAACTCTGGACTTAAGCCTTCTCAGCCTTTCATCAAGAGGCGCGAGCTCATCACGTCGCGACCGAGGGAACGCAGGAGAGGGGGAGGGAGATCCTGCCTAGAACCGACGCGATCAACTGTAATCGAGTACTTACTGCGGAGGGCCAGCGTCAAGCACTGGGAAAGCAGGTGTGCTAACGGTCGAGGTAGCTACAAGCTTGGGATGCGCTAGCTCGCCCGCTGATAATGGTAGCGTCTCAGCCGCTCTGGGTTGACCATTCCGCGAAAGAAAGGGGCCGAATCGAATACTACTTGGTTCAGAGGTTTGATATTCTTTTGGGACTCTTCCTCGCCAGTCCTCGGAACAACTGGAGGGACTTGAGTTCGCTAGCCTTGAACAAACAAATGGGGTGAAACGCACGGGGGGGCTGGATGAACGGCTTCGGGGGCGGAAAGGTCCAGTGCTGATCCTATGACATCCGTCGGGGCGAGCCCCACCGCCCGAATCGCGAGTGAGGACTCAGAGGGGGAGACTCCATTGGCCGAAATCAAAACAGAAAAATTGCCTCGCGCAAGCGAGTGAAGTGGCACGAGTTTTCGGGACGGGGCATACGGAGCTCCTGGCCGACGAGGTATTGAGGAACCGAAGAGGCTTGGGATATCTAAAAGGGGGTCATGGAGGGGGGAAGAGGGGGGCAGCCACCTACGGAGCAAGGTCGAGAGGACTGGAAGACCTCCTCAGGTCGACTAACGAGAGGATACCTGGGCCTAGGCCCGAGAAGGCGAAAACCCTGTGATGAGACGTTGGGCAGAATTCAGGGGGAGGGGCGTAGTGATAGCGCCGGGGACCAAGGGGCGGAAAAGCGTTCCCTGGCGGTGGTCGAGGCCCGTGGATCCAAGACACAACAAACAAGTAGTGAGGGAAAATAGAGAATACCAGTCAGTTGCCCACCAAACAAAGGCGGACCGCATCCTCGGGGCAGGGGGCCGGCCTATCTCAACAGACGCCGGAAGAGGGAATCAGGAGGAACCTTTGTGGCTGCAGCTGGCGAGGCGTCGAGGTCGGAAATCAGCGATACAGACGAGTCGTGACCAAAAACTGCAAGACGGGGGGCAATCTACGTGGAAACACCGCCCGGCCAAAAAGCTGAGAATCTAAGTAGCATCGAGGATCTCGCGAAGGAAAGAATCTCGGGGGAACAACGTCGCCATAAGTCAGAAGGAGAGGAGTTGCGGCCGACGGGGGCTTTTAGAATGCGGGGAAACAAAAAGGAGGGCAGAGGATCGAAGGGGGGAGGGCATTCTGGGGAACGGAAAAGTACCCTGTTCAGCGAATGGCTTGTCGACGGTCTCGGGAGTAAAAAAGAAACTCCTTTAACCTGAAGCCGACAAGGGCACGGATCACGGGGAAAAAGCCGTTCAAAGAAAAAGGGAGCCCTCTGTGTCCGAACTGACGGATCGTAAGCTCATCAACGAAACAAAAGGAGAGCCAAGAGCCGGGGTGCGGGACCATTAGACTTCCGGGACTTACCCCCGACTCGCGGCAGGAAAGTGACGGACCATTACCTCGGCGATCGCGTCCAAGATGAGCACGCCACGGAGAAAACCGGGGGCAAGGACGGAGAAACGAGGTCCTCCTCAAGTCCGGAAAGATGAACCGAGAAAAGTCGAAAAAGGTGCAACGGAAGCGAAGGAGCGCGTATTTAAGCGTAAAAATGAACCGTGCCGACGGCAGATCGCGACTCCACCTGAAAAAGGCTTGTTTCGCTGCATTCCGGAAAAAAATTCTTAACCGAGATAAATAATGGCGTACCGTGGATTGCGAGTGGAGAGGTGGAAAGACGTACAGTCCTTACTGAAAAAAGCCGAGAAAGGCGCATCACTGAACAGCAAACCTGGAAATTCGCCAGGCATAAAGATCGTCTGAAATGAGGAAAGGACAACACCTCGAAACGAAGCGTCTAATGCGGAAGAAACGGCCGAAAACAGCCCGTCGAGCGGAGGTGAGCACCGGGCGTCCACTAACTTCGAAAGGCCATCAGGAGTCTTCTCCTCATCGTCTCTCCGACTTTCGTTCAGTTCGACCGCACCGCGGACAAACGAAGAGAGGCAGGCCGGACGGTCGCTGACCAGGGCCGCAAGAATTCATGCGAGCAAGCGAGCGGAAAACGCGTAACAGGAAAGGCTAGACTCTCTTAAAAAACAGGGAATGCCCACGCGCTTTCTGAAACGGCGACAAGCCACCGTAAGCCGAGAACAGAAAACATGGCGTGTGGGGCTCAGCGGCGAAGTGGAAAATGGGACTACCTGCGGTCATACGGGGAGACCGTCAAATATATGAGACTTCGGGAAGAAAACATCTGCAAGTGCGCCTTTTGTACTCGCGACCTGGTAGAAGAGGAAAAGGAGGCATCTTTGCCCTGACGAGGGACCTACGCTTCCGTGCAACGCCCGGTGGCGAGACAGAAAATAACCTGAGATGGAGGAACGGCGTCTCCGTCCGAAACCACCGCATAAAAGAACTGTCTTCTTAGGGGGAGCTGTGAAGGCAGGCCTAAAGGTGCCTCTAGGAGGCTCGAAGGTACATCCGATATCTACTCTAAAGCAACTTATGAATGAAAATATATATATAAATTGGAAAAGTTGCGCGCATCGAGAACATGCCGGGGTAAGGCCTTCACCAGCCGCCAGAAAAAGGGCGGGGGGGAGTCAACTTTCATGGTGGGGGGGGGAATTAGGGGAGTTACAGTCACGGTTGGAGCGCCACCGAGCGGATGGAAAAAGAGATAATTCCACTACTTAGGAGAGAAGGCGATGACCTATTCTATTAAGAACCAGAGGAAGCAGAACGTCAAACTGGACGCATGATCTCAAAGGCAGCTAGGTCGGAAGCCCAGGACATCAATCGGCCCGGGTCGAAAGATTCAAAAAACTAGAAACGCCCAAAGCTGAGTCAGACGCTGGGGAGACGCGCGAACGGGATCCAGGCCGGCTCCTGGGAAAGGCCATCCTCTACTAAAGGAGGGCCGGGGGGGTCACTAGTCATGTCAATTTGAAAAGTCAGAAATTGAAGGACGGCGGCCGGGGACCAGGGGGGGAGACAGCAAAGAGGCTTCTTCCCTTCCGATCACAGGTCAAGCCTCCCTTACAAGAAAGTCAGGCAGATGAGGATCGGTCACAGCGGAAGCGGAAAGAGGCGCAACGGTGACCAAGGGCGGACGAAATCATTACGCAATATTCGAGGGAGGGGTGGGGAGAGGAGATCAAGGAGCCTATTTGAGAAGGTAGGGTTGCGGATGAACGGCCTGTCGACAGGTGACAAACGTCGTTGGGGGGAAAAATACAAGATCTCCCACGGAGATATGGCCTCCCATCACCTAGCGAGAACATCTTGCGGGCAAAGATGGGAATCCAAGAAAAGGGGGGGATGGTCATGGGTTAGTCGCCGCGGCAAACGGCGAGGAATCATCAGAAAGGAGACGGAAGGGGGCCTGTTAGGGCTATACTGGAAAAAACGATCGGGGAAGCTTCAAGGTCTGGGCCAAGCGGCGGGAACGCTGCTTCTGTTCTAGGGTCAGGAGGGGAAAGCTAAAGAGTGGGACCGGGGATATAACGGCAAGACCTCTTACTCAAACCACAGCGAATCGATGCCCTTCAAAGGGAGGAAGAAAGAAGAAGGAAGAAATTGGCGGTCTTCCAGGTGGAGCGTGGGTAGAACCTTCTACTCTTAACCGAGAATGACTTTGGAGGGGTTCCATTGCGAGGCAAAAGGCGAATTAGGTGAAAACTAGTTACGGGCTTAGCATTCATGGGCGGTTCATCGGAAAGCTAGGGTAGAACACTTTGGACGGCGAGCAGCTAGAAGGATCTCAAGAGGGCGTCCGCTGTGACACCTGCGAAAAGCCAGGGAAAAGGAGGCGGGGCCTCATCACTCGTTAGAAAGGATTGGGAGAGGGGTGTGTCTTCCGGGGAGTCTGTCCCCTCAACAGAGGTTCGGGGAGCGCCGGTCTTGAGGGAGAGCAAGAAGGTAGTTCATTTACTTTCCAGGGGAAGTGGGAAAATAGTAGACATTCAATGGGGAAGGGGCCGACGAGAGGTAGAAATTCGCCGAGTCGAAAACGAGGGAACAAAAACCCTTTCTTGGGGGCAGGGGAGCAGAGCAGGCTTGCTCATAGAAGGAACAACCGAAGGAGGGTCAGCGTTCCAGGGACCTCGGGCAAGGCAAACCTTGGAGGCAACAACAACTTATGGGGATGGGAGGGGGAGTGAGAAGGCTGGAAAAGGGGCCCTAACAAACGCCAGCAGGAAGCGCGGGGGCTCTATCTATACGCAGGAAGGAAGTTCAAGGCGAACATCACTGTGGGGATTCTAGAGAGTTAGGAGGGCATAGCGTCCGACATGCCAGGAAGAAGACGTCCATCGCAAGTCCTAAGAAAAGAGGAACAAAAAAAAACTTCAAAACATGAAAGTAATAAGAGCTCGGCTTCTAAAACGAACGCAAGGCAAAAAGAAGCGCAAAACCAACTTCAGAATCGTGCAAGCGTGAGGATTGAGGCACGGACTCAAAGAGGGGGGGGTGGGAGGGGAAGGGGGTTCTCCAACTAGAGAAGAAGCTATATGAGGGGGCCGAGTCGTGGGGTTGGAAGGAAAGGGTGGGGAGGATTAATAGGGATGGTTAAATGAGTAGGAAAAAAGTCATTTTCAGTGCTCCATACGAGGAGACTTGGAAAAAAGGAATAGAACATCCTGGCACGAATAGAAAATAAATCGCTAGGGGGAGGAAGGAACGAGGCTATCCTACCAACAGATACGAAAAAAAAAGGTCCTCCTCAACAAGGAGAAAGTCGGGTTTGCAATTTCAACCGCGCTGCATCGAGGGTCACATCGGATGCTGGTCGCTTTCATACACACCAGATGAGCCGTGAGAGAGAGCGGACCAAGCTCAATTCTCTGGGAGTAAAGCACCTAGACAAGGGGCAGAAGAAATGTGGCAGAAAAGGACGCCCAGAATCAATGTTAAAGCCGAATCGTAACTTGAAGCAAGAAATCCTCTGGCCGAGGAAAGACTAGGAGAATTTTCAGTAAATGTTAATGAGCCGCGGGCCGAGCCTTCTCAAGATTCTAAAAGGGGGGAAAAAAAAAAGAAAAAAAGGAAAAAGGGATAGATCGATATAAAGAGGGAAAATGGAAGAAGAGAACGGGTGGAAATGTCGTGCAGACGGGAAACAGGAGAGCCTTTGAAACTGGAGGCAACCACGGGGGGGGGGGGGTACACGTTCGAATACATCTGCATCTCCAAAAAACCGAGAAAAAAGAAGAAAACGAGGGTCTTCTGCTTTCGGACTAAAAAACCCCTCTTTGGGCGCGCGAGAGGGGGGGGGAAACGTGACGATCTGCCCAAAAAAAAGGACAACTACTAAAAAGAAAGGGGAGGGGAAAAAAGCCTCACGCCAGGGGCGGAATTATGGAAAGTAGAACGCAGCGCGCCACGGAAAGAAAAGGGGGAAGGACTACCTGTCTCGAAAGGGGCCGTCCGAGAAAATTCCGGAGAGATCGAGCTACGAAGCCTCGTCCGGCGATGGAGAAGAGTCGAAAAGCCGAACTCCATTATCCGCCGAGAGAGAGGGGCAAGGAAAAATCAAGAGAGCGAATCCCAGCTGCCTTAAACCAGAAGGGCGTGGGGCAGGGATTTTTTTTCGGGGGGAGCTTATGGAACATAAAGATGAAATGGTCCTTGGAAAACCCGACTCTCAATATGATGGAAATAAGGTCGGACGTCTTCTAACAGTTGACGTCGTCGCACGCAAGGAAGAGGGGTAGTTCAGAGATACTGAGTTCAGAAAGAAGGGCCGAAGCTCGTGCGGAAGAAAAAATAAAAGAAGAGCCGAGGATGAAAACGCTTGTGTCGCCTTCACCAAGAAAGTTGCTACTACTATCTTCTTCTATGGGGTCGAGGGGAAACAGGAAACGCCCCACTTTACTTCATTGATAGAATGCGAAGGAAAGAACAGTCACGAAAAGGCTCTAAAGAAAGGAAAATATTGTAAAGAATGGGTAATGTATAGGAGCATCTAGACTCGGCCCTGGGCCTTCCAATGCCGTAAAAAAAAAGATACGATCAGCTCATAGGCCTGAAGGGGGAGGTAATTCTAATCAGAGGAGGGACCGAAGGTTATGAGTCTCTAAGAGAAGGGAGCTTCAAGTCATAGGGCAAGAGCTTCAGGGGGCTGGACTCCGTAAACCATAGTGCTCAAAAAGGCGACCGACTTCAACACATAAGAAAAGCGGTCTCATAGAAGCAAAGAAAACAAAGCGAAAAGATACTTATCGTTGCCAGAAAACAGCACAGTCTCAATTGGAGACAAAAGGAAAAGACCGGGAACCAAGAACGCAGCATACGTACTTCGGGTAGAATGATCCGTGAGAAAAGACTCAGGTCTGGGGAGGAGAAGACTCTCTAACTATAGAATACAATCATAAATAGTCTATGAAGGGGCATGGAGACAGCGAGATTTTCGGCATTCCGGACGAACATTTATTAAATAAAAGCGCGGAGATAAGGAGACGCGCTGGTAAAGAACTTGCCACAGACTGCGAATGGCTGTCAAGGGAGGGGTTTGCAAGCTGGAAGAAAAAAAAAGTAAACATCTCTAAAAAGGGTCTTAGTGTAAAGTACAAATGGGATTCGTGTTTTAGAAGTTATAGCAGAAAGGGATAGGCCTTTCCCTTCACTGTGGGGATCATGGACTCTAAACTGGCCTGCGTCCTGTGGCACGACTGAAGAGCTCGCCACCGTGCGATGAGGCCCGGACATTAAAGGGACTCGAGGAAGAACGTGACGGAAGTTCGTTGAAGGGGGGGAAGGGGGAGAAATCATTGAGTGCTGAGTCGGGGAATCACTTTACCGGCGAATTAACGAAGAGAGCAAGAAGCCGCGAAAAAAGAGTTGCCAAGGGGGGAATGGCGAAAACTTACTATCTGGAAAAAGTCAGGAGGCTTCCATCAGTGTCATTCGAAGCGGAGGGGCGGACTTTCGAGGGGTACGGCGCAGAACTTTGAGGCTTGCCTCTAGAAGGCGGGGGACGCGGATCCTGGGTGGAAAACTATAAGTATTCCGCTGAGGGTCTCAGACTGAAAAAAGAAGAAGGTGACTAATATTGTGCTTCGTCCGGGGGAAAGAATCGGGGGGATATGCTCGTGTCAGAAACACGCTGATTTGATTTCCAGTAAGGGAGAAACTGGATTAGAGATGGAGTGGGGGAAAATCTAGGCTAAGGAATTAAAGAAGGGGTGAGTGGCTTTTCTAACGAACCTATTCACTTTCTAAATTGGAAAAAGGCTAAAAACAGAACTACTCTAAAATCTAGAGGGGAGGAAGAAAAAACCGTGGTGAGGAAAACAGCCATTTGAAGAAAAGCAAGCAAATATCAGGCATCACGAATGGAAAAGGACGAAGGTTTCGTACTGGGGGGCAAGGTCCAGAAGCTCAGGGCGAAAAACGTCACGGGCGAGACTTCTTTGGCGATAGAAGGAGGATGGCCGGTCGGGATGGGTAGAGAAAAAAGGGAAGGTCGATGTGAGTCGAACGTCAGCAAGAGACGAGCGGAGAGACTTATAGACCAGAAGCAGCGACAAAAACCTGTCTGAGACGTGGGGCCAAAAAAAAAAACGGCCGTCCGGGACGTAGGAAAGAAAGAGAGCAGACCAAAGGATGCATTCGGTTCCGCTGGCCCGGCAGTGTTCTCGGGGGAAAGGGGGTGGAGTACCTCTAAAAAAGAGTAGGATGAAAAGGAGATGGCAACACGTAGTTTTTTGGAAATCCCACCGCACAGGGTCTGACAAAGAGGAATTCTTTGGTGCCGTCACCTATAGATCGTCGGAAGGGGGGCCTGTCGTGCTTCCCGTGTTTTGGAGACCTGCTGGGAGGGCGTTCTAATCTTCGAATCGAATGGGATTCGGCGAATACTGAGGGGGGGAAAGAGGTGGTCCGGACAGCAAAGGTCCAGACCATGAATAAGTCGGAGAGAATTCTCTGAAAGAAATAATCTGTAGTGGGATCAAGGGAGAGGGTCAACAAGCGTCATCTTTCCGGCCATAGATTTGGGGGGTTGGCGCAGAGTCAATATGGGCTGTGTCCAATGATTGCCCACCAAGGGCGGCAAAGAGGGATTATTTGCGTCGGCGGTGGGCTAAGTTCCCCGTGTTCGAAAGGGGCTTAAGGGGGGAAAAGAATCGGAGCCAAAATGCCGTTTCCCTCTTCCATCCCGCACGAAACGAAGGGGGGCACTCACAATGAAAAGAAGGACCATGGAACTGAAACTCAGCAGTTTTTAGGCCCTTTCCTAGGATATCTTCCCCAGAGAAAGAAAAAAGCAAAAAAGGGCGGATAGGGGTAACGCTTTTTGTTCGTCCGGAAGGCGAGGCTCGATGCCTCACACAGTTATGGAAGTGCCTAAGTACAAGGATCTTCTAAGGGGAGCCCATCAATGATGATCTACACTCGAATAAAAAAAAAATGCCTCCTTCTATTCGGAAGGGGGAAGGCAGCCCTCATCATGGGGGGGGGGGAGCGAAAGAAAATTGGATCCTGCAAAAAGGAAAGGGCCTCTGAAAGGAAGACTGATTTTGGTCGGACCTGGTCACTTGAATATCCTACTACAGGCACGCCTGCCAAGGGATTAAGGAAAAATCCTTAAGGAAAAGTCAAGGAGAAAGAACTTAACTAAAAGATAGGCGATAAATTGGGACATATGAGCCCTTTTAGTGTTGACTGGGAACGTAACTCGAAAAGGGGTGAAATTCACTCACACCGTTATTTACAAAGGGATTGGGGAACGAATAAAATTCTCATGGCGCACTTCTCCACCGTCACCCAGAAGCGAGGAACTCTGGGAGGGACGGACTGTCAAGAAAAGCAACGGGGGAGAATAGGGTCGTGTTCTACAGTGGAAGGATGCCTACTACTAAAGAACCTGAAGGAGGGCTTGAGGACCTGCAAAAATGAGGCGGGGAGTCTGCGGGAGGGCACGGAGCTTGTGTCATTGTACCTGTCGCGTGACAAATAAAGCAAACTCAAGAAGGGCTTACATCTTTCTCTGACTAATGCCGTTGAATTCGGCGATTGCGGCGGGCGAAAAAATAAAGAGACCGCCGCGCGCTTGCAAAGGAAGGCTCGAGAGCCGGGCGTCCGTGCTGCGGTGGGGGGCTAGGTTCGGGGGGGGGGCTTGGGGGGGGGAGCAGTGCCGGGGAGGAAAGGGGTCGACAACTGCGGACAATAGGAATGTGGGCAAGTACCGAAAAGGGAACGTGCTGAGTGCAGAGTGCGAACCCTACTCTGACAGGGGAGTTCGTTACCCCTAACTTGTCATCAGACTCCTGGCATAGCCACTGGCTGCGAGAAGCGGGGGCCTACGGGCCCGGAACGCCATCAGAAAAGAATACAAGCCAGACCTTCGGAGGGGAGCTGAAGAAAAAATTTCAAGTAGGAATCAAAAAACCGGACAGACCAAGCAGCGTCGGGGTAACATGGCCGGAGTGAGTCTGCTATGCCACAAAAAAAGTATCCCATCCTATACGGGAAACAACAACGTAGGAGGTAGGAGTGTCTGATTTCTCTGCGCAGGGTCAGACTCTTCACTGCCGCAAGAGAAGGGAGCAGCGAAAGAAAGCGGGAAGAAGGTCCTCTGAGGGGAATTCTAAGATCGTCCGATGAGACATGAGAAGTCCACTAGCTTTCGGGGGAATAAAACACTATTTCTGAAAATGGCAAGAAGAGCAAAAGGAGCGCACCAGGTCAGGGGCGCTTCAACAGGGGGACGCCGAGAAAGCGTCCAGATAATCGAAGAAGGGTCATTGAGCGGCTTTCCCAGGTCAAGAACATTTCTAACGACTGACGCCCTGGCGGGACACGAACTCGGAGAAATGGCAGGGGAGATATAGTGCAAAAATGGACGGAGACCTTTAGACGCAGCTCGACGACAAAGGACGGGCCCTCACCAGGCTCCGTAGGGGGGGGGCAAAACAAAGTAAAAGTTCCTTCGGGGCGACTGGTGCCTGCCCAGCGCAGCGGCCCCGAAAAAGCTAAAGTAATCAACGAACCTTGAAGGAAACGGAATGCTCGGACTTCAGCCCGGGGATGGCATTGACTCAACGTGGCTCACTACCTCAGCGGGTTTGGGGAAGGAAGAAAGACTCAAGCGCGAGCTGCAAGTTAGGGTTGGAAGAAGCCAGGGGAGCGGTGAACGTCCAACCCCTTTGAGTGGCTGGGAAGGGGAAAGACCGGAAGCGACGTTACGGCCTGGAAAGGCGGAACAAATAACTGTGGCTATATACGCAAGAACGGCCTTCTCGAGCGTCGGGAGGGAGGAGCGGTTTCCGAAGTCCGTAGCATAATCCGAAGAAGACTTTAGAAGGGGAGAGCTGCCCAGAAAATGGAACATCAAACACCAAACGATGTCCGGGGATGGGGAAAAAAATGGGCGAGGCAGGGCATCGGAAAGAGGGGCGGGAGGCTAAAATTCGAAAGTCGCCGCGTCGGGTTCGGCGCAGCTTATCTGGGGGGCCGGAGTTACCGTCTAAGCGGATAATGGTAGCAAATGAACAGCATCCGGTCCGTATTCCCCTCTAAATGAGGAAGGAAGACCGCATTCTTCGTCCTGGTGGAAGGACGGGTGGTAACGATGAAGCCTCGGAAGGCCGAAAGAGATTCGGGCGGTCTGGGTCAAGTTAGGGACCGGCTTGGGCTCAGGGACAGGCCGGGTCTGAGGCCTGCATTGTGAATTGAGTTTTCGAAAAAAAAAGGGGTTCCCACCCGAATGGCCATCCTGTCTAGGAATTGGGGCCGGCGCCCACAGAAGACCCCACTCAAAAAAGATCGAGAGAAAACCGCGCACCTGGGGGGCGAAGGTCCTACACTAAGACAAAGAAGCCGAGCCCATCCCTCGTGTGAAGGGATGGAACTTGTGAGTCACGCCTAACGGGAAGTCGAAGCGGAGTCTCTCCGGAAAGGACTTGGGGAGAAGTAGGTCATTTTCTTTCCTTCTTGAATGTTCGCAACACGGACGAAAAATTGAGATGGAAGTAGGAAAGGGGCCGAGACGCCGTATATCTACGGCTAAAGCTCCAAAACGTAGAGGGGAGGTTGGAAACTCCTGAGTCCGTGAGAGTAGCTGGCGCCAGAAGAAGATATTTCGTCAAGGTTACCGGTTCTTTTGTAAGATGGTTCC
>Ga0179593_1260896_pt1 | contig 12473 bp, 13 predicted proteins | sample CZODoug2_1_08_16_FD_185931 | JGI IMG/M metagenome (GOLD analysis project Ga0179593, IMG submission 185931) | Vadose zone soil fungal communities from Angelo Coast Range Reserve, California, USA - CZODoug2_1_08_16fungal (PacBio error correction) | ecosystem: Environmental > Terrestrial > Soil >...
GGAGGTAAAAAAGAGAGGAAGGGGACATAGACAACTAAACAGAGAGTTCGCCGGTGGGAGGTCCAGGGGGAGGAGGAGAGATCTTGAAAAGAGGAAAGAAATGTATTCCGTACTCCAGAGCCGAGAATATAAGCTTCCTCCTTCTGAGGGACCAACATGGCGCAAAAAAAAAAATCATTGCCGCGCAGATCAAACGTCTTCAACGTGGACAAGTGGCACAATCTATAAACAAGAACGGGATATTACGCGTAAATCTTCTGTCCTCGTTCTGCCGCTGGAGAACGGACGACCGTCCGCACATTTCTGGCCATGTAAGCACGTAGTCATCGGCGGCTGCAAGGGAGGGGTCCGGGCCAAAAAAGGAAAACGATACAGGACGCCCAAAAAGTGGGAAGGAGGATCGCCGGAATCTCGGGGGAGGGAAAGCTCGTCAAAAGCATCGTCATGGCGCCGGAACGATGGCGTCTGATCACCAAAACCAGGAGAGGGAGGGAGGGGGATTTCAGTCAACCTGCGACGAACGAGGACACTGGTAGAAGAGAGGAGAAAAGCTTCAAAATGGAAAAAAAAACATAGCGCGCGTCAACAACCGAAGTAGAGATGGACAAGACGGCATCGAAAGAAGAGGTAACTACAAAAACAAAATCGTATACTAAAATCAAAAACGGAAGGATACGACTCTAACGAGAAAGGCCGCAACAGGAACTCAAAGTCTTGACTTAGTGAGGAAAGAAAAGAAAGCTCGTTTAGGGGAAAGATTGGATTTTTCAAAGGGACCGCAAAAAGGTGAAGGCCCCGTCCCTGCGGACCATGGTTCAAGGGAGGGGTGGGTCCTGCAGTTCACTTGGGAAGGGGAGAGACACTTTCCAGAGAAAGATCTATATTGCAATCAGGGGATAAGCGTCAGCGACCGCCCCTCCCAAGGCAAAGAAGCCGCGTCGTCCGTAGGCGGCATCTAACTGTCCTCGAAAGGTCAAAAATAGCAGTCAAGAGGAGTCGCCAGAAAAGGCCTCCCTAAAAAGAGGGATACGGGAAAAAGGTCTCCAATAAGTCACTATATGTTCGGAGTCTAGACCCCCAGAAGGGACAAGACCAACGTTTTAAAAAGATGAAAGTAGGTTGATCCGAGACGGGTGGACGGTCCTGAAACAAAGAGCAAATCCGGGGAGGGGGGGTCTGTGAAGGACTGAGATTTTCGAGGGGGATCTACTGCTGGCGCCGGAAAAAGGAGAGTAAGGAAAGCCGTAAAAAACGCGGAAAGATCCGTGGGAAAAGGAGTGTCTTCTAAGCAAAACCCGCCAGCTTGCCATGCTCCGTGGTGCCGAGTTAAAGAAAATGAGCACCGAAAGAGAGAACTCGGCGACAAAGCGCAACATCGAAAGACAAAAAGAGCTCGAATATATGGCTGCCCCTACTGGAGCTAAAATTAAGGAGTGAAGCCAAAAGGGAACATTCGTTGGGTCGCCAACTACCGGCTCTTGTGGAGGGGGTGCTTAAAGTGATGGTCGGCGCCGGTAAGAAGGGAAGAACGGAGGCAAAAGGAAATGCGGCCATGGAGGTATAAAAGTCTCTTCCAAAGGATAATTGAAAATGTTTCAAGAATGGGAGGCCGTCCGCTAACCTACCCCAAGAAAAATTTAAAAATCAAGAAACGCCGTTGACGCCCAGACGCATCTCGTGGAAGAATAATTCCAAGAGAAACACGGCAAGAACATCTCCGCACTCGGGATGGAACGCCAATGAGAAAGTCTTCGACACGCATTACTAGGGTGGGTCGGCCGCACTTGAGAATGGAAAAGCTTAGTAAAGGAAAAGGCCTCGATGAAAATTGACGTCAAAAAGCTTAAAGGGCACTTATTATATCAGGCCCAGGAGGCACCACGGTGGAGACATCATGACCAGATGACAAAGTATAGGCGGAGAGCTGAGGTCGCTTATGGGGCAAGTAAAGTTCAATATAGCTCTGACGAGAAAGGGAAAACTGCGCGGACTGGAGGACTCACAGGGGAGTAAAGTGGGGGCCCCGAGGAGGAATTACCGACGCATTGGGGAAAAACCTAGAGGGGACTCCTTATGGCCCGAATACGAGTAAGATACTAAGTGGTGCAGGGGGGGAACCGGACTAGCCCGGCATGAATGGAGTCAGACTCCTTACCGAACAGCCCAAAACACCAAAAGAGAAGCTCGGGAATTATACATTATCGCGGAAGGTGAGGCGACAGCGAAGAATGACAGCAGCTAGGAAAGGTACCAAAGGAATAGCCGTCCAGCGTGGGGAGAAAAGAGTTTACCGCTCGTGCCTTTAACCGTTGACACGGAGGACGAATGCCTAGTCTTTGAAGGACTCAATCTTCCCCAGGTAAGCCATACAGCGAGGTGAACGGATACGCACTGAAAATGTCGGACGATGCGGAACTGATGTGCTGTGCTGGGGGCCGGGAAGGGAAAGACCATAGAACTAGCCGGCGCCAAAAAACTTAGAAGGGATCCTATTCAGTGGCTGGTTGATGTATAACCGCGGATCAGAACCAAAAGGATGAAATCTCATCTGTTGAAGAAATAATCTGAAAAAGACCGCGACCAGGAATGAGGGATTCGTGATCGCACTAGTTTGAACCTTGCGTTGGGGCTGCGTCTCGTTGGCCCGTAATCCCCACCGCCATCCGATACCAACATCCGCGAGCTATGCTAAAATTAGACTTGATAATGCACCTATCTTTCCTGGGGGAATGGCAGTGATGCAAAGGACTCGGAACTGAGGAAGATCACTTCCAGAGAACATTCCCTTGCGGACTCGTGAAATGTACAATTCGTTGTACCGGGCTTAGTAGGGGGAGCCACCTCCTCTCGACTTGATTCCAGAGGAACTAGAAATCCGCGTATATAAGAGGATGCGTTTTGGCGGGGCGATGAGACATGTAAGAGTATGAAAGCCGAAAAAAAAACGTGGGTCTCATACTGAGGTCGGTCCCTAACACGAGGGACGAGCGTTCTTCCATCCGTCATCATCGTCATCACTGCGGGTCGGGGTCATGCGAGAATGGACGGCCTTAGGTGCGGCAGCCGTCCGTCCTCCGGAGACTCCTTGAAGCGGAGCTCCTCTACGTATACATAAGAGGCGCTCCTCAAAGATCCTTTGGGGGAATCTGTCTGATGGGACCTCGTAGGGGCTTCCTATCCCCAGGAGGAAGAAAATCCTCTGCGCCATGGCCCTATGAGGTACCGTGCTCAGCTAACATCGAAGACATAGTGTCTTCCTCACCATCGTCTCATCGTTCGTACACGCGGCCTTGCGCCAATCATCCACTAAGGTCTTCGATGGAGGAAGGTGTAGAGGGGACAGGATGTCAGCACGCACGGCGTCTCCCTAGCTAAAGCCGGTGGGGTGGGGGGGGGGGAGCTACCTCCCTGAACAAGAAACCATGGCGGTGGAAAAAAATAGAGCATAACAGCGAAAGGGGAGACAGCCAGGAAAACGCTGCCCGGGAATGTCTCTCAAAAAAAGAAACAGAAAGGAGCATCATCAAAGCTGCAAATGGGAAGCGGAACTCTACCTGAGGAGTGGGGCAGAGACCCTTCGGGGGGGGCGAACGCGCGGGCAAAGTGCGGGTAGATGGTGTCGAATCACGAGGGAAGCTCGAGGGAAAACCGCAGCGAAGTGGCTGAAGGACTAATTAAAGGAAAAGGGGAGAGGGGTCGATTCGTGAAAAGACCAGCCTTTACAAAAGGCGCCTGGCGAAGGTCAGCCGACGCGAAAAAGTAAGTCGACTTGCCGAACTTCTATCACCTCTGAGAAAAAGTATCGATGAAGGCACTTTCTCCCACGTAGGGAGCAGTGTTGGGGGGAAGTGTACCTGAGGCCGAGCTTCTCCCAGGAATCTCATAAGGGGGGGGGAGAAAATGGGAGAGCACGTCCAAGATTGGGGGGGACGCGAATAGACACTCAATTAAGCAAGAGAATCAGGAGAGAACCCTTTCGTCTCCAGTGGGACCTTTCGGGGAGGGACAAAAGCTCTTTTAAAGAGGGCTCTATTTGGTGGTTGCCCATTCTGGAACCGAGAACGCCAGAGAAAATTGGGGTGATTGTGTGGGTCGATAAAATCGGGGTTTCGGCAGGCTCTACGAGAGAAAGATAGAGTTGATGGTAGGAACTGAAGTACAAGAAAAAAAGTGCAGAGAAGCACGCCGATCCAAAGTTAAAAGGGGTAAGAGAGGGGACTTTTTTTTTTGTTTTTTTTTGGGGGTAAACAAAAGAGAAATGGCCACCGCCGTATCAAGGGGAGAATCGCTCTAGGAAAGGAAAGGAAGAAGGGGGGGGGAATTAGGGGAGAAAGGTTGCCTGGAGGGAAACGGTTGACGTCTCTTAGAACACGAATAACCGTGAGGAGAATCACTAGTCGCGGCAAAGGAAGGGGAATCTACTTTGGGCTGGTTTTGAAGGAGGGGGGGAAGCGTACGTAAGATTAGGCGATCTGGGATCGAAAACAGGGGGGGACTCTTCGTCAGGGGAAGTGAAGTCCAAAGTCGAGGAGATCGGATTCCCGGGGCTCATAATTCCAATCGGAGAAGAGGAAAGCAAGGGAAAAAGAGAGGATTGAATTCAGACGGGGGGGGAGGAGAACTTAAAAGTAAAAAAACAAGGGAGAGCACTGGTCCTGACATGTATGCCGACATTGGACGGAATTACGGAAAAGGAGGAGGAAGCACATGCCTCTATAAGTGGTAGGAAAGTCGCCTAGCCGAAGTCGGGGAAAACTGACAACGGAGGGGTAGACATCTTTGATAGAGGGGAAGATGCGCGACGGACAGGGAAAAGGGGGAAGTCTTCTATCTGCATTTAAAACAACGGGTTGGGGGGAAAGGAGTAAAGGTCTACTAGGCTACTCGCCCCGTCGAGGAAATAAGAAAATGACCGTCCACCCCCCCCAAACCCCCGCCCCCCCCCCCCCGACCATGAGAGGAAAAAGAGAAGAAGAAAAAGCCTTAAAAAGAAAAAAAAAAAGAGATTTGGGTGAACAAGATCTCTCAATCAAAAACCGAGAGGGACCATCGGCAGAAAACCTGCTCGTTCCGCCGGGCGCTTAAGGTCGTCTTCTAGTAGAGAAATTCTAAAAGAAAACTTCACTCGGGGAAGGGAAAGAAGACCGCGACCTGTTCCTAAAATGCTTAAAGGAGGGTAAGGCCGTGACGCAGGGCACAAAAAGCGCGATCTACCAGAGATGGAAAAAAAAAAGGTGGGACAAGGTCTTCTCAAAACTACGACGCGATAAGCACCGAGGAGCCGGAGGAGTATAGCGTGTGATTCCCGACTTCTATCTAGGAGACCGTCCGACAAGGGGGAAAGGAAATGGACAACGTGAAGAGGCGGAAGGCAATGTTTCTATGTCCCGCGACCGGATCGAGAGAAGGGAACATGGAAAAGGAACCAGACTCTCGGAATTTTTGAACCAGCTCGGAGAGTACCCCACCAAACAAACCCCAAAAGGAGGCACGGCTGACGGGAAATAACTTTCTAGACACCAAAAGAAATAAGGAACGCGGGGGAGGGGCAGGAAGAATGCGCACTATGAAACCTTCACACACCATATTCGAAAAAATTAAAGTCCACGCTCAACATCAGCGTCACAACCAGAAACTGCGAGAAGGAAGAAAAAAAGCGTACTATCAAGACGGGAGGAGACCTGCTTCAAACGCTGGAGACGACTAAACTGAAAGTATCTCGTGAAAAGGACCGAACAAAAAGCCGTAGCGCGGCCGTCTTGAGGGTCAAAGGAACTCGGATCGAAAGGGAAGCTTGCCGTAGAGGACCGCACACCGAACATTGTGTCGCCGGCGCCAGTTGGGGAGGGGGGGAGCGGCGAGGTTTGACCTGAATTCCTTCTTCTTGTCCTTAAGGAACCCGGAAATGAAGGAAAAACAGTCTAGAGGGGAAGACAAGTGGAGTGCATCGCATCAAACAAATACAACCTCCTCAACCCCGTGGATAAAAGAAAGACTGGGAGGGTATGACCAGGTCCTCAACTTGAAAACAACCTCCTCTTAGTCCAGCTAAAAAAGCTGAAAATGGAAAACACATTATAGAAGAAAAATGGGAAAAAGGAGGGACCTAAAGTAAAGAGATGGAGGGGCGAGGAAACCAGAGGACTTTTACACTTGCAAGCAGCGTTGTGGCCAAACTGAAGGGAGTGGAGCCTCTCGATCAGACGTTAAAGGGCCGAACAAAATCTCAGACGGTTGGAAAAAGGGAAAAATGTCTATGGGGGAAGGCAGATTGATCTACTTGCAGCAGCGCGCCACGAGGAAGGGGATGACCGTATCTTCAGGTACCCGGTGGTAACCGGGGAGGGGAAGAGAAAGAAGAGGAAACATTCTTTTCCGCTTAAAAACTTCTCTTAAGCGGATCTCCGGAGGGGGAAAGCAAAGGGGACACGGGTAGCTACACCAGTCCGAAAGACATCTGGTATGCCAAGAGAGTCCTCCAATCCTGTTACAAGGGGAAGGGCCGCGCTTTCAACTACCGTGGAGGGGAGGCGGAGGGCTTCATGCAGCTTTACCGCCGAACAGAGGGGGTTCACGGAAGAAATGCACCTTCTCTCCTTTAGGAACGCCAATGGGGAGCAGGGCCCGCTAAATTAACGAGATGAAACCAATTGGTGGGTAAGGGAAGTGAAGGCGCTCCCACTGAACCTGGAACGACGTGAAGGAGCGTGGCAGCTACTGAATTGCTCCTACTGCAGAAAGAAAGGACAGATCAAAAAGATGAAAACTACTACTATGCCGGGAATTTTAGGGGTCAAAAGGAGGAGTACCTTCTGTACACTGCGCCTGTGAAAGGAAGGGGACCGGACACTCTTTATTATAGGTAGTAAAAAAGACCTGATTTATATAAGTTAAAAATGACCAAAAGGAAATTTGGGTATTCCGGACCAACAGTTTTTCCAACTACCGGGAGGAAAGAGGTTCTTGCTTAGCACAGATCACATTATGAAGGGTCACTAACGTAGAGGGTATTTCCTCCTTACAGATGGGGGAAACCCCTTCTTAGCATAAAGGGGGGTGGTAAGTCCACGAGCGCTTGCCCACATTGCATACTACTAAAAAAAAAATAGAGCGAGCCAGAGTATCGACTAACTTTTTCTTGACAAAAAGCAGGGTTACAATTCATGAAGACAGGAGGAACCTGATCATCTCCCATCCCAACCTATCCGAGAAGGAAAAAATCCGCAGACGTGGGGAGAGAAAGGTACGGGTACTACAACTCCTATTAGGTGGGGAAGGACCGTCCTCATTCAATGAATGACTCCAGAGGTAAAAGGAGGTTCATCCATTTTTTAGACGCGTGGACAAGTGACTACTAGAAAAGACGGTATTGGAAAAAGCGCCCATGCACTCACTAGCTAGGGACCAGGTCTCGCCTGTGTCGAATTGACATTAGGCGGGAAGCGGGCGGGTGCTTGGTCCAGGAATGAAAGAAACTGCAACAAGCTTCTCCCATGACAAAGACTATAGCGGGGAAGAGTTATGGGTTCCTGTGCTCGGATCTCTCTCTCTCTCAAAAAGCTGATAGGAAAAAGGGGGATGACATCATCCAAAACGAGAAAAACGTTCCTTCAGTAGGAGTGCGAAAGGTAGGGAAGGGGGGGGCATTATCAGCCGACCCAGCACAGTAAAGAAGTTAAAGACTCAGTAAGCAGAAGGGCAGGTGATAACAGCGGGTGGCGGAAACGGTGGACAGTCTTTTGGACTTCACCGAATAGGAAAACGCCGTTCGAGCATCGTCACGGTGACCAGGAAAAAACTGATAGTCTCAGTACAAGCGGAGGACGAAAATGTGTTACTTTCTTCTGGGAAAGACGCCACCTCCTAGGCGCTGATAGCCGGACGTTCGAAAGGGATCATCAGCGATCGATTGGGGGTGGTCGGGCGATTATCAGGTCAGAGAAAGGCCCTAAGGTCTAAAATCGTCAGAACACTTAAATATTGAACTAGGAGAGGAACCATCCTTCCAGCTGATGAAATAATTGAGGGTCACGCTCGTCTTACATACTCGGGGGGGTTCTAGGAAGGCAGTCCACGACTAAAGAGAAGAAATACGGGCTTCCTAGAATAGTGCCGACGAACTAATAAAAGCTAACGCACTCTACCTTGGTACAGTCTAGGTCAGAGGGAAGCCAAATCGTCGTGCTAAGAGATATCAGGGACTCTCTTCGCAGTGCTGCTAATGAGACCTGAAGCACACCATCTAACCGAAAAAAAATCGGGAACGCCACCGTCTCTTCAGGTGTCAGAAGAAGAATTCCGCTAAAATTGGGGCCCATCACTCCACTATGTAGGAAAAAGGATTTCTTACTGGGGGTCAGAAAGAAAGGATTCTCATGGGGACTCTCTTCAGACGTCAGATAAGGGGAGTAAACTTTTTGGAGGGGATCAGAACATACAGGAAAAAATCAAAAGGAAGGGAGCGCCGGGGGGCAGGCGGAAATTCTAAAGAAAAGGAAAGTCTCATATTGGAGGGATGGTGGTAGGATCCGACAGCAGCATGCCAACAATAAATTTCTTGGAAGAAGGGAACCAATCGCCTCGGAAGTGTAAGAATTCTGGGTAGAGAGGCTGCGGGACATCCATAGTCAGGGGCGGGTCGCCGGGTTCGAGACGGAGTGTGCGCAAATGCAAAATAATGAATAGAAAAAAACCCTCTTACACTTACGGGAAGTAGGGAGGTAAAGAAAAATCCCTTTTAAACGGGAGGCTCCTTGAAACACGGGAAGAGAAAGCTCCTGTCCTGCGCAGGAAACAGATAAAAGAGAAAAAAAAAGTTCATTAACATACCGTAAACGGGATCTGGGTTGAAAAGAGGAAAAGTGACAATTCGGCGATATCTTCTAAGTCTTCAAGGTGGACACCGCGGCTTAGAGTTCAACCAATGAGGGAAATCATCCATCTCGTGCGACGCCGTAGGAAGAAAAGAAAGAGAGAACCGGGGGGGGGGCCGGAAGATCGATGTTTCTTGCAACGGGTCCCGCGATTCCGGGGACTAAACTAGGGAAAAAGGGGGGGGGGGGACGACGAAAAAAGGAGCCTCTGCTCAAAAAAAATAGCCGAATGGGGTTGAATGGTATTATTTTTTTTACTAGGAGGCAGGTACGCGGCAGGCATGAAAGAAAAAGATTGAGGGAAAATAGATGGTCATTGCATACCCTTTATTGCCTTAAGGCACTAATAAGGATAAAACTCCGATCCCAAGAAAAATTGATACTCGACAAATTAAAAGGGGAAGGTTTGGTCAAAGGGAAAAGGAGAATAAGGAGCAAATTCAAACACCGCCTAAGGGCGATCTTCATTACGGAAAAAAGGCCGCGCTCAGGGGGGGGGGGCGCTTCCCTTATCGTTAAGGTCAGTAAGCTACAGGCGTGGGAAGAAATCTCCACGCTTGAGATCTCCGGAGTATAGGCCGTCATTGAATATAGGAAAGGGTTGGGGAGCAACTCGGATGTGAAGGAGTTGGAACGTTCTGAGGAGATGGAGGCTAGAGATGTTTTTAGGTCGTCGCCGTTCGCCAAGCATCAGGTCACGGAAGATGACGGTGGGGAGAGAAAGACATCTCTTCTCCTGAAAAAGCGAATGAAACTAGCTTCCTATCTGTCTCTAGCCAAAAAATGAGGGATTAGCGAACAAGATTCAAACTCCTGCCGCGGTCGACAGGTCGCGGGACAAGGAAATAAACACCGCCTATACGAGGGGTACATTCCTAGGAAAAGTAGAATTGTGCGACGGTCGCCCGAGAAAGAGGAAAGGAGGAAAAGCTAAAAAGACGGGGCAGGGAACTCGGTCGTATCGGTAGGAGAGACGGGCCGAAGGAAATTTTCCAAGGCGGGATGCGCGCCATGATTTAGGTTTTTCCAAAGGCCCGAAAAAGGCGACGAAGCATTCAAGAGGGGAAGGGAAGGCAGGAGGTCCGGAACTAAATGAAGTCGCAGAATGAGCTGCAAACCCGAGCTCCCTCTGCTGGAAACGCGAAACCGGAGGGACTCTCCGGGGGGAGGAGGTCACTCTAGCTCAACAAAAAAGGGAGGGGGGGAGATGTTAAGAACTAAAGAAAGGCGCGGGTCCCGCCGGTTCTACCCAGAAGAAGCTTCGGGAAGAGGAAGGGAGGAGAGAATGTAGGCCGACCATACAGAAGAGCCGGGGCCGAGAGGGCCTACTCGTACGTGACGCAGGGAACAACCGAACTCTGCGCATAAGACTAAACATAACTTAACAGGAAGAAAGAATCTCGAAGATCAAACAGAGGTAAATCAAGATCGGGAGCATTTTGCCGACGGGGGTCAAAAGTCCGCCAGATCCAGATAGGCCAGGAGAGGGATACATCGGAGAAAGGGCGGATTTCTGGAAGAGACGGGAAACCGCTGCCCTATCTGTAGAGAAAGGATCCTAAAAAAATAAAAAAGCTCGCACAGAGTATGGAAGTTGTAGGAGGGACTGTTTTCACCCGGCAAAAAGAACCCGAGGATTGGAATTAAACTGGCTACTACTAGAACCAACCTGTTGATAGTCAAAAAAAGTCAACGTCAAGACCCATCTGCGCGCGTCAAAACCCCGAAAGCGATAGGTCAAGACGCTGCAATAGGGAAAAAGAGGAGATCTGCGAACGGGGTGAATCCTGATCAAACGCGCGAAAAGAGCGTCAAACAACTTATGCAGGAAGGAAGAACGGCCGCGCAAAAGGGCGCGACCGGTCTGTTGCAACGCGTCTCAATTCGCCAAAGGAGGGGGGCTGGCACGATTGGGTAGTATTTTCCCGCACACAGAAGTCCCCTTGGCGGTCACCATTTGCAAAGGGGGTTAATCGCGAAAACAAGAGAAAAGGCTGTGTCTTGAACGCAATGACAACTCGTATGGCAAATGCGAGACAACGAAAAAACTAGGTGTGAGAACCCATCAAATCAACCATGGAGGAACGGAAGCGTGCTATGAAGGGAAGATAAATCCCAAATAGAAAGAAGAGGTGAGCCAGGAAAAATAGCGTACACAGGCCATGCCGGACCGAGAGGAAAAAAGGGTAGGAAGTAGCAGACATATTCGCCCGAGATTGCTGAGTGCAACAAACATCCAGGCCGCTTGAGAGAAGAGTAATTGATCCTCTCTCTCCGGGTGCCCCCAAAAAGAGAAAAGGGGAGCGTGGGAAGGGGGGAAAAATGAACGATGGGATTCGAAGAGGGGGGAAAGGTGACGGAGCCGACCGGCATCTTACTGACCGTTGTAGTAGGGAAGGAGGAAGGTTGTCACCGGAGGGGGGGAGGATAGACCCGAAAAGGAGGACCATTCCGTGTCGATAAGCTTCGCGGACGCAAAAATCGATGGCGCAATTCGACATCTAGCTAAAAGGAACGAAGAAAATACATCTGCTGAAAAAAGAAGCCGACCAAGCAATGTAGGAGGTTGACACCTACCTAGCGCTGCGCGGCAAAAAGAAGCTTGTAATGTTGCTGCTGTCGGCGCCGCTGGAAATACAAGGACAGACATTTTCAGGAACGTCTCGCAGAAGAATGCAAGAGAAAAGGCCAGAGAAAACCTCACCATGGGGAAGTGGGGGAATGGGGGTTGACGTCGCGGCAACGTAGGATCAGGCATTGAAGGGACGAACTCCTTTGCCTAGAGGAGAAGAAGACATTCCAAGCCTAAAACCGATCTCCACATATGGGGGAGGAGCTGGGACTGACAGAGGAACGTCTTCGACACGAGAACGGTTTCTTGCGAACGAACTTGAGAGATGAGAAAGGGGGTAGAAAAGGTCGTCACGGGGAGACATGGACGCCGCCGGTTAGAGGCCTGTAGGAAGGCCTGGAACCGAAGAGTTTTCTGGTAATAAAAGGCCAGCAACTAAAAAAACGATACTCCTTATTGTACGACGACGAGTCAGACCACTAAAGGGATCTGCCAGGTGAATCACGGCCGGGAGGACGATCCACGGACTGAAAGGAAAAAGATCTGACGCGACCGCAGTTAATCGACTATCCTCGTAGATGGAGAACCTAACGGCAAAACGATCCAGGAAAAAAATGTCTTGCGAAGAGGGACGGCCTCTTAAGCGTGCGAAGAAGGAAGAACCTGTCTCACAGACCAAACACCAGAATCCGCGAGAGAGTGATCCCATGAAACATCCGTCGGACTGCTAAAGAGGAAGAAGGGGGAAGAGAAAAAATGAGAGCAGACCCTTACGGACGAATTTCCAAAGGGGTCAGTGGTACCGTTGACCGACTGGCGACCGCACGAGCGGGTGAAATCTCACACTGCCCCAAAGAAAAGAAACGCGTTTACAGGCTAGAAAGATGCTGAAACTGAGCCAGAACTGACGGCTGTTTCTCTTATTAGAGGTTTCGGGGGCCTTAGAAAAAGCCGGCAACACGAAGCAAAAGTCCGAGAAAGGTAGCATGCCTGTTTTCCGCGTTTCGGGGGGAAGGTGAGAATTATAA